>ENA-OBLH01000696-OBLH01000696.1-metagenomes-genome-assembly--contig:-NODE-696-length-10584-cov-3.55352_pt1 | contig 10584 bp, 8 predicted proteins | sample MGYA00153382_OBLH01 | MGnify analysis MGYA00153382 | reverse complement strand
GGAGTTGAGGCTCGATAAGTTTGAAAGGCGTTGTATTATAAGAATAGAATAATATATTGCAATCCATGAACCCGATTACCACGGCAACACTTTTAGAAAGCCTCAACTGGCGCTACGCTACCAAAAAATTTGATCCCAGTAAAACTATTACCCCCGAAGTTTGGGCAGCCCTCGAAGATTCCTTAGTTTTGACCCCTTCTTCCTATGGACTGCAACCTTGGAAGTTCTTAATTATTACTAGCCCAGAAATTAAGGAACAACTCAAGCTTTTGTCTTGGAATCAAGCCCAAGTAACCAACTGTTCCCACTATGTTGTCTTTACTATCAAGAAAAATCTCTCGGCGGCGGATATCGATCGCTTTGTAGAACAAACTGCTACTGTCCGGGGTATCCCGGCTGAATCTATCAAAGGCTATCGAGATATAATGGTTAATGATGTAGTTAATGGCCCCCGCAGCTTGAATGTTAATGAATGGGCAACTAGACAGGTTTATATTGCTCTAGGAAATTTCATGACTAGTGCGGCTTTGGTAGGAGTTGATACCTGCCCGATGGAAGGTATTGACACGACTAAGTACGATCGCTTTTTAGGATTACCAGAAAAAGGTTTTGCCACCGTAGTAGCTTGTGCGGCTGGTTATCGGGCAGAAGATGATAAACACGCCACCTTCGCTAAGGTCAGATTCCCCAACTCCGAAGTAGTAGAGCATATTTAATCTACTAAAATAATCCACGAAAAAGTAAGGTGGGCATTGCCCACCTTACAATAGTTAATATCCTTAGTTAATATTCTCTTTAAATCTAACCATCTACCATGACTGATCCTGCTGCTAAACGTCGTGCTAGTCATGTGATCCTCACTTCCCATTTGAATGGGATTGGTACAACTAAGGTAATTCCTATCCAGTGGGGAGCGGCAACTCCTAGCGATCGTAGTCCTATTATTGGTTCTGTCAGGAGTGGTATCCATCGAAATGTGATTGGCACTCATGGCGGTTCCTATAGTATCTATCGGGCTTTAGCCGTGGCTAATGGGACTCTCGACCCAGATCACCGGGCAGATTTAACCAATACTTCCCCGGCAGTGCGGATTGGCCCCTATCCTAGCTGGAGCGATCCCCAGAAAATTGTTTCCCTTGATCCTTGGGGAGCATCAGCCAGTGAGGTTTTTGGCACTTTGTACCCAGAGGATTATGATATCCTGCCCAGTATTGCCATTACTAAAGCCCATATTAATATCCCAGAACTCCAATTAGAAGTAGCCTCTGGGAGATTACGAGTAGATGGGCAGATTTTAAAAGCTGATGGAAATTTGGTGGTAACAAAAGCTTCGATCGATCCCGTGTGGTATTTACCCGGGGTGGCCGAACGGCTGAAAGTGCCTGAATGGGAGCTACGGCGGATTTTATTTCAACAAACGGGAGGAATGTTCCCAGAGCTTGTCACCCGCCCAGACCTACGGGTATTTCTGCCCCCCATTGGCGGAACTACGGTTTATGTGGTGGGGGATATTAATAATGTAGCAGACCCGACAAAACCCTTAGCAGTGAGAGTCCATGATGAATGTAATGGCTCCGATGTTTTTGGTTCCGATATTTGTACTTGCCGTCCTTACCTAGTCCACGGGATTGAAGATTGTATCCAAACTGCCCAGAATGGCGGAGCCGGAGTGATTGTCTACTGCCGGAAGGAAGGCAGGGCTTTGGGAGAAGTGACTAAGTTTCTGGTCTACAATGCCCGGAAGCGGCAGGAAGGGGGCGATCGGGCGGATGCCTACTTTGCCAGAACTGAGTGTGTAGCAGGGGTGCAGGATATGCGCTTCCAAGAACTAATGCCAGATGTGCTGCACTGGTTGGGGATCACCAAGATCGATCGGCTAGTCTCCATGAGCAATATGAAATACGATGCCATCACTGGTTCAGGGATCGAAGTAGTCAAGCGCATCCCCATCCCAGCAGAATTAATTCCGGCTGATGCCCAGGTAGAAATTGAAGCTAAAAAAGCCTCTGGCTACTATGCTGAAGATGAAGTATTAACCAACGATGGCTTGGCCCAGGTCAAAGGTAGGGAACTTTGAGATCTGGAAATGAATCTAAATCTCTTCTTACCTCGTATACCTGAATAACTATCTGCCAAATTCCACCTGTAGGGAAGGCATGAGGAATAAACTTTAGCTAAAACGGAGAAATCATGATCAATTACTTAAAAAAATATCAGAAATTTTTGTTTAGATCCTTTCTGGGTATGGTTGCCTGTTTTTTTGCGGTGAGTATGGCTGCCCCGGCTCGATCGATGAGTCCCCAGATTGACTTTGGAGCTATGCAATTAATGGCAAATAAGTCTGATTTAACCAATTATCAACAACAAGCCAAATCTGTATTAATGGCAGAATTAATGCCAGAAGGCACTTTAGTAAGTCAAGCTATAAACTTGAAATCTTTTGCTGCTATTTTATCAGGCAATGATATTTACCCCAGCCGGGTATCTACCCCAGCGATCGGGGCAGTCGGGGCAGCACTGGAGGGTAATCGATTCGTTGTGCGGGGAAGTTTTCCTGATTTGAGCAGTATGCCACGAGACTATGCGATCGATCCCCCCACTCCCCCTAATCCTAATGTCACCTCAGCCGTACATATTCACCGGGGTACAACCGTGGAAAATGGACCTTTTCAGTATGCTTTGCAAGTGCAGCTAGACCCAGACGGTTTGGGTGGCACAGTCAAAGGCGACTATACCTTGACGGAGGAGCAACTCCAAGCCTTAAACAGTGGCAGACTTTATGTCGATCTGCATACCAAAGGTTTCCGGGGTGGAGAACTCCGGGGCGTTCTTAAAGGGTTTGGTGCTTAGAGAATAAGTTATCAAGAAAGGGGCGATGCAAATCCTACCTCCGGCGGCAAGCCATAGCTCGGTGAAGAGGTCAATAAATATCTTTTAGCTTTATGCAACAACTAAATCCCTTATCTGAGCATCCTTGGTGGGTAGAGCGCTGGATTGATCTCCTTCAATCCTACAGATTTAAGAAACGGTTGGAGCGGGGCTGGCACTACGCTCGGGGTGGTAATGTTTTGAGTATAGAGTTTCAAGGGGAGAAAGTCCTAGCTCAAGTCCAAGGGACGGATCCCCGGCCTTACGTGGTGACGATTTCTCTAGATCCTTTTACCGCCGAAGATTGGCAGTATGTAGTTAAGACTTTAGCAACCAAGGCTGTTTATTCAGCCCAGTTATTAGCTGGAGAAATGCCTCCAGAAATTGAACAAGTTTTTGCAGCAAATGGTTTGAGCTTGTTTCCTTTTCAGTTAGCAGAAGTAAGTTCTGCCTGTAGTTGCCCCGACCCCCAAAATCCCTGTAAGCATGTGGCGGCTGTTTATTATTTATTGGGCGATCGCTTCCGAGAAGACCCTTTTGTCCTGTTTCAACTCCGAGGACAGACTCGCCAGCAAATTCTCCAATCCCTATGGCAGCAATCCCCTAGTGCCTCAACAGTTTCTCTGGAACTAACTCCCGCTCCAGACCAGTCCCCCGCTTTACCTCCCGCCGATTTCTGGAAGTATCATACATCGCTAGATATAGTATCAGGAGGGTTATGGCAATCCAACCCTGATACGCCTGCCCAAACTCCCGGTTCGGTTTGGCAAGTGTTGCCTCCCCTGCCCCTAAGCAAACCAGAAGCTGAACTACTCAAAAATCATTTCCAACAAATCTATCGAACTGTAAGTCAATCCCTTAATTCCCGTTCTGGAGATAATAGCAAAGCTATTTAAATAAATAATCCCTATCTAGAAAATGTATTTAGGTTACTAGTGACTGAAGCGAGAGCCATGCTATGATTTGTGTAATTTTGTAAACATAATAAGTAAATAAACTAACTGCTTGTCATCAATCCTTAGTAGGAAAATTTAGCTTAAGATGCCCGATCGCTTACCCATCAGTCACCCTAAAAACCCCATTCAGATTAACTTTTATAACCGTACCTACGGATTGATCACTCTGTTTTTGACTGCGTTAGTATTAACATTACTTTTATTTTCTCCTCCTAATAAGCAGGAAGTAGTCCAAGCATTAATTTCGAGTACTCAGGTTCAGGAGTATGATGCGATCGTTTTTGGGGATGAAGTACCGGGGATCATGACTGCCCTGAAACTTAGGCGGCAATTACCCAATGGCAAAATTGCCCTAATTACCGAGGGAGATATAAGTCAGGGTTTAGGGGGACATCTAGTCCGAGGAGGATTAGCCTACCTCGATCGTAACCAAGTCCCTAGGGATATTCGGCAAGATTCAGGACTACGGAGATTTGCCTCTTCAAGCAAGCTCTACGATGAATTTATTCAAATTACGGGAACCCAAGAAATTGCCCTCGATCGCTTCAGGGCTGATAAAGCCTTCCGCCGAGCATTAGAGCAAGCACAAGTAAAAGTTATTGGCAATATCCAAGTTCAATCGGTGCAAACCCAAGGAGTCAAGGTACAGTCCTTTACTACTGCCGATCAGGGCATTTTTACAGCTAAGTATTTTATAGATTGTACCCAGGGTGGTAAATTGGCAGAGATGGCTGGGGTTAGGGTTTATCAGGGCTTTGAAGCTCTGGGCTTACCTGATAGTAGCCTAGCCATCGGCTTAATTTTTGAAATTTATGGGATCAATCTAGAACAGCTTCGAGATATAGAAGATAAGATGATCGATCGCTTTCTAGATCAAAATGATATTGAAGCTCAACGCTGGTTGGGGATAGCTAGTGGGGGCAGCCCCGGACTACGCCAACAAATTATTAGTTCTTTTAATAGTGGTAATGGGATTGCCTCTATTTACCAAGGAACTCCCGACTCAGCAGATGTGAGGAGTTCGGCTCTGGGGGCAGCATTTCATGGCATGAATGGTTTGGTCTATGATTTACGGAAAGCGGGGGCAAAGCTCGATCGGGCAAATGTAGCAATTCTTCGAGATCATCTCAGCCTTAATTCCATGCTTTTCTATGCAGATGGGAAGACTTCTCGCCAGTTAAGCTTCAACGGGGCAAAACCTACCCCAGAGATGCTTGTCTTTGCCCGGAAAGTTCAGGACTTTTATCGGAATTTGGGGGCTTGGGATGTGAAATTGATGAGTGAACTCTATATTCGGAGTGCTGGCCATATTGCTCGATCAATGGATGATTTGACTGCTACAGAGATGGCGGGGGGCGGGATCAGCAATGCAGATGCCTTGGGAACTTTCACCTACCATTTAGATGTCCGGGGTGGCATTACCGGGATTGGGGAAATGGCTGCCCGTTTGGGTATTGATAAGCTAAACATTCACCTAAATATGCATACCTTTAACTATGGTTTCCGCCATACGTTACCCAAGGAAAGGGAGAATCTGGCAGTATTAAGCCCCGCTTCTGGGTTTGGGGGACTAGGTATTTCTGCTGGAAGAATTGTGGAATTTAATATTTCTGTAGGGGAAGGGTTAGCGATCGCTGTGGCTAAGGCTGTGCAAGAGAAGCGATCGCTCCATAGCATTACCAATAAAGAAGTCCGCCAAACCTTCAACTACACCCCCCTAGTCTACGGCCGCCGCAGCCCCAACTATAAATCAATTAAAAATATAGAAATTCTCTTTAAGCAAGAACAAGAACGGCAAAGCCAAGAATCTAACCAACACCGTGCCAAAGTAAAATTATAAGCTTAGAAAGTTATTAATATTACTGATATAAAGATTATGAGTGCAGAAATTATTTGTGTAGGGACAGAATTACTTTTGGGGGAAATACTTAACAGTAATGCCCAATTTATCGCCCAACAGTTAGCAGATTTAGGGGTTCCCCATTACTATCAAACTGTAGTGGGAGATAACCCCGATCGCATCAAAGGAGTAATCGCTACGGCACAATTGCGGGGAAGTAAAATTTTGATTTTCACTGGGGGACTAGGCCCAACTCCTGATGATTTGACCACGGAAGCGATCGCAGATTTCTTTCAAACTCCTTTAATTGAAAACCCAGAAATTATTGCTGATATTACCCAAAAATTTGCCCAACGGGGGCGATTAATGACTGATAACAATCGTAAACAAGCCTTAATTCCCCAAGGTGCGAGGGTTTTACCCAACCCCACTGGCACGGCACCAGGGATGATCTGGCAAGTAGAAGGGTTAATTATTTTAACTTTTCCGGGAGTTCCTAGGGAAATGGTGAGAATGTGGCAAGAAACTGCCGTGTCTTTCCTGAAAAGTCAGGGCTGGGGTCAGGAAATTATCTACAGTCGGACTCTACGATTTTGGGGCATTGGAGAAGCAACTTTAGCAGAGAAAGTTAGTTCCTATTTTGACCTTACTCAACCCACCGTAGCTCCCTATGCAGGCGATGGAGAGGTGCGCCTGCGGGTTTCTGCCCGGAGTGACTCGCCAGAAAAGGCCTTGGAAATCATCACTCCAGTAGCAGAGGAATTACAACAGATTGCCGGGATGGATTATTTTGGGGCAGAGGACGCAACCCTTGCCTCGACGGTGGGAGAATTGTTACAAGCTAGGGGAGAAACCTTGGCAGTCGCTGAATCTTGCACCGGGGGACTCTTGGGGCAGAAGTTGACAGCAACGGCGGGGAGTTCTGGCTATTTTATGGGGGGGATAATTTCCTACGATAATACGGTGAAGCGTAGGTTATTAGGAGTTAACCGCAGAACCCTTGATAAATTAGGGGCGGTGAGTGAGAAGGTGGCCAAACAAATGGCCCAAGGAGTCCGCAAGAAGCTTAGAACTAGTTGGGGGATAAGTGTTACAGGGATTGCAGGACCTGATGGAGGCAGCGAGGAAAAGCCAGTGGGTTTAGTTTATATCGGCTTATCAGGAGCAGATGGAACTAAGTTAGCTTGGGAATATCGCTTTGGGGAACACCGCAACCGAGAGGGAATTCGATATTTGAGCACTTGCAATGCTCTGGATCAATTACGGCGGTATTTGCTGACCCTAGGCTAGATTATTCTATTCCTCAGAGATACATCTGTTAGGGCGCAGTTGCCATAAAATAAAAACCAAGATCAAGCTAGACCTTGGCACTGGTATGTAGAAACAATGTTGTTGCTAAGTTGTTACTTATATATACTGAAACACTTTGATTATGAATTTCCCAAATCACAAATCAAAGTTAAACTTCCATGAATATTAATGTAACATGAAACACGATTTCCCTGTAATAAATCTTTACCCATATTTTGCGAGAAATGTAATGTTTTTGTAAAGCTGTAAGAGTTATTTTTCAGCAGATTTTTCCAAAAACTCTAAAGTTCGGAGGAGGCGGACTGCGGAGTTGTAGGATTCTCCAATTAGTTCTTCTTTCTCATCTGAAGAATCTACCAGATCATCTACTACTAAACGGAGAAAACCAATCATGGGGGTGAGGCGCGATCGCACTTCATAGGAAGTATCAATCAGAGCCTTGTTAACGGCAGATTTAATAATAGCGTTGGCATCTTGGTCAAATTGCATGGCGTATAGCTGGGTATAATAGCCGCCTTTTTCAAGGAGTTCTTTATGGTTGCCAATTTCTACAACTTTTCCTTTGTCTAGGACGGCAATCTGGTCAGCTTTTTGAATTGTAGATAGACGATGAGCAATCACGATCGTGGTGCGATCGCGGCACAATTCTTCTAATGCTTGTTGGACTAGCCGCTCGGATACGGTATCTAAGGCACTAGTCGCCTCATCAAGAATTAGAATATCTGGGTCTCGCAATAAAGCTCTAGCGATCGCTAGGCGCTGGCGCTGTCCCCCCGATAGCATCACTCCCCGATCGCCCACCTGAGTATCAAAGCCATCGGGTAATTGAATAATAAACTCGTAGGCATTTGCTCGTTTGGCCGCTTCTACAACTTCACTAGCTGTGGCCCAATCTCGACTATAGGCAATATTATTGCGAACAGAATCATTAAATAAAAAAGTATCTTGACTCACGATCCCCATAGACCGCCGTAGCGATCGGAGATCGTATTCCCGCAAGTCTTTACCATCTAAGGTAATTGACCCCGATAAGGGATCATAAAATCGTGGAAGGAGATCTGCAAGAGTTGATTTCCCGGCTCCCGAAGCCCCCACCAAAGCAAGCGTTGTTCCCTTAGGAATCCAAAGATTGACGTGATCTAAAACTAAATCCGGATAATCTGGATAAGCAAAAGTTAAGTCTGTAAGTTTAATTCCTTCCCTAATTTTTTCATAGCTCAGTAGCCCATTAGTCATGAAGGGTTTATTGTCTCTAGTGAGGAAATCGGCAATAATCTCGGCACTAGGGATGGCATTGGCTAGACCACTGCGGGAGGAGTTGAGTTGGCCGACAAAGGGCAGAAGACGAAATAGGAGAAATAGGTAGGTCAGCAACAAAGTAGACAAGGAATTAATTTGATTGCTAAAAAATACCTTGCCTACGGTGACAATCCCTAAGATGGCCAGAATCCCACTAATTTCGTTGATGGGAGCGATCGCCGCAAAGTAGACTTGAGAGCGAAATTCTGCCTTTTCCCGGTCTTCAATCAGAGTCGATAACCGCTGATATTCACGAGATTCATTTGCTACGGCTTTAATCAAGCGAATCCCCATCAGAATCTCTAACAATGCCGTGGAGTAGAGGGCAGACTTAGCAGAGAGTATTCTTCCTAATTTCTTAGCTTCTCTAATAAAAAACTGATTAGAGAAAGTTACTAATAGTAATAAACCAGTAGAAACAATTGTTAATTGCCATGAAATTGAGATAAGAATCACAACAAATACAATAATAGTCAGGGCAATAGTAAAAATATTAATAACTGTTCTAACTGCCCCTGCTGCTCGCCCCACCTCATTACTAATTTGATTGATCGTATCCCCTACCTTAGATTTAGCATAAAAATCTATATCAACATCTAGCAATAGTTTTAAGCCATCTTTACGCATGGAGTTAACTAATAATTGAGCTAGGCGACTGGAAACTAAAATATTGATATAACCTGCTAAATTTTTCAAAGAAATTGTTAATAAAACAATAATAGTTAGATATATAGTTTCGTGGTCTGAAGAGATGTGGAGAGGAGTCAGGATATTGCGAATTAAAGGTGGGAGTCCGCTGATTGCAAAACTACTTTGTCCTAAAAAACCAAGAATTAATGGCACAATTAGGGTGGTACTAATGCCATTAAAAACTGCCCCAGAAAATCCAAGAATAATCGTAGAGACAACTAGAAACGGATATCTGAAAGCAAAACTAAAAAGTAGATGATTGGCGGACATAAATAAGTAGGGGATTGCAATACTGGCCTTAAAAAAATTAGAGAAAAATCAGAAGCGATTTTGCTACGCAACGCTAAAGCGATCGATAATTTTTCCAAGGACTACTGCCATTTTGTCTAAACTATATAGTTCAATACAGCGCGCTCTTGACTGATTACCTAGAGCATTAGCTAGATCCAAATTCTCCCAAATCCATTTGATTTTAGTAGCAATTTGTTCTGGGGAATTGGGGGGGACTAGGTATCCAGTTGTCCCAATAATTTCGGGAATATCTCCGACTTGGGTAGTCAAAATTGGTTTAGCCATAGCCATACCTTCTGTAAGTTTAATAGGAAATTGAGCGATCGCTGTTAAGCTTTCTCTTTGGGGAACCACAAATATATGGGCAGCAGCAATAATCTCTGGCATCGCTTCTGGAGGAAATTGGGGTAGTTTAATGATCCATTGTCCCCACTTATTTAATAATTGAGTTACATAACCATCATTAATTTCTGTTCCCCCCACAATTACTAGACGGTAAGCTGGTTCTCCCAACTGTTCTAAGGCTAATAATATATCTTCTAAGCCTTTATGGGGACGGGCTGTGCCGGGAAATAATAAGACTCGATAATCAGTTAGGTTATATTTTTCTCGACTTGCTAGGGAATTAAATTTATTAGGATTAAATATTTCTGTATCTTTACCATTGGGTAAATAGGTTCCTCCAAAGCGATATTGGAGGAATTTTGTATCTACGGTGAGGGCATCTGCTTGGGAAATCAATTTCTCGCTCCATTGGAGATATAAAGGATGGTGCGGATCTCGTAAAGCTCCCTTTGGCTTTAGGATGTCCCTAGCTAGCTGTCTTATAGTTGGGTGGTATTCCCATTCATCACCCCCATGCCAACTCATCTCCCAATCATCCATATCTAACATCACCGGGATCCCAGTTTGCCACCGCTTGATTAATGCTAATCCCAGACTAAGGGGGCTAGGTTTACAAGCATAGATCAGATCTCCAGAAATTTCTGATAGAAGTTCCTTGAGGTGAGGAATAATCTGGGGATAGGAGCCACCGGGGAGGGCAAATATTTCTAAATTAGCTGGAGGAGGCGGATAGATTTGCTCCCCAAATACTAGCCCGTAAAGTTTAACTCCATGCCCTAATTTTTGCAGTACCTGAGCTAGAAGATAGGCTCTAGTTGTGGCTCCGCCATTAAGATCTGGGACAAGGAGAGAGATATTTTTAACCATTGTCTAAAACTGTTATTAACTGTTATGGGACTTACGCAAATTCTGCTGTTAACCACCATTGGTAGGGGCGCAAGGCCTTGCGCCCCTACTATATCTAGGGTGTCTGCGTAAGTCCTG
>ENA-OBLH01000695-OBLH01000695.1-metagenomes-genome-assembly--contig:-NODE-695-length-10591-cov-2.32992_pt1 | contig 10591 bp, 7 predicted proteins | sample MGYA00153382_OBLH01 | MGnify analysis MGYA00153382 | reverse complement strand
CGCGAAGTCGTCGAACACGTTTTGCTTCTTCGTGAAGTTTCCCGCGAGATGCCACTCTTCGCCGAATTCGCCGCCGCCGCGGATGTTGGCGACGACGTAGATGCCGCCCCGGTCAAACCACAGGCGGTTCTCGAAATCGAAGGAAGGCCTCATGCTGTGGCCGTAGCCGCCGTAGGCGTAGAGCAGCGCGGGGTTGTTGCCATCGAGCTTGGTGCCTTTGCGCTGCAGGATGTTCACCGGGACGCGCGTGCCGTCCTTGCTCACAGCGAATTCCCGCACGGCCTCGATGTCGCTGAAGTCCACGGGCGAGGTTTTGAAGAGCGCGGACTTTTTCATCACGCCGCCCGCCGGGTCGTAGGTCATCCAGGCGGAGGGCGCGATGAAGCTCGTCTGGCGGAACACGACGCGGTCGCCCAAATCAATGAGCCCGCCGACGCCCGATGCTTCCGGCAAGGGCAGGATGCGGCTATCTTTTCCATCAAGCGTGAACTGCCGCACCCGCGACGGCCCGCCGAGAAGATCGTTCACGAAAAGGAACTGCGCCGTGGGGGTGATGCCCTCGATGACCGTATCTCCCTGCGGCACGATCACCTCGGCATCGCCGAGCGTGCCGGTCGCAGAAATCCGCAGCACTTTTCCACGGGGCGCGTCCTTCACCGAGCGGAGATAAAGCGCCGCGCGGTCGTGGCTGAACGCGATTTCCTTCACGCCGTCTTCGTGCCGCGTGAGTTGCCGCCAAGCCGCACCGTCCTTCGTCCCGCGGACATAATGCGCAAACTCCCCGCCGTCGCCATTGGCTACAGCCGCGAGCAGCAAGCGCCCGTCTTCGGAAGTCTCCAGCTCGATCTCCGCGATGCGCGGAAAGTCGCGACCCGCCGAATAGACATCCTCGGTGACCGGCGCGCCGAGTTTGTGAAAATAGATCTGCTGATAGAAGTTCAAGTCCTCCACGGATTTTTCGCCTTGGTGCGGATAGCGCGTGTAGAAAACGCCCGAGCTGTCCGGCAGCCACGCCGTGCTTCCACCGCCCGTCGGATACTGCACGCGGGCGATCCGGTCCGGCAGATGCTCGCCAGTTTCCGTGCGGTAAAAATGCAACGTGCCCTACTCGCTGCCATTCTCGGAGAGGCAGACGGCGGTGAGTTTTCCATCCAGCGACGGCACAAACCAATCCATCGCGAACTGTCCCTTCGGCTCCATTTCGTTCGGGTCGATTACAATTTTCTCCGACGCCAAATCATCCTCCGACGCCAGTGTGACGAGCAACCGCTGCTGCTTCGGCGGCTGGAATTTCAGCGCGAAAATCCGCCCCGGGCGCGCCACAATCCCGCCGTGCGAAGGCGTGTCTTTTGCGTAGAGCGCAGTGAGCCCCGCCTCGATAACCCCGCGCTCATTCCGGGCATTGAACCATGCCCGCGAGTATTTGTTCTGCGCCTCTGTCCACGCCGCGTCGGAGAAAATTCCCGTCTCCTCGAGCCAGCGATATTCGTCCACGACGCGCACGCCGTGATATTCGTCGGTTACGGGTTTTTTTCGGTGAAGGGAGCGGCGGATACGGTGGACATTGCAATGATTATTGTGAAGCAGGTGAGTGATTTCATGTTAAAAGCGTGGTGCTCATTTAAGTTGGTGAATGGTGCCGTGCAGCACGCGGTCGCCGATTTTCAACTCGTAGCAATGGGTCGGCGCGAGGTCGGGGATTTCGAGGGTCAGGGTGCGTTGGTCGACGCTGGGTTTCACGGCGCGGATGGATAGTTCCCGTTCGTCGTGGTGCTTGGAGCCGTAGTTTTTTGTGCGTTTGAGCGACCAGACTTTTATTGAGCACTCAGGCGTCGCCATGGGATCGCTGAAGGTCACGGTGAGCGCACCCTTCGTGGCGTGGACGGCCACAGGCACTTGCGCGGGTTTTTCCGTGCGGCGGATGCGGTGGAAGCCGCCGGGGTCGGTCGCATTTCCCGCCCATGCGAACATGCCGCAGGTGTAGAGCGCTCCATCGGGGGCGAAGCGTCCTCGCATGATGCCCGTGGTGAAGGCGGGCATCGGCAACTCGCACACCGCGCCCTGCCACACGCCGCCGACTTCTTCGTTAGGCACGATGAAGGCGCGGCCTGTGCCATAACTGAGATTCAGCAGGCTGCCGCCAAGCGTGCCCCATGTATTTTTGGGGACGGTGATGAGTTCGGCGGGGCTGCGGTCTTTGTCGTTCGTGACCCAGACCATCGGCGGTTCCATCGCGGAATCGGCGGTGTCGGTGACGCTCGTGTAGCCGAACATGTTGCCGTAAAAGCCGCCGGCTTTGACGCGGTTGATGCGGTTCTTCGGCGTCCAGAAGCCTTCCTGGTCGGTGACGAAAAAGGTGCCGTCGTCGTTCACGCACACGCCGTTCGCGGCGCGGAAACCCGTTGCCAGAATATCCGTGCGCGAGCCGTCGGCGCTCACACGAAGCAGCGTGCCGTGGTGTGGCACGACGCTGTCGAGCGCATGGCGGCCGGACTTGGCGTAGTAGAAATTGCCCGCGGCGTCCGTCTGCAAGCCCATCGCAAATTCGTGGAAGTGCTCGGTGACTTGCGCGTCGTCGTTGAAGCACTCGATGAAGTCCGTCCCGCCGTCGCCATTGAGGTCGCGCAGGCACGCCAGCTGGTCGCGGCAGGTGATGAAGAGGTCGTCGCCGCGGAACTTCACCCCAAGCGGCTGGAAAAGTCCTGTGGCGATGCGCTTCCACGTTAGCTTGGCGGGCGCTTTGTCCATCACGCCATCCACGCGCCACACGTCGCCATTCCACGTCGCGATGATGGCCGCCTTTCCATCCGGCGTGAAATCGAAGCCGCCGGGGCGCAGCCAGCTTTGCCACGGATTCCCGACCGGCAGCGGGAAATTATCCGCGATGAAAGCGCCATCGCTCTGGCCCGCCTCCGAGGTCGTCGTGACTTCCTGAGTCCACTGCGGCGGCCCTCCGAGCGTGAGCGGCGTAAGGTCGGGCGTGGTGGCATTGGTCTTCGCCAGCGCGTCGAGCGATGCCGCATCCACCCGCGAGATGAAGAGGCGCGTCTTCGCGCCGCCGGGTAGCGATGCGACCCAAAAGCCAGCGTCCTTTTTTAAAGTGCCGTCGCCGGTGAGCGCAACATTCACCGTATCCGGCGCCAGGCGGAGCAGCAGCGGTTTTTTCGCGGAGGCCGCGACATTCAGCGTACGCGTGAAAACGGGCGTCGCGCCATAGTCGAGCCAGCCGGGCGATTCCAGCACGCGCACGCCGCCGATGCTCGCGGCGATGACGGCGCGGCTGCCATGCAGATACATCCCCTCGAAGCGCGCCCACCTTCCCGGCAGCGGGCCATAGCGTTTGCCGTCTTTGCCGGTGACGCGGACGTCGTTGTCGTCCCATTTTCCCTCCGGCGACGCCCAGCCGGGTGTGGCCGGATTGATGAAGTGCCGCTCGCCCGTGAGCGACGTATGCGTGCCGTGGCTGCCGTCGAAGGCGATGCCTTTCCAGTCCACGAAATCGCCCGTCGTCGCCGCGGCCACGCGCATCGTGTCGTGGTCGTAAATCATCCACGCGCGTCCCTTGCTCACGCCGCCGGGGCCCTCGTCGAGGCGCACCGCGATGCCTTTTTGCGCGATGTTTCCCGGAGCGACCTCATATGTCCAAAATAGCGCCGGGCCAAAATCCATCCGCTGGTAGGGTGGTGCCGAGCGGTCCTCTTTTTCCTTCTCCGCGCGTGCCAACCCGCGCGGCAGCGACGCGAGATAGGCGGGGGTGATTTCGGTGAACTGCGTCTTGTTGTGCGGACGCAGGAACGTCTCGCGGATGTATTGAATGACCGCGTATTTCTGCGCCGTGGTGTATTGCGGCTGCGGCACCATTTGTCCGAAGCCCTTCGTCATCGTAGCAAACATTGAATACGGATCCGCACCATTTTTGAACGGCCCCTCTGTGAAGCGCAGCGCCGTCGGCAGCGAGCCGGGCTGCTCCTTCGTACCGTGGCAGACGACGCACAGCGTTTTGTAAATCTCTGCGCCCTCCGCGAGCGTCTGGTCGTTCCAGCCGCTCACGATATCCGCGTGGTCGCTGCGCTCCAAAGCCTGCACCCAGCCGGTGCCGCTCCCGATGACTGGCTTGCCGCCCGCTTTGGGCTGATGCGCGAAGTCCGGCGTGTTCGCGCCTGCGCCGTCGTTTTTGAAAAGCAGCGCGACCTCCGCGTCAGGCAGCGCGCGCTTCCACACGCGTACGGCGCGGATGTTTCCCTTCGCAAAATCGCCCGCGAAGTCCGGTGCGGCGCGGCCCACTTTGAAGACGTGTCCTTTCGCATCCGGCTTGGTGAAGCCCGTCTTCTCCGCGATGACCTTGCCATCGAGCCAGAGCCGCGCCGCGCCATCGCGTACGCTGACCACGGCGGTGTGCGGTTTGCCGTCGTCCACTTTGCCGCCGCCGGTCATCGCCCCGAGCCAACCGATGTCATACACGAGCCGCCCATCCCGAATGAACAGCGCCTTCGCCCCCGCCGACCACTTGCCCGACGGCGTGCACATCGAAAACAGCGTGCCTTCGCCGGCCGACTCTAACGACGCCATCGCCGTGAAGTCCGCGCCGAGATCCACCTTCGCATCGGGGAAATCCTTCGCGCCCGTTTGCGCCAGCGCGGGTGCCTGCTCCGGCCCGCGCACGAGCTTCCCGCCCGACCAAATGCGCAACACGGGCGCACCATCAGCCGGATACTCGACCGCAATGTCATGCGGGCCGTTCGGATCGAACGCGACGGTCAAATCATCCGCAAGACGGACGCGCGCCGCGCCATCGAGATGCAGCCGGAAATTCATCGGCCACTCGGGTGCTTCGAGCGGCAGCGCATCACGTGGCGGTGCGGCATGGGCGGTGAAGGAATATCCGCAAAAAACCGCTGCGAGCGCAAGGAAGAGGATGTGCATGGGATTCATGGGCGGTTCGGGAAGATGGAAATCTCGGTGCGGTGCTCGTCGCGCACGTTCAAGTCGAGCGTCTTGTTCAGCCAGATGACGAGGTCTTTGCCCGCCGCAGTTTGCTCGAAGCCGAAGCGGTAATCGGTGCCGTCTGTGAGCACCTTGCCGTCCAGTTCAAAGCGGAAGCCGGCTTCCGGCTGGTTCCAGCTCTTCACGACAAACGCCGGGTTCACAAGCCACATTGTCCCTTTGAGATACGAGTCATCGTAGATGGCATCCAGGGCGAAGCTGATGTGCGCCGGGCCGGTTTTTGTGCGTGGCACGATGTAGGCTTTTTGCGTCTGGTCGTAGGTGAAGACGTTGTATTGGCCGGTGCTGTCGTTGGGTGATTTCCCGGCGTCGGGCATCTGCAGTTCGGGCGGGGAAATCCACGACCATGCGAGCTTGAGGATTTCACTCTGCGGTTTTTCACTGTCCGTCATCCCGTGGAGATAGACCTGCTCCAGCGTGCTCTCCGTGCGGCGGAAGTGCCAGTAGTTGGTGAGGTGTCCCAACGCGGAGATGTAGCCGATGCAATAAGAGGATGAAGTCGCCGTGGTGCGTGAGGGGAGAGCGGGCGGATGCGCGGTGGCTTTCATTGTGCCGATGTCGTTGTTGAAAATGGAGACGGTGTTCATGGCTGCTTCGGCGGGGTGGGTACGCTGCGGCCTTCGGTCTTCGATTTCTCCAGCAGGACTTTTAGTTCGGCCGCGAGTTCGGGGCGTTTGAAATAGAGGTTGGTGGTTTCACCGAAGTCGGTTTCGAGGTGGTAGAGTTGTCCGGGAGCGTCGGGCGCGGCTTCGGGCAGGGCGAAGAATTTCAATGTGGGCGTGGTGTAATTGTTTCCGCCAGAGTCGCGATGAGCGATGTATTTCCACGCGCCGCGCCGGATGGAAAGCGTGCGTTCCCCGCCAAACGCCTGCGTGAGCAGATAAGGGCGGATGGGTGCGGCCGGGAGATTATGGATGAGCACTGGCAGCAGGTTGAAGCTGTCCTCGGCGGCATCGCGTGGCAGTTCCGCGCCGGTGATGGCGGCGACGGTGGCCATCACGTCGGTGAGGCTGGCGGGTTGATCGCTGGTGCTGCCGCTTTTCACACGGCCGGGCCAGCGGACGATGAGCGGCACACGATGGCCGCCTTCCCACGCGTCGCGCTTTATTCCACGCCACGGCCGTGCGCCGTCGTGCGCGTGGTCGGCGCGCATGTGGACGACGCTGGTGGTCTCGGGTCCGTTGTCGCTGGTGAAGATGATGAGCGTGTTGTCGGCAAGGCCAAGTTTTTCGAGGTGCTTCATCAACTCACCGACGATGTGATCCAGCTCGAAGATGAAATCGCCATGCGGCCCGGCCTTGGTTTTGCCTTGAAACGCTTTGCCAGGGAATGACGGCAGATGCGCCGACCGCGTGGCGTGGTAGAGGAAGAACGGCTTGTCCGGCGACGTGCGCCGGTGCTCATCCATAAACTCCCGGCTCTTTTTCAGGAAGACACTATCCACTTCCTCCATCGGGAAATCCGGCGCAATCATCCCGACGCGGCAATCCACCGAGTAAGGGTGTTTCGGCAGCTTCGACTTGTCGAGCGGTGCGGAGGGCGGCACGGGAATGCGGTCGCCATCAATGAAGGCATAGAGCCAGTCGGTCGTGGGACAACACGCCGTGCCGAAGAAGCGGTCGAAGCCATGATCCAACGGGCCGCCTTCGATGCGGCGTGAGAAATCAATGCGCCGCGCATCCTCCAATTTTCCGCTATGAATCGGCTCCCCGGCCTTGTCGCGAAAAGTGAAACCCACATGCCACTTGCCAACTGCGGCAGTGGCGTAGCCTTGCTTCCTCAGCATCGCCGGGAGCGTCAGACGACCTGGCGCGATAAGCGAAGGCCCGCCCGCACCTTGAAAAACCGTTCCGCCATTCGGCACGCGAAACGCCATCTGGCCCGTCATGAGGCTGTAGCGCGGGGGCGTGCAGACGGTGGCCGGGCTGTGGGCATCAGTGAACCTCATGCCTTCGCCCGCGAGGCGGTCGAGGTTGGGCGTGGGCACTTTCGACCTTGCATTGTAGCAACCGACATCGCCATAGCCGAGATCATCGGCGAGGATCAGGACGATGTTGGGCCTCGTCTTTTCCTGCGGCGCATCGGCAGCGTGAAGCCAAGCGAGCGGGGCGAGCAACGCGGTGAAGAAGTGGCAGACGAGAGGTTTCATCTCACCGGTGATCGAGGTAGCTGCGGGCGGGCAATGGAGCCAGCAACAGGACGGCAATGATTACGAGGTTCATGATTATTTGGGACGCAAAACTTCACCCAGCGCGCTGATGCGCTCGTCATTCAGCCTGCCATCGGGGCCGGGCGTAGGCTGGAGCCATCCGCCTTCATCGTGCTCGTTCCATCCGTAGATGATGACGGCGTTGGCGGGGTTGAGGTCGCGGTTGGCCCTGGTCCATTCGATGGCCTCGCGGAGATGCGCGGCGATTTCCTCGGGCTTGGCAGTGGTGGCATCAATGAGCGGTTTTTGTTGGGCGGGCGGGGTGGGATCGGGTGTGGCTTTGACCCACGAACACCACGGCGGCGGACGTTCCTGACGCGGGCGTGTGTCCCAGCCTGCGGTGGCAAAGGGAATGCAAGGCGTGCGCTCGCGCTTCCATTTATCCCACAGCTTCTCACGCACATGATGTGCGGTGAGGCGCGCATAGGTTTCGGGATCATTCGTGTAGCCTTTACCCGCGCAAGCATACTCGGAGACAGCATCGAAACCGAGTGCCTCGCGATCCTTTTCCGCCTCCCAACCCATCAGCACGAGATACGGCTCCTTCAGCCCTGCGGCGATGGTTTGCCGCTTCAAATCGTCCCACCCGGCCTTGCCGAGCTTTGTGGTCTTCGCGAATAAAAACAACAGTGGTCGGCCATCGAGCACTGTTTGGTAATCGGGACGCCGAAAGTAATCCACCAGCCTGCTCCATGCTTGCACGCCCGCTTTGTCGAGCCGTGCACCTTCCTCGACGAGGCAGTAGCGGATGCCCTTCTGGTCCTTCGCTGCGAGGTAGCGGTTCAAAGCAATGCTCATATCTGGTGCCTCATCAAGATAGTCGAGGAAGGCCCAATAGTTCAGCCCCGCCTGCGCCGCATACGCGATCTCCTGCTCCATGATGGCCTGCGAATCACCATTGATGCTCACCGTGCCTTCGCCCGTTACACGAGCGAACCACGGCAGGCGAAAATGATACTTCGGCTGCCCGAGCGATGCCTCGACGGCCTTTGTCACGCCCGCATCGCCATACCAGCCATCCCAACGGATCGCGCCGACGATGGGGCCATCGTCACCAGCCTGCAGCGCGGCCAGCGGCGCGAGCAGCAGAGCGGTGAGGAGGGTGATGGTGTGCTTCATTGGGTTTCGATTTTTTCGATGACAGAGTATAGCGAAGCGGTCACTTGCCAACTTCCGCCACATTGACGGCGCGGACGTTGAGATCTTTGAATAACTCGTTGGCCTTGAACGAACCGGCACGCGTGTCCTTGCCGCTGGTCCAGAGCGGCGTGGTGCTGCCGTCGGCGTGGCAGATGCGGAGGTTGTCGAGGTAGATGGTGAAGGTGCCCGCAGTGCCGCCGGTGAAGACAACGCCGTGTTTGCCGAGCCCTCCCGGCGCGGTGCTGGCGAGGCCCACGACGCGATGCTCCCAAGTGCTCTTGCCGTCGGCGATGCCGGGACCGGTGCTCTGGTCGCGGCCAAACTGGTCCACGCCGGTGCCAGGCTTGAAAAGCGTACCAGAAGGTTTCGAGTTGTTGCCTTCGAGCGTGGAGAACCAGGGGCGCCGCTTCGGCGCGTTCGGTGAAAAGGCGATGTCGTATTCGATCCAGTCGGTGGGAGCTTCCACTGCGCGGTGCGGATGGCGTCTTCGTCCTTCCAGATCCAATAGTAGCTTTCCACCGGACTGGCAGTGTTGTCGCGCAGGGCGGGCCAGATGTTTCTGCCATCCAGCGGGCGCGTGTCCGGCATCTTCGAGCCGGTCATTGCCGTCAGGGTCGGGAACATATCCAACGCGCCGCAAAGCCCGTTCCACTTCTTGCCGCCGACGAGTCCGCCTTTCGGCCAATGCATGACCGTGGGCAGACGCACGCCGCCGTCGTAGATGGTGTGGTTGTGGCCGCGCAACGGCAGGCTGCTGCCGGCTTCCATCGCGCCGTTGTCACTGGTGAAAACAAAGATGGTGTTCCCGCTCAAACCCAGCTTGTCGAGTTCCGCTATGATAGCGGCGACGTTGTTGTCGAGCGCGTGAAGCATCGCCGCGTGGATGTGTTTGTTCTCGTCGGTAGTCTTGCCACTGGCGGTGGGGAGCTTCGCGGCCATTTTCGCATCCACCTTCGCCAAATCACTCTTCTTCGCCTGAAGCGGTGCGTGGGCTATTTGGAAAGGGATGTAGCAGAAGAAGGGCTGGTCGTTGCCCGGCGCCGCCGTGCCGCTCCGCTCGGCTGCTGGCGCGGATGAACTCCAGCTCGTGCTGCGTCAGCAGTTCGTCGGTGTAGCCTTCGTCCTGCGGGCGGAACTCGCGGTTATGCCACCACGATACCGGCCCCACGCCTTTGACGGTGCGGCGGGTGAACTGGTCACCGCCACCACCATAATAGACCCACGCCTCGTCGAAACGGTGCGCGTTGGCACCGTGTCCGAAGTCGGGTTTTTTGTTTGGCATGTGTTTGAAGGCTTCGGCAAAAGCGGCGCGGTATTCCGGCGTGTCCGGCTCGCCTCCATTGTGCCACTTGCCAAAGACCCCCGTGCGATAGCCGCTGGCCTTGAAGCCCTCGGCGATGGTCGTCTCGGCCGGGTCGAGTTCCCCGCCGACCTCCGGCGCAGTGCCCACGCGGATGGGATGCCTCCCGGTTAGCAGCATCGCGCGGGTCGGCGAGCAAACGCACCAGCCCATGAACTGCGTCAGCTCGACGCCGCGGGAAAAAAGCCGGTCAATGTTCGGCGTGGGCACGCCGCCGCCGTGCGCGCTGATGTCACCCCAGCCGAGGTCGTCGGCCATGATGTAAACGACGTTGGGTTTGGGCGCGTCAGCGGCCGGCAGCCCGGCCAGCGGAACCACCCACATGGCTGCGATGAGTGTGAGGATGTGTTTCATGTTATTTGAGCCGGATGAGTTCCGGCGTGTCCGTCGAGGCTTCGATGGCAGCGATGGTTTCGCGGACGCACTTCGCTTTCATGGCCATCAGCTCGGCGGGGAAATCCTTTTCGTCCTTCTCAAAGTAGTCGGCGGTCCGTTTCAACTCCGGGATGGCCGGCTTCGCGTGGGCACCGTAGGTGAGGAGGATTTTCATTAATTCGGGGGTCCGCTCCTGGCTGGCCCATGGATTCTGATCGCGCGTGTATTTCACGCAGGCACTGATTCCTTCCTCGATTCCGTGTTTGGCTAAAAGCCGGAGTCCCTCCACACGGATGGTATCGGCAAACATTTCGCCGCTCGGGGCGGGTTCGACGACGGCCTGGTAAATAGCGGGCAAAAGCGGCTTGATCTCTTCGATGGAGAGATTCCGGTAAACCGAGCCGATAGCTCCACGGGCGCGACCGTCCTGATTTTTCAGCCCGGCCCGCACGGCTTTGTAGAGCGCCTCGCGATCCACTCCATCAAGCGACCGACGGAGCATC
>ENA-OBLH01000694-OBLH01000694.1-metagenomes-genome-assembly--contig:-NODE-694-length-10598-cov-5.79427_pt1 | contig 10598 bp, 9 predicted proteins | sample MGYA00153382_OBLH01 | MGnify analysis MGYA00153382 | reverse complement strand
GCCAGTCGCCCTCGATCTCGACCAGCTCGTAGCTCTGGTTCAGCACATCGGATGTCAGCCGCACTGGCAGGCAATCCTCGCCTGTTGCCCAGACGTCGAAATGATCGATGCCGTGTGCTTCGATGCGGACGTGATGGGTGTCGAAACGGCCTGCGGGGCCGTCGATGGTTTCGGAGCCGAGGTTGCGGACGGTGGCGAAGTTGGGCGGGACGGCGATCAGTTCCGGCCCTGAACCGCCATTGGCTAGTAATGACGACGCATAGGTTACGAAAGCCAAATCGCAGGGCGGTCCGACATGCATCAGCAGTCGCCCCGCCACCCAGGCGTCACAATGCAGCGCATGGGTGCCGAAGAACGCGACCGGGTCGGCGGTTTCGAGCCGCTGGGCAAAGCGCCCGTTAGCGGCGGTCCAGCCCTCTGCTTCCGCTACCCGCCCGTCGAAGCGGAACCAGCTTGTCCCGACCAGTCTCTCCTCGATTGTCAGCCGGATGAATGCGTCACGCGGTCGCCAGTCGGCGTCGACTGTGATGACGACGTCGCGCAGCAGCCGGTCGTCGTCCATTTCGCACTGCGCGCGCAGGGTCCGCGTCCCGTCGGGCTGGACCGTGACCGAGAAATATTCGCGCCCCGTCTCGCCGACGCCATTAGTGCGATAGACCATCCGCCCGCGATAGGCGCGGTGCCTCATCGCTTGGCGGCGATGCCTGCCAGCACGCGGTTGGGCAATTCGCTGTCGTCCCAGCTCATGCTCGATTTGCCGATCCGCACGATCACCAGCCGTTCGCTTGGGATCACATAGACGCGCTGGCCGATGGCACCGTCCATGAACACGACATCGTCGCGCGCAAAGGGCTTGGCACTCTTCATCGCAAGCGGCGACGATGCGTTATAGCGCCGTTCGGCGAGATAAGGGCTGCCCAGCCACAGCTGCATCCCGAAGTTCGGGTTGGTTGCAGACGGTGTGGTCATTGCCTTGACCCACGCAGCAGGCACGATCTGTCGTCCACTCGCGCGCCCGCGATCAAGGATCAACTGGCCGATCCGTCCGTAGTCGCGCGCGGTGGCTTGCAGGCAGCACCATAGTTTCGCCGTGCCGCCCTCGCGGTCGAGCCACAGCGACGCATCGCTCGCGCCGATCGGCTGCCAGATGCGGCGTGACAGCAATGTCGCAAACCGCTGCCCCGTCGCGCGTTCGAGGATTGTCCCCGCAAGCTGCGTGTTGACGTTGCCGTACTGAAACGAGGTGCCCGGGGCGGCAGTGGCCTTGAATGACAGCGCGGTCGCGGTGACACCGGGGCCGAACTGCAATTGCATCGATTTGCCCGCCGGGTCGGGCGAAAAGCCGACGACTTCGAGGCCGCTCGACATCGTCAGCAACTGGCGCACGGTAATGCTCCCACGTGGATCGCCCTTCCATTCGGTCAGCCAGCGATCGACCCGCGCATCGAGCGGGATATTTGCGGTGCCGAAAGTGAGCGCGGCGACCGCCTTGGCCATCGACGCGGGAGAGAACCGCGAGTCCGCCGTGAACCCGCTCGCATAACGCTCGTGCACGACCTTGCCGTCGCGCATCACGACCAGCGCAAAGCTGTTCTGCGCGTCGGCATAGGCCTGTGCAGCGGTGAGCGCGGCAGGGTCGATCCCGCCCGACTCCTTTGCCAGCATGAGCGCACGCGGACGCCCCTTGACCGTTTCGGCGGGCGTGTAGGCATCGGCGCGCTCGACCGACTGCATGACCGGGAACGCCTTCATCCGCGCGGCTGCGGTCGCAACCGGATCGTCCTGCGCGAGTGCAGGGGAGGCGATGAGCAGCGTCGCAAGGATCAGGCGCTTGGCGGACATAAGGCCTCCACAATGAGTTTGGCGAGCCGAGCCTGTTCGCCGTTCAGCGTTTCGGCAAGCGCGCCCGCTGGCTGATAGTCGCGCACCGCATCGGCGACGGCAATGCCGCGTTCTTCGAGCACTGCCTCGAGCACCCGCTGGCGGTCGTTCAACACCGCGACTTCAGTGGCGAGCAGGAGCAGCGCCCGCCCCAGATCGTCGATATTCGCCGCGCCCAGCTTGACGCCGGTCGACTGCGCCTGACTCATCCGCGCCGCAGCTGAGGCGTCACCCACGCGGCTTGGTACCCGTGACGATCCACGGATAGGGCGCGCCGTCGATGCCACGGCTTTCGACATCGACGAACCCGGCGGCGCGCGCCTCGGCACCCCAGTCCATCGACGCCGCGTCGCGCCACCACGGCTCGCCGCCGTTGATCGCCAGCCAATCGGCGCGCCACGACGCCATCTTGTCGACGGCGGCATAAGGGGTGACGTCTGACATCAGCATCGACCCGCCGGGTTCGAGCACGCGAAACGCCTCGACAAAAGTCGCGCGGATCGCGGGCGCGGGCATTTCGTGGAAAATGATATAGCTGGCAACCAGGTCGAAGCTGGCATCGGCAAAGCCGGTGTCCTCTGCCGCGCGCTGGTGCAAATCCCATGCCCAGCCGTTCTCGTTGGCGACGCGCTGGGCCTGACGCAGCATCGGAATGCTCAGATCGACTCCGGTTAGCTTGGCATCAGGGAAAGTCTGCGCGAGCGCGACGCTGAAATGCCCCGAACTCGTGCCCATTTCGAGGATGCGGCTGTAATCCTGCCGCGGCAGTTCGGCGAGCACGCGGCGGCGCTGGGCAAAGATATCGCCGGGATACATTTTGGCGACATAATGCCGGTGGATCAGCTCGCCGTGGATGAAACCCTGTTGCGGGTGCCCGTCCCAACCGCCAGTGGTGCGGTGGAACCAGACGTCTTTAAAGTAGTCCGGCTGGACGAAATCGGGATCGATGGTCAGCGTTGCCGGACCGGCGCTTTCGAGGCGCGCGAGTTCGGGGTCGAGTAAATCGCGCGATTCGGCATAGGCCTCGCGCGCGACACGGCCGTGGCCGACGCTGGCAAACTCCATCAACAGACCCGATGTCGCCCATGCCTTCGACCCCGCCAGCGCGCGGTCGACCGTCGCGTGACGCGCGTCGAGATCGTCGGGGAGCGTGTTCGCCGTTACTTGCGCTTCGGCAAGCTCGCCATTCCATGTCGCCATCAACGGCCGCGATTCACCCATCACGGCGATGAGGAAATCCATCGAAGCGCGCCCGCGTTGACGAAGCTGAAAATCCATCGGTCAGTCTCCTTGATGACAATGTGCGTCCGCGTATGACGCGCGACAAGCTGCGATTAGCCCAGTTTTATCCGTCAGGCGGAGTAAACGCCCTGTTGCCGATCTTGCTCTCCGATTGGCGTCATGCTGGCTTTGTTAGGGGTGACGGCATCAGATGACGACAACCGCAACCGAAGACCGCCTGCCGTGGTCGCTGAAGGCCGGATGGGCAACGGGGGCGTTCGGCGTCGCGGTGTTGATGAACGGCATCTCGGCGCTGATCCTGTTTTACATGACCACGGTGCTGAAATTCGACCCCGCCGTTGCCGGGTTCATCATCTTCCTGTCGAAAATCTATGACGCAGTGACCGATCCGTTTTCGGGCTGGCTGTCGGACCGGTCGAAGTCCGATAAGGGCCGCCGCCGCCCGTTCCTGTTCTGGGGCGCGATCATATCGTCGCTGTCGTTCCTGATGGTGTTTACGGTGCCGTTCACCGGCCCGTTCGAGACCGTGACCAGCGGCCCGGGCCTGATCGCGGCGGGCTATGTCCTGCTCGCGTTGCTGCTCTACACGACCGGTTATTCGACCTTCAACGTGCCCTATATGGCAATGCCGGCGGAGATGACGCGCGGCTATCACGAGCGCTCGTCGATCCACGGTTACCGCGTTGTCGTCGCCGCTGTCGGCGGGTTCCTTGTCCAGTCGGGCGGCGGTGCGTTGCTCGAAGTGATGGGCAAGGGGCGCGAAGGCTATGCGTGGATCGCGACAATCGGGGCGGGCGCGATTTTCGTCACAATGATGACCGCCTATTTTGCGACGGCCAAGGCACCGATGATGCCGCAGACCGATGCGAAGCTGAGCTTCAAGGAACAGGTATCGGGGTTCCTCGCCAACCGCCCGTTCCAGCTGATCCTCGGCGTCAAGCTCGTGCAGCTGATCGGTATTGCCTCGTCATCGGGCGGGCTGGTGTTCCTGCTGGCGACGGTGCTCGGCAAGCCGTTGACCCTGTTGAGCGTCATCGGTGGCGCGATGATCCTTGCCGTGTTCACGATGACGCCGGTGATGATCGGGCTGTCTAAACGGATCGGCAAGCGCAGCACCTATATGCTGTCGGCCATCGTCACTGGCGTGACGGCGCTATCATGGGTCATCGCAACGCCCGAAGAACCGATTTGGGCGCTGGCGCTGCGTGGATTTGCCACCGGTATCGCCTTTGCCGGTAACGTCCTGTTCGCCATGTCGATGCTGACCGACGCGATGGAGGCCGACGCGCACCGCACCGGTTTGCGCCGCGAGGGCATGTATTCGGCGCTCTATAGTTTCATCGAAAAACTCGCCTCGTCGATCGGACCGCTCATCCTCGGCGGGGCGCTCAGCTATGCCGGGTTCAACCCGTCCGCCCCGCCCAAGGTTGCCGACGAGGGGGTGCGGCAGGCGGTGCTGCTCGGCGTCGCCTATGTCCCCGCCGCAATGGCGGTGCTTGCGGTGATTATCCTGAGCTTTTACCACCTCGACGAAAAATCGCTCGGCGAAATGCGGACGGCGAGCGCGGCGGGTTAGAGCGGGATGATGTGAGATTGAACCAGCTTCTTCTTCGAGCGTCAGCGAGAACCCTCGCAACATCAGTGTGTTCTCTCGCTGACGCTCGATGGGGCTTCTCGCTAACGCTCGAAGAAGAGAGCAACCGAGTATCGTCACACTCTAAGCGGCAAGATCGATTTCGGTCCCCGCACCGATCGCGACTGCGGCGCACCAACCGGCGTGTGCCGCGTCCGTTATTGCGACATGCCAGACTGCGCTAGCAAAAGGCCGAAACCGACCAGCAGCACCCCGAATATCCGGTCGATCCAGTGGCGGACGGCGAGGATTTGGTTTCGTATGCGCTCGGCTGAAAAAAAAGTCGCTACCAGCGCGAACCAAACGATATGCGTGACTGATATAAAAGCACCATAACCGAGTTGAGTCGTCGGCGGCGTCGATGGCTCGACGATCTGCAAGAACAGGCTGACGACAAAAATCGTCGTTTTGGGGTTTAGCGCGTTCGTGAGAAAGCCGGTGCGGAGCGCAGCGACGTCCGATAGCGCGACTGGTGGCGCAGACAACTCGGTCGAAGTCGTCGCGGTGCGCAGCATCTTCATACCCAGCCAGATAAGATACGCCGCACCGACGAGCTTGAGCGCGCCGAATAGCCAGATTGATTGCTGGATCAGGAAGCCAACGCCGAGGATCGTATAGGCGACATGCACCAACACGCCGGCCCCAATTCCCAGCGCCGTAAGCAAGCCCGCGCGGCGCGAGAGAAGCAAGCTGTTGCGCGTCACCATCGCAAAATCCGGACCGGGACTGATGACGGCAAGTATCGTAATAGTGACCACGGCTAACAGTTCGGTCATTGCAATCTCGCAAGGATGATGATGAACAACCCAGAGCCTATTGATATGGATGGAGCTTGAAAAACGATGCATTCTGACAAAATTTGTGAGCTTGACTCACAGGTCAGCTATCCGCGCCTACCGTCGCTCACAGCTCTGCGTTGCTTCGAAGCAGCTGCACGTCTGGAAAGCTTCAGCCGTGCCGCCGAGGCGCTGCACCTGACCCACGGCGCAGTTAGCCGCGCCGTGCGCCTCGTCGAGGATGATCTTGGCACCGCATTGTTCGAGCGGCGCAACCGACGTGTGTTCCTGACCGATCACGGTCGTCGGCTCGCCCACTCCGTACGCGAAGGATTCGGCCTGATTGGCCGCGCTGCACAAGATATTCGCAATTCCGGCACGTTGGGAACCATCACCTTGTCGTGTGAACCGACGCTGCTGATGCGCTGGCTGATCCCCCGCCTGCCGACCTTCCACGCCGCGCATCCCGAAATCGAAATCCACCTCGTTGCGGCGGGTGGCCCAGTGCGACTAGGCGGCGGCATCGATCTGGCGATCCGCCGGTCCGATTTCCCACTGTCCGATGACGTGCGTGCGGACGCCTTGTTCGATGAGCTCACCGGACCGGTATGCCGCGCTGATATGATTGACCGCTTTTTCTGCGAGAGCAACGGCACACCGATGCTGCGCGCCGACGCGCCCCTGCTTCACACGCGCACTCGACCCGATGCTTGGGCAACATGGGCCCAAGCGTCCGGCGCATCGTTAGCGACCGGCCCGGTCCGCATATTTGAACATTTTTACTTGAGCTTACAGGCAGCGTCGGCGGGGATCGGCGTAGCAATCGGACCATGGCAAATGGTTCGCGACGAGATCGGGAGCGAAATGTTGGCAGCGCCGATGGGGTTCGTTGAAGACGGCTCGCGCTATTCTCTACTGTCGCCTTCCGACCGGTCTCCACGGATCGTAGTGGCCCGCGACACGATCTTGAGCTGGTCCAGGACTGCTTCAGCGATGAACCCGGTCGTCACACAGCAGCCATCCGCCGGTTACTGAAACACTGCATCAGAACGCATTCCTGCCAAACATCCGCTTTCAGCTATGATCACTCAAAACTGGACAGTCAGCGCCCCCCAACAAACCTGCCGAACCCTGCGCCAAGCTCACCGCTTCGTCGCCACCACCGATTGCAGGAAATCGTTCATCGGTTTGCCGCCATCGGTGACCTCGAACCCGGCATCGGCCAGTATCTGCCGGAAATCCGAATAGACGAAGCCGACCGAATAAGGCTCGCAATTGTCGCGGCTGTCATAGTCGATCATGAAGCGCATTGCGGGCGGCAGCGGTGTCGCGCCATGGCTGGGAAATTCGAAGATCGAGAATTTGCCGCCGGGGCGCAGCACGCGGTGGACCTCGCGCAGGACGCCCTTCATCACCTCGACCGGCATTTCGTGGAAGAAGATGTAGCTCATCACTACGTCTTGGCTGGCGTCGGCGAACGGCATCGCTTCGGCGAGCGCTTGCACATAATCGACGTCGCTGCCCAGCTGCGCCGAGCGCATGTGCGCGTAGCGCAGCACCGGCAGCGCGACATCGAGTCCGGTCACCTGCGCCTCGGGAAAGCGCCGCTTGAACTGCACCGTCGCTTGCCCGACGCCGCAACCGATTTCGACAATGTTCGCAACCTTGCCGTCGTCGGGTAGCGTCGTCAGATCGACGACCTCGGCATGGAGCGCATCCTGATCGTTCCATCCCTGGTAGAAGATTTTCGTTCCATAATGGTAGACGATGCCGCTTAGCACATCGTCGGTATAGCCGCCGGGCTGAAGATGGATTTCGCGGCGTGCCCAGTCGGGGACGTGGAAACCAGGATCATAGGTCAGTGTCCCCGGCCCCTTGCTCTCCCAGTCCTTGAGCATCGCCTCATGCCCTGCCTCGTCGAAAGCGAACGATGCGCGGGTGCGCCGCCACATCATCTCCTGCGCGCTCCGCATGAAGCGTTGCCAGGTCTGCACGACGGGCACCTTGTTGAAATGCGCCTGCACCGTCGCGAGTGGCACTTCGGGGGTCGGTTCGACACCTGCTTTCGCCATCGCGTCATGCCCCGCCCCACACATAATCGGAAACATCCTGACCAGCGCCATGTCGCGAAAGCTCTCGACGAAATCGGTGTAGCTCTCGTCGGCGAGCTTCGAGGGGCGTGGCAACAGGCCGATGGCGCCGCGCGGAGAGAGTGCTGTCGCGGTCATGCGGTCCTCCTGGAAAAACTGGCGAATATCTGGGTGATGAACGCCTCGCGCATTGCCTTGCGCTCGGCTTTGACGGCGTCACTCGGGACATGCGCCTCGACAAGGGCCGACGCATCGATACCGCGTTCAGCAAGCACCGCCTCGAGTATCACCAGCCGGTCGCGCGTCGTCCAGACTTCGGCGGACAGCTCGACCAGCGCATCGATGATGTTATCGGTGACGACATGGTCGAAATATGCCTTGCCGGGGCCATTGATTTCGCCCCCGATCTGCGGCGGTGTCGGTGCGGTCGGCATGTCCATAGGTGAATCCTGATCGAGGTTAGACGGCTTAACCTGAGTGACCGCAGACCGGCGGTAAATACCCAATTTTTGGTCGCAGAGTGAACATTTAAGCGTCGCGCGCGCCATCTTGGAGTCACCTTCACTAACCTTTCGGCCTTGCCGCGAGGATATGCCGTGCCGTTCAACTCCAGTCCGCTTCGTGCTGTCAGCCAGGACGACATCGACACTTATGCCCGCGACGGCGTCGTCTGTTTGCGGAACGTGTTCGACCCCGATTGGCTGAAGAGCATCGAGGGTCCGGCGCGCGAGCTGTTGATCGACAAGCGCGACTTCGGCCTGCTGCCCTCCAATCCGGGCCGCTACATGGCGCGCACGATGCCCGAATTCCGCCGCTTCGTCTTCGAGAGCCCGGTCGCAGAGGCTGCCGCGCGGGTCATGCAGTCGAACGAGGTGCGGTTTTTCTTCGACGAGATTTTCGCCAAGAAACCGCAATCGGACGAAAAGACCATCTGGCACAACGACCGCATGGGCTGGCCGGTGACCGGCACGACGGTGCCGAGCCTGTGGATTCCGCTGGTCCCCATCGTCAAGGCCAACAGCCTCGAAGTCATCGCAGGCACGCAAACCTATGACACGCGGCACTGGCTGTTCAGCCCGAACGCCAAGCAGATGATCAAGCCCGACGACCGCCCATGGCACCCCGATTGCGAGCCGCTGCGCGACGACCCCGCCTATGCGGGACGGTTCCTGACATGGGACATGGCGGTCGGTGACATGCTCATCGTCCATCCGTGGAGCCTGCACTATTCACACGGCAACCCGACCGACGATTGGCGCATCGCGGTGTCGGTGCGCGTGTTCGGCGACGACATCCGCTGGGCACCGCGCCCCGACTGCGTCAATCTGGCGGGTGTCAGCTGGGACGAACTGATTCCCGGCGACAAGCCCGACGGCGACCTGTTCCCGCTGCTGTGGTCGGCGGACGGACGTCGCGACGATGACAGCGCCTACCCGCGCGGCTTTGCCACGCGCTGGCAAAAGGCACGCAATGACGAAGTGAATCCCTATGCCGCGTTCATGGCGGCAAGCTCGGAAAAGCCCGGCGTGGTGCCGCAAGCGGCGTGAAGCTCGCGCCGCGCTATGACTACATCGTCGTCGGCGCGGGATCGGCGGGGTGCGTTCTCGCCAACCGGCTAAGCGAAGACGGCACCAATACCGTCCTGCTGGTCGAAGCGGGCGCGCGCGACACCTCGCCCTATATCCACATTCCCGCCGCCATCGTGAGAGCGATCGGCAATCCCGCGCTCGACTGGATGCACCTGACCGAGCCCGACACGTCGCGCGGGGACCGCGTCGATCTTTGGTCGGCAGGCAAAGGACTGGGCGGGTCGAGTTCGATCAACGGCATGCTCTATGTGCGCGGGACCGAGGCCGATTACGACGCATGGAACCAGCCCGGCTGGACCTCCGACGATGTCGCGCCGCTGTTCCGCCGGATGGAGGGCACCACCTTCGGCGCGGATCAAGTGCGCGGGCGCGACGGGCCGATGTCGGTCGAGCCGTTGCGAAGCCGCCACCCACTCGGCACCGCGTTCGAAGCTGCTGCTGTCGAGGCGGGCTGGACTGCCAATGCCGACTATAACGGGCGCGTGCAGGAAGGTGTCGGTGCCCCGCAAGTCACACAACAACGCGGTCGCCGGTTCAGCGCCGCGCGGGCTTATCTGAAGCCCGCGCGCGGACGGCGCAATCTCACCATCCTGGCCGAGTCCGTCGTCGAACGACTGACCTTCGACGGCAAACGCTGCACGGGGGTTTCCCTGCGCGGCGGACGCACGATCACGGCGCGCGAAACCATCGTCAGCGCAGGCGCGATGGGGTCGCCGAAGCTGCTCATGCTGTCGGGCATCGGCCCTGCGGAGGATCTGCATGCGCTCGGCATCGACGTCGTGCACGACAGCTGCGAGGTCGGTCGCAACGTGCAGGAACATCCCCACGCCGCGATCAGCCATGATGTGACGGTCCGCACCTACAACATGGAGATCAACGGCCCGCGCGTGCCGCTACACCTGCTCAACTGGCTGTTGTTCAGGCGCGGGCCAGTGACGAGTCCCTATCCCCATGCCGTCGGCTTTTTCCGCTCGTCGCCCGCGCTCGACGCGCCCGATCTGCAGTTGATGTTCGGCCCGTTCGCCTTCGGCATGTCGCCCGAAGGGGTGGTGCCGTATCGGAAACCAGCCGTGACCAGCGTGATCGCACTGTCCTATCCCAAGAGCACCGGTCGTATTTCGCTGCGTGCCAACGATCCCGACACTCCGCTCAGGATCGAGCATCGCCTGCTCGACCACCCCGACGACGTCGCAGCGCTCGTTCGCGGCATCCGCATCGTGCGCGAAGTGTACAAGCAGCCAGCAATCGCGCGGTATGTGATCGACGAACGCCTACCCGGCACAGGTGTGGACAGCGACGCCGACCTCGAAGCCTATGTCCGCGCCACGAGCAATCCGACCAACCACCCGATGGGCGGGTGCGCGATGGGCAAGGTCGTGGGGGCCGA
>ENA-OBLH01000693-OBLH01000693.1-metagenomes-genome-assembly--contig:-NODE-693-length-10602-cov-4.62909_pt1 | contig 10602 bp, 13 predicted proteins | sample MGYA00153382_OBLH01 | MGnify analysis MGYA00153382 | reverse complement strand
ACGCCTGCCCCAACCGCCCAATTCCCTCTTCAATCTTGCCAACATCCGCCGTAGCGAAAGACAACCGCAGCGTCGACAAATCGGGATCGCGGGCGAAGAACGGTGCGCCGGGAACAAACGCTACGAACTTTTCTATGGCGCGTTTCGCGAAGTCATTCGCGTTGCGGCCTTCGGCGAGTTTTGCCCAGAAGAACATGCCGCCTTGGGGCTGATTGAACTCGATGGCGTTGCCCAACTCCTTGCGCAGACATTCGGCCATGACGCGGGCGCGTTCGGCGTAGGTGGTGCGCACGTTATTCAGCGCACCTTCCATGCGGTTCAGCGTGAGGTAGTGCGCGGCTGTGGCTTGCGTGAGGTTGCTGGTGTGGGCGTCGGAAAATTGCTTGCACATGGTGGCGTTGGCGAGCAGTGCAGGCGGCGCGATCATCCAGCCGACGCGTAGGCCCGGGCTCAGCACCTTGCTCAAGCTGCCGCAGTGCGCGAGCCACTCACGGCTACCGGGAATGTCGTCGCTCAACGCGAGCATGGACGGCGGTGGTGGCGTGCCGAAATAGAGCTCTCCGTACGGGTCATCTTCAACGACAAGCGTCTGGGTGCGCGCTGCGATTTCGAGGACGCGTTTGCGCCGTTCGAGCGAGAGCGTTGCGCCGCTTGGGTTGCCGAAGGTGGGGATGAGGTAGACGAGCTTCGGCTTGAGCTCCTCGATCATTTTCTCAAGTACGTCAACCTGTACGCCGTCCGCGTCAATCGGTGCGCCGTAAATGTCCGCACCGTAGAGGCGGAAGCACTGGATGGTGGCGAGAAAGGTGGGCGCTTCGACGATGACTTTGTCGCCCGGCGAAATCATGGTTTTGCCGATCAGGTCGAGCGCCTGCTGGCTGCCGGTGGTGACGATGAGGCCGTCCGGTGCGACGGTGACGCCCTTGTTTTTCATGAAGCCGGACAGGCCTTCGCGCAGCGGCCCCCAGCCTTCGGTCGCGCCATATTGCAGCACCGGCCCGGGGCTGGTCGAGAGCACGGCGTCGGCCGCCATGCGGATGCCTTCGGCGTCGAACAACGCAGGGTCCGGGAAGCCGCCCGCAAAGCTGATGATGCCGGGCCTGCCGAGCAGCTTGAACAGCTCGCGGATGGCGGAGGTTTCTACGTTTTTCAGGCGGTCGGCAAATTGCAGCATGGCGGTGGGTGGTTTGGGTGGTTTGGTGATGCTAGCCAATACGGGGCGGTTGGGTTCCGTCTATCCAAACGCGCTTTCAAGTCATCGCCCTCACCCCAACCCTCTCCCGCGCTGCGGGAGAGGGGGTAATTTTTGCGGTACAGCTTTAGGAATTTACGCGCTGTGTGCACCATTTAGCTAGGGCTACCGCATAAATGCACCTAAAGTCGATAACTGTCATTATCAACGCTTATACCCAATTTAACGGGGTTTTCGACTAAAAGCTGTTACTTATTTCAGCAACGCAGCTTGCGCCATTTCCAGCGCGCGATCACGGTTGGCGCGGATGTCTTCGCGCGTTCGTTCGACCGCAATATCCGGGATCACGCCTCGGCCTTCTATGCGTTCGCCTTTAACGCTGGAGAAGCCGACTTCGCTGTAGGCGAGTTCGCCGCCGCCGGGTAGCGTGGCATAGCCTAAATACGCGAGCAGGCAGCCGCAGGAGGTCTCGCCGACCACGATGGCGCGACCGGTGCTTTGCAGGCCGCCAGCGGTGGCTTCTGATGCGCTGGCGCTGTCGCTGTCCATAAGAACCGCGACCTTGCCTGCATAGGCGTCGTCGCGGCCCGGTACGCTGCGCTCCAGCGTGATGAGTTTGATCGCACCGAAGGCGATGGTGATCGGTTGGCCGGTGCGGGTTTCGGTGCGCCCGATCAGCGTTTTTGTTTTGAAAAAGCTACCGATCAGCGACTCCGACATGGCCGCAGAACCGCCGCCGTTGCCGCGCAAATCTAGGATCAACGCGGGCGTGTCGTTGAGCGATGTGATGGCCTGCAATAATGCACCGTGCAGCGACTCCTGAAACGCGGTGAGCCGCACGTAGCCAAGGCCTGAGGGCAATACGCGATGCGTCACCGTCGGGCGCGTGGACAGCGTTCTTGGTTTGAGAGGAGCTACGAAACGGGTGCCGTCGGCACGCTCAAATTCCATAGTCAAACCGGCGCGTTTTTCACCAGTGTTGGCAAGCGTTGCAGCCGCGTTCAACTTGCGCAACGGCGTGCGCAACGCAGCTTGTGGTGATGATGTTTTGCGTGCGCTTAGTGACCATTCGCGCCATTGCGTCTGCGCATCACGATCTGCGATACGCGTGACCTGCATGCCCGCGCGAACGCCTGCCCAGAATGCGTCAGCCTCGGGGTTCACCGAGAGCACGACGAGCTTGTCATCAAGGATGCGCAGGTTGAGGCCGAGCGAGAACGCTTGCTGCTGTTTGCGTCGCTCCACCGCTTTGGGCGACTCGACGCGGGTGTGTGAGTCAGCGAGTTCACCCGCCATCTGGTCGAGCCGTTCCCAGAATTCGTCGTCGGTGGCGGCAGCGAGTGCTTGCGGCTGCCATTTGGCCCGCGCTGCACGCCAGTCAACGCCGTTCAGGTCGGCGCGGTAATAGCGCTCGAGGACGGTGTTCCAGACAGCGTCAATCGCGGCTTGGCGGACGGCGGGAGTGGCAGGGACGCCGGATTCAACTGCGCCACTGGGCACGTGGCGGCTGATGATGTTGTGTGGGTCGAAGCTGGCGCAGGCGGATAGGGTGGCGGTTAGCGCGACTAAAACAAAACTGTTTAGCCATCTGCCCTCACCCCAACCCTGCACCCACTGGTGCAAGCCTGCATTCGCCGCGCGCGGGAGAGGGGGTAATACCTGCGCCAAAGGCAGTGGCAGAGCCCTACCGTCGCGCATCATCCTCGTCGTCATAGCGACGCGTAGTGATGGCGATCTTGGGGGCGTAGGCGGTGGCTAGTGCGCGCACGAAGGCGAGCTTGCCTGCGATGACGGACGACACGGCCTTGACGCCGTCTTCGCTCACCACTTGATCGACCAACGCTTTTTCAAAACGGTCTTTGAGTTTGGGTAACACGGCGGCGCGGATGCGGGTGATGACGAAGCTCTCCGCCTCGTCCACCGTCGAAAACGACTTGGCCAGCGGCGTGCCGAGCGGCGAGCCTTCGAGCACCACTACGCGGTTTGCGTCCGATTCGTCTTCATGCGTCATTACTACGGCCCTCGATTGGTCTGCGCTCTACGCGCTTTATCGCGCCTGCCCGCGATTGATGCGTATCGGGCAGTCACGGTGCTTGCAATTGCAGGGAATCATAGCGATATTGCGTGTAAGCGATGCCCCACACCACCCCCGTGAGGCCGCCGTTCACTTATATTGCCACCGGGAGAAACAACACATGTCGGACGTCATCACCACCAATTCACCTGATCAGTCTGCGCCGCCACAAGCCGCTATACAGATCACACACATCACGTATGCACTGTTTGCATTGGGTCTTTTAAGCGCGGGTTTGATTGCCATCGCTGGCCTAGTGGTGGCCTACATCAAACGTGACGACGCTGAGGGCAGCTACTTGCGTGCGCATTACAGTTGGTTGATCGCCACCTTTTGGTGGTCAGTATTGTGGGCAACCCTCGCTTGGATATTCTTCTTTTTGTTCACGCTCATAACGCTCGGTATCGGCATTGTAGTCGCGTGGATACCGCTCACCATTGTCTGGGTTTGGTGCGCCTATCGCATCATCAAAGGCTGGCTGCGCTTGACGGAGAAGCGGGCGGTTTAGTTACTTTGTAGAACAGCCAACGGCTGCGTAACAAGGCGGAACCGCAAGCGTTCCGCCCTCCCTATCTACGCATCCGTTACTCTGCCGCTACCGCGAAATCGCCTTCAAATGCGCGGCCTCTGACGCGTATACCCAGTCGACCGCCGCGTCCAGCGCCTTCTGGCCCGCCTCGGCGTTGCCGTGATTAATCATACCGACGAAGATCATCTTGCGGTCTCCGGGCAACAGCAGATAGCCCGATAGCGCTTTCACGCCGGTCAGCGTGCCCGTTTTCAAGTGCGCTGAGCCTTCGGCGAGTTGATTGACGAAGCGCTTGGCGAGCGTGCCGTCAGTCGCGGCAAGCGGCAGCGATGACACGAAATCACTCGCGAACGGCGCGGTCAATCCGTACTCCAGAATCTTGCCCATGCTTTGCGGCGAGATGCGCTCGATGCGTGACAAACCGGAGCCGTTCTCAATCACCAGATCGGGCAGATCGAAGCCCCGCGCCTTCGCCCAGTCACGAATGCTGCGAGCGCCACGTTTGGCTTGACCGGGGCGTTTGCTCAACTCGGCATCGATGGTCAACAGCAGCTGTCGCGCCATCACGTTGTTGCTGAATTTATTGATGTCGGTAACCATCGAGGCCAGCGGTGCCGAGGTGTGGGTGTACAGCACGCGTGCGTTTTTTGGCGTCAGGCCGTCCTTCATCGCGCCCGTCCACGTGCCGCCCGCGTCGCGCCACAAGCGCGCAAAGGTGCCCGCCAGCAAACCGCCTTCATCGAACAAACTCACATACCAACTCTGCTCGCCGCAATCACGCGGATAGGTGCCGGTGAAGCTGGCGCTGGCGAAGTGACCGTTGCTCGCAAACGACGGTGTGACGAGCATGCGCCAGTCGCCGCAACCGCCGCCGACTGTGCCCGTTACGCGCAAACGGCTGGTGATGTTGAGGCCATCCGGTCGCACGCCCTCGGTCGTCACCGCAACGGAGTTATCCGGTTGCGGAACAAATTTAAGGCCCACCGATTTGAAGTTAAACAGCAGCGCATCCGGCCCGACGTTGTACGCGCGATAGGGTTGCCCATCAAACAGCGACGGATCATGCGTAGCTTCAGCAAATCGAGATCGATCCCGCAACACGTCGCCAGCGATATGGCGGATGCCACGCGCCCGCAACGCGTTGATTGCTGCCTGCAAATGCTCGGTGACAAACTTCGGATCGCCACTGCCTTTGATGAAAAGCGGCCCGTTGAGCACGCCGTTTTCAATGCGTGCGTTGGTGCTGAAGGTGGTCTTCCAGGTGTAGTTCGGCGTGAGCACGTCGAGCCCGACTAGCGTGGTGACGATCTTCATCGTGGAGGCCGGATTCATCGCGCTGAAACCGCGATGGTCGATCAGCGGTGACTGCTTGCCCACTTCGCGCACATACATCGCGACTGCGTTGGGCGGCACGCCGACGTTACGCATCGCCTCAACGATAGGGTCGGGCAGCGCGGCCATCGCCGTCGTTACGCCGGTGCCGAGGAGCAAAGCCGTTATGGCTCGGATGACAAAAATTCGGGGCATGAAGAAATTATCGGTGAAGGTCATTGCAGTAGACGGCAACCGCGTGCCGACTGCGCCATGACTGGTGCCAAAACGCTCACTATTGCACCACTTCTGATTAATTGTTCTAATACGAACCAATGAATCCCACGGTCGCTTCACCTGCCTACATGCCAACGCTTCGCCAATTGATCCGCTGCACGCAGGCGTTCGAGCGTTTTTCGGGTGCGCACGTGAAGTCGATGGGTTTGACGGAGTCGCAGTTCGACGTCGTCGCCACGCTCGGCAACACGGAAGGCATGACCTGCAAAGAACTGGGCGAGCGTACGTTGATCACTAAAGGTACGCTAACTGGCGTATTGGATCGGATGGAAGGACGCGGTTTAATTACGCGTCGTTCTGACGACACCGACGCGCGGCGCACCCACATCGCGCTCACACGCAAGGGCAACGTGCTGTTCGCCGAGGTTTTCCCAGCGCATTTGAAGCACCTGCAACGCGCGTTTGGCCGATTGTCAGAGAGTGAACTCAATCACTTGCGCGACGGCCTGACCTCGCTTCGCCTTGCCTTTGAGAAAGAACATGCCCGATGACCAAACCCGCGACTAGCCTTATTTCCGTGCCCGTCTGGGACGGCTTCGTTCGCGTGTTTCACTGGTCGTTGGTGTTGCTGTTTGCGACCTCGGTGGCGTCCGGCAAAGTCGGCGGCGAGTGGATGGTGTGGCACATGCGTAGCGGTTATGCGATTTTAGCGCTGGTTACGTTTCGCTTGATCTGGGGCTTTGTTGGCGGCGAATATGCGCGCTACGTGTCCTTTTTGGCAGGGCCAGCTCGTGGTTTTAAGTTCGCAAAAGGCTTGCTCGGAAAAACGCACGAACACGTCATCGGCCACAACCCGGTCGGCGGCTGGATGGTAATCGTGCTGCTATTACTGCTCGCCACGCAAGCGACATTGGGCCTATTCAGCAACGACGAAATCGCCACCACGGGCCCGCTCGCGCGCTACGTCAGCGACGAAACGTCCATCACGTTAATGGGTCGTCACCGCACCATTGGCAACATTTTGCTCGCCCTTGTTGGCATTCATATTGCAGCGGTGTTGTTCCACGTCATCGTCAAAAAGGAAGGTCTGATCCGCGCTATGTTCAGTGGCAAGAAAGACTTACCGCCGCATCTGGCGAGTGAAGCGCTTGCCGCGCGCAAAGCCTCGATGCCGATTGGTTTTATTGTGATTTCTATTGCAGTGGCAGCCGTTGCCGTCGCTGTTAACTGGCCCACTATTTTCAAGCCGTAACCCGTTACAAGTCCGCAACAAGTCCACGTAAACCCGTCCTCGTTATCCCTCAGGAGTGCCTATGAAAAACCTCACCAAAATCATCCTCGCCGCTGGCGCGTTCGCCGTCGCTGGCACCGCCATGGCGCAGCCTAAACCCGAGCAGTACGTCAAACATCGTCAGTCCGCGTTTGCGCTGATGGGCTGGTACTTCGGCCCCATGGGCGCTGTTGCCAAAGGCGAAAAGCCTTTCAACAAAGACGAAGTGACCAAGGCGTCGGCACTCGTCGCGACCATGGCCAAGCTACCGTTTGATAGCTTCCCCGCTGGCACCGAAACCGTGGGCAACACCCGCGCGCTCCCGACGGTGTGGAGCGACAACACCAAGTTCAGAGAGCTCGGCACCAAGCTCGGCGTAGAAACCGACAAACTCGCGGCGCTCGCCGCAGCCGGTGACGAAGCAGGTTTCAAAAAGCAGTTCGGCGTAGTCGGCGGCACCTGCAAAGCCTGCCACGACGACTTCCAGAAGAAGCCATAGCTTTCTACTTTTCTACACTGAAACGCCCGCTGCTTGCGGGCGTTTTTGTTTTCACTGCATGAAGTCGGGTTTTGTCATTTTTTTTTGCAGGGGTTGTTCCCTTGGACGGCATCCGGCCGCGCCATCGCCAATGGCCGCGACGAAGGCGTCACCAAACTCCTGTTTGATGACAGCCCCGAGGCCCACGGCCACGGCAACATCCTGGGCGTCTGCATGGTCGGTACGCATGCTGGCGACATGATTGGTGAGATCGCGCTGGCCATTGAGATGGGTGCAGATGCGGTGGACATTGGCAAGACGATTCACCCCCACCCCACGCTGGGCGAGAGCATCGGTATGGCGGCAGAGATTGCGTGCGGCAGTTGTACGGATGTGACGCCAAAGACACGCTGGCCTGCCAGCACAGCGGTATTTCGGTCGGTGCTGGCGTGTGCATTGCAGCGCACGACCGCGCAGCTTCACTTAAACTGAATTTATACTTCGTAGCAACCGCAGCTAGAAGCATAAATTGTCGACCGGGCGGGAGGTACACAGAAGCGGAAATGGGCAGTTAAAAAATTAACCTCGCAGTGCAAAGCCACATTGCGGCGGACACTACCTAGAGAGGTGTTCTTATGGGTCTCCAGTCACAACTGTTTCGTGGCGATATGAAACTTGAAGCGGCAGCCGTCTCTGACCCTGCCCACATCGTACAGGGCGCGTCTGGGCCACATGTCGGCAAGATTCTGCTGGCCTTGATCCGGCTTGATGGCGCGGCCATCAATCAAGATTCCGCTTATGGACCAGCAACCGCTGCGGCGGTCAGTGCGTTTAAGCGGAAACGGCAGATCCTCAATTTTCAGGGCAAGATCGACGACATCGTCGGCAAAAAGACAATCGCGGCGCTCGATAGCGAGCTGCTAGCGAAAGAAAAGGGCGGGGCCGGAGGCGGAGGCGGAGGCGGCGGACTGAACTTCAAGATCGTAGATCCTCTGACACGCAACGGCATAACCCACACCCTCATTTATTTCAGCGGTGTCGCTGACGATTTTGGCCTGGGCGGGCTCCCCATTTTGCGGTCAGACAATCAGGAGGTTTTTAACGACATGCTGGATTTGGACGTTTCTCCTCAACTGAAAGACGTTAAGGGTTTCGGCGGATCGTTAAATAACAAACTGTTAGGAGTGGCAGCAGCGGCGGCCATGACTGCAATTCGAGACCCGCGCGGCCAGCTGATAATTTATGGCTACAGTGCCGGCGGCATCAACAGCCTCGATCTGTGCCGACGCCTGAACGGTTTCGGAGCGAAAGTAGACCTTCTGGTGACCGTGGACGTGTCCGGCCGGGGCGAGGTGGTAAACCGCACTGTTCCCCCCAACGTGCTTCTGAATCGAAACTACTTTCAGACTGACACGATTACTTTCAGTCGGGCCGTAGGGGGTAGAGCCATCGGCGGTCGCGCCGTCTTCAACATCAACTGCGATGACCGCCGTTTCGAGACTTTAACCAAGAAGACAAGACATGGCCAGATGCAGGACGTAACGCGGATCGATGCCATACGTGACATGCGAGTCCAGATTGCGCGCTTCAACCTCCAAAACAACTGAGACGTTGACCTGAACCAACAGCGCAGCGATTCCCCCCATACCTCGAGCCAATGCGCAATGTCTACGAAGCCGCGCAGCTTGATTCCATCGGTATAGCGGCAGAGATTGCGCACGGCAGTTGTACGGATGTGCCGCCAGCGCGGAAGTAGACCTCTGCGGATGCCGTGGCCCAGGTGCAAGCCACCTTGCGCCGCCGCATTCTGCGCGCCTTCGTCGGCCGGGGCTTGCTGGAGAGTTGTGACGCCAAAGACATGCTGGCCTGCCAGCACAGCGGTATTTCGGTCGGTGCTGGCGTGTGCATTGCAGCGCACGACCGCGCAGCACTGGAGCGCTTGCTGCGCTACTGCGCTCGCCCGCCCTTTGCCATGGACCGCCTGCGCAAAGAGGGATGCAATTTGGTGTACCGCTGCGCGAAACAGTACAGCGAGCCCGCTTCTGACAAGCGTGGCACCAACTCGGACGGGGCGGTGATTGCCAAAGAGATTTTGGCGGGCATCCCGGCAAAGTCGTGATGCGGTTGAAATCTGAGCCGATACCCACAGCTTGGGTACTGTTTATACAAATGTATTGACGTTGCCGATTACTGCCCGTAGACTGTTGCTTCGAAACAATTTTTCTGGAGCATGCGATGGAAGCAGCGGTCAAAATCAAAACTTGGGGCAACGGACTCGGTGTTCGCCTGACGGCGCAAGTCGCGCGTGCGGCGGGCCTCACCGCCGAAACACTGGTGAATCTGACAGTTGAGAATGATCGCATCATCATCGCGCCCGCCGCGCCACCAAAGCCCACGCTGGCGCAGAAATTAGCCGCCTTTGACCCAAAGAAACATAGCGGTGAGGCGATGGCGACCAAGCCCGTCGGACGCGAGGTATGGTGACCAAGGTTGCCGCTCGGACGTGGACGCCCGACCGTGGTGACATCATCTGGATTGATTGCAATCCGCAGGTTGGACGTGAGATGCGCGACATGCATCCGATGGCGGTGTTGTCCCCTAACGCGTTTAATGCACGCACGGGGCTTGTGATCGGTTTGCCGATGACGTCGAATATATCTAACGAGGGCAATCCATTTGCGCTGGATATATCTCGCAGCGTGACTGAAAGAAGTTTTGTGCTGTGCCATCAGCCAAAGTCATTCGATTGGCGGCAGCGCCGCGCCTCACCGCATCCTTGGAAGAAACTCTTGCCGCATCAACTCGCTGAGTGCTGCGATGGGCTGAATGACATCATCACCTTAACGACGACGTAACGCTTTCCACGACTTCAGGTAGCCAACACCAAATGATTTCAACCACGCAAAACGATCCTGCGGCATCGCCCGCGCCACCGGCGGGACTGGACCTGACACGCGTCGAAGCACCTATTACTGCAACAAGTGCAGCAGTCCCGACAAACAGCAATCAACCTGTGCAATCTCCAACCGTGCGCGTTGAAGGTCTCGCTGAAACACTGCTCGATGTGCGGCATGAACTCCAACTCATCTCCCACGCAGGTAGTCGCCTGTTACCGCGAAGCGTATCGGCAAACGCTCACCATCGCTGCCTTTGATGTGCCGGAGAAATTAGGCGAACCTGGCATCACTGGCCAAGTCATCGCCAAGGCAGTCTTTGACGAACTCATCAAACGCCGCGATTTGGTCACCACATTGGACAAGGGTGAACTCAAAGGCGCATGGGCAGAGAACCGTTCGTATGTGGCGATCCGCGAAGCCAAATTCACGCTGTAATCGGTATTTCGATATCTGCGCTACATGACGGGTAATGAGATCGCGGTAGACGGCGAATTCATTCTGGACGGAGACGACGTCACCATGAAAGTGCGTGTCGCCGGTAAACCGCCAACGGTGGTCAAAGGCAAACTCGCAGCGTGGGAAACACTGGTGGGTGAGTTGGCGATGGGGGTGCT
>ENA-OBLH01000691-OBLH01000691.1-metagenomes-genome-assembly--contig:-NODE-691-length-10615-cov-4.92424_pt1 | contig 10615 bp, 8 predicted proteins | sample MGYA00153382_OBLH01 | MGnify analysis MGYA00153382 | reverse complement strand
GCGCACCGCCTGTGCGGCGATCAGCGCCTCCAGCGCCGCCTTGTCCGCGCCGAATTTCGTCCGGCGGATGAGCGCCGCGGGCGAGGCGATGGTCCACATCGCGTCGCACAGCGCGGTGCCGATGGTCTTGGTCCCGACGTCGAGCCCGATGAGGCGACCGCGTTCGGGGAGGGATTCAGAGAAGAGGTTGGGGTCGGTGGTGATCATGGTCGCTTTATGGAGGACTGATAACGCACGGTCGAGCGTCAAAGCCCTCCCCCTTGAGGGGGAGGGTTGGGTGGGGGTGGACTGCACTCAAATCTTGAGTGCCGACGCCCGCTTCGCAGGCTCCCCCTCCACCAACCCCTCCCCGCCGGGGAGGGGGGCTGAGCGTCAGGCAGCGACCTTGCGGCGGTCCTTCAGCTCCGCGTTGAGCATTTCGGCGAGGAGGAATGCCAGCTCCAGGCTCTGTCCAGCGTTCAGGCGCGGGTCGCAATGGGTGTGGTAGCGGTCGGCGAGGTCCATCTGCGTCACGTCCATCGCGCCGCCGGTGCACTCGGTGACGTTCTGGCCGGTCATCTCCACATGGATGCCGCCGCCGAACGTCCCTTCCGCCCGGTGTACGGCAAAGAACCCGCGCACTTCGGCGAGGATGCGGTCGAAGGGCCGCGTCTTGTAGCCATTGTTGGTCTTGATGACGTTGCCGTGCATCGGGTCGCACGACCAGATCACCGGATGCCCCTCGCGCTGCACCGCGCGGACGATGGGCGGCATGCCGCTCTCGATCTTGTCATGGCCGTAGCGCGTGATGAGCGTCATCCGCCCTGGGGTGCGCGCCGGATTGAGCAGGTCGAGCATCGGCAGCAGGACATCGGGGGTGAGGCTCGGCCCGACCTTGATGCCGATGGGGTTGCCGATGCCGCGCAGGAATTCGACATGCGCGCTGTTTTCGAAGCGCGTGCGGTCGCCGATCCACAGGAAGTGCGCGCTGGTGTCATACCATTGGCCGGTCAGCGAATCCTGCCGGGTCAGCGCCTGCTCGTACGGCAGCAACAGCGCCTCGTGGCTGGTGTAGAACTGCGTGCCCTTCAGCTGCGGGACGGTGTCGGGCTCGATCCCGCACGCCGCCATGAACTCGAGCGCCTCGCCGATGCGGTCGGCGACGTCGCGATATTGCTTGGTCCAGGGACTCCGGCCCATGAAGTCGTGCGTCCAGGCGTGGACCTGATGCAGATTGGCATAGCCGCCCGCCGCGAAGGCGCGCAGCAGGTTCAGCGTCGCTGCGGATTGGTTGTAGGCCTGCACCATGCGCTGCGGATCGGGCGCGCGGCCTGCGGCCTCGAACGCGATGTCGTTGATGATGTCGCCGCGATAGCTGGGCAGTTCGACGCCGTCCTGCGTCTCGGTATCGCCGCTGCGCGGTTTGGCGAACTGCCCCGCCATGCGGCCGAGCTTCACCGTGGGGAGCTTCGACGCGAAAGTCAGGACGACCGCCATCTGGAGAATGACGCGGAAGGTGTCGCGGATGTTGTTCGGGTGGAATTCGGCAAAGCTCTCCGCACAATCGCCGCCCTGGAGCAGGAAGGCGCGACCCTCGGCCACTTTTGCCAGTTCGCCGGTCAGGTCGCGGGCTTCGCCCGCAAACACGAGCGGGGGGAAGGACGACAGCGTCGTCGTCGCGCGGTCGAGCGCGGTCGCATCGGGGTAAGTGGGCTGTTGCCGCGCCTCATGCGCGGTCCAGCTCTGCGGGGTCCAGTTCGTCGCCATAATGCGCGCGCCTATGCGCGCAGACCGGCTAGCGCGCAACTCCAAGGGTTTTTGCGGCGTCGTCAAGCTCAGCTTTCGCGCCCGGATTCGCCGCAACCGCTGCGCGATACGCCACCCCCGCGTCGCTGCTCCGCCCCAAGGTCGTGTAGCTCCGCATCAGCATGATCCAGCCTTCGACGTTCTTGGGGTTGGCTTTCAGTTTCGCGGCCAGCCCCTCGACCATGCCCGCGATCATCGCCTCTTGCTGGCCCGAGGGGAGTTGCGATGCCGCGCGCATCTGGTCGGGGTTAGGGCCGGGTATGGCGGCAGCGGCAGCTCCGGGCGCAGGTGCCGCCGGGCGCAGCGCGGCGAGGCGTCTCGCGACGTCGATCTTGTCCTTCGCACCGACCGCCTCGATCGTGCGGCGGACGTCGGCCTCCCACGGCGCACCGGCAGGCGTGTCTTTCAGCAGCGCGAACCAGTCGTCAATGGCCCCCTTGTGGTCGCCCGAAATGTCCTTGGCGACGCCGAGGAAATAGCGCGCGCGGGGATCCTTCGGGTCGAGTGCGACCGCCTTGTCGAACGCGGCTTTCGCATCGGCGGGAACATTGCCGGGGCCGGCGGTCACCAATGCCTCGCCCAGCGACGACCAGTAATCGGCGTTGTCGGGTTTCAGTGTCGTTGCGCGCTTGTACGCCATCGCGGCTTCGGCGTAGCGTTGCGTCTGGAAAAACGACCAGCCGAGCATCCGCCAGCCTTCGGCGTCGTTCGGGTCGGCTTTCAGCTTTGCTTCGAGCGAGGAAATCATCGCCCCGACGTCCTGCGGACCGGGGGTAGGTGTCGAGGCTGCGGTCGGCACCTCGGGCGCACGGTCCCGCCACAGCTTCACCCCGATGGCGCTGACGGCAAGAAGGGCGGCCCCGATCAGGGCAATGCGGCTAAATCGGCTGGTGGTCGTATCGCTCATGGCATTAGTGTCTAGCGCATCATCGCGGCGATGCTAGACTGCGGAAAAGACAGGTCGCACTGGTCAGGGGTATTTCGGGGGACGTGCGCGCCGTGGGCGAGACTTATCGTATCGCGATTGTCGGATCGGGGCCTGCGGGGCTGAGCGCGGCGTCGCGTGCGGCCAAGCTGGGGCTGTCGCATATACTGCTCGAAAAGACCGACCACCTCAGCGACACAATCTACAAATACCAAAAGGGCAAGCATGTGATGGCAACGCCGTCGCAGCTCGTCCTTCGAGCCGATCTCGATTTTGCGGCGGGCAAGCGCGAGGCGGTGCTCGACACATGGGATGTGCAGACCGCCGCAAACGGTGTCGGCGTGCGGAAGCAAGCCGAGGTTGTCGCCATCGAGGGGACGGGCGGGCCTATTGCCGGGTCAATGCAGGCGATTGTGACGCGCGGGCGCGATGGGTCGAGCCAAACGACCGAGTTGCAACGCCATGCGCCGCCCTACCGGTTGAAACTGTCCGACAAGACCGAGGTCATGGCCGACGCGGTGATCTTTGCCATCGGGACGCAGGGTAATCCCAACCTAATGCGTTGCCCCGGGGGCGATTTGCCGCATGTGCAATATCAACTCGACGATCCGGCGGAATATAACGACGAACATATCTTCGTCATCGGCGGCGGCGATGCGGGGATCGAGAACGCGCTGGGGCTCGCGGCGGACGTGGCGCAGGGCAATGTCGTCAGCCTCGTCAATCGCGGTGCGGAGTTTTCGACTGCCAAGGACGCCAATGTAAAGGCGTTGATGGCGGCGCGCGATGCGGGGCGGATTACGATCCATGTCGAGTGCAACACCAACGCGGTCGAGCCGGGCATGATCGTGCTCGACACACGCGATGGCGAGTTGCGCGTCAAATGCGACCGGATCATCGCGCGCATGGGTTCGGCGCCGCCGCGCGGGTTCGTCGAAGGATGCGGGATCGAATTCAGCTCGAACGACCGGCTGGCATTCCCGAAACTGTCGCCGGTGTTCGAGACGACCGCACCGGGCATCTTCGTGATCGGGGCGCTCGCGGGCTATCCGCTCATCAAACACTGCATGAACCAGGGCCATGACGTGGTCGAGTTCATCAACGGCAACACCGCGCTGAAACCAGCGGACGAGCCGATCCTTGAAGCAAAATTTGCCGGTCTGCCGGGGAGGCGTTCGGTCGATGAATGGCTCGAATTGCTGCGTGGTAACGTCGCCATTCTCGAAGGCATGTCGCCGCTCCAGATGCGCGAGTTCATGCTCGACAGCGAAGCGCGGTTCTACAAGCGCGGCGCGACGATTTTCGAGAAGAATGCGCCGGGTTCGTCACTCTTCGCGATTGCCAGCGGGTCGGTGCTCGTCGAACTCGGCGGCGGGGCGACCGTACCAATCGAGCAAGGGTCGATATTCGGCGAAGTCGGACTGATCTCCGGGCGGCGGCGTGGTGCGACCATTGTTGCCGCCGAGGACGCGATATGTGTCGAGATTTCGCGCACTGCGGCGCTGAAACTCCAGAGCCAAGTGCCTGCAGCGCGGCGCACGATCACGCGCATCGGCATCGAGCGTCAATTGCTCCAGATGTTCGGCTCCGGCCTGACCAAGGAGGATGTTGCCGAGGTCGTGGGCGGAGCCGAAGTCCTCGGCATCAAGGCGGGCGACAACGTCATTACCGAGGGTGAAGAGGGTGACGACCTCTACGTTATCCGCACCGGATCGATGGTCGTCGAGAAGAAGATCGGCGGGAAGCCGGTCTTCCTGTCCTACCTCCCTGCCGGTTCGTTCGTCGGCGAAATGGCGCTGATCGCGGGCGGACGACGCACCGCGTCGGTAAAGGCCGCGATCAAGTCCGAAGTCATCAAATTGCCGGGAGCCGCGTTCAAGGACTTGCTGGCCCGCAAACCCGCACTCCTCGAAAAAGTGCGCCGCGACATGTCGGCACGGCAGGACGTCAACGCCTTTATCGAAGCCAAGAAGGACAGTTTTTCGGGCGTCGTCGATATGTATTCGAACGTCGCGACCTTCCTTGTCGACCAAGGCGTCGGCGAGGCGACCGATGTGCTACTGATCGACGAGAATCTGTGTGTCGGTTGCGACAATTGCGAGAAGGCCTGTGCCGATAGCCACGAGGGGCTGAGCCGCCTCGACCGCGAGGCGGGGCGCACCTACGCGCACCTCCACGTCCCGACATCGTGCCGCCACTGCGAGCATCCGCATTGTATGGCCGATTGCCCGCCCAACGCCATCCACCGGGGTCCGGACGGCGAAGTATTCATCGACGACACCTGCATCGGCTGCGGAAATTGCCAGCGCAATTGCCCCTATGGCGTGATCCGTATGGATGCGAAGCCGCCCAAGAAACCGTCGCTTCTCAACTGGTTGTTGTTCGGCCGCGGCCCCGGACCTGGTGAGCCGTCGAAGGCGTGGTCGTACGCAAACGCCGAACCGGGCATCGAAAAGGCCAAAAAAGCCATCAAATGCGATATGTGTTCGGGGATCGAAGGCGGCCCCGCCTGCGTCCGCGCCTGCCCCACTGGTGCCGCGATCCGCATCGCGCCGGAGGAGTTTCTGACCGTGGCGCGGCTCGATGGGGGTGAAGCCTGATGGCGACGCGTGTCTCCGTTCAGAACCGCGTTCGCGCCTCGGCGCATGAGGGTTTTTTGACGCTTGGCCGCTCGCGCTGGGCGAAGATTGCGGGGACAATCTCGCTGGTTGTGCTGCTCGTCTATATCCTGCACGATCCGCAACCTCACCCGAACGGCGGGACGTGGTACGGCTACACGCTCGGTTCGGTCGGCGCGCTGCTGATCCTGTGGCTGACCGCGCTCGGCATCCGCAAGCGCGCGATGACGCGCGGGCGCTGGTCGCTGAAGTCGTGGACGTCGGCGCACGTCTGGCTGGGGTTGAGCATGACCGTCATCGGGACATTACACACTGGATTTCAGTTCGGCTGGAACGTCCACACATTAGCCTATGCATTGATGATGCTGGTCATCGTGTCGGGTCTGTTCGGTGTGTTCGCCTATGCGACGCTCCCGCGCGTCCTGTCGGACAACCGCAACGAGACCACCGAGCCGCAGATGCTCGAACAATTGCGTTCGGTCGACCGCCAGCTGAACGAAGCCGCGCAGCCGTTGGGGCAAGCGCAGGCTGACCTCGTCCGCGCCAGTCTGGAGCAAGACCCGTTTGGCGGCGGGCTTTGGGCGAGACTGTCGGGTAACTATCCGCGCTGTGCCACGCGGGCTGGCAAGATCGCAATTCGGGGCGAAATTGCCAACAAGCCACGCACGGGCAACGACCCTCTGGAAAAGATCGACGCGTTGCTCGAACGCAAAGAAGCCGTGCTGGCACGGGTGCGGCGGCATTTGCGGATCAAGGCGTTGCTGGAGGTGTGGCTCTATGTCCATGTGCCGATGACTTTCGCGCTGATCGCGGCGCTTTCGGCGCACATCTTCTCCGTGTTCTTTTACTGGTAGGGGCGGCATGAGCTTCGTCATCCGCACTGTGTCGCGCACCGCCGACGGGCGCGAGATCGTTCGCCCGGTAACGCTGGCACAGGACACCATCGCCATCGGGCGGGATGCGTCGAACGACATTCATCTCGCCGATCTGGCCGTCGAGCCGTTCCATGCACGGCTCACGGTTACGCCGGGCGATAAACTGCGCGCCGAAAGCGTTGGCGGACTGGGTTTTGCGGTTGACGGCCGCACAACCGAGCGTGTGGAGATCGACCCGGACAAAGGGGCTGAACTGCGCTTTGGCGGTCATTTGCTGACAATCGGGTCGGACGGGGGCAACATCATCGTCCGTGTCGAACGGACGGCTACGGTTTCCGACGCGACCGGCGACAAGGACGAGCGGACAGCGTTTTCGTTACAGGGTTTGCTGCCGGGCAAACGTGTGGGTGCGTGGATGTTCGCGGCGCTGGTGCTGGCTGCCTTTCTTGTCGCGCCGCTGTGGAGTTGGGCAACGTATAGCACGGCCAAAACCCGCCCTGCCGGTTTCCATGCCGATACCGCCTGGTCGTCAGGGCCACTGTCGAAGGCGCACCACGCGCTGGAGGGAAATTGTCAGGCTTGCCATGACAAGGCGTTCGTCTCGGTCGAGGACACCAAATGCGCCGCTTGCCATACGGGTATCCATGATCACGCCGATCCAAAGCGACAGGTGCTGGCGATGGCCCCGGCGGGCTTCGGCAAAGCGGTCGGAAATGGGTTCAAGGCTGCGTTCGGCAAGCCGACAGGCCAACGCTGCGTCGACTGCCACACCGAGCATGAGGGCGCGGGGCCGATGCCCGCGACCGCGCAGGCCTTCTGCACCGACTGCCACACGTCGATGAAGGCGCGGCTGCCCGATACCAAGATCGCCAATGCGGGCGATTTCGGGCTCGATCACCCCGCCTTCAAACCGCTTCGTGTCGATGGCGGATTGAAATTCCCGCACGATACCCATTTGTCCAAAGTCAACGGCGTCGCGCGGATGGCCCAAACCATGCCCGCCGACTTCGGCGGCAAGCGCGACGGCCCGGGGATGGTCTGCGCCGATTGCCACACGCCCAGCGCCGACGGCGTCCGCTTTCTGCCTGTCGATATGGAGGCCGATTGCCAATCCTGCCATTCGCTGGGCTATGACCGCGTCGCGGGGACGGTGCGGACGCTGAAACATGGCGATGTCGCCCAAGCCGTTGCCGATGTCCGCGCGCTCGGCTGGCGTCCGACGGTCGCGCCCGCGATACTGGCGGGGCGGCGGCGTCCCGGGGGCAATGCTCTTGCGTCGCAGGGCGGGCGTCCGGCTTCGGCAGACGCGCTCTTTACCAAGGGCGGGGCGTGCTACGACTGTCATGTCATCGAACGCACCGGCAATGCTGCCACCAATGGCTGGCGGGTGGCGAAGGTGACGCAGCCGATGCGCTTCATGGCGAAGGGCTGGTTCGACCATAACGCGCACAAGACCGAGACCTGCGCCTCATGCCACAACGCGGCGGGGTCGAAGAGCGCGAGCGATCTGTTAATCCCCGCCATCGGGAAACTCGGCGACAAGAGCGGCGCGACCTGCCGGAGCTGCCACGGCGGCGAAGCATCGGCGAGCAAAGTGCCGTCGTCGTGCGCGACCTGCCATGATTATCACCTCGACGGACAGGCACCGTGGCGACCGACGGGCACGCGTCCGAAGGTTGTCGCGCTTGCGGGGCCGCGCAGGCCTTGACGCCCGACGTCAAAGCGCGTCTCATTACGGGGCTGCAACGGCTGGGCGGGGAGGCCATGCCGATATGTTGATCGCGCAGGTCACCGACATCCATCTCGGCTTCGAGCCAGACAACCCTGCGGAGTTCAACCGCAAGCGGCTCGATCAGGTGCTAAAAGCCCTGAAATCGATGTCGCCACAACCCGACATGCTGATCGCCACCGGCGACCTGACCGAGTTCGGCGATGCCGACAGCTATCGCCGGTTGAAGAACGCCTTTGCCCAGCTCGATTTTCCGGTGTGGCCGATGGTCGGCAACCACGACCTACGCGCCAATTTCGCGCAGCATTTCCCCGATGTACCGCAGCATGACGGCTTTGTTCAATATACGGTCGATGCAGGGCCGCTGCGGCTGATCGTGATCGACACGCTGGAGGACGGGCGTCACGGCGGCGCATTCTGCGACGTCCGCGCGGCGTGGCTGACAGAGCGGCTCGACGAAGATACCGCTCGACCGACAGTCATCGTCATGCACCACCCGCCGGTCGAAGTCGGCATCGAATGGATGAACACCCATCCGGAGGAAGACTGGGTTCAGCGGTTCCGTGCCTGTGTGGCGGGGCGGACGAACATCGTCGCCATCATCTGCGGCCATCTCCACCGCGCGATCACGACTTTATGGAAGGGGACGACAATCGCAATCTGTCCCGCGACATCGCCGCAGGTCGCGCTCGACATGTCGCCGATCGATCCGGAGCGGCCCGACAACCGCCCGATGATCATCGCCGACCCGCCCGCCTATGCACTGCACTGGTGGAACGGCAGCGAGCTCATCACCCATTTTGAAACGGCCGGCGCGCATGTGATGCTCGCGCAATTCGATGTTAAGATGCAGGGGTTGGTGCGGAGTTTGATTGCCGAGCGACCGGCTTAAAGAGTGTAACCGTCGTTGACGTCCGTCTTGGGAAAGTCGTTGCCAATGTAGAGCAGCGGCACGCTATTCGCCTTTGCACACGCATAGGCAAAGCAGTCACCCATATTCAGCCCGTTCTTTCCCGACCCGTACCGCCGACGCGCATCTGAAGCTATTCTAGCCTCGACGGCGCCGATTGAGATGGTCCGCACCTGCCATAACTCGAGGAATCGCGTTAACTCACGATCGACGTCCGTTGCCGGCGCCTCACGCTGGAGGCGCGACGTTGTTTCCCAAAGCGCGATGGCGGACGTCAGGCGAACGTTCGAACGCATAATGATCTCGTTCAGCCGATCTGCGTCCGGTTCATCCAGCATTATGGCGACCAACGCCGATGCGTCGATCATCACTGAAATTGGTCCTCGCCGTTGATCCAGTCCGAGAATTCCTTCTCGGTCATGCCATCAGTGATGGGACGTCTTACCGCCGCAAGGCGCGCCTGTATCCCCTTCAGCTCTTCGACGAGATTCGGCTGGTGTTTTTCGAGCCGCTCCTCAACCGCCAGCTCGATAGCGCGCGTCAGGCCCACGCCTTCCTTGCGCGCCAGTTCGCGCACCTTGTAATCGACTTTGACGTCGCGGACGTGGAAGGCCATTGGGACTGCTCCGGCTAGACAGCTAGACGATAGCGGCTATCTGGCTAGATTTCAAGGTCAGCCGACCCAGTCGCTCATGCTCGGTGTATCGACAACCTTGTACGGCACGCGGCGCGGGCCGAGGAACAGCTTTTCCATTTCGCTGCGGTTGAACGGCCGCGAGCCGAGGCGACCGAAGACCGCGATCTGGCCGCCGGTCTCGTCGACCGCACGGTCGCGGTCTAGGCCGCGCGACAGGCTGAGCGCGGGGGAGGGGGTGCGGACCCAGGCGATCAGCTCGGGCTTGGGCGGGGGCGAGAAGCCATAGAAATTGGGCTGGCTGGCGGGACTGGTGAGCTGGACCACTTTCATCCCCGCCACACCGTCGGCGACATAGGCGAACAGCGACGCATTGGTGCCGCCGACGACGACATCCCGAACATCGGTCATCTGCCCGCCGAACGTCTCTTTGAGATAGACCGTCGGCGCGCGCGGCTTGGTCACATCGACAATCACCAGCCCCTCGGCCCCGCCCGCGACATAGGCATAGGTGCGACCGAGGTAGATGCGCCGCGCGTTCGACAGGGCGACATCGCCTTCGGGCAGGGCGACCGGCTTCGAGAGGTCGGTTACGTCGAAAAGTTTCAGGCCGGTCCGGTCGCTGACCCACAGATAACGGAACTGGATCGCCGTCGCGCGGGCATCGTCGAGCGCAATCTGGGCAGCGAGCTTGGGCCTCAGCGGATCGTCGAGGTCGATCACTGCGAGGCCTGCATCGGTCGTTACATAGGCAAAATGCCCCGCCAAGGTCACATGCCGTGCGCCTTTCAGCACATTGTCGGGGTTCCACGTCGTGCTGCGCTTGAGGAAATTGTTGCGGAACTCGCCGTCGGCTAGCGTGTCGATGTTGACGAGGATCAGCCCCTCGACCGCGTCGGTGACCACGGCGTAATTATAGATCGGGTGGAACGCCTGTTCCTCGTTCAGCTCGCGCATCTCTTTGGTGTTGCGCGTCGGGGCGATGGGCTGGCTCGTGGGCAGCGCCATGCAGGTCGCGTTGGTGCTGGCGACATGGGTGTCTTGCCCCAAAGGCGAGAAAGGCGCGCTGATAATGGGTTCGGAGAAGCCCTTGTTGGCGATCGACGCCACGTCATAGGCGCGGAAACCGCCGCGCCCCT
>ENA-OBLH01000690-OBLH01000690.1-metagenomes-genome-assembly--contig:-NODE-690-length-10620-cov-2.74434_pt1 | contig 10620 bp, 11 predicted proteins | sample MGYA00153382_OBLH01 | MGnify analysis MGYA00153382 | reverse complement strand
CCTGCGTTCTGCTGCCGGACGGATCGCGAATCGGGACGCCGTTCTGGCATCCGCTGCCGGTGCAACCACTGTTGCGCCAGCCCTCGGGGCTCACCGACCTGTGGCGGACCTGGTTGTCCTTCGTGCTACCGGGACGGGCTCCGCGCGCTCGCTGCCTCGCTGCACCTTGTCGTCGGATCAGGGTTCGGCTGCACGGCTGTCCGGCGCCAGATAGCGGTGCAGCATCCGCCCGCCTGGAGTGCCCACCCGCCTAAGGCGGCCCCCGAAGCCTCGTGCGCGTCTGGACCTGCGTCTCGGCATCTTCGGCGGGTCCTGCCCTGCAGGCGTCGTGGGCCGCGTGCTGCCTAGGCCGACTGCTCGGCGACCGCGAACTGGATCTCGCCGTTCGGGTCCTTAACGACGTCGAGGGTCTTGTCGTCGAGAATCGTCTTCGCGTTGGCGTCCAGAAACAAGCGGGCTCCGTCGTTGTCGAGGACCGTATCGTCGTCGGCAGGCTTGGCGGCCAGGCTCAAGGTCAGGTCACCGGCAGCGGGATCTGCGGCGATGCGCACTCCACCGCCCTCAGGTGCCTGGGGCAGGTCGGTCAGGTTGCGGATCTCGGTGACAGCATTTTCGGTCATGGTCAGCATGAGTGCTCCTCTGCTTCTCGTGATCGTCCTTCGACACGGCTCGACAAGCCGGATCGCTTGTCCGTTCGCCGTCTCGACTGGCCCCACGCTTCACGTTGTGGGCTCAGGAGTCAACCGAGGTGGCCCGGCGGCAGGGCGAGGATCCGGGAAAAGATGCGGCGTGCCGTGAATCCCCAAGGTGAGACTCAGGAGGTCCGAGTCTGAGACCACGAGCCCACGATCCTGTTCCTCAGGTACTGACGTCGATGTCCCGGTGGCGCTGGTCGACGCCGGCCTGACCGTACGGATAGTCGGAGACAATGGGTGCGCTCACCTCGTTGAGGCGTTCGATCTCGTCGGGCGTGAGGAGGACAGATGCTGCGCCGAGGTTGGCGGCCAGCTGGTGGGTGTCGCGCACTCCCAGGATCACCGAGGTGACGGCCGGCTGCGCCTCCAGCCAGGCAAGTGACACTTCGGCCGCACTGACCTCCCTGGTCTTCGCGATGTCCTGGACCACATCAAGGATCCGCCACGTGCCCACCTGCTTGTTGCGAGGCTCCCACGCCTCCATACCCCGCTGGGGGTCCTCACCCAGGCGGGTGGCGCCCGTCGGGTCGGAGTCTCGCTGGTACTTGCCGGTGAGCCAGCCACCCGCCAGCGGCGACCACGGCAACAGTCCGATACTCGCGTCCACGCAGGCCGGGACGATCTCAGACTCGATCTCCCGCACCAGCAGGCTGTACTGCGGCTGGAGCGTCACCGGCGGGGTGAACCCGTTGGCGCGAGCCACATGCACGGCCTTGGTGAGCTGCCAGCCCAGCACGTTCGAGAACCCGTAGTAGGCGATCTTGCCGCTGCGAACGGCGTCGTCGAGGAACCGCAGCGACTCCTCCAGCGGAGTCACGCCGTCCCAGGCATGCATCTGGTACAGGTCGATCTGCTCCACGCCCAGCCGCCGCAGCGACGCGTCGAGCGCCCGACGCAGATGGCGCCGCGACGTGCCGAGGTCGTTCGGCGCGTCGCCCATCGCGAATCGTCCCTTGGTGGCGACCACGACCTGCTCGGCCTGGGTGGGGTGGGCTGCCAGCCAGCGCCCGATGATCTCCTCCGAGACACCCCTGCCGTAGACATCGGCGGTGTCGATGAAGTTGCCACCGGCCGCGACGTAGTCATCGAGGATGGCGTGGGAGGCTGACTCGTCCGCCTCCGCGCCGAAGGTCATGGTTCCCAGCGCGTATGTCGAGACAACTGTGCCGCTGTTTCCGAGAGTGCGATGGTGCATGGGGGTCTGGCCGCCGATCCGGGGTAGGTCGTTCATGAAGTTCCGGTCGCTGAGATCAGCTGATCGAAGGTCGTGCTCAGCCGCTGGTCGATCACCTGCTGGTCCGGGTTCGCGTCATACCAGCCGATCACCTGGCGGGCACCGAGGGCGAAAGGGACCGTGCAGATGAACTCCGGCACCAACGCTCTGACTTTGCTGTTGTCGAAGATCACCGAATGCGATTTGTCACCCAGCAGGCCTGGCCCGAGATCCGGAGCCACGGCCGCGATCGTGTCCGAGGCTATATGAACCAGCCGCGGCGCCGGCGCCCCGGCCGCCCTAGCGAAGATCTCGTAGATCTCGTTCCAGGGCAGGTACTCGTCGGATGTGATGGTGAAACTGTCACCGACAGACTGCGGAAGCCCGAGCAGCCCGACCAGCCCCTTGGCGAAGTCGCTGCTGTGGGTCAGGGTCCACACCGAGGTGCCATCACCATGCACCACGACCGGCTTCCCGGCCCGCATCCGGGCGATGTCGCCCCAGCCGCCGGTCAGGGCGATCATGGTCCGGTCATAGGTGTGCGAGGGCCGGATGATCGTGGCGGGGAAGCCCGCCTCGCGGTAGGCCCGGACCAGCAGGTCCTCGGCTGCGATCTTGTCCCGCGAATACTGCCAGAACGGGTTCCGCAAGGGCGTCGACTCTCGGATCGGCAGCCGCGCGGGGGGTTTCTGGTACGCGGAAGCGGAGCTGATGAAGACGTACTGCGAGGTCCGCCCGGCGAACAGCCCGATGTCCGCCGCCACGTGATCAGCCGTGAAGGCGACGAAGTCCACGACGACGTCGAACGTCCTGTCACCGAGTGCGGCGCGCACCGAGGCCGTGTCTCGTATGTCGGCCCTGACCACCTCGGCTCCCTCCGGGGCTGGTCGCAGACTCTCGTTGCCGCGGCTGAGAATGGTCAGCCGGTGCCCGACGTCGACCGCTCTTCGGGCTGCGGCGGCGCTGATGACGCCGGTGCCGCCGATGAACAGGATGCTCAGGGCGTTGTCGCCCGCAAGCGCGGCAACGGAGGGCCCGGCCAGCGTCACCATGCGTAGTCCTCGGGAGCTGTCCTGTGTCCTGGGAAGATCTCGTCCAGCCGGGTCAGGGTCGCGGCGTCGAGGTCGACGTCCAGGGCGCGAAGCGCGGCATCGAGCTGCTCCTGGGTGCGGGGGCCGATGATGGGCGCGGTCACGGCGGGCTGGGCCAGCAACCAGGCCAGCCCGACATCCCCCGGCTGATGGCCCAGCTCGGCGGCCAGGTCCTCGTACTGCTGGATCTGGTCCCGGTGCGCCCTGAGCGTCTCCAGGGCCCTGCCCTCGGTTCGGCGAACGCCTCCGGCCTCCTTGCGCAGTACGCCGCCAAGCAGCCCGCCGTTCAGAGGGGACCACGGGAGGATGCCCAGACCGTACTCCTGGGCCGCCGGGATGACCTCCAGCTCAACGGAGCGGGTCAGCAGGTTGTAGATCGACTGCTCGCTGACCAGACCGGCGTAGTTGCGCCGGGCGGCCGCGGCCTGTGCCTGGGCGATGTGCCAGCCGGCGAAGTTGCTGCTGCCCGAGTACAGGATCTTGCCCTGCTGGACAGCCACCTCGACGGCCTGCCAGATCTCATCCCACGGGGTGTCCCGGTCGACGTGGTGGAACTGGTAGATGTCGATGTAGTCCGTCTGGAGGCGCCTGAGGCTGGCGTCCAGGGCCTGGCGGATGTTGAGCGCCGAGAGCTTGCTGTCATTGGGGCGGTCTGTCATGCCGCCGTACAGCTTGGTGGCCAGCACCGTCCTCTCCCGGCGCTCGCGGCCGCCGGCAAACCATCTGCCGAGGATCTCCTCGGTCCAGCCGCGGTGCTCGGTGCCGCCATACACATTGGCGGTGTCGAAGAAGTTGATACCCGCCTCGTGGGCGCAGTCCATGATGGCGTGGGCGGCTGGCTCCGGGGTCTGCGGGCCGAAGTTCATGGTGCCCAGGCACAGACGGGAGACGGACAGGCCGGAACGACCCAGATGGGTGTACTTCATGTCGTCAGTCCTCTTTGGTGCATCGGTTCTGCTATTGCGAACGGTTGTTGTTCTTGGGCCCAGCTGCTCAGCAGCCGCAGGGCATCGTGGGAGGGGGACCCCGGTCTGGGGGAGTAGATCCGCAGACTCTGGTCCCCGTCGTCGGGCAGGGTCAGGGTCTCGAAGTCGAGCTCGAGGTCGCCGACGGTGGGGTGGTGCAGGCGCACCGTTCCGCTGGAGCGCGTGGCCACGTGGTGGCCGGCCCACCACTGCCGGAAGGGCTCGCTGGTGACAGCCAGCTCACCCACCAGCTGATTGGCCAGCGGATCGTTGGGATGGCGCCCGACGTCCACCCGCAGCGCCGCTACCGTCTCGGCGGCGACGGCCTTCCAGTCTCGGAACAGCTCCCTTGCACCGGGTTCCAGGATGATCCAGCGGCTCAGGTTGCGCTCACGGACCGGCAGGTCGGAGAAGTCGGTGAAGAGCAGATTAGCCATGCGGTTGCTGGACAGCACGTCGGTCCGGCGCCCCAGCACCATCGCCGGGACGTCGCCGATGGCATCCAGCAGCTGCCACAGGCCGGGGCGGACCCGTTGCACCGGGGCCGGCGACTTCGATGCCTGTGGGCAGTTGTGCAGCAGATCCAGCATGTGCGCACGCTCCGTGGCGTCCAGCCGCAGGGCGTCGGCGACGGCGTCCAGCACAGCCTGGGAGGGCCGGATCTGGCGTCCTTGTTCCATCCGGGTGTAGTAGTCCGTGCTGACCCCCGCGAGCTGGGCGATCTCCTCGCGGCGTAGCCCGGGCACGCGGCGGGTGGTCGACGTTGCCGGCAGCCCCAGGGCCTCCGGTCGCATCCTGGCACGCATCACCCGCAGGAACTGTCCAAACTCCGCACTCTGACCCATGCCTCCATTCTGGTGCCCGCCACTGACAGGTTGGACGCCGAAGGTAGGTCAGCTGGTCCTAGGAACGGCAGGCAGAGGCCGGCCGTTCACGGTTGTCGTCCAAAGTGCCTAGGCTGGGACCGCCCCTTCCGGCGACGCAGATGGAGTTGGCATGGCTGTGGTTCAGCACCTGACATTGAACAATGGAGTCACCGTTCCCCAGCTCGGCTTTGGCGTTTTCAAGGTCGCCCGGGACCAGACCCAGGCCGTGGTGGAGGACGCGTTGGAGGCCGGCTATCGGCACATCGACACCGCCGCCGCCTATAACAACGAAGCGGGGGTGGGGGCTGCGATCGCCGCCTCCGGGATTCCCCGCGATGAGCTCTTCATCACCACCAAGCTGCGCAACGGTGAGCAGGGCACCGTCACCCAGGCCTTCGAGGCCAGCCGCGTGGAGCTCGGCCTCGAGGTTGTCGACCTGTACCTCATTCACTGGCCGGTTCCGGCCCACGGGCTGTTCGTCGATGCCTGGCGGGCGATGGAGGGGATCTATGCCGCGGGCGATGTCCGGGCCATCGGCGTGTCCAACTTCATGCAGGAACATCTGGACACCCTTCTGGCCGAGACGACGATCGTGCCTGCGGTGAACCAGATCGAGCTTCACCCGACCTACCAGCAGGCCCCCCTGGCCGCACGGTGCCGCACCGAGGGGATCGCGGTCGAGGCCTACAGCCCGCTGGGCAGGGGCACCGACCTGGATGTCGAGGCGGTGACCAACCTGGCGCAGAAGCACTCGGCCACCCCTGCCCAGATGGTGCTCGCCTGGCACCTCGGCAACGGCAACATCGTGATCCCCAAGACCACGCACCTCGACCGCATGCGCGAGAACCTCGCCGCTGCCGGGATGAGCATCAGCCGCGACGAGATAGACATGTTCACCGCACTGGATTCCAACGCCAGGATCGGCTCCGACCCGGCCACCGCAGCCTTCTCACAGATGTAGGTCCAGATCATCATCAGGGGTGTCTCATGAACCGGCTAGACCAGACGGGCACGGTCTGGATCAACGGCAGGCTGGAATCGGTCGCGAGCGCCCTGCTCACCGTCACCGACCGTGGCTTTCAGGTCGGCGACGGTATCTTCGAGACGCTCCGGGTGGTTGGTGGACGGGTGCTCGAGCTTCCGCTTCATGTCAGCCGGCTCCAGGCCTCGGCCTCGGTAATGGATCTACCCCTTCTTGACGATCTTGAGCAACGTCTGGGACAGGCCATCGCCGACGTCTGCAGAGCCAACCGGCTGGACGGCCCCGACGTCCAGGTTGCGGTGCGGGTCACGGTGAGCCGCGGAGCCGTCGACGGGCGTGCCCTCCTGCCGCCAGACGACGTCAGCCCGAACGTGGTCGTCCAGGCGTGGCGGGCCGAGCCGCCGCCGGCCGAGCTGCTCCGTCACGGAGTCCGCCTGGCGATCTCCGGAGTGCGGCGTGACCCGGCCAGCCCGCTGGCGACGGTCAAGACGACCAGCCGGGCCGAGTTCGTCTACGCGCAGATCGAGGCCCGCCGGCGAGGGGCCGATGACGCCCTGTTCCTGACCACCGGCGGGCACCTGGCAGAGGCGGCCTCCGCCAGCGTGTTCCTGATCGAGGGGGCGCGGCTGGCGACACCGTCGCTGGACTGCGGGATCCTGGTCAGCACGACCCGCGGGTGGGTCATCTCCTCGGGCGGGCCGGGACTGGGGCTCTCTGTCCGTCAGGGCCGCCTGACGCCAGAGGATCTCTTCGCTGCTGACGAGGCCTTCCTGGCCAGCTCCGTGGCCGGCATACGGCCCATCACCAATGTCGACGGGCGGCCCATCGGTGCTGGCACGCCAGGCGTCTGGACCCTGCGCCTGCGGGCCCTGCGCGAGAACGCTGCGACAGGCGACTCACCGTGAGCGTTCCCGGTGACTGGCTGGACGCCTGAGCTGGCCTTCACTGCTCCTGGTGGCCGTCTGGGCCGCCTGGACCGTCTCGATCTCCGGGTGCTGGCCTTCTGACGGGTCCTGGCGACCGCAGTGCCCGCTCTCGCCGCGGTCGTGGCTGCGGTGCTCATCCCGTTCCAAAGCCTATCTTCGACATTGGTGCCTTCCTATTGCGCGAAGGCTGCTGAGACCATGGGGAGATCGCGGACATCCTTGTCGGGCGATGCGGGCTGCGAGTGCTGGACACGAACTTTCCTGTAGGGCAGGGGTTTCGCGCACGAGACTCGGCATGATCAGAGCTCTTCGAGAAACGCATGGAGGTGCTCGGCGGGTCGGTATCGGCTGGGTTTAGTGCCGAGCAGAGCGGTTCTGGCAATCGCTGCTTCGGCTTGTTCGAACGCGGGGTCGGCGTGCTGGTAGATCTGGGTAGTCGTGTTGCAGAATGCTCTCTTTTGGGAGGATCAGTGGCACGACGATCTGCTCGTAGCCATGCTGAACAGCAACCCGGGCCGGCCAGCTGATCTGTCACACTCCGGATCAGCCGATGATTTGGACCCGGCAGCGGAGGCCGGGCGAACGGGACAACCGCTTGTCGCCGGTGAGAAGGACTGCGTCCAGCAGCTCTGCAAGCGCTACGTACGCGGCGTCGTACGGCGTCAGGTTCTGTCGCAGTTCCCAACAGCGTGTGATCAATTGTTTATGTCGGATCCGTTGCAGCGGCAGCGCCAAGAGATCCGTCACGGCGAGGTCGGCCCGTCGCACTTCGAGCTGCCCGGCCATGACCTGTCGTCGCCAGACAGATGCGACCTCGACATCGATCAGTTCCGGCGCGGCCAGAGCGTGGCCGTGAAGGCTCAGGCGGGCTGCGTCGCCATCAGACGTGTCGTCGGCGAGGGCAGGGGCCAAGACACTGGCGTCAACGACGATCACGATCCTCCCGGAGGATCTCGGTCGCCGTCTTGATCGGCACTCGACCGCCAGCCCTTCCGCCGGCACGGTCGAGGACCTCCTCGACCGTGGGAGCGGATGCTTCCTGGATCAACTTGGTTCGCAGGTACTCCTGCAGAGACTGATGAGCCGCCGCCGCTCGTTGACGCAGCACTGCGTGGGTGTGCTCTGGGACGTTCTTGATCTGCACGCTCGGCATGGCGCCATTATGGCGCTTCAAGCGCCATTCCGCAATCCAACGTAAGTTCCGCCCGGTTCCTCGTTTGCCGATCGGCAAACGGGACAGCCAGGCCTTCGTCGTATGCGTCTGACTCGATGTCTGTTGGTCGCGTCAGTCAACGTTCCCCCTACGGCGCAAGATCACGGTGTCTGGCAACCGCCGACTGGGCAAACTGCTGCTGTCGACATGGCGTCACTTTGGCGCAGGGAACGCAGGATCAGTCCGCGGAAGAACACCTCCTCGACGAAGCTGATGAGGACCCCCAGAGCGAGATAGAAGCCCAGCTTCTCAAGACCCATGTTGGCCAGGCCGGAGATCGCCGCTGACAGTAGCGACATCACGGGGAACAGGGGGGCACCCAGTACAGGCGCAAGTCCCGTGCCCTCGCAAGAAAGCGCTCGCGTCATGGAGTTGTAAGGGCTTCTCTGCGACCGTCGGCTCCCACCTGCGGGGGCAGAAAGGTCGGCCTCTCGTAGGCATGAGTTGCTGCCGCGACGTGCATCGAGGCGTGTGCGAGGACCGAACCGATCGGGCTGGCCGTCAGGAGCATGGGGACGGAGATCATCGTGTTGCCGATCACGGGCGCCTCGATGCCATCGCGGCGGAACTGTTCGAAGCCCAGGTGATAGGCCGCGGTGATGGTCAGGATCAGCACTAGCGAAACGGCGGAATACCCAACCTTCCGAACCGCGCCAGCGATGTCTCATCCAAGCAGGGCCAGCGTCACCAAGCGGGGGAACAGGGTCAGCAGGAGCGCGTCAACCGTGCCGTAAAGCACACCCCTCCAGAACAGCTCGAAGGCGTATCGCGCCCCTTGGGGACCTGGCGTCCCGGTCCCGGACAGGACCCTTGCCACGACGAACGCCCCCGCAAGGAGTCCGAGTACCAGGTTGATCGCCCAGCGTCGGCGCACCAACGCTCGCAGGTCCACGCCCGTGGTCCGGACATAGACCCCGAGGAAGGAGAGCACCAGGACGAAGTAACACAGGTAGTAGATGGGCAGCGGCAGGCCGAGCATGTCTGAGCCGAGGAACGGGATCGCAAAGGACAGAGCAAGGGCGCCGACCAGCCACGCCAGCTGCACCGGCCCGTGTTCTCGAGTATCCCGAACGGTGACCGGCTTGAGGGGTGCATTGCAGCTTTATCCGTCACAAGGTCCTTGAAGGTGTTTTGGTGCCCGCTGTGACCCATCTCGCCAGAACCAGCGCGGGACACGGTCCGGTGCTGGGGGGAGGAGGGTCCTTTGGGTGGGGCAATGGCGGGCGTGGGCCCGTGGGTCAGGGTTGGAGCGGTCATGATCAGTCCTTGCGAGATTTCCGGCGGCGTGGCGCCGCTGGGATGGTGGGGGTAGTGATGGACTTTTGGTTGTTGCCGTAGCGGGCGAGGATGAGATCGACCGCGGCGCGCGGGTAATCGGAGTCGGGTGGGTCACCGGTGATCAGCAGGCGGACGTATAGGGGTCCGGCGAGGGCGTCGAGGACGAACTCGACGTCGGTGTCTTCGTTAAGCTCGCCGCGGGCGATGCCACGAGCGATGGCCGCTCGCACCTGTTGGCGAAGGGGCTGGACGAGCAGTTCGCGGTAGCTGTCGGCAAGCGAGGGATCGGTGGAGATGGCCGCGACCAACCCGGGCAACACCCGCCCAGCCGGAGTATGGCTGAACGTGGCGGCCAACTGTTGGGTGTAGGCCAACAAGTCCCCGCGGGCGCTTCCCGTGTCAGTCAAACCCCTGCCGGGTAACCGGCTGACCATGGCCTCGACGACGAGCTGCGACTTGTGGGCCCATCGTCGGTACAACGCGGTCCGGCTCACCTTCGCCCGCCTGGTCACCTCGGCCAAGTTCAGCCCGGCGTACCCGTGCTCGTCTAGCAGGTCAAGGGTGGCCGAGATTATCGCGTCGTCCACGCTTGGATCGCGTGGACGACCGCGACCGTTGCCGTGTCCGCCCGGTCGACGGGGGGCCAATGGTTCACTCATGCGGTTCCTTCTTTTATTTCGCTACGGTCTGTACCGTAAGAGACAGAATGAAAGTTACCCAACATGCTGTCGCGAATGTGTGATGCCCAAACGTGACGGGCCTGGCGGCCGTGCCAAGTGCGCTTCACCACCAGTGGATAGCAGTGACCCAGCCCAAATGCCGTAGGGGGAGCCTCGCCATCTGACACAGACGGCGCGATGCTGCCGGCGGGAGAACGCACGGCCACGGCGGCCTGCCTCGCCTCAGGTGACGAAGCTCTTGCTGAGGTGAGGCGCTGACTTTCCGGGGTCGCGAAGTGCGAACAGTTGGTGCATTCTCGGCCTTGAAGGTAACGGCGTCGCGGTTGAACTCGACGTAGGCGAACTCGCCTTCCGGCACAGGGCAAGGTCAGGCCACCCCCTCGGTGTGTCCAGGTGGGAGTCGGTGGCGGTATTCGCTGGCTCGAGCAGCTCACCACTGGAGCTGCCCTTCGGAACTGCGTTCGGCTGCGATATTATTTGCGTATGCATGCAGGTAATGGAGGATCTGAGGACTTGCCGATCGAGCAGGCCGAGCTCGCTGTTGAGGTGTTCCGGATGCTGTCGGACACCACCCGGGTCCGCCTGTTGTGGGCGCTGATCGATCAGGAACTGGCGGTCAACGAGCTGGCTACCCGGGTCGGCAAGCCGGCGCCGTCGGTGTCCCAGCACCTGGCCAAACTGCGGATGGCCAGGTTGGTACGCACCCGGCCG
>ENA-OBLH01000689-OBLH01000689.1-metagenomes-genome-assembly--contig:-NODE-689-length-10623-cov-2.19635_pt1 | contig 10623 bp, 12 predicted proteins | sample MGYA00153382_OBLH01 | MGnify analysis MGYA00153382 | reverse complement strand
CCGCCGGCGCTGCTGGCACGCCCCACCGGCCAGGTCTACCTCCTGCAGCCGCGCCGCGTCGCCGCGCGCGCGCTGGCCAGGCGCATCGCCGCCGAGCAGGGCTGGGAACTCGGCCGCGAGGTCGGCTGGCGCATCCGCTTTGAAAAGCTCGGCGGACGCGACACGCGGCTGTGGGTGATGACCGAGGGCACGCTGACCCGCCAGCTGCAGGCCGATCCCTACCTTGATGGCGTCGGCGCGGTGATCCTCGACGAGTTCCACGAACGCAGCCTGCACACCGACCTCTGCCTGGCGTGGTGCGCGGAACTGCGGCGCACGGTACGCCCCGACCTGCGCGTGGTGGTGATGTCGGCGACCATGGACGCGGCGCCGATCGCGCGCTTCCTCGGCGATGCGCCGATCGTCGAGGTGCAGACGCAGACCTGGCCGGTCGCGGTCAAGACCATCGGCCGTGGCGACCGCCGACTGGAGGACGAGGTGCTGGCGGCGGTCAGCGACTCCGTTGACGACGCCGACTGCGGCGACGTGCTGGTGTTCCTGCCCGGCACCGGCGAGATCCGCGCGTGCGAACACGCCCTCGCCGGGCTCGCCCAGGAGCGTGACCTGGTCGTACTGCCGCTGCACGGGGCGCTGCCGCCCGAGCAGCAGGACGCCGCGCTGGTGCCGCATCCGCAGGGCCGGCGCAAGGTGGTGCTGGCGACCAATGTCGCCGAGACCTCGGTCACCATCCCCGGCGTGCGCACGGTGATCGACAGCGGCTTGGCGCGGGTCGCGCGCTTCGATCCCGATACCGGTCTCGACGAACTGCACCTCGAACGCATCAGCCGCGCCAGCGCCGCGCAGCGCGCCGGCCGGGCCGGGCGCACCGCACCTGGGCGCTGCTGGCGGCTGTGGACGCGCCTGGAGGAGAACCGCCTCGTCGAGCAGGCCGATCCCGAGATCGCCCGCGTCGACCTGGCGCCGACGCTGCTCGCGCTCAAGCAGTGGCATGGCGCTGATCCGCGTGCCTTCCCGTGGTTCGTCCGGCCCGAGGACGACCGCCTGCGCGCCGGAGAGGAACTCCTCGCCCTGCTCGGCGCGGCGCGCGAGCCGTTCGGCGGACTGACGCCGCTGGGTGAACGTCTCGCGCGGCTGCCGGTGCATCCGCGCCTTGGTCGGCTGCTGGACGAGGCGGCACGCGCCGGCGCCGGGCCGCTCGGCGCGGCGCTGGCGGCGCTGGTCGGCGAGCGCGACATCCGCCTGCCCACGCGTCCCGGCGAGCGCGCCCCCGATCCCGACCGCGCCGACGCGCTCGACCGGCTGGAGCGCCTGGCGCGGGCCGAATCCGCCAACTACCGGCCCAGCCTGCGCGGTGAGGGCATCGATCCGATCGCCGCGCGCGAGACCGCGCGCGTGCGCGACGATCTGCTGCGCCTGCTGACGCACGCGGATGTCCCCCGCGCCGCGCCAGCGGCCGATCCAATGACGCTGGTGCCGCGCCTGCTGCTGGCGGCGTATCCCGATCGCGTCGCCAAGCGCACCAGCCCGACCAGCAACCGCGCGGCGATGGTTGGCGGCGTGTCGTTCGAGATCGACCGCGCCTCGTGCTGCCTGGCGCTGCCCGGTCAGTCGCGGGGCGAGCTGGTGCTGGCCTACCACGTGCAGGGCCTGTCGAACCGTGCGCGCACCAGCACCTTCGCCCGCCAGTGCGCCGAACTCGACGAGGCCGATCTCGAAGCGGTGTTCCCGGGCACGCTGAAGCGGCGCGAGCTGCTGACCTGGGACGACCAGCGCCAAGCGGTCAGCGCCATCGTCGGCTGGTACTGGCACGACCTCTGTCTGCGCGTCGCGCCCGGCGCCCAGGCCGATCCGGCGCGCATCGGCGCCTTCCTCGCCGAGCAGCTGCGTCCGCACGCGCGCGCGCTGTTCGCCGCGGACGAGGCGGTCGCCGGTTGGCTGGCGCGCCTGGCGTGGCTGCGGCGGCAGATGCCGGCGCTGGATCTGCCGGCGATCGACGACGCGCGCCTCGCCGACCTGCTCGATCAGCTCTGCGCCGGCTGCCGCAGCCGCGCCGAGGTCACCGCCAAACCCAAGCTGCCGTGGCTGAGCGGACAGCTGTCGCACCAGCAGAACCGCGCCTTGGATGAGCACGCGCCCGCCGCGTGGACGGTACCCACCGGCAACGCCATCCGCCTGCAGTACGACGATCCCGACCGCCCGCCGGTGCTGGCGGTGCGCCTGCAGGAACTGTTCGGCGAGCGCGAGACGCCGCGCCTGGCCGGCGGCCGCGTCGCGGTGCTGCTGCATCTGCTTGGACCCAACTACCGCGCCGAACAGATCACCCAGGATCTCGCCTCGTTCTGGGCCAACACCTATCCCCAGGTGCGCAAGGATCTGCGTTCGCGCTATCCCAAGCACTCGTGGCCGGACGATCCCTTCACCGCGCCGCCAGTGGCGCGTGGTCGGCCGCGGAAGTGAACCGCGGCGGGTTCAACGGTTCGTTCCTGGCGTGACCGCGTTGGCTTTCTACGTTTCCCTCTCGGAGAATCGAATGCGTCATGCCCTGATCCTGCTGTTCGCCATCCTTGCGGTCGTGCCAGCGGCCGACGATGCCGCCGCCCGGACCAAGGCCGAGCAACTGCTCGAGGCGATGAAGACCGGCGAACAGCTGGCCGCAGCGATGGAGGCCAATTTCCAGGAGTTGCTGCAACCGAGCATCGATCAGGCGCCTGAGGATGAGCGCCCGGCGCTCGCTCAGGCCCGGGCGGCAGGATCCACATTCGTGCGCGAGAACATGGCTTGGGCGACGCTGAAGAACGATTTCGTCACCCTCTACGCCACCACCTTCACCGTCGAGGAACTCGATGCGATGCTGGCGTTCTACCGCTCGCCGCTCGGTCAACGCCTGGTCGAGCGGGCGCCCGCGATCACCAGCCGGACGATGGCGCTGACCGCCAAGCGCATGGAGGATTTGATGCCAGATCTGCAGCGCGTCGTGGCCGAGACCATGGGCAAGGCGCATACCGCCAACAAGGCGAAGAAGTTCGAGAGCGCTGGCCTGGTGGTGGGCAAACCCTTTCCCGCGCTGGAGCTGACCACCACCGACGGCGGCAAGCTCACGACCACTGATCTGGTCGGCAAGGTGGTGCTGATCGACTACTGGGCGACCTGGTGCGGCCCCTGCGTGCGCGAAATGCCCAATGTGCTGAAGACCTACCAGCAGTTCCATGACCAGGGCTTCGAAGTCATCGGCATCAGCCTCGACGAGGACCTCGCCCAGCTGGCCACCTTCGTCGCCGAGCAGCAGCTGCCCTGGAAGCAGGCGTGCGACGGGAAGGGCTGGCAGAGCGACGCTGCCAAGCGCTTCGGCATCAATTCGATCCCGGCCACCTTTCTGATCGCCAAGGATGGCACCCTGGCGGCGGTGGATGTGCGCGGTGACGATTTGGCAGCGGCGGTCGAACGGGCGCTGCAGGCGAAGTAAGGCTTCGGCGGCAGCCTACGGCCTACGTGGTCCGCCCGGCCCAGCCGGTCCCGGCCCGCGCTTCTTCTCTTCGCGCCACTGGCGCACCTCCTCGCGCTTGGCCGCCTCGCGCTTGGCGTCATCGATCGCGCGCAGCACGACCTGCGCATCGACCGCGCCACGCGCGGCCTGGAAGCGACCGGTCAGCGGCGAATCCGGGCGCAGTGCCGAGTTCTCGTTGAGCAGCCACATCTCGTTGCCGTAGTCGGTGCGCCGCAATTCGGGGGCGAAGCGGGCGAAGAAGCGGGTGACGTTGGCGACGTCCCGGACCAGCAGGCGCTTGGCGTTGCCGTTGCGCGCAGCATCGACGGCCTGCGGCAGGTCGATGATGGTCGGGCCATCGGCCGCGGCGAGGATGTTGAATTCGGACAGGTCGGCATGCACCAGGCCGGCGCACAGCATGGCCGCGACCTGCTGCATGATCTGCCGGTGCATGCGCAACGCGCTGTCGCGGTCATAGCGCGCGGCGGCGATCTGCGGCGCCGGCTGGCCGTCGACACCGCGGACCAGGTCCATCAGCAGCACGCCGTCGTTGTTGGAGAGCGGCCGCGGGATGCGCACCCCGGCGGCGTGCAGCCGGCGCATGGCGGCGGCCTCAGAGTCCTGCCAGGCCTCTTCGCGCTTCTTGAGGCCGAAGCGGCTGCCCTTGTCCATCGCCCGCTGCTCGCGGCTGTCGCCCGTACGGCGGCCTTCGACGTAGTCCTGACGCTGGCGGAAATTCCGCTGCTCCATCCGTTTGTAGACCTTGGCGGCGCAGGTCGAGCCGTCGTCGGCGACGACCACGAAGACGGAGGCCTCCTTGCCGCTCTTGAGCTGGCGGACCACCTCCTGGATCGCGCCTTCTTCAAGCAGGGCGCGCAGGCTGTCGGGGATCAGCATCGGGTGCCGGCACCTCCGCGGGCGGGCCAGGATGGCGCGTGCCGCAGGGCGACAGGCTAGTGCGACTTGCGCGCGCGGATAGGGCGGTGGGGGGGGCGCCTGTTCATGCGTCCACGCGCCCGTGCCGCTGGTCAAACGGGGGGCGAAAGAGGGCCAGCGGCCGGCAGCGAGGACCCGCGCAGCGCCAGAATCGCGGCGAGTACCATCGCCACAGCGATGATCACGTGCTGCGTCCAGCCCACCACCAGCCGGCTGCTACCCAGGCAGCCACAATTGGCCGGCCGCTGCAGCAGCGCGCCGGCGACCGAGTAGAACACGAAGCCGAGCGACAGCCCGCAGGCGAGCACCGAGCCCGCGCGGCGCCAGGTCGGCCGCAGCAAGGCGATGGCGGTCACCACTTCCAGCCACGGCAACACCAGCACCAGCACCCGCGCCGCGAGCAGCGGCAGCAGGTCGACGCTGATCAGGGCGTTGCCGAATGCGGCCTGGTCGAGCAGCTTGGCACCACCCGTGCCCAGCAGCACCGCAGCGAGGATCCAGGCGGCGAGTCGACCGCTCATGCCAACGCCAGGCGCAGCAGGGTCCAGGCCACGGCATTGGCCGCCGCCGCCAGCACCAGCAACAGGACCTGACGGAAGGTGGTCATCGCTGGGCTGGCGGCGGAGCCGGCTGGGACCACAGGTGCTGGGTGCGGTAGTGACGGACCGCGAGCTGGATGCACAGGGCCAGGCCGGCCACGGCGAGCGGCATGACGATGAACCAGACCAGATCGCGACGCCCCCATTCCGTCACGTTCATGGCACGCGCTCGCCATCCAGGCGGCGCACCGCTTCGCGCGCCGCGCCGGCCACCGCCGGCAAAGAATGGCCGGTCAGCGTCTCGGCGCGCGCGCGGTGGCGCCCGAGACCCAGCTCGCCAGCGAGCCGTACGTAGAGGTCGAGGCGAGTGCCGGCATCGTCGCCCAGGCCGGCGTCCACCGCGGCGATGACGACGTCGCGTTCGCCGGCCTGCTCGGACTGGGCAAGGGCGAACAGCGCCTCGCGCGGGGGCAGATCGTCCGGCGTCGGTTGGGCGATGACCGCCACCAACGTCGTCCGCACCTGCGCGCGCTGGGCCTGGTCCATGCTCGGCCACGACATGCCGAGGTGCTGCACGGCCCAACTGCGCATGACCTCGGTCTCGGCGGGATCGGTGGCTATGCCGAGGAAGATCTCGACCGCGCGGGGATCGCCGCGCGCGCGCAGCTGATCCATGTCGCCGTTGCGGTCCGCGGGCAGGCGCTCGCGATCGCGCACCGTGACGCTGGGATCGCCACCCTCAGGGATGGCAGCGGGCGCTGATGGCCGCGCTGGAAGCGGCGCGGGCTGGCCGGCCACCGGTGGCGGCAAGCGAGCGGAGAAGTCGAACGGCTTGGTGCTGACCGGGGCGATCGTCATGGGCGCGGGCGCCGGCCTGGTGTCCCGGGCCGGCGGGGGCATCCGGATGAAGAGGACGCCACCCCCGACGATGATGGCGACCGCCGCCATGGCGAGGACCACGCGCATCAGCGCACCCGCAAGGTTGGAACCACGGTTTCGACCACGTAGACGACGTCATCGTCCGCCGCCATCCACCCGGCGGCGCGCAGGGCAGGGATCACCACCGAGGCTGGCTGCCCGCTGAATTCGCGCAGGACCGTCATGGTCAGCTGGCTGAGGGCCCGGCTATAGTCGTAGGCGCGCAGGCGGTGGACAATGCCCTCAGCGCACAGGCGTTGGTCGCGGTCGAGGCGAAGGACGGCGTGGTAATTGGCCAGGAACACCGCGAGCGAAAAGCGCAGGGTGTCGGGCAGGGTCGGATCAAGCACCGTCGCCATCAATATCGGTTTGCGCGCGGGCAGCAGGTGCTCGTTGGCGGTCAGCACCCGCGCCAGATCTTCGCGGATGCGATCCACCGGCTCGGTGCGCGTGGCACCAAGCGGATCCGGGTGACGGATGGTGAACCAGCCGGATTCGCGCTGGAGCCAGGCCACGTAGTCGTCGAGTTCGGCCTCGCGCACCAGGTCGCGCGATGGAACCGCCTCGGCGCTGACCAGCCGGCACGCCAGTGCCACCATCAGCAGAAGCCCCGTCTTCATGGTCCCACCGTCAGCCCGCCAGCCAACCAGACCTCGGTGCCGTAGAGGGCGCCCGAGGTGACGATCACGTCGCGCTGGGTGGGGATCGGCTCGCCGTTGGCCAGCCTGCGCGCGCGTTCCCGGGCCCGGCCGGCGCGCAGCGATTTCAGGTTTTCGAGGGGGATCTGCCAGCCGCGCTCGGCCATCCCCTGCCAGACCACCTGGTCATCAGCCTCGGGGGGCAGCCAACTGAGCCACTGCAGCAGAACATGGTTGGCGAGAAAGGTGTCGTAGGTGCCATGCAGGCGCACCAGCAGCGCGTGCAGGTCGAGAGCCTCGCCGAAGGTGAGTTCGGCGCGCGCCAAGAGGACCTCGGCAGCGACGATGGCGACGCTTGAGTCGATGCTGCCCGCGCGCACTGCGGCCAGCACCTCGGCGCGGTGCGCGATCAACCAGGCGTCGGCGCGGTGTTCGATCACCACCTGGCGCAGCAGTGGACGCTCGGGATGCGGCGCCAAGGCCCGTGCCCAGTCCGGAGCGGGCGACTCGCTCGCCATGGCCACGGCGATCATCACCGCCGCCAGGATCGCCGCCCTCACCACGAACCACGGTATCCCGTACAGGTGCGGTCACACGGCTGTCTGACCACCACGTACGGCTCATTGGTGAAATTGGTCTGCACGTCGATGGGATCGGGGCCGGGGTCGCGGCAGTCCTTCTTGCCCGGCTGGCTGTTGCCGCACTCGAGCAGCATGCAGATCGTCTTCACGTCCTGGTATTGGCGTTGAGTGGTGTCGGTGGTGTTGTTCCACACCGGCCAGACTTCCACATTATGCGGGCCGACCAGTCGCGGAGTGATGGTGTAGCGGCAGAAGGTGTAGCCAGAGTTCATGGTGATCGAGCCCGAGATCACCTCGATGCCGCCGCAGGATGCGAGGGCGACGAGCAGGCCGAGACAGACGGTGAGACCGGTGCAGGTGCGGAGGATGGGGCGCATGGAAGGATCCTCGGTCAGGGCTTGGCGATCGGGTCGAGCAGCCAGGCGATCCCGGTGGGAACGTCGCTGAACAGGGTGCGGCTATCGAGGCGCGCACACTGCGAGTCGTTTCCGGCCGGGTTGTTGATGGTGTAGTCGAAGGTGCCGATGCGGGTGCCGTCGGCGGCCAGCGAGGTGACGAAGCCCGCTTCGCCGAGCGTGCTGGGCGATCCATCGGTACGGACCGCGAACGTCGTCGCGCCGCCCAGGAAGGTGGCGGGGTGGGCGAACTTGGTGAAGACCAGCTTCACGTTCGGCACCCACGGCTTCATTACGATGCGCGCGCGCAGGCGTTGCGCGCTGGTCTCGCTGCCGATCACCGTCAACGTGTCGGGCGCGGGAACGCTGCCGTCGTCAGCCACGGCGAGCGGGTAGAGCGCCTTGCTGACGTCAAGGTTGTACCCCACCACCGGCACGACGGCGAGGATCGGACCGGTCGCCGATCCGAGGCGCACCGCACCGAGGTGGGTGCCTGCGGTTCGCGGCCTCAGCGCGACGCCGCTGCCCGAGCGGGCGACGATCAGATCGGGATCGGCGCTGGTACAGAACACCTCGTCGCTGTGCGGGGCGATCGGCAGAGGGAAAACGTAGCTGCAGTCGTCGACCAGCACGGCCACCGGCTGGTTGGGGTTTTGGCGCACCGTCGCCGCGTAGACCCGCACCGTGACCCCGCCGACGCCGTCCGGACGCCGGAAGCGGTGCTCGCCCGGCTGACGCAGGGTGAAGAGCCGTGGTTCGCCCGGAGTCGCCCAGGCCAGGCTGGTGATGCCGGACGGAGCCCGCACCTCGATGCGATTGCCGACCCCGCGCAGCGAAATCATCTGCCACGGCCGCGCCACCAGCGCCAGCGGCGCGCCGTCGAGGTCGATGGTCTCCCAGGTCACGGTTTGCGAGCGCTGCTCGGCGCCCGCGGTGACGGTGATCACCGCCGGCAGATCGGGCACGATCAGCACATCGCTGTACCACGCCTGCGGGCCAAGCGACCGCGCGGGTGAGCGCAGGTAGCCATAGCGGCTGACCGTCGGCAGCGCCCCGGGCATGGTGCCCTCGATGCTGACCGGCGACAGGTAGGAGCGCGCGGGGGCGACCAGGGTCAGCTCGGCGGCGCCGGCAGAGAGGGTGGCCAGCGCCAGCAGCGCTAGGCAAGGAAACGATGGGAACAACATCGAGGATCTCCCCAAACGACGTGAATCACGACATCGGCCGCGGCCGCCGCTGCACGTAATGGGGAGATCGGTTGAGAATGCCAACAGAAATATGTGGCTGAATTTCTACGCGGGTTTCGCTTATGCCCGTAATTATTCTAAAACAAGGACGACTGATCACCCACTCCCGCCGGCGGCGGAAGGCCGAGATGGCGGTAGCCCTTGCCGCTGATCTGTCGCCCCTGCGGGGTCTTGGTCAGGTAGCCCGACTGGATCAGGAAGGGCTCGTAGATGTCCTCGATGGTATGGTCCTCTTCGCCGACCGTGACGGCGATGGTCTTGAGGCCGACCGGGCGACGGTTCTGGGCCAGACAGATAAGGATGCGCCGGTCGAGTTCGGTCAGGCCCGCGGCGTCGATCTTCTTCGGCGACCGGGACGGTGATCGCGTTGGCGTAGCGCACCTGGGCCAAGTCGCGGATGCGACGGAGGTGGTTGTTGGCGTAGCGCGCGGTGCCGCGGCTGCGGCTGGCGATCAGCTGCAGCCCGTCGTAGTCGGCCTCGACGTCGAGCAGCGTCGCCGAGCGCGAGAGGATGCGAGTGAGTTCGTCGCTCGAGTAGAGGTCGAGCCGCTCGCGGATGCCGAAGCGCGAGCGGAACGGCGCCGACAGCGAGCCCTCGCGGGTGGTGGCGCCGACCAGGGTGAACGGCGCCAGGTTCAGGGTCAGCGCCTGGGCCGTGGCACCGTCGCCGAGCTGGATGGTGATGCGGAAGTCCTCCATCGCCGAATAGAGGTACTCTTCGATGATCCGCTTGAGGCTGTGGATCTCGTCGATGAACAGCACCGAGCCCGGGCGCAGCGCCGAGAGGATGCCGGCGAGGTCACCGGGCTTCTCCAGCAGCGGCCCGGCGGTCTCTTTGATCTCGGCCTCCATCTCGGCGGCCATGATGTGGGCGAGCGTGGTCTTGCCGAGGCCGGGCGGGCCAGAGAGCAGGACGTGATCGAGCTGCTCGTTGCGCCCGCGCGCGGCGGCGATCGCCACCGACAGGTTGCGCGTGACCGCCTCCTGCCCGGTGAACTCGGCCAGCCGCTTGGGCCGCAGGGCCCGGTCGGACTGGTCGTCCTTCGGTTCGAATCCCGGCGGCTGGGGCATGGCGGCGCAGGATAGGCGGGAACGGGGGGGGACAACCGCACAGGGCGAGCAGGCTCCACCCGGCGTTCCGCTGTCGGAAACGTCGTCACCCCCTGCCGTGACCCACGACATGGCCACCGCCGCCGCACATCCTGCCGGTCCCACGCCCAGCGCCCAGGAACTGGTCGCCGCGTTGAGCGCGCCCGACCTGGCCGCGCCGGGGAGTGCGCCCGTGGCGATACCGACGACGCTGGCATTCACGCGCCCGCGCGTGCTCAGCCGCGCCCTGCTGGTCGGGGCGATGGGACTGCTCGCCGGCACCACCCTGCTCGCCCTGGCCCTGGCCTGGGCGCTGGGCGAACTGCGCCACGCGGTGGACCTGGCCGAGACCGCGGCGCTACCCGTGCTGCACGTCCCGCTGCCACCGGCCGATCGGCTGTGCGATGACGAGGCGTTCGCGCTTTGGCTGGCCCGCCATGCCGATGACGGCGTGCGCCTGCATGTCGCGCGCGCGCAGGCGCTGGTGACGGCGGGTCGGCGCGAGGACGCGGTCGCGGCCTACGCCATCGCCGCCAGCCGCGGCCGCCTCGACCCGCTATCGCGCGTGGCCTGGGCCGAGCTGCTGTGCGATCTTGATCAGCCCGACGCGGCGCAACGCGTGCTTGAAGGCGCCGACCTCTCGCCGCTGGGGCCCAGCCAGATGTCGCGCGCGCTGGCAGTGACTGGGCGCGCGCACCTGCAGCGTCGGCGGCTTGGGCCAGCGGCCCAGTAATCAGCACACACGAGACGCGCCTGGTCCGCATGCCCGACGAGGCGGTGCGCCCGGTCGATCCAC
>ENA-OBLH01000688-OBLH01000688.1-metagenomes-genome-assembly--contig:-NODE-688-length-10627-cov-15.6805_pt1 | contig 10627 bp, 16 predicted proteins | sample MGYA00153382_OBLH01 | MGnify analysis MGYA00153382 | reverse complement strand
AAAGTATACTTTCTGCACTCCCCAAAAATTGAGAAAATGGAAGCATAACTGAGGCGATCGAATGACTTAGCACTACAAAGTAACTTATTAACGTACTTGCTAAACCTACAAATTTGGCGGGTTGGGCACTTTTAGCCAAGTTCGTAGGGGAAGAACGGATACATTTACATCACGTAGATGGCAATCACAGTAATTGGGAAAAGAGCAACCTTGTAGCAGTACATGAGTCTTGTCATGATTACATCCACATGAGCCACAGGGGTCGGATTGTAGAAATACACGAGCCTTGCCAATCAGACTTCCACATGGGCAAACGCGCAAGCTAAGAATATCGGGAGCGCAGTGCGGTGAAAGTCGCACGCTGCGATCTAAATGGGAGGGGCGCAGATTAATACCTGCCCTCGATCCAACCACAAAATAGTACGCTAAGGACAGAACTTAATCCCTGAGGCACTTTCAAGCAATGATTTTAGCAATAGTAAAACCTGTCAATCTGAGGTGTACACTAGTACTAGGCGGCGGAAATAAGCGTACCATTTCTTCCTCCTCGCCCCCAGTCCCCCAGTCCCCCAGTCTCCCCTTCGCAATCATAGCTAGATTTACGCCGGAGACTACTAGTCTGATGTCAGATCCAATCACTTAAAAGTGTCAGATTGAAGTCATTTCATCTTTTATTGACACATTCCGTCACTGGTCATAGAGCCTTTTCTGACACAATAAATCGTTAGCGTGCTATTTTATCCCAATTCTGCTTTTCCTCCGAGACGATCGCGCTCAAACTTTTTAGACCTGAATCCTTACGTCAAGATGGCAGCATTATGAGTATTTGACCATTTGAAAGGTATTTTGTTTTAAGCACCAATAAAATTAGTAAATATATGACAATCAGACATTTTCCATCCAATACAACTATTTCATTTTGCAGAATTTCTTACTGTTGAATCCTGGCGCAAGCAATTTTCTAGCATCCAAATTGTGTGCAATTTCTTAAACTTGATGGGATTAATAATCAAAGTAGCAGTAGGATGTCCGATCGGCTGACTGATATATGCTACCCACGGAAATCTAACTTTAGCTGGATCTCGATCGGACATAAATAACCTAATTTATAGAAAGATGCTTTAGCAGCTTAATTCTATGCTCTATATAAGTTAGATTACTTCCGCTATTCGACCGAGTTAAAGTCACATTATGCTGAGAGCGCGGACAATTTGTGCGTGTCCCGCCAACGCTTGTTGATAAGTGGTGTAACGTTGAACTGAGTTGGATGGAAATACCATCGTCTCAAACAAAGCGGGCACTCCGTCAGCCTCACCAGGAGCAATCCCTATAAATGCTGTTGATACACGGACATCACCTATCTCATCACGGGCGATTTGGCGATTTGATTCTCCCATCCACATCGCCCATTCCACTAGATCCTCACAGGGCTGAGGTTCGTTATTTTTTAATATGTATCGCTGATTTTTCATAATGTGTCGCTCGATTGAGATGGTTGTACGTTATGAAATTTAGGGTGAAGGGCATTTGAGGGCAGTCCCAGCCGTTTGAACTCATACTCGATCGCGCGATCGTTGTCTAAAACTCCGTACATTTTCGTTTGAGCTGCTACTTCCATCACAAACTCCCAGTTGAAGACAACACCAAAGTAAATAGGATTGATAAAGGATTGGGGATCGCGCCAAGTAGGATCGATAACTTCACCTCGATCGTTTACCAGCCAAGCATGAGCGATAATCAATCCAAGTCCTTCATGTGTAGCAAATCCTTCGCAGTAATGGAGATTATCATTGGTGCGACGAGAGCCAGTTAAATTTTGGAAGCAATTTTTATAACATTCTTTAGGCTTGCCTGAAAGTGGAGAATCAATTTTGGACTTAAAGTTAATTCCTAAATCTAGAATTAGTCTTTGAGTACTACAATATTTAAGTTCGCCACGATTATAGAGCCGATCAAAGATATCAGCATATTGCTTTAGATCCGATCTCAATGATTCTAAATTAGAATTTATCATCTTTTGCCAATCAATCTCCTATAATTCCCTAGTTGAGGCGCGAATAAATATTATCGAGCAAGCTTTGGCTCTGCCAATTTCGGAGTATGATAATGCGAATTACTTGAGCCTTTAGATCTTCACCTATAAAGTTTAGAGCAAAATTGCTATCAATTAATTTATATGTACAACCATTCAAATCTGTTCTAAATTCTAATCCTGTTAAAACAAACCCATTATTTCCAGTTTCAGTCTTACCATAAAATTCTAGAATTGACAACAAACGTTGATTGCCATCAACAACAGCATATTTACCACGTTCTTTTAGATCGACAGCTAATAAAATTTGGGGGATAGGAAATCCAAGTATAATAGATTCAATAAATCTACTTTTTACAACTAAATTCCAAGCATGTCGCCGCCAAGAATTTGGATTGATTTGGATATGTTCACTGGCAAAACGATCTAGAATAGTCTCTACCGACCAGTCACTACTAGATAGAATAACTTCCGAAATGTTTATATTCTCCATTTTACTTCTCTTTTTTTAATAAATCTCGAACGCGATCGATCTCTTCTCTTGTATGAGGTGTACCGCCAGCATTTATTTCAAGGTACCACTGAATTACCGCCCTACGGGTCAGTAACTCATTAATCCGAAAGGTCAAATATATTTCCCTTAATAGAAGTTCAATACCTTCAATCTGCGATCTGGTATGTCCAAAGACAGGTAGCTTATCCTCCAAAAATAGGAGTAGAGCCGTTAACCGCTGCAATCCGTCTACACAGACAAAATCTTCACTAGTGCTAGCATAATTCCCCTTGGTGTTAAATAAGAGTTCTGATGTCTTTCCACCACGTAGGATGTACTCAACGAATTCGGTCTGTTGCTGGGGAGTCCACACATGACCACGTTGGAAATCTGGGTAAAGATCTAACCCTTCTTCTTGCCATTCTTGAATTTCTTTTTGTAAAGATCCCAATCTGAAATCAAGTTGATAAGTGCCTCGATTGATAAGTCTTTCGATATCACTAGCTTTCATCATTAATTAATACCCCTGATTTTCCATTTTCATTAACTTCTCTAATTTACGCCTTATAAGAGCTGCATCAGTTTCGGGCTTCCCATCATCTTCCCATCGCTCCTCCTCTAACCACTGAATTAGTTCGGGAGTAGGTCGAAATGACACAATAGGGTTCTTACGATCGTATTCAGCTTTAGACTGTCTGATCGCATCGGGATTCTCGGCATCCCATTCTTTCCGCTTTAGAGCATTACGAGTTAGGGGTATTTCAAACTCAGGCATTGGTTCGATCTTTAACCAACCACCCTTACTAGAAAAACGCCACCTCTCATTTTCATTATCAAAAAGCCTCTCTGCTCCTTTAATAGTTCTCCACTTTTTAGCCCAATGTAAATCCGGTGGATTATTTGTATATGTACAAGATCTACCAGAATAAGTAGTGTAAAACCACCCTAAAGCTATACCTTTGTTGTCATAACATCGATATCCATAATATTGAGTCATAGTTACTGATTTAGTATTAGTTTCTCTGAGGATGGTTTACTAGAATCCGCTCTAGTTACAGACCAAGCTTTCAAATCACCGTGCTTTCTACTCGCTATCTGGGGGCGGCACGACCTCCTTGGCGACGCGCTTCGCAATCGATTTCCCTGACTGTATTGACTCTGCACCATTTATTTCACCCTTTGCTTTTCGTTTTGATATTTTCTCTTCTTGTCCTAATTTATCTAATACCCGCTTACATAGTCGATCGTCTTCTAAATCCCAATTATCGAAAGCCATAAAAGTACTATCACCTAATTGGAGTAAACATCCGCCATTAGATAGATATTTGAATAACAATCTACGATGGGTAACTTGCACGTCAAACACTTGCTTATCGAGGGAATCACCCACTCTCAGAGTAGAACTCCAGATTACATTACATCCTGAGAGCGGAGCGGGGGGTACCGCTCCAGGAAAAGTAGAAAGGATTGATAAAAGCTTGAAAACTGACTCTGCTTCCAGTTTAGTAACTCCACTGAAAAACTCGGAGCGTTCTCGATCGATCGCCGCTTGTCGATAGTCTATTTTTATCTGTTTTATTCCTTTGGGCATAAATTTATTTATACTTCCTAGTTGTCAATTACTTTGCACCCAATCGTTACTAGCTCCGTTGCGGAGTCGAGGTCAAGGACGGGAAGCCCGCCTGACCCCAACTCCACAACTTAGTTTATTCGCCAATCATTAAGTCGCTCATAAGTAGTCTGTTTGATGACTTCAGGATCGAATTCAGCATCGGGGTTCAGTAAAATAGTTGTTATATGCAAATATTTTCTATTTAAACTATCTCTAATTTTCCCAGGCAGTGTTTGATAAGTCATTCCATTCAAACCGACCCATGATTCCATACCTTCAAGCTGAAAATTATTGGCGAAGAAATCGACAATTGATAGAATCCTCTGTTCCCCATCGACAATTTCATCAGCTTTACCATTTAACTCGCATAAAATGACGGGAACAACAGGAATATTGAGTAAAAAAGATTCGATTAATCTTGATTTTTGAATCAAAGTCCAGGGAATAGATTGTCTGTATGGAGCCGAACTAAAAACAAGCTTGCGATACTCGATCGATAATCCTGAAATTTCAAGTAATGTCAGACGACTTAATTCAGTAATATTTTGTCTATTACCACGTTCGTACAGATCGTTCAATTTTTGGTTTAACAACTGATTTGAGATTAATGATGAATCATTTTTCATGGTTTTCTATGCCTTTAATTAATTTATATAAACGATTGATATAGCGCAATTTTCTTTTTTAGTCTGTTCGCTAGAGCGAGATTAGCTGGGTGCAGAGCATCATAAATAGAGATCGCCTCCTGGCGGTAACTCTCGATTTTTTCTGACTTCCAATAGTAAGGAGGATGATGTAAATTAATAACCCGATCTGCCATCTTCACCATCCAAATCTCTGAGGGCTGCTGTTGAATTCTCTTGAGACTGTCTGCCATTTGCTCGGCTTTGGACAGCAGGGTACTATCCTTAGTCAGTGCCATCACTCCATCTGCAACTGCCCGACCGAAGTTTTCAGCTACTAGATCGTAAGTAGCTTCAGCATCTTCGATCGTATCGTGGAGCAAGGCGCACTGAATCGCCAAGTCTCCATCTAATTCTGGTGCAGTGGACAAAGCCCAAATCACCTCGACCCCCACACTACCAATATGGTTGATGTAAGGGATTTTCTGCCCCTTCTGGGCACCACCATAGGTTTGCCCCTGATGGTATAAGGTGGCAAAGTTCCAGGCTTTTGAAAAACTGTCAGGGTTCCAATTACTCATACATTTATAGGTTCTAACAACTGTCCCAGATCCTCCTCAAACTGGTCGAAGAAGCCATCCGGCCAGCGATCGATCCTACCTCTTCGATCTATCTGCGGCGATGCTACTTCAATTACCCGTCGTCCTTGCGACTCCATAGCTTGAAAATAGAACATGCTAACGGCTTCAGGTTTAATTTGACCGCCATGAACGGCGACTCTAATCCCATTAAAAAGATGGTCATTATGAGTTTCGACAATAATCTGTACCCCACGAGCTGCGGCTCTGGCAATTTGTTCGCCTAATTTAGCGGCAAGGGATGGATGGAGGCGATGTTCGGGATGCTCTATTAAAATCATGCTCCCAGGTGCGAGGCGATCGAGAAGATCGAAGTCTAGTGGCTTCGATTGGGCACAAGAACTCAAGTAGTGAATTTCGGTATTAAAATTGATTACTGGAGGAGAGAGCAAAGATAAGACATTTGCATCCCGCTCGGATTGAAACTGCCAGATTCGTTTAGTGCCATCATCTTCAATAATTTCAAATTCAACGATATCTTCATCAGCCCACTCATTGAGTGCATCCCGACCAGTCCCAATCGAGACTAAATCGCCATTGAGTGCCAAACCAGTATCAGGTAGTAGCCGCTGTTGGTAGGACTGTTGCAACAGTAAGAGCGACTGCAACAGACACGATTTACCAGTACTATTCAAACCGGAGAGTAGAGTCAATGGTTTGAGATCGAAGGTGCGATCGGTAAAAGCTTTAAAGTTGACCAGTCGTAGTGATTTCATATTTTAAACTCCTCAGGAACATTGATGGACTAGATGAATCATTACTCATCATCTAGATCGCTCCAGTCTACAGAATCCCCAGCAAGCGAACGATAAATATCCTCAGCCAAATATAGAGCCTCCTTTTCTCTACCATGCTGACTATTTAGAAAGTAAGTAGCTGCCTCTTGCCATGTATGAAAACTAAGAGTATAACCCTGAGTTTTATATATCTTTTTAGCAAGTTCAGTAACAAATTGTGCTGGATTCTGACTTTGGTTCTCGTAATTAATAAATACTGCCATTATTTTTCCTTGTGTGTTAGTTTCAACGATTGATATCCTTAGTTAATGAAAGTATCGGTTGTAGTATTAAACTTGCTCTTTAGCGATAGTAGGATAAGCAGTTTCCGTAATTATCTGTGCTGTAATAATTTCGTCGTTAACTGACAAATAAATCTTAGAGCCTTCCTTGACGTTTTTAACAATCGTTTCAGTCGTACCGTCACTGTTGACAATCTCTAAAGTTATAACCATTTAAGTATTTACTCGTTTAAAAATAATCGATTTGTTTTATCAAACATCAAGCGATCGGCTTTAATGCCATCAATGACTAAAGATTCAAACTCAGCTTCCATCCAAATTGTCGCACCGGAGCAGCGGGCATTGGTGGCATCTTGAACTAACTTACAGCCTTTAGTAAATTTAACCTCTTTCCCATACACTACTCCTAAATAGGTGTTAACACTGATTGCCGCTTCATCAATTGGCACACTATGATCCTTGGTTGCTTTCTTGTTAGCCGCTACCACATGACGGTTGATGTAAACTTGTGCTTTCATAGATTTATCTAAGCCAACTCCTTAATCTAATTATACTTCGTTTACGAAGTAAACCCAATGGGTAAACTCAACTTTATCAGTCCAGAACCAACATTGGCTGAATACTGGCGATCGGTGATTCTGTTTGGAAATAACGTCGCATCTTACAAATTTGCCCTAGCTAAATCCCTCCTAGAAATCGCCCCAACACAGAAAACGATTGTTACCCTAGATGAGCTAGCTAAACCCTACGCCAGACATATTTGTGACCACCTCAAACTAGAAGACAAGCAAACCACATCTAACTCTAGTAAATTTCTCAATGTCTGTCGCCAATTTAATGTGGGAGCGATTGACGAGAATGCACTGATTAGAGCCACGGTTAAAGATGGCTTCAATAATGTCATCGATGCTTTTCATCATGTCAATAAGGCAGATGTACCCCAACGATTCTTCAGCGACGAACGGAGCAGCCAACACCAAGGAATCATCATTACTGACGAACTGTTTCAACTATTAGAGGGTGGAGAGCTAGATAATTTAAATCAAGAAGTAGAAGCTAGATGGCGATTGGTAGAAACAGCATGGAGCCTAAAGATTTCCCGCAATCTGATTAAAATCCATCATGACGAAGATACTCAACTCCTCTACACAATCGACAAACTGCGACGAGTCAATGTCACCTCTTGTCGGGATGCGCTCAACGGTTATCAGAAGGGAAAATGCTTTTACTGCTTCGGGGAGATCTTTTTGCAATCAGGACATCACGAATTAGTACATGTAGATCACTTCTTCCCCCACACCCTCAAATCTTCGGGTATCGCACACCCGATTAATGGGGTCTGGAATCTAGTTCTAGCTTGTCCTAGTTGCAATCTAGGTAAATCAGATCGTCTCCCATCCAAAAGGCTAGTAGAGCGACTTCACGATCGCAATGAGTTCTTAATCGGTAGTCATCACCCATTGAAAGAAACCTTAAAACAACAAACGGGAGCAACGGAGCCTCAAAGGAATAAATTTCTAGCCACTAGCTATGAAGCTGCTAAAGTTTCGCTAGGGTATGGTCAGTGGGAACCGGAGTCCAAGGGGATTCCCACATTTGACAGTTCTACCAGTTAGCAAACGATTCGGCAAAGCCAATCCTATTTCACGTTCGGGGATAACTCGATCTAAAATAAACTCATCCCCTAGTTCGCAAAATCAAGCCATCATGATGCGAGAGTACCGCTGCACCTGTAACGCTCCCTACCAACATCCATGTGCTGGACAATTAGACATCCGCGAACGTCAAGGTTACTATATTTGGGCTGATTGTGAGGAGGCAGCATGGGAACAGATGGCGCAGAAGTTTCCTGATGAAACTAAAGCTGGGTTTACAACCCAGGAATGGGAAGGCTTTAATGTCCGCATCGTCGAACACCGAAAGGATTGAGTATTGAAAATCATCCGAAAGAATAGTAGTAAACAACTCTCGATCGAAGGGATTGAATAGGGATATGGATACTCGATGGAATTGAAGCTATTTAAGGTCCTCCAATTCTTGCCACCAATCATCAACAATATCTTCTGTTTCTTCATATTCAGAAGTAATTTGGCGAGCATACTCATCGCCTACTTCTTTCGAGTGTCCGATCAACATCCCAAAAGCCTCAGTAATATCTGGGTTCCCAGACCGACGAATATGCTTCTCAGCGATGTGTCGTAAGGTGTGAGGGTTAGTCCATCTTTCTTGCCCCCATAAAGCCTTAGATGCAGTCGCAATCGCTCTGGTCACAACCCGCCAAATACTAGATACATCCTGAGGATTACCAAAAACTTCTATACCATTTTTCCGGTTCTTCCCAAACATGAAGAATAAATGGTTATGGCTTTCAAAATTATTCTTAGCTACTGGCCATACTGCAAGACGCTGCTCTATTGACTTCAATCTATTATTTGTAGAATTAATATACTCTTCTGGAGATGTTTTAATTTTTTGATTAAATATCCCTTGTTGGGCAGATTTTAGCCTCTGTTGAAATCGTTCGATTTCATTAGAATCATGACCCCAAAACTCCATCCACCCTTCTGAAGTTTTAATTGATCCCTCAATTATCGGTCTCCACTTATAAATCCATAGATCGAGGTCTTCCGTTAAGATCGTAGGCAATCTATAATGACGAGGTTTCCCTGTAAGAGTAGACCGTTTATGCTCGTCCAGCTTGACAACATAATAAGGCTCGCCATGTTCGTCCTTTTCACGAAATAGAGTTTCACCTAGCTTAAAGTTTCTGATTTCCTCTTGGCGCACGGGGCAATAGACCAGAATTTTGACAATTAAATAAGTCTGCCATGTCCGAGTAACGGCGGAAATATCTCTTTTCTGGGAATATTTAATAACTCCATCTGATTCTAGATAATGGCTACCAATATAAGGAGCACACGTTTTTCGTAAATATTCAACTACTTCTCTGGCTTCTTGATGGGTTAACTCTTTTAATGCCCATTTATCTGTTTCAAGCTGCTGCTTTTCCTTCTTATATTTCTCAGCAAACTCATTGCGTAAGTCTTTTAGATCTAAAATCTCTTGAACATCAGACCAATTACGTCGAGTTGACTTACCATAATTCAACCACTTGGCAATCGCAATAGCTGTTTTTGCCATGTTTACTCCAGTTGAATGAGAAACAGAACGAGCTTCAATTGCCCAATCAGTATATTTATCTACAAGATCTACATCAGTAAGCAACTTCAAATGCCATTCTAGCTCTGGGTGTTCCTGCTGATACCAACCTAAAAAACACAAAATTGATTGTTCATCATTATTAAAAGTTGATAGTTTAACAGCCTCGATTTTAGGTCTTCGAGCCTCTCCTTCTGATCTATGCTGTCTACGTTCACTAACTGTTCGGCGGGTATTACTTCCACCTGTAATCCGAAATTGTTTAAATTCTTCAAGTTCTTGAAGTAGATACTCTGGCAGATCGTCCTTAAGTAAACTATAAGACGAGAGTCTATGACCAGTTCCAGTTCCAGGCTTAAGAGTAATTTTTGGTCGAAAGGGAGCAATTTTAATAATAGGATCGGGGAATAAAGAAAGCCACCAAGCTTGTCCCTCCAGCCATCTTAAAAAACGCTTTAAAGCTGAACGGTAATTATTTCCAGTCCTAACTGAAACTCGATCGTTTTTAATTGCAATACTTAAACTACTCTCAAATATACTGAGTGCATCTTTAAGTTGAGCGACTAAGAACTTATCGCTATACTCGTCAAATCGATCGATGGCGATCTGATTTAGATTAGGATCTAATTTAGGAAACACATATTGCCGCAATACAATACTAAGATACTTGTGAAAATTAGCAGTAGTCATTTTAGCTTCATGAGAATTTCTATATAAATTCAGAGCATAGCTAAGGGTATACTTTTGCATATTAAAATAATAATTTTAGTATTAACGAAATTAAATAGCACTAAAAATGACGGCTGTCTTCCGAGTCACCCTTACTGAATAGTCGTAGCTATTTATACTTTGAATTATACTGTAGAAACACTCAGTATGACTTCATACGTTTTTTGTATGAAGTCATACTGGTAAAAATTGGCTATAACCTTTGCTGTCAAGGCATTCTATCTATTTTAGATTAGCACGTTACTAGCATTACACATCGTAGGTTATTATTCAATTAGTATATTTTTACACTCAAAAGTAATGATTTTATAGTATACTATTAC
>ENA-OBLH01000687-OBLH01000687.1-metagenomes-genome-assembly--contig:-NODE-687-length-10632-cov-3.22842_pt1 | contig 10632 bp, 13 predicted proteins | sample MGYA00153382_OBLH01 | MGnify analysis MGYA00153382 | reverse complement strand
CGGTGTGGTTTTCGGCCCTTTGCATCGTGATCAGTGGCCCGTTCTGGACACGTGGCTGGCCAGAGTGGTGGGGCTGGTGGCTGAACATGCCAATCTGGGGCCATTAAAAATACTGCGGAGAAAAAATATGGCTGAATATCAAAATTTATTTACAACTGTCCAACCTATCGGCCCGGCTTCGCCCGGTGTGCCGCTGCCCAGGGAAGATTCTGAGCGAATAGGCCCCCCATTTTTCGTTCACCTGGCTGGTCGCCTGGGCAACGCGCAAATTGGCCCGGTTTACCTCGGCTGGTTGGGGCTTGCATCCATTATTTGCGGTACGCTGTCGTTCAATATCATTGGCTTCAATATGCTGGCGCAGGTGGACTGGAATCCACTGCAAATGATTCGCCAGTTGTTCTGGCTCGCGCTTGACCCACCACCCCCGAGTTACGGTTTGAGCATTCCCCCGCTCAATGATGGCGGTTGGTGGTTAACGGCTGGTTTCCTGCTCACGCTCTCCCTTATTTTGTGGTGGACGCGCATGTATCGCCGCGCTCGCCAGCTTGGCTTGGGCACGCACGTGGCCTGGGCCTTTGCCGCAGCCATCTGGCTTTTTTTGGTATGCGGGTTTTTTCGCCCGGTGCTGATGGGCAGCTGGGGCGAATCGGTTCCGTTCGGTATCTTTCCGCACCTGGACTGGACGGCTGCCATATCGCTTCGCTACGGCAATTTGTTCTACAACCCGTTCCATGCCCTGTCGATTGTGTTTTTGTATGGCTCGGTATTGTTGTTTGCAATGCACGGCGCAACGATTTTGGCGGTAGGCCGTTACGGCGGTGAGCGTGAGATTGAGCAGATCATTGACCGCGGTACGGCATCAGAGCGCGCTGGCCTGTTCTGGCGCTGGACCATGGGCTACAACGCCACAATGGAATCGATTCACCGCTGGGCCTGGTGGTTTGCGGTGCTGTGCCCGCTGGTAGGCGGTATCGGCATCTTGCTGACGGGCACCGTGGTCGACAACTGGTACCTCTGGTCTGTCAAGCACCATGTTGTACCAAGCTACCCGGCCGTTTATGTGCCTACGATTGACCCGGCCTTGTTGGGAGTAAAACCATGATGATGCACACCACGATTAAATTATTGCTGGCCAGCACTGCTGCTTTTTTGATGGCGGGCTGTGGTGAGCGGCCCCCAATAGCCGTGTCGCAAACCGGCTTTCGCGGCACAGCCATGGAGCAGATCTACAACCCCCGCATTCTGGCAACACAGGCAGCAGTAAATACTGCACCGCCGGTTGCCGCGGCGATTGTTGACGTGCCAGGCACGCCCAGAGCTGGCGCGATTTACCAAAACGTCAAAGTACTTGGCGATTTGAGCGTGGGCGAGTTCGCCCGCACCATGAGCGCCATCACTGAATGGGTAGCGCCCCAGCAAGGTTGCAACTACTGCCATATTGCTGGCAACTTTGCAGACGACAGCGTGTACACAAAAATCGTGGCGCGCAAGATGCTGCAAATGACGCACCGCATCAACTCAGGCTGGAAAACGCACGTGGCTGAAACCGGCGTGACCTGCTACACCTGCCACCGGGGCAACAATATTCCGAAAGAAATTTGGTTCAAACCTGAACCGCAGAAGTCCGCTGGCGGCTCACTCGGAAATGATGCCGGGCAAAATCGCGCAGCAAAAAGTGTCGGTTTGTCGTCATTGCCATATGACCCGTTCACGCCTTACTTTCTGGAAAATCAGCCGATTCGTGTTAACGGCAAAGAAGCCATGGCCATGACAGGTGCGGCTGCCAACCGAAGCTCTACCAAGCAGGCCGAGCACACCTACGGGCAAATGATTCACTGGTCAAACTCGCTGGGCGTGAACTGCACGTATTGCCACAACACGCAGGCCTTTGGCGAGTGGGGTGCCAACGCTACGCCGCAGCGCGCTGTGGCCTGGTATGGCATTCGCATGGCCCGTGAAATCAACAACGAGTACATGGTGCCATTGACTGGCGTGTTCCCAGCTTCGCGGCTTGGCCCGACTGGCGACGTGGCAAAGGGTAACTGCGCTACCTGCCACCAGGGCGCGTACAAGCCGCTGTACGGCGCGGCCATGGCCAAGCACTACCCAGGTATGCAAGCGCCGGCTAAACCTGCTGACGCAGCGGCTCCGGCTGCCACACAAGAGGCGCCACCCGCTGCAGTACCTGATGCGCCGGCAAAGCCTGAAGTCAAGGCTGAGTTAAAGGTCGACGCCAAGCCAGCAGTGGTTGTAGTAGCCTCTAAAGCAGAGGTGGCGCTGAAGTAAATTGCCTCACGCACTGAGCCCCCACCGGGCATCTGACGACACAGGTTAGCCCGGTGGTGCGCGGTCACTTTTTTGTATGCCGCACACTCAAATTTTCAAACCAGTTATCGCAGCCATCTCACCTGCAATGCCGCAAGGCGCTACAGGTCAAGTGGCTGTTTTTTTGCTGGCTGATATTGATCCTGCACACCGGTTATGGGGCTACGCGCGCTTTGTGATTCAGCGCTTTGCCATGCGTGGCGTGCCGGGTTTGGTGTTTTCAAAAGTTATGGGCAGCGGCTTTGATGGCGGCTTTGGGCTGCGGCCTAGCGGGTCGCGGCAAGCGCTGTTTTGTTTGTTCACCGATGAGTCTGCAGCAGATGCCTTTTTGTCCTCTCCGGTTGCAAACTCCTATGCAATGCGGTCACGCGAGTTTTGTACCGCCAAGCTGCGCGCATATTCCTGCAAAGGCACTTGGGCTGGCCGCGCCATCGAAGTGTCTGCCGCTGCCCCTGAAAGTGGCCCGATTGCAACGCTTACGCGCGCTTCGATCAAGCCATTAGCGGCGCGCCGCTTCTGGCGCATGCAGCCTGCCAGTGAGGTCTCCCTTGCCCAGGCCAGCGGCTGCTTGCTGGCCACCGGTGTGGGTGAAGCACCGTTTTTCAGGCAAGCAACGTTTAGTTTGTGGAGCAGTGTTGAGGCCATGAACGCCTACGCAAGAACAGGTGCGCACCTGGCCGCCATACAAGCCGCACATGCCGGCCATTTCTTTTCCGAATCGATGTTTGCGCGGTTTGTCCCATTGGGTTTAACGGGAAGCTGGCGCGGCCAGCGTTACGGCTGAACATGAACCATGCCGCAGTGTTAAAAAGCAAGCATGTGATTGTGGTGGGCGCCGGCATAGGCGGTTTGGTCAGCGCATTGCTCCTGGCGCACTGCGGCGTGCGCGTTACTCTGGTTGAATCTGCCGCTACGCCCGGCGGCAAAATGCGCCGCGTGATGGTGGGAGGCGCGCCGGTGGACTCTGGCCCCACAGTGTTCACCATGCGCTGGGTATTTGAGCAACTTTTTGCGCAGGTAGGCTGCAGTTTGGCCGACGTGGTCAAGCTGGAGCCACTTGATATTTTGTGTCGCCACGCATGGCGCAGTACGGATGAACGGCTTGATTTGTTCACCGACGTTGAGCGTTCGGCTGATGCCATCGCCAAGTTCAGCTCGCCCGCTGAAGCGCTGCGCTTTAAAGCGTTTTGCGCCAAGGCGAAAGAAATTTACAACCACCTTGAAGCGCCTTACATCCGCTCGTCACGCCCGTCACTGGCTGGCATGGGGCTTGACTTGGGGCCTGCTGGTTTGGCAGCACTCGCAAGCCTGGGCCCGTTCGCGTCGCTGTGGCACGCCTTGGGCAAATACTTTCATGACCCGCGTTTGCGCCAGCTGTTTGGTCGCTACGCCACGTACTGCGGCGCGTCGCCCTGGGCCGCGCCCGCCACGCTCATGCTGGTTGCGCATGTTGAGCTTGAAGGCGTGTGGTCAGTTGACGGCGGCATGCACGCGCTGGCCAAAGCGGTGGCCGACCAGGCCGCAGCACAAGGCGCAACACTGCGCTACAACTCGCCCTGCAAACGCATAGTGGCAACAGGCGGCCGCGCAAGCGGAATCGAGCTCGAAAACGGTGAGCAATTGCACGCCGATGCGGTGGTGTTTAATGGCGACGCCAGCGCGCTCGCGCAAGGCTTGCTGGGCGACGGCGCTAAAAAAGCTGCCAGCGTTACGCCGCTCAATAAGCGGTCGTTGTCGGCTATCACTTGGTCGGTCAATGCCAAAGCATCGGGCTTTCCGCTCGTCAGGCACAACGTCTTTTTTGATGACGACTACCGGCTGGAATTCGATGAAATTTTCAAGCGGCACAAGTTGCCTAGCCGGGGTACTGTGTACGTGTGTGCGCAAGACCGCAGTGATTCGGCATTCAGCACGGACCAAAACGAACGTTTGCTCTGCCTCGTCAACGCGCCTGCCGTTGGCGACAAGGCAGGTAGCCACTCTTTAACTCTTTCGGAGATTCAAGCATGCCAGGAGCAAAGCCTCAAACTGCTGGGCCAATGCGGCCTGGACCTGGATTTAACTTCAGCCACGGCGCACAGCGTTCGCACCACGCCGAGCGAATTCAACCAGCTGTTTCCTGGGACGGGCGGGGCGCTTTACGGCCAGGCCTCACACGGCTGGATGACACCCTTCCAAAGGCCGAGCTCGGCCAGCAAACTGCCGGGCCTTTTCCTGGCGGGGGGCAGCGTGCACCCGGGGCCGGGCGTGCCGATGGCGGCGCTTTCGGGCCAACTGGCGGCCGCCACAGTGATGGCACACCTAGGAAAGCTCCGCATAACTCCTCACGGCGTGTGATGGCGCGGTCTCGGGCGGTCTGCGGCGTTACCTTTCTTGCCAATAGCTAGGCTATTGGACTGCGAAATGTTTCTTGCATCCCATCCTGATCCGCACCACACCCACTCGCGCAGAGTTATGCGGAGCTTCCCAAACTTCGATCAAGCCGTTGGACCGGGTGCGTATCTCTGGTGGTATGTCGATGGCATCAGCGACGACGGCCAGCACGCGCTAAGCATCATTGCCTTTGTAGGCAGCGTTTTTTCACCGTACTACGCGCGCGCCTTTGCCAAGCAAGGTACAGCGGTTCAGGCGCATAACCACTGTGCCATCAATGTTGCGTTGTACGGCCCGGGCAGCCGCCACTGGGCCATGACGGAACGCGGCAGCGCCAGCGTGGAGCGCGGCGAGGCGCAATTTGTAGTTGGGCCGAGCCAGTTAAAGTGGACGGGTGACCACTTGCAAATCGACCTCAATGAGGTGAGCGTTCCCATTCCGCGGCGCATTCGGGGCACGGTGCGCGTGTACCCAGACGCACTGGTTAATTATTCAGCCGCACTCGATGACCAAGGCAGGCACCGTTGGGGGCCCATTGCACCGTGCGCGCGGGTGGAGGTAGATTTGCAAAAGCCCGGCTTGGCCTGGCGCGGCAACGCTTACCTTGACAGCAACGAAGGCGACGAGCCAGTCACGCTGCCCTTCAAAACCTGGGACTGGTCACGTGCTCGCATGGCGGACAACAGCACCGCCGTGATCTACGATGTCACCCAAACCAACGGCGTACGCACGCTATTGGCCGAACGCTTCAAGCCAGATGGAACGTCAGAGCCATTTACGCCCGCTGCACAACGCGAGAAATTGCCGCTGACACCGTGGCGGGTTGATCGGGGAATCCGCTCAGATTCAGGCAACGCAACCCGCGTCCTTGAAACGCTTGAAGACTCGCCTTTTTATGCACGCAGCTTGCTGCAAACGCAACTGCTCGGCGAACATGTCACGGCCGTACACGAAACCCTGCAGCCGCTGCTGTTAAACAATTTGGCCGTGCGCATGATGCTGCCATGGCGCATGCCGCGCCGCGCCTGAACCCAACTTCAAACACCCACTATGGTTGCCAACGACACCGTCAAAGTTTTGCATGTGCTGTCTGCGTGCCTGTTTTTGGGCAACGTGGTGGTCAGCGGCACGTGGGCTTTTCTGGCGGAGCGCACGCGCAATTTTGAAGTTATTTCATTCAGCAATCGTCTGGTGCTGATTACTGATTTACTCTTCACGCTCACGGGCGCTTTGCTGGTGGTCTACACCGGCTCGCTCATGGCGCATCGGTATGACGGCGCGCCTGCCGCATCGCAAGCGTGGATCACCTGGTCATACATGCTGTTCGGCTTGTCTGGGCTGATCTGGTTGCTGGTGCTGGTGCCCATTCAGTTGCGCCAGCGCGTGCTGCTCAAGCGCGACCAGTCTGTCACGCCGCAGTACCTCAAGCTCTCACGCATCTGGCAAATCAGCGGTGCTATTGCTACTCTGGTGCCGCTGCCAATTGTTTATCTGATGATCGTCAAAGGCGTCTAGTTGCCAGTGATTTCGAGCAATGGACATGCGATGAAAGGCCAGGTCGTTCTCATCACCGGCGGCGCATCCGGCATCGGTGCGGCCACGGCAGCAGCGCTGTTGGCGCAAGGCGCAATTCCTGTTTTGCTTGACTGCGACCGTGCCAGCCTGGCCGCCACTGCCGCCAGTTTGAACGGCGCACGCACGTACTGCCTTGACGTCACCGACTATGCAGCCTGCCAAGCCGCGGTGGCCCAAACCATCGCCGCACATGGCCGTATCGATGTGGTGTGGGCCAATGCGGGCATCGCCTCATTCGGCCCGCTGCTGCTAACCGACTTGGACGCCTTCAAGCGTTGCGTTGAAGTCAATGTGTTTGGCACGCTCAACATTGTGCGGGCTGCGCTGCCCGCTGTTGTTGCGCAGCGCGGCTACGTGCTCGCCACGGCTTCGGTGTCCAGTTTTGCGCATCCGCCGTGCGTGTCCAGCTACGCTGCATCCAAAGCTGCGGTTGAGGCCATGTGCAACTGCTGGCGAATTGAGCTTGCAGGGCATGGCGTGGGCGTGGGCACCATTTACGCGTCGTGGGTGCAAACCCCGTTGGTCACTGAAGGCGATATGCACCCCGCATTTGTCCGCCTGAAAAGCACCATGCCGCCACCGTTGCGCCGTGCCATACCGGCCGCTGCAGCGGCTGAAATGATTGTGAAGGGAATGGCCCAACGCAAGCGCCGCATCTGGGTGCCGGGCTGGGTGCGCGTGCTGTACTGGCTGCGCACCGCCCTTAGCACGCCGCTGGCCGAACGCCAGCTGGTGCAAGCCGCGCCTGAAATGGAAAAACTCTTTTTAGAAACCATTGCCACCAGCGGCGTCAAGGCATCGTCGGTTGCGCCGCGCGAGTTGGCGCGAGTGGCTTCGCACGCGGCAAGTGAGTAAACCTTAATTCGCGTCCTTTGGCCTGACCGAAAGTTCCATTCAGCAAGCGTGGAGGTGATGACAAAAGGCAGCCAATAAATCACAAGCGGACAATGAAACCGTTTCGCTGGAGCCCTGGGAAGAACGCTTTCCTGCAGGCTGAACGCGGGGTCTCTTTTGAGCGTGTTGTGGTTGCTATTGAGTCAAGTGGCCTGCTTGGTGTGGTGACGTACCCCAACCCAGCCAAGTCCTCTAAGCAAAGCGTTATGGTGAGCCATGCAAGAGGGTGTGCCCTACCAGACGCTGATTGCCAGCGTGCTGCACAAGTACGTTAATGGCCACCTTCTTGATCGAACGCAGGTTACTCCAGGGCCGACTGGCCGGGCAGGGAGTAAATAGTTGCGCATTGCCCGTCGGTTGGGGCGTGGTCTGCACCAACGTGTTTAGTGCAGCCTGGCAAGCTACGGCCTAAATCGTCGCCGTGTCGCCCATCATCACATCCACTCCGCTTGACGCAAAGTTGGCTAAATCTGCAGCCGTCGCCTGGCCTTCGGGGGATGCCATTGCCGCCCCAATCGCTGCCAGCGAGTCAAATTCCAAAACTGCCACCAGGTACGCAGAGTGTTTGCCCGCCATGCCCATCACGTCGCCGCGCGTGACTTCATAGCTGCGCAGCCCGGGAATGGTCTTGGCCAGCGGCACATGGGTGTTGTAGTAATACTTGTCAAACGCTGCAGCGTCTTTGGGCTGCTGGTAAATCGCGAAGAGCTTGGCCATACATGTCCTTGGTGTACCCGCTGCGTGGTGTGATCTGGAGCTATCTGCAGCGCGGTAACCGCAGGGTAATCTTGCACCCCGGTCAAGTCAAGCCACTCAACGCCAGCGTCAAGGCACCGCATATCAGCTATTATTTAAGTAGCTGCTTGCGCCCGTATTTATTGCACTACAAGCATAAAAAGCAATGAAAACAGGCTGTGGGGGCCTTCAAGTCACACCACTGGCGCGCCCATCACTTTGCCTGCCGCAATCAGCACATCAATGTGCGCCATCACCCGTTCGCCGGTGGAGGGGTAGGTTTCAAACAGGGCGTCAGAGTTTCTCAAAGCCAGCAGCGAGTCGGCGTCCGTCAAGTCAACATGCGCCATGGCCCACGCACCGTAGCGCCTGCCCGTTACGTCTTCAGACGATAGCTGCTGCAGGTTTTTGTGCCGCTTGTCCGCGGTGATGCGCGCATACAAAGCGCTGACCGCATCGGGCTTTCCCTCAAGCACCTGCAAGTACACGCCCTGGCCCTGGCACAGCACGCCGGTAATGCCGTTGTCGGCGTTAAACGCCTGCGCACTGCGCAAAATAGTGCCCGTTACCGTGGTGGTGATCGGCCCTACAGCGGTGCTGGCATAAAGCATTCGAATAAGCATGGCGAAGTTGCTCCTGTTTGTTGCTAGTTTAATGGCGCGGCGCTCTTTTGTGGTGGCCTGAACCATGTCGTCCCAGCACCTTGTGCCAAGGCGTTTTACCGCAGCAGAGCTTTTGTCCCTATGCTACCCACGCCAAAGCTGCCTGCGCCAGAATGCAGGCTGCAGAAATGCGCTCTTGGTACCTGACATGTGGTGCCCACCGTTGCCCAGGCCTCCGCGGCCATCTTCGTAGTCCCGACTTCATCAAGCACACACCAAAGGCAACACCCACCATGCTGACCCAAATCAGTGACCTGATCATCGCCGCCAACGTCGGCATCATGCTGTTCTTTTCAGTCGCGGTTGCACCCACCATCTTCATGGTGTTGCCGCCCGAATGGTCAGCCGCCTACGTGCGCAAGTTTTTCCCCAAGTATTTTTTCTTTTTGGGCGTGACGAGCGCCATCGCCGCCGCGCTACACAGCATGCCGTTCGCGCAAATCAGCCTGGCTGCGTGCGCAGTGGTGTTCTTTTTCAGCTGCTTTTGGCTGACCCCACGCATCAACGCTGCCAAAGACAGCAAGCGCATGAAAGCCTTCAATGTGCTGCATTACACCAGCGTGGGGCTGAATCTGCTTCAGCTGGCCGTGATGATCTGGCTGCTGGTCAAAAGCGTTTTGGCTGCTTGACCAAGTCATCCCATGGGCAAACGCACATCCCCCAATGCCATAAAAGACGCCAACGACCTGAGCCAGCTCGGCAACATCGTGCAAGACAAGCGCAACGGCAAACGCGCAGGCGCGAAAAAAAGCCGCCGCAACCGGCACTATGAAAAGCAGCTGATCAGAAACGCCATCAGCGCCGGTTTGCTGAGTGGTGTGGATGCGGAAGACCCGCCGCCAGCAAGCTGGGCGGACGACGCCTGAGCGCCTGGAGGTGGGCAATCGGAAGGCTGGCTGTCCTTGGTCAAATTTGCGAGCTGCCGGAATTGCTACTGATTAAATAGCTGCTTGCGCCCGTGTTTATTGTGCTGGAGGCCGATTTGATGTCTAAAAATGCCTATTTTTAGCTCAAAACGACCTGGAACCGCCCCAAAAAATCACCGCAAACCTCCAGTCGTTCCCGCGAAGGCGGTAATCCAATGCCTGCAGTTTCCAGATGCTTCCAGTCAGTTGCAAATTCCTTACTCATTTCATAATGAGGTGGATTTCTATTTAACGCTCCAAAATATCAACTGAAACGAGGCACATGATGCTTGCAACAGTCACCAGCAAAGGGCAGCTCACCCTGCCCAAAGCCATCCGTAAGCAATTGAACCTTGGTCAGGGCAGCCGCCTGGACTTCAGCGTGAACGAGCAAGGCTGGCTGATGGCGCGGCCTGTCACCAATACCGCTCTTGGTTTGGCCGGCATCTTGCGCAGGCCTGGGCGGGCTGCGGTGCCCATTGAGGCGATGGCTGATGCGGTGGAAGAGGCGGCTGCCGAGCTGAATGCCCCTGCAAAAATCAAAGCAGGCCGCAAGACGTGATTGGGCTGGACACCAATGCGCTGCTGCGCCTGCTGACAGACGACGACGCGGCGCAAGCCGAGCTGGTGCGCAACCGTTTAGCTGCGCTTGACGCGACGCCCGAGTCCGTGCTGCTGAACAACGTGGTACTGGTTGAAACACTGTGGACGCTGCGCAGGTTGTACGACTTTGAACGCAGCGAGCTGCAAGACCTGATGGAGCAACTGCTGTCAGCCAGCACCTTTTGCTTTGAAAACCGCCAAGTTGTGATCCAAGCCTCCAAGCTTTTTAGTCAGGCACGACTGATTTTTCTGACTGCCTGATAGCCGCCCAAAACGCCGCACTGGGCTGCGAGTCCACAGTAACGTTAGACAAAGCCATGACTGGCTTGCCAGGCGTTGAGCTGCTGCGCGTCAAGCGATAAAGACCAATACGCTACTTATTTAGTAGCTGCTTGCGCCCGTATTTATTGGTCTGGAGCCCGATTTGGCACCTAAAAACGGCTGTTTTCAGCTCAAAACAGCGTAAAAACCATCTCAAACCACCCGTCATGCCCGCGACGGCGGGAATCAAACGCCCGTCCCCAAAAAGGTGAATATTTACATAGACCTGGGCGGCAGTT
>ENA-OBLH01000686-OBLH01000686.1-metagenomes-genome-assembly--contig:-NODE-686-length-10634-cov-2.62133_pt1 | contig 10634 bp, 7 predicted proteins | sample MGYA00153382_OBLH01 | MGnify analysis MGYA00153382 | reverse complement strand
GGCCACGCTGCCAGGTGCCGACCGCGCCCGGCTCGGTCGCCGGGCACGCCTACTCGCGGGCGTGAGCGTCGGCTACAACGTCGTCGAGGCCGTCATCGCGATCGCCGCGGGGCTGCTGGCCGGGTCCGTCGCACTGGTCGGGTTCGGGCTCGACTCGGTGGTGGAGGTCTCCAGCGGGCTGATCATCCTGTGGCAGTTCAGGCATCGCCTGCCGGAGAGCCGGGAGCGCCAGGCGCTGCGGCTGATGGCCTGGTCGTTCTTCGCCCTGGCTGCCTACGTGGGCTTCGAGTCCGTACGCGCACTGCTCAGCGGTGGGGACGCGGCTCCGTCCCCGGTCGGGATCGGCCTCGCCATGGCCTCTCTGGTCGTCATGCCGTTCTTGTCGTGGGCGCAGCGCCGCACCGGCAGAGCGCTCGGCTCCGGCGCCGTGGTGGCCGACTCGACCCAGACCCTGCTGTGCACCTACCTGTCCGCGGTGCTCCTGGTCGGGCTGGTTCTCAACGCGACCCTGGGCTGGGACTGGGCCGACCCGATCGCCGGGCTCGTCATCGCCGCCGTTGCCGCGAGGGAGGGGCGAGAGGCGTGGCGGGGGGAGGCCTGCACCTGCGGTGTGGGCGGACTGGTCGCCGGCGACGTCGACGAGTGCGGGTGCGCGGCGGACTGCGCCGACCCCTGCTGCGGTCAGAACCCAAGGTAGGCGCGGGCAAGCCTGCTCAGTCAGGACCTCCTCAGGCGTCAGGATCGGGAGGGCGTGGACGACCTCGATCCTCGCCGCGGTCCTGCCCGAGCTTCACGGTCGGGCGGTGCCACACGCCGTACGACATGCCACGATCTTGGGCGCTGGACTCTCATGCACCACGAGTGGACGTCAGCACAAAAACGTCGGTGTTGGTGCATTCGCTCCGATTGTGAGACGCTTCGCCGCGCTCCCGTCAGGGGGCCGCCCTCGCCTGATCAGAAACGGAACGAACACGCATGATTACCACTCACCGGCCACGCGTCACCCGGCTCGCGCTGTCCCTTGTCATGACCGCTGGCGTTCTCGCCGGTGGAGCTTTGGTGTCAGTCCCCTCCGCGCTGGCGTCTCCGGGGCCGGATGCCCACCCCGACCGGCTCCAGAGCCGGCTGGCCAACTCCGGCGCGGCAAAGACGTCGGCATTGGCGGCGGCCGCGCCGACCTGCGTCAACGCGTCCAACGCGCCCGCCACCTGTCCCATGATCTCCAGCGTCAGCGTGGGATCCGCCTGGATCCGCAGCTCGACCACGACGGCGATCACCTACCCGATCACGGTCGTCGTCAATGACCCCGCCAACATCGCGGTTGAGGTGCAAACATTGATGGGGCGCCACCTCGACCAGGCGGAGCCAACCGTGATCGTGGGGGGATCGCCCTCGGTGAAAAGCAGCACAGCGGCGCCCAGGAAAACCTTCACGATGACTGTGTCGAGCCCCTACAAGGCGTATCTCCCTCCCTCTAACACAGAGGCCCCGACGTACGGTGGCTTTCAGATCAACCCGGTTGTCTGGGGCGTGGACCCCTCAGACGCCGCGGGCGACCCTCCGAGCCAGTTCCTGGCGGAGTCGTACCGTTCGGGCAGCATCAAGGCCCGTTCGGTGATCACGAACACGCCGTCGGCGACGTCCGTGCACAGGGCTCAGTGGTTCACCGAGCGCGGCAGGCTGACCCGCTTCGACGGCAGCCCTCAGAGTGGGCAGAAGGTCAACGTGTACTACGTCCCCGCCGGTTCTACCAGGCCTTCCTACGCCGGGACCGCGACGACATCGTCGACCGGTTACTTCTCGCTGCCGGTTCGCTCCTGGCTCACCGGCTCGTGGTTCGTCAACTACCCGGGCTCTGCCTTTGCGACCGGGGTCTACAAGAGCGTCTGGATCAAGGTCTCCTGACCGTCAGCAGCGATAGAGCGACGTAGGCGTTGCTCAGAGGCGTCGCCTTCGTCGAGCTCGGCGCAGGCGACGCCTCAGCTGTGCGAGACCGCTGGTTCGCCCGGGTGGGGGCGCATCCGCACCTGGGTCACGGCATGGTGGGCCACCGCGAGCACCTCGATGCTCCAGCCCTCGACCTGGACCACGTCACCGGGGGCATCGGGGATCCGGCCCAGCAGTGACAGCACGATTCCCGCGACCGTGGTGTAGTCCCCGCTGCCAGGCGTCTCGATCTCCACGCCCAGGTCGTCCAGATCGTGGATGGGGAAGGTGCCCGGCAGGGTGAGTGACCCGTCCGCTGCCGGTTCGATCCCGATGGTGTCGGGATCGGTCTCGTCATAGATCTCGCCGACGATCTCCTCGAGAAGGTCCTCCAGGGTGACGATGCCGTCGACGGCGCCGTGCTCGTCGATCACGATGGCCAGCTGTTGGCGCTGGACCTTGAACTGGCGCAGCGCGTCGCAGATGCGGGCCGTGTCCGGCAGCACCATCGCGGGCGTGGCCACCGTTCCCACCGGTGCGTCATCGCCGGAGATGACCGAGTGCCAGTGCACGACACCCACCACGTCGTCCAGGTGGTTGCCGCGGGTGACTGGCGCCCGGGAGTGTCCCGACCCGGCCAGCGCGTCGCGCGCCTGGCTCACCGTCTTGTCGGCCGGCAGGGAGAACACCGAGCCCCGGGGAACCAGCACCTCGCGCAGCATCCGCTCGTGCAGCCCGAGGGCGCCGCTGATGATCTCTCGCTGCTCGGGGTTGAGGCTCTCGTGGCTGGTCACCAGGTCTCGCAGCTCATCCTGGCTCAGCTCCTCGGGGACCGTCTCCGGCTGGCCGCCGAACATCCGCACCACGAGGTTGGTCGAGCTGCCCAGGAGGGCCACGGCAGGTCGCGAGAGGGTCGAGACGAGGTCCAGCGGCTTCGCCACCAGGAGCGCCCACGGAAGGGCCGACTGCATGGCGAGGCGTTTGGGAGCCAGCTCGCCGAAGACGAGGGTCAGGAACGTCAGGATGAGAGTCACGCAGGCGACCGAGACCGGCTCGGCCGCGGCTCCAAGGAACTCCAGCGCGGGGACCAGAGGCTCGGCCAGCGACACGGCCGCGGTGGCCGAGGCCAGGAAGCCCGCCAGGGTGATGCCGATCTGGATCGTGGCGAGAAATCGGTTGGGGTCACGGGCGAGTCGTGCCAGGCGAGTCGCCTGCTGGCCACCCTCACGCTCCAGCTGCCTGAGCTGACCTTCCCGCAGTGAGATCAGGGCCATCTCGCTGCCCGCGAAGACGGCGTTGAGGAGGACGAGGAAGCCGATCAGAGCAATGTCGAGCCAATAGCCGGACACGTTCAGTGTCACCGATCCTTCAGAGTGGGGGAGCTGGGAAGCCTCTCCATTAGACCAGTGGCCCAAGGCCCATGAGCCGGTCCGGCCGATTCTGAGACGCGGAGGGTCTGGCTCGGCCCCGCATGAGCGTTCGGGGGCGGCCGTCGCACCGGACACCTGGCCGATGCTCGCCAGTCTTGATCCAGGGTGACCGCCCGGCGTTTCGGAAGCCGGATCAGGCATGCTCTTCCTCATGGATACGACGTGGGACATCGAGGGCATCCGTTCGCAGTACCCGGCGCTCAGGGACGGCACCGTCTATCTCGATGGAGCCGGCGGAACGCAGGTACCCGAGTGCGTGATCGAGGCGATCTCGCAGGCTCACCGCAGCGGGCTGAGCAACGTGCACGGCCCGTTCGCCTCCAGCCGCCGCTCGGACCTGCTGATCGCCGGGGCGCGTGAGGCGGTCGCGGACCTCGTCGGCGCGGACGCGGGCGGGGTCATCCTCGGGCCCAACATGACGACCCTGACCTACCGGATGGCCGCGGCGCTGGCCAGGACGTGGGCGCCCGGCGACGAGATCGTGGTCTCCGAGCTGGACCACGACTCCAACGTCCGGCCGTGGGTGCAGGCCGCGGCCGCCGCTGGCGTGATGGTGCGCTGGGCGCGGGTGGACCCGCTGACCACCGATCTGCCGGCCGGTCAGTATGCCGGCCTGGTCACCTCGCGCACCCGGCTCGTCGCCGTGGCAGCCGCATCGAACCTGATCGGGACGATCACCGACGTCGCCGCGATCAGCGCGATCGCCCACGCCGCAGGGGCGTTGGTGTATGTCGACGCGGTCGCCGCCGCGCCGCACTTCCGCCTGGACATGGCCTCGATGGGTGCCGACCTCATCGCCCTCTCCGCCTACAAGTGGTGCGGCCCGCACGCCGGAGCCGTCGTGGCCCCGGTGGAGCTGCTGGAGACGTTGCACCCCGATAAGCTCGAGCCGTCCTCCGGCGCCGTGCCTGAGCGGTTCGAGCTGGGCACCGCGGGTATCGCCAACATGGCGGGCATCACCGCGGCGGTGGACCACCTGGCGGATCTGGTCGCCGGAGGAGGCAGCCGGCGGCAGCGACTTGACCGATCCCTCGCGGCCCTGGAAGCCCGGGAGGGGGCCCTGGTGCCGGCCACGATCAGCCGGCTCACCGGCATACCGGGTGTGCGGATGGTCGGGGCACCCACCCGGCGCACCGGAACCATCACCGTCACCGTCGACTACCTGACCCAGGGCGAGGTCGCGGCGCGGCTCGGTGAGCAGGACATCTGCGTGTGGAGCGGTCATGCCTACGCGTGGGAGCTCGCCAGGGCACTGGGGATTCGCGAGACCGGAGGGGCGATCCGGGTCAGCCTCGCGCCGTACACAGCCGGGTCGGACCTCGATCGGCTGGTCGGGGCACTGACTACGATCGTGTCCGGCACGCCGGCATGATGCAGGGCTGGGGCCACCTGGTGGCGCGGCGAGCATGGACCGTCCTGATCACCGGGCTGGTTCTTGTCGCCGCGGCCGCGGTGTTCGGTCTGGGGGTCTTCGACCGCCTCAGCAACGGGGGCTACGACGACCCGGCCAGCGAGTCTGCCCGGTCCCTGGTCGCCGAACGCAAGACCTTCACCAGCCACGACGCCGACATCGTGGCCATCTACTCCAGCTCGTCGATGAGGGTCGGTGACCCGGCCTTCCGCCAGGCCGTCCGGAACGTGGTCGAGGGGCTGCCCCAGGGGTCGGTGCGCCGGGTCACCACCTGGTACGACACCCCCTCGCCGACGCTGGTCAGCAAGGACCGGCACTCGACCAGGGTCATCCTCACCCTGAGCGGCGCCTCGCAGGGTGAGAAGGCCGCCCTCTTCGACCGGGTCCGCCCGCACCTGCAGGCCAGGGGCCTGACCACGTCGGTCGGCGGGCAGTGGGCCGTCTTCCGGGATGTGAACGAGCATGTCTCCACGGACATCGCCCGCGCCGAGATGATCTCGCTGCCGATCGTGGTCCTGCTGTGCCTGGCGTTCTTCGGCAGTGTCACGGCCGCCCTGATGCCTGCCTTCGTCGGCGGCGTGGCCATCTTCGGCGCGCTCGCCCTGGTGCGGGTCATCACCATGGTCACCGAGGTCTCGGTCTTCGCCATCAACATCGTCACCCTGATCGGGATGGGCCTGGCGATCGACTACGCGTTGTTCGTCGTGAGCAGGTTCCGTGAGGAGCTCGCCAGGTATCCGGGCACCGAGCGCGAGCACGTCAACGCGGCCATCACCGCCACCATGGCGACAGCCGGCCGCACGGTGCTGTTCTCGGGCCTGATCGTGGCAGCCTCACTGTCTTCTTTGCTGTTCTTCCCGCAGAGCTTTCTGCGCTCGATGGGCTTTGGCGGAGTCGCCGCTGTCCTGGTCGCGATGGTGGCCGCGCTGACCCTCCTGCCGGCGCTGCTGGCCGTGCTGGGCCCGCGGATCGAAGCCGGCCGTATGCCGTGGCGCCGGGCCGCGGGATCGCCGGTCACCGGTGAGGGTGCCGGCGGCCCCGGCGACCTGGTTGAGGCAACCGGCGCCTGGGCTCGCCTGGCGCACAACGTGATGCGGCGACCGGTGGCGTACCTGCTGGTGATCACCATTGGCCTGCTTGCACTCGGCGCTCCCTTCCTGTCCGCCCGGTGGGGCAGCACCGACGAGAAGGTCCTGCCGGTCAGCGCGCCGAGCCGGATGGCCGTCGACCTGGGCGTCCGGGAGTTCGGGGGAGTGAAGTCCAGCGCGAACATCGTCGTGCAGGGGGCAGGTCCTATTCAGCTCAAGGGCTATCTCGGCAGGCTCGGCACGGTCGGCGAGGTTCAGTCTGCCGTGGTGATCGACCAGGTCCCTGCCCGCCGGGGCAGCAGCGGTCCGACGAGCCTGGTCCAGGTCGGCTGGTCCGGTGACGGCCAGAGCCAGCAGTCCCAGCAGCTGGTCAGGGACCTGCGCGCGGTGAGTCCCGGCCCCGGGGCAACGGCGCTGGTCGGCGGGGCTTCGGCCAGCGCCGTTGACCTGGTTGACTCCATCGGGGCACGACTGCCCGCAATGGGGGCCTTCGTGATCGCCGTCATGCTGGTCCTGCTGTTCATCGCCTTCGGGTCGGTGGTCCTGCCGTTCAAGGCCGTCGTGATGAACGCCCTGTCCCTGACCGCCTCGTTCGGCGTGGTCACCTGGATCTTCCAGGAGGGGCATCTGTCCGGGCCGCTCGGCTTCACGTCCACGGGGTATCTTGACGTGACCCAGCCCATCCTGATGCTGGTCATTATCTTCGGCCTGTCCATGGACTACGAGGTGTTCCTGCTCTCCCGGATCCGTGAGGAGTGGGACCGCACCGGTGACAACACGACCTCGGTGGCGAACGGGCTGCAGCGGAGCGGGCGGATCATCACCAGCGCGGCGTTGCTGCTGGCCGTGGTCATCGGCGGCTTCGCCACCTCCGGCATCGTGCTGATGAAGATGATCGGGATCGGCATGCTCGTGGCTGTCCTGATAGATGCCAGTGTCGTGCGAGCCCTGCTGGTCCCGGCCACGATGCGGCTGCTGGGAACGGTGAACTGGTGGGCCCCCGGGCCGATGAAACGCTGGTGGGAGCGTCACGGCATACGGGAGACAGGATCTACGTCATGACGACTATGTTGCTGAGCCCGGCCGATGTGCGCCGCAGACGTGCCTTGAGGCGGATGCGGGCCATGGCCCTGTCCTTACTGGTTCTTGCAGCGTTGGTGTTCGCGGCGACCAGAAACCGTGGTGGTGCCTGGGGCTTCGTCAACGCGACTGCGGAAGCCGCCATGGTCGGAGCGCTCGCGGACTGGTTTGCGGTGACCTCGCTGTTCCGCCATCCGATGGGCATCCCGATCCCGCACACCGCCATCATCCCCCAGCGCAAGGACGCCCTCGGTCACAGTCTTGAGGAGTTCGTGAAGGGAAACTTCCTCACCATAGACGCCGCCCGTGAGCGGGTCGCTCATGCCGACGTGGTCCGCAGGGTGGGTCGATGGCTCACCGAGGGACAGCACAGCGCCGAGGTGATCACCGAAGTGGCCAAGGCGACCAGCGATGCCCTGGCGGCCGTCAAGGACGACGACGTTCGCGACTTCGTCGACCACACACTGGTGCCCCGGTTCGTGGACGAGCCGATGAGCCCCGTTGCCGGGCACCTGCTCGAGGCGGTGGTCAGGGATGCCACTCATCACGGGCTGGTCGACCTCGCCCTGGTCGAGGCCGACGCGTGGCTCCGCACGAACCCGCACACGGTGGCGTCGATCGTCAGCGAGCGGGCTCCGTGGTGGACCCCCGGGTGGCTGGACCAGAAGGTCATCGAGCGTGTTCACCACGAGGCTCTGGCTTGGCTCGAGGACGTACGCGATCACCGGGACCACCGGGTTCGCCTGGCCCTTGACGATCTGTTGGCCCAGCTGGCGCAGAACCTGCAGCATGACCCCGAGACGATGGCTCGCGCCGAGGCACTCAAGGTGCGGGTGATGGCGCATCCGCAGGTGGGTGCCTCAGCTGTCGCCGCGTGGGACGCGTTGCGCACCGCCCTCCTCGGAGCCCTCGCTGACGCCGATGGCCCATTGCGGCACCGGGGAGTTGCGGCGCTGTCGGAGCTCGGCGAGCGGCTGCTCACAGACGCCGACCTGCGTCATCGGGTGGAAGGTCACGCGGCGGACGCCGTCGGGTATGTGGTGGGCACCTATGGCCACGAGATCGCCAACGTCATCTCACAGACCGTTGACCGCTGGGACGGCAAGGAGGCGGCCGAGCGCATCGAGCTGCACGTCGGCCGTGACCTGCAGTTCATCCGCATCAACGGGACCATCGTGGGCGGGCTGGCCGGTCTGGGTATCCACACGCTCAATGTGCTGCTGTGAGCTGGCCCTGGTTCCAGGTGATCTCGACCAGACGGGCAGCCTCCTGGGCGTTGTAGCCCAGACGCCGCAGCGTGCGGACGTACGCCGTGGCGGCCGCAAACGCGACTTCAGTCGCGCCGGTCTCGGCCTCGGACGTGTCCAGGACGGCACTGCGCACGAAGGTGCCACGCCGGCCATGGGTGCTGATCACCCCGTCCGCCTCGAGCTCCCGGTAGGCGCGCGCCACCGTATTGGTTGCCAGCCCGAGATCGGCGGCGAGCTGGCGGACCGTGGCGAGCTTGGTCCCGGCGCCCAACGATCCCGACGCGACGGCTGAGGCTATCTGGGTCCGCACCTGTTCGAACGGCGCGGTGTTAGAGCCGGCGTCGATGGTCAGGCTCAATGTGCTCACGTCCCACACCGTATTCCGTTTCGGGTGAGAGGGCTTGGTGATTTTGGTATGCAGACCGGTGTGGGGGACGGCATCTTGGGAGTGCCGAGCAGGAGACTGTCCAAACTGAGAGACAGGCTTTCCGGGATGTGGCTATCGGTCCTACCGTTGTGCCAGGTCATGAGTGTCAGCGACAAGCCCCGGCTCGCTGGCCGGCAACCCTCCACCGCGGTGGGGTGCCCCGGGTGAAGACCTGGCAAGGCGCCCTCGGGCGCTGCGCAAGCGCGGGTTCGCTCCTCGGTGTCCCCGCATCTCACACATGCACTGAAAGGCAAGGGAATTCGATGACTGACACGAACGCCAACTGGTCCTTCGAGACGCGGCAGGTTCACGCTGGCCAGGCCCCGGACCCGACAACAGGTGCCCGGGCGCTGCCGATCTACCAGACCACGTCGTACGTCTTCAACGATGCCGAGCATGCTGAGAACCTTTTCGCGCTCAAGGAGTTCGGCAACATCTACACCCGCATCATGAACCCGACCCAGGATGCGGTGGAGCAGCGGATCACCTCGCTCGAGGGTGGGGTCGGGGCCTTGCTCGTGGCCTCCGGCCAGGCGGCGGAGACCATTGCCATCCTGAACGTCGCGGAGGTCGGTGACCACATCGTCTCGAGCCCGCACCTGTATGGCGGCACGTACAACCTGCTGAAGTACACGCTCAAGAAGCTTGGCATCGAGACCACCTTCGTGCAGGACGTGGACGACATCGAGTCCTGGCGAGCGGCGGTCAGGCCGAACACCAAGGCGTTCTACGCCGAGACGATCAGCAACCCCTCGTCCAATATCCTTGATATCGAGAGTGTCTCGGCGCTTGCGCACGAGGTTGGCGTCCCGCTGATCGTGGACAACACGGTTGCCACGCCGTACCTCATCCGTCCGCTCGAGTGGGGCGCCGACGTGGTGGTCCACTCGGCGACCAAGTACCTCGGTGGCCATGGCACGTCGATCGCCGGCGTGATCGTCGACGGCGGCACCTTCGACTACGCCAGGGACCCGGCCCGGTACCCGGGCTTCAACGAGCCCGACCCGAGCTACAACGGCCTGGTCTTTGCCCGCGACCTGGGCGTGGGCAGCCCGCTCGGCGCCAACCTTTCCTTCATCCTGAAGGCGCGGGTCCAGCTGCTGCGTGACCTGGGCTCGGCGGTGTCACCGTTCAACGCGTTCCTCATCTCGCAGGGGATCGAGACGCTGTCGTTGCGGATCGAGCGTCACGTGGACAACGCGGTGGCCGTGGCGAACTGGCTCGAAGCGCACGCTCAGGTCAGGTCCGTGTCGTATGCGTCGCTGCCTTCGAGCCCGTGGAAGGCGTTGGCCGACAAGTACGCGCCGCGAGGCGCCGGAGCAGTCGTCGCCTTTGAGATCGAGGGCGGGGTGGAGGCGGGCAAGAAGTTCGTCCAGGCGCTGTCCCTGCACAGTCACGTGGCCAATATCGGCGACGTCCGCTCGCTGGTCATCCATCCGGCGTCCACCACCCACTCGCAGCTCTCGCCCCAGGATCAGATCTCCTCGGGGGTCACTCCCGGGCTGGTGCGGCTGGCGGTCGGCATCGAGTACATCGACGACATCCTCGCGGACCTCGGACAGGGGTTCGCCGCAGCCAAGGCTTGAACCCCGGCGAATGCTGAGCCTGGTGAGTGCTGAACCGACGTATTCGGTTGCCTCTCTTCAAGATTTGGGCGAAGGATCCGTCGGGCTCTCCACCGCGTTGTCCACGTGCTGAGTCCAGTCTGTGGCCCGGACAACCCGAATCGTGTGTCATCTGAGTGCGTGTCGCGGCCTTTGTGCCCGGGTGCGCTCATTTCGGGAACGCGGCTCCGGCATCGATGAAGACCTCGCCTCTGCGTTCGCGCGAAGGTCAGTTGTGCCACTACCGATAGTGGCGGTGAATATGCCCGTCCGGCAATGATTTTTCGAGAAGAGTGTGGCTTTGCACGCCGCTCTGATGGGGTGCGCTAGAACGCATGTTCGACAAGTTCTCAGAGGCCCTGGTGTTGATGCGTGAGGCCTGCGCTGACGCCCAGTGGGGGCTGGGTTCCTGCCGTCG
>ENA-OBLH01000685-OBLH01000685.1-metagenomes-genome-assembly--contig:-NODE-685-length-10640-cov-2.80312_pt1 | contig 10640 bp, 9 predicted proteins | sample MGYA00153382_OBLH01 | MGnify analysis MGYA00153382 | reverse complement strand
CTGAGGCAAGTCTGTTGCGCGGTGGTGTTGCGGCTATCCCTCAGCGTCAGCGCGATGAAGTTGCTGAGGTTCTGGGGGTTGTACAGGGCCAGGTTCGCGTATGGCGCCTTGGTGACGTGCGGCTTGCCGTTCTCCAGGACGAAGTTATGCGGCAGAAGTGCCCCATCGCAGGTAGCAACGGCCGCAGATGCGGGCAAGAGGGGATTTGTCGTCAATGCGATGGCCAACGTCAAAGATGAGATTGCTGTGAGCGCGACCATTGCGCGTCGACCAATTGATTGCAAGATCATGATCCCTGATTTCTCCTCGGTTCGACGATTGTCCGCCTAGTAGACGCCCTCGATCGGGTAATCGCGTAATTTCCCCGCCGAGGGTCGCCCTGTCCGTGATATCGGCCCGGCGGTTGGACGCGGATGCCAGCTGCGAATTGTTGGCAGTAGTAGGGTTTGGACGCTTTCAGCGTCAGCCGCGACCGTGATGACGCCAACTGCAGCGGACGAGGAGCTGGACTTGACGATGACACTCGGATCCCGTCGCAGCCAAGCTCGACGGGCGGTCGCCCGGATGCTTCCCCCGGGGGTGAAACGTGCCCTGCATCGAATCATCGACGGTGGTCGCGCCCTCACCGTGCGGGGTGCGGCCCGGAAAGGGACGGCCGATGCGCCGGCGGCCCCGGTCACGGTTCCGGTCGCGGCTCCTTTGCCTCCCCTGGACATGACCGCGCACATCCCTCGTGACCATGCCCGTCAGGTCGGCTCGCAGTACTACATCCAGGAGGCCATGCGGGCTCAGACGCCGGCAAACCCGGTGATGGATCTCGGCTGCGGTGACGGCGCATCGGCCGAGATCTTCCGATCTGAGCTTCCAGTCGTTCGCTGGGTCGGCGTCGATATTGTTGAGTCTTCGACCGTCTGGGACGTCCAGGGTGAAGATGTTCTGGTCTTCGACGGTGTGCATCTGCCATTCTCCGACAACTCTTTTCCTCTTGTGCACACAAACCAGGTATTCGAACACGTGCGGAATCCTCAGGCGCTGCTGCTCGAGATCAGGCGTGTACTGACCCCGGGCGGGATCTTCATTGGCAGCGTGTCGCAGTTGGAGCCTTATCACGCGTACAGCCTCTGGGGTGGATACACGCTTTACGGTTGGGCCACCTTGTGCAGGGATGCAGGGCTGATTCTGGAGGAGGCCCGCCCCAGCATTGACTCCATCGCGTTGATCACGCGCCAGTACGAAGGTGCACCGCCCGAGCACGCCCGGTATTGGGAGCTGTCGCCGCTCAACGTCGAGATTGACACGTGGGCCGTGGAAACCGATGCATCTGTGCTCGCGGTCAACGCAAGGAAACTGCAGTTCTGCGGGCAGTTCGCCTTCCGGGTCCGCAAACCGCTGGACACCCCCGCCTCCTGACCCCTGCCGCCCGGACGCTTCGAAGCCGGCGACCAGACGGTTTCTCATTCCCGTCTCGTTCGCTCTATCGTGAGCAAGCGTCTCCCGGCGCCAACCCAGCCCACACGGGTCCGGCCGCGCCCTGCGCGCGAAGAGTTAAGGCGAAGATGGCTATACAGATACAGGACAGCGCCGACGTCTCACCAATGGCCACGATCGGGGATGGCTCGTCCGTCTGGCATCTTGCGCAGGTGCGTGAGGGGGCCGTGCTGGGGGAGAACTGCATCATCGGCCGAGGCGCGTATGTCGGCACCGGGGTACAGATGGGCGACAACTGCAAGCTGCAGAACTACGCACTGGTCTACGAGCCCGCGGTGCTCGAGGACGGCGTCTTCGTCGGTCCTGCCGTGGTCTTCACCAACGATCACTTCCCACGCTCGATCGACCCCGACGGCATGCTCAAACGTGGCGACGACTGGGAGGCTGTCGGCGTGACCGTACGACGGGGAGCGTCGATCGGCGCTCGCGCCGTGTGCGTGGCCCCCGTCACGATCGGGCGGTGGGCGCTGGTCGCCGCCGGCTCAGTAGTGACCAGGGATGTGCCCGACTTCGCCCTTGTCGTCGGCGTCCCGGCCCGGCGGATACGATGGGTCGGGCGCGCCGGCGTCCCCCTGGAGCCGGAGGGCGAAGGCACATGGATGTGCCCTCAGACCGGCGAGCTGTACGTCGAAACCAATGAACGCCTGATGGAGGCACCCCAGTCATGACCGAATTCATCTCTCCGGCAAAGCCGCTGATCGGTGACGAGGAGCGTGCGGCTGTCGACCGGGTGCTGCGCAGTGGCATGCTCGCCCAGGGCCCCGAGGTCGCGGCCTTCGAGACGGAGTTCTCCGAGCACTTCGGGCTCGGTCGCGCCTGTGTCGCGGTCAACTCCGGCACCTCAGGCCTTCACCTGGGCCTGCTCTCCAGCGGCATCAGGGCCGGTGACGAGGTCATCGTCCCGTCGTTCACCTTTGCGGCGACGGCGAACTCCGTGGCCCTGACCGGGGCGACCCCGGTCTTCGCCGACATCGACCCGGGCAGCTTCTGCCTCAGTGCGGCGGCGGTCGAGGCCGCGGTGACCGCCAAGACTGTAGGCATCCTGCCGGTGCACCTCTACGGCCACCCGGCAGACATGACCGGCCTGATGGCTGTGGCGGCCAAGCACGGACTCCAGGTCTTCGAGGACGCGGCCCAGGCGCACGGCGCCTCGCTGCAGGGCACTCCCGTCGGCTCGTTCGGCACCTTCGGGATGTTCTCGCTCTACCCGACCAAGAACATGACCTCCGGTGAGGGCGGCATGGTCTCGGTGGCCAGCGACGAGATCGAGCGCCTGATGCGGCTGTACCGCAACCAGGGCATGATGCGCCAGTACGAGAACGAGGTCGTCGGCTTCAACACCCGGATGACCGACATCCACGCGGCGATCGGTCGGGTTCAGCTCACCAAGGTCGGCGCCTGGACCAAGCGGCGTCAGGAGAACGCGGCCTTCCTGTCGGCCAACCTCCAGGGGGTGACCGCGCCTCCGGTCGCCGAGGGTGCTGTCCACGTCTACCACCAGTACACCGTCCGGGTCCCGCAGGACCGTGACGGCCTAGCCAAGGCGTTGAAGGCAGAGCATAACGTGGGGTCTGGCATGTTCTATCCGATCCCCAACCATCGGCTCAAGCCGTTCCAGGCGGACGTCGAGCTGCCCGAGACAGAGCGGGCTGCCAGGGAGTGCCTGTCGCTGCCGGTGCACCCGTCGCTGTCGCAGGCGGATCTCGAGCGCATCGTCGCCGGGGTCAACGCCCTTGCAAGGGCAGGTGCCTGAGATGGCAAACCTGCGAGCCGGCCTGATCGGGCTGGGCATGATGGGCCGTCACCACGCTCGGGTGCTGGCCGGCCTCGAGGGTGTCGACCTGGTTGCCGTCGCCGATCCGGGTGGCGACCAGCACGGCGTCGCCGGCGGACGTCCGGTGCTGAGCAGTGTCCAGGAGCTGATTGCTGCCGGCATCGACTACTGCATGGTGGCCGTGCCGACGATCTACCACGAGGATGTCGGTCTGGCCCTGGCTGAGGCCGGCGTTCATACGATGATCGAGAAGCCGCTGGCCCAGGACACCCCGTCGGCTCGCAAGCTGGCCGACGCGTTCGCCGCCAAGAGCCTGGTGGGCGCGGTCGGTCACATCGAGCGGTACAACCCGGCTCTGCAGTCCGCCCGTGCCCGTCTCGCGGCCGGGGAGCTGGGCTCGCTCTACCAGGTCACCACCCGACGTCAGGGGCCGTTCCCGGCCCGAATCGCCGACGTTGGCGTCGTCAAGGACCTGGCCACCCATGACATCGACCTGACCGCCTGGGTGACTCAGCAGCCGTTCACCTCGGTGGGCGCGCGCACCGCGACCAAGAGTGGTCGTGAGTTCGAGGATCTGGTCGCCGTCACCGGTCTGCTCGCCGACGGCACGGTCACCAACCACCTGGTCAACTGGCTCTCGCCGCTGAAGGAGCGGGTCACCATCATCACCGGTGAGCGTGGGACATTCGTGGCTGACACGTTGACCGCCGACCTCACGTTCTATGCCAACGGCCTGGTGCAGACGACCTGGGACGACATCGCCAAGTTCCGTGGCGTCTCGGAGGGCGACGTAGTCCGGTTTGCGATCGCCAAGCCTGAGCCGCTGCGAATCGAGCACGAGCAGTTCCGCAACGCCGTTCTCGGTAAAGAGTGCGACATCGTCACCCTTGAGCAGGGCATGACCACGGTGGCAGTCGCCGAGGCCGTCATCGAGTCTGCGCGCACCGGCCGGACGATCGACCTTCCCAGGGTCTAGTCGACCATCTCCCCTGCGGCCAGGGAGAGCGACGGCAAGGCGGGTCAGCCGAGGAGTCACCTCGACTGACCCGCTCTGTCGTGTCTGCTCTGCCCCGCGTCAGCGAGGGCCTCACCAGTCAGCGCAGGTGCTGCTCCAGTGCGGCTACGGTGGCCTCGGCGGCCCGCCCCTTCCCGTAAGGCGTCGCAGTGGCCGGCACCGGTCGCGGGCGCATGACCACCTCGGCCAGGTCGTCGACCTGAGGGCGCAGGACATTCCAGCCCAGGTCCACCGTCTCGGTCCACTCCGTCTCGGTGCGCAACGTGGTGCAGGGCGCTCCGAGCAGGAATGCCTCCTTCTGCAGACCGCCGGAATCGGTGACCACGCCGCGAGAGTGCAGCACGGCCGCCACCATCTGTGGGTATCCCAGGGGCTCGGTGGTCCGTAGTGCACCCGCCGTGAGGTCAATCCCTGAGGATGCAGACCTGGCCACAAGGCGGGGATGCGCCAGGAGCACGACCGGGATCGGCAGTGCGGCGAGCGCGTCGATGATGGCTTTCAGCTGCTCGGGGTCGTCGGTGTTCTCGGCCCGGTGAATGGTGGACACGAGATAGTCCCGGGACGGGTCCACGCCCTCGGGCAGCAGCGGAACGGAGTCACGCACCTGTGATGCGATGCGCAGGCAGACATCAGTCATCACATCCCCGACCAGCACCGCCCGCCCGCCCAGACCCTCGCGGGTCAGGTGATCGACGGCGGTCTGGGTCGGGGCCAGGCAAAGGTCGGCCGCATGGTCGGTAAGCACGCGGTTGTGCTCTTCCGGCATACGGCGGTTGAACGAGCGAAGGCCTGCTTCCAGGTGCGCCAGGGGGAGGTGCATCTTCACGGCTGACAGCGCGCCGGCAATCGTCGAGTTGGTGTCGCCGTAGACCAGGACCCAGTGGGGACGGTGCTCGTCGAGTACCCCGTCCAGGGCCGACAGCATCGCGCCGGTCTGCACCCCGTGGCTGCCCGAGCCGACTCCCAGATGGACGTCCGGCGCGGGGATGTCCAGGTCCTCGAAGAACACGTCGGACATCTTGACGTCATAATGCTGGCCCGTGTGCACGATGACATGTTCGTGGCCGGCAAGGGTGAGGGCCTGGGCGATGGGAGCCAGCTTCACAAACTGGGGTCGGGCTCCCACGATCGACAGAATCTTCATGCAGTGGACCTTCCGGACGTTGTCGGCAATGCCGCTCAGATCGGCCTCGTGCCGATGATCATGGACCCGCGATCCTCTCATGGTTGGGCGTCTACCATCGATCGGGTGCCCGGGCAGATCGCTGACGGCATCGCGTGGCAAGGCGCAGTACACGTGTTCCGTATGATTTGGCGGGACGTGTGACCGGATGACTTCGACAAAGATTGGTGCCTTGTGAAGATTTGTGTTGTTGCCCTCGGCAAGATTGGCCTTCCGCTGGCCGTTCAGTTCGCCAGCAAGGGACATGAGGTCGTCGGGGTCGACGTCAACGCGACAACGGTCGCAGAGGTGAATGCCGGGCGTGAGCCGTTCCCCGGTGAGACTGACCTGCAGACCAAGCTCGCCGCGGTTGTCGCCGCGGGCCTGATGACCGCGACGACCGACTACGCCAAGGCCGTGCCCGATGCCGAGGCTGTCGTCGTCGTCGTGCCGCTGTTCGTCGATGGCGAGGGCACGCCTGACTTCGGCTGGATGGACTCTGCCACGCGCGACATTGCCGCGAACCTCACCGCGGGCACGCTCATCTCTTATGAGACGACTCTGCCTGTCGGGACGACCCGCAAGCGCTGGACGCCAATGCTCGAAGAGGGGTCCGGGCTCAGCGAAGGGAGTGACTTCCATGCTGTGTTCAGCCCTGAGCGAGTGCTCACCGGGCGCGTCTTCGCAGACCTGCGCAAATATCCGAAGCTGATTGGCGCGCTCTCGCCCGCCGGCGCACAGAGCGCCCGCGAGTTCTACGAAGCGGTCCTCGACTTCGACGAGCGACCGGATCTGGATCGCGGCAACGGTGTATGGGACCTGGGCAGCACCGAGGCATCCGAGCTGGCCAAACTGGCCGAGACGACCTATCGGGATGTCAATATCGGCCTTGCCAACCAGTTCGCCCGATTCGCAGCCGAGAACACCATCGACATCCATCAGGTCATCGCAGCCAGCAACTCCCAGCCGTACAGCCACATTCACCACCCCGGTATCGCTGTCGGCGGACACTGCATCCCGGTCTACCCCCGGCTCTACCTGTGGAACGACCCAGGGGCCACCGTGGTGCGTGCGGCGCGCGAGGCGAATGGCGCGATGCCGGACTACACCGTCGGGCTGCTCGAGGGTGCCTATGGAGACCTGAGCGGCGCCAGGGTGGTTGTCCTCGGGGCGGCCTACCGCGGCGGTGTCAAGGAGACCGCGTTCTCAGGTGTCTTCCCCACCGTCGAGGCTCTCACCCGGCGCGGCGCCGAGGCCGTCGTGCACGACCCGATGTACACGCCGGAGGAGCTCGCCGGTCTCGGGCTGAAGGCCTACGAGCCGGGGTCACCGGTGGACGCCGCGGTACTCCAGGCGGATCATGCCGAGTATCGCGATCTGCGTCCGTCTGATCTTCCGGGCGTTAAGGTGCTGGTCGACGGTCGATCCTTCACGGACCCCGCTGTCTGGGCCGGGGTGACGCACCGGGTCGTCGGTGTGGCCGTCACATAGGCCACGCCGTCAATAGGCCGAGCCGTCAATCAGGCCCTCCAGAAGCCCAGCCAACCGTGAGAGAGAACGTGCGGCCACTCTCAGGGGTCACCAGCTGAAGGTCAGACGTCAGCCGGGACACGAATGCCCCTGAGCCGATGTCCTTGGTGATCGGGTCCTGCTTTGTCAGCGTGAGGTGGTGTACGTGGACTCGATTGACCCCGACAGCGCGATTGTCCGTTTTGCTCGACCCCTGGGGGCGGAACGGGGTCTGTCCGAGCACACCCAGCGGGCATACCTGGGCGATCTGCGCAGCCTGACGTCGTACGCTCGCGATCGCGGGATCAACGACCTTTCCGGCCTGCAGCTCGGTGATCTGCGCTCGTGGCTGGCGCACCAGTCGGAGAACGGGGCGGCGCGCTCGACCCTGGCTCGTAGGGCCGCCTCGGCCCGGGCGTTTCTGCGCTGGGCAACCCGCGCCGGTGTGATCGACGCGGATCCCTCACTGCGACTGGTGGCACCGCACCGTCTGAAATCCCTTCCAGGAGTGCTGAGACAGGACGAGATCAACGCTGTTCTAGACGTGGCGGCGGTGGCTGCCGACGATCAGGATGCCATCCATCTGCGGGACCGGGCGATGCTGGAGCTGTTGTATGCCAGCGGGATTCGCGTTGGCGAGCTGGTGGGCCTGGATATCGATGATGTCGCCTTCGAGTCAAACCTGGTGCGGGTCATGGGCAAGGGAGCCAAGGAGAGGACGGTTCCGTTCGGCGTGCCTGCGGCGAACGCGGTGCAGGGATGGCTGCAGCTCGGCCGCGACCAGCTGGTCACCACGCGCAGTGGTCCCGCGCTGTTCCTGGGCCGGCGAGGTGGCCGCGTTGACCCGCGTCAGGTACGTACCGCGGTCCATCAGCTACTACGGCACGTGCCGGACGGCCCGGATGTCGGCCCGCACGGTCTCAGGCATACTGCGGCCACTCATCTGCTGGAAGGCGGCGCTGATCTTCGTGCAGTCCAGGAGATGCTCGGCCACGCCAGCCTGGCCACCACCCAGATCTACACGCACGTGTCGGTGGAACGGCTGAAGCGCTCTTACCAGCAGGCCCACCCTCGCGCCTGATCGGCTTGGGCTGAGCTCCTCGGCAGGCGTGGTCGACAGACAGACGAGACCCTGCGGGGTCAGCCGAGCGGAAGCAGGATCGGGCGGCCGACGCCCAGCAGCAGCAACGGGTCCCGGTAGGTGGCTGTCGAGATGGCGCCCCAGTGCAGGCAGGTCGCTGGCAGGCAGTGTCCTGCTGTGGGGGATATCACGCCGATCGGATTGCCCCGATGAACCCGCGCTCCGGCTGTCAGCCGCCCGTCGACCGGCTCATAGGTGGTCCGCAGTCCTGCGGCGTGTCGGACGGTGATCACCCCCCGCCCGGCGACGCCTTCGGCTGCGCTCAGGACTGGCTGGCCCACCGACGCCAAAAGGTCGACCCCCCGGTGCCCCCGTGACCACCGGTCCCGAGGCTGCTCGAACCGGCGCCGGATCGCGGGCCGTGGGGACAAGGGCCATGCGAGGACCTCACGCGCCTGGACAGAGGGGGCGTACGCCACGCTGCCCGCTCCGATGACCGGCGCCGGGTTGTTGGGAGGCCGCCGCGCGTCAGCAGTCGGAACAATCGCCGCGGCAACGGATCGTGCGCCAGCTGGCATCGCGGTCGCAGGAAGGGCGCTACCGGGCAGTGCGGACGCAGTGACGGCTGTGGCCGCGATGAGGGCGGCCACAGCCACGGGAAGCAGAAGTCGCATCGGGCTAGGGTCTCCCGATCGGACGCCGGATTCTGGCCCGCCAGGCTGGCCTGTGGAGGACGTGACGAACCGGTCTACCCCTGTGGACGGGGCGGCTCAGCGTGCGGCCAGCGCGGCCAGTCGCCCGGCGGCCTCCTTCAGTACGTCGTCGCGCTTGCAGAACGCGAACCGGACCAGAGTCCGCGTCGCGGCCTTGTCATCACAGAACGCCGACACCGGAACCCCGACCACTCCGCACAGGGCGGGCATCTGCCGGCAGAAGTCCAGCGCGTCGCTCACGCCCAGAGGCGCGGCATCGGCGATCACGAAGTAGGTGCCGGCCGGACGTGACACGGTCAGCCCGGCAGCGGTGAGCCCGTCACAGAGCAGGTCGCGCTTGGCCTGCAACGACGATGCCACGTCGTGGTAGGTGTCGTCGCCGAGTCCGAGCGCCAGTGCCACCGCCGGCTGGAACGGTCCGCTGGCGACATACGTCAGGAACTGCTTGACCGTGCGGGCTGCCGCGACGGCCTCCGCCGGGCCGTGCAGCCAGCCGACCTTCCACCCGGTGGCCGAGAACGTCTTGCCCGCCGACGAGATGGTGATGGTCCGGTCCGCCATCCCGGGCAGGGTCGCCACCGGGATGTGTTCGGAGCCGGTGAACACGAGGTGCTCGTACACCTCGTCGGTGACCACCCAGGCGTCATGCTCACGCGCCAGCGAGCAGATCAGGTCGAGCTCGGCCCGGCTGAAGACCTTGCCGGTGGGGTTGTGCGGGGAGTTCAGCAGGACCAGACGGGTTTGCGGGGAGAACGCAGCCCGCAGGGAGGCCTCGTCCACGGCGAAGTCGGGGAACCGCAGCACCGAGGTACGCCGGAGGCCGCCGGCCAGGGCGATCGTGGCGGCGTAGCAGTCGTAGTAGGGCTCGAAGGTCACGACCTCGTCGCCCGGCTCGCACAGGCTCAGGATCACCGCGGCGATCGCCTCGGTGGCGCCGGCCGTCACCAGGACCTCCCGGTCGGGGTCCACCCGGAGCCCGTAGAACCGTCTCTGGTGCTCGGCGATCGCGATCCGGAGCTCGGGAACGCCGATTCCAGGTGGGTACTGGTTGCGCCCTGAGGTGATCGCCTCGACGGCGGCGTCCAGCATCACCTGCGGCCCGTCGGTGTCCGGGAAGCCCTGTCCCAGGTTGATCGCGCCCGTGCTCAGCGCCAGCTCACTCATCTCGGCGAAGATCGTGGTGCCAAAGCCCTGCATCCGGGCCACGAGCGGATTTCCCATGTCCGGCAGGCTAGCCGTACCATGAGCACACCACAGGTTCGCCCTCGGGCTAATCGGTGGAATTCGCGCGTCTGCTCGCCGTCCGATGACGGGAGTGCGCCACCACAGTCCCGAGATCCTCGGGTGGGGTGCGCTCGCCGGCGCCAGGCACGAGAGTGGCAAACCCGCCGTCCTCGTGGATAACTGGAACGAAAGAAAGTGAGACCACGGCATGGCCGTCGTCACAATGCGTCAGCTGCTCGAGAGCGGCGTCCACTTCGGGCACCAGACCCGTCGCTGGAACCCCAAGATGAAGCGCTTCATCATGACCGAGCGCAACGGCATCTACATCATTGACCTGCAGCAGTCGCTGACCTACATCAACGACGCCTACGAGTTCATCAAGGAGACGGTTGCCCACGGCGGCACCATCCTGTTCGTCGGCACCAAGAAGCAGGCCCAGGAGCCCATCGCCGAGCAGGCGACCCGCGTCGGTATGCCGTACGTCACCTACCGCTGGCTCGGTGGCATGCTCACCAACTTCCAGACGGTCAGCAAGCGCCTGTCCCGGCTGAAGGAGCTCGAAGAGGTCGACTTCACCGATGTTGCCGGCTCCGGCCGGACCAAGAAGGAGCTCCTCGTGATGAAGCGCGAGAAGGTCAAGCTGGAGAAGACCCTGGGCGGCATCCGGGACATGA
>ENA-OBLH01000684-OBLH01000684.1-metagenomes-genome-assembly--contig:-NODE-684-length-10647-cov-4.58648_pt1 | contig 10647 bp, 10 predicted proteins | sample MGYA00153382_OBLH01 | MGnify analysis MGYA00153382 | reverse complement strand
TCTTCGGCAAACGCGCCGCCACGTTCACGCAACTGGTTAAGCAACGTTGCAACGGTCGCAGCGCCGGGTGGCAGCGTGAACACCTCGCGAGAAACACCGAAGCGTTCACGCAGGCGCGCCAAAAATACTAATTGAATCGTCATGCCACGATTCTAGGAAGGTCGAAAAATCTCAACAGCTTTTTTCTCAACCCCATATTTAACGTGGGCTTAATGGTATCAATAGTCATATATCGATAAATGGCTAATTACTTAAACGCAGCCTAATTACAGGTCTATGCCCAAATAAAATAAGCTTTTCAGCTAAAAGCTGTTGTCCAGATAAACGCAAAAAAGGCGACCGAAGCCGCCTTTGCATTTATCTCGCCAAAACCGCTAAAACGACCAGCGAATGCCCAGATTCACCGCGTCTGGATCGATATCGGTACGCAGGCGATCCGAGCCAAAGCGAGTGCCGCGCGTCAATTCCAGCTTGAGGCCCAAGCTTCGCGTGAAGTCGTAGCGCATGCCGACGCCGTATGACAGCGCCGTGCGCTCTTGAGCGGACAACGTGGGCGACGCCCAGTCTGGCGTGGCGCGACCGTCAGCGCGGCCGACGCCTACTTTGCCGAAGACGGAGAAGCTGTTTTGCCAGTTAAACGCTGAAACCACATCTACATTGACGTTCTGGCGCGGTTCTGTCCAGCGCAAACCGTCAAATTTGAGGCCAACGCCCGAGCCGATCAGCGTTGCAGCGCGCTCGGTGTTCACCGCAGCGCCCATGACGAATCCGCCAGCAAACTGATAGCCGCTGAACGCCGTGTTGCTGATCTCGCCAGCGCGCGCAAACTCAAGCGCCTGGCCGAGCTTGAGGCCCGGCGCGGTGAAGCTCCACGCCTTTTCGCTGGCCCCAAAACGCACCCCCGAAAAGTAGCCACCCTCTTGCGCAGACGACACCATTGGCACAACCAGCATCATACCCGCCGCTACCGCTGCAAGCAATTTCGACAGTTTTATGACAACGTATTTCATGTTGCACATGTTCCTCTGGAATGACAGGGCTGTCAATGACAGGCAGCGGTTTTGCGCGGGGTTCAGACAAACGGCAGCCGAGGTGTTGCGCCGTCCCCACTCATACCGATCCGCTACACCGCACAACTATGGTGCATGACGAATTCAGCAACCTTCCCCACGTCAGCTAGACCGAAGCGCGAGAAGCTTGGTTCCCGAACGTCCGTCGGTAGCGAATCGTCGGTCGCCAGTGCCACGATGTCCGGGTCGCCCGGAAACAGCAGCGCTTTGCCGACTTCGGCGCGCCAGACCTCTAGTTTTGGGATCGATTCGCGCTTGAAACCCTCCACCAGCACCAAATCGCAAGGGTTGAACTGGGCGATGGCTTGCCGCAAAGTGAACTCAGGCTCGCCACGCAACTCGTGCATCAAGGCCCAGCGATTAGCGCTGGACACCAGCACCTCAGACGCCCCCGCCGCGCGATGACGATAAGAATCCTTGCCCGGTTGATCGACGTCAAACTCATGATGTGCATGCTTGATCAGCGAGACGCGCACGCCGCTGCTCGCCAAGTGCGAAATCACGCGCTCAATCAGCGTGGTCTTGCCGCTGCCGGACCAACCCGCGAAGCCGAATACTTTTGGTGCTTTTTCGTTCACTCGGCGGGTCGCGTTTATTGATTCTTGAAGTTCGGCTTGCGCTTCTCAACGAACGCACGCATGCCTTCCTTCTGATCTTCCAGCGCGAACGTGGCATGAAATTCGCGACGCTCAAACTGCAAGCCTTGTGACAACGTGGTCTCGAACGCCGCGTTGATCGTCTCCTTGACTTTCATCACGGCCGGCAATGAAAAACTCGCGATTTTTCCGGCGGTGGCGAGTACCTCTTCCATCAATTTGTCTGCTGGCACAACACGAGCAACCAGCCCCGCCGTCTCGGCTTCCTGCGCCGTGATGAAGCGCCCGGTGAGACACCATTCCATCGCCTTTGCCTTGCCCACCGCACGCGGAATACGCTGCGTGCCGCCCATGCCGGGAATGGTGCCGATGGTGATTTCTGGCTGCCCGAATTTCGCGTTGTCCGCCGCGATGATGATGTCGCACATCATGGCAAATTCGCAACCACCGCCGAGCGCATAGCCCGACACCGCCGCGATCAACGGCTTGCGAACGTTGCGCGCGGCTTCCCAATGTTTGGTGATGTAGTTATTGTTGTAGACCGTGCCGTAACTCCACTCGGCCATCAATGCAATGTCGGCCCCGGCAGCGAACGCTTTTTCGTTACCCGTCACCACGATGACATGCACGTCCGGGTCTGCATCTAGCGCGGCAAGTTTGCCTGCCAGCTCTTCGGCCAGCGCATCGTTCAACGCGTTCATCACCTTTGGGCGATTGAACGTCACTACGGCGACCTTGGCAGGCGTGACCAGTTTTTCGACGAGGACGAGCGATTCAGACATGGTGCGATTCCTTGAGATGAGATTTGAGTTGCGCGGTGTTGGCTGAATTGGGAGCGTTAGTCGCCACAGGCACGAAAGGCGCAAAGTTTTTCATGCGCTCCGCGCCGCCGCCGAGGCCACCTTCGAGCATGCCAACGACCGTTTCTGCGAACTGCGCGTAAGTGAGCGCGCCGCCCGGTTTAAGCCAGGTGAACGTCCAGTTGATCATGCCGAACACGCTCATGGTCAGCACCTTGGCGCGCGCCGGATCGATACGATAAGTGGCGACGACGAGGTCAGCAAACGCCTGTACCACTTCGCGCTCAAGCTTAATGACAATCGCGCGCTCCGTGGCTGGCAAAAACTTCACGTCGTTCAGCAACACGATGTGTCGCGTGCGTGAGGTTTCGTACTCGCGCACAAAGCGGCGCACCACCTCGGCAAGCGCCTGTTGTGCGGGCAACGCCTGCGCCGCCACCTCGCCGACAAGCGCCTGCAAACGCTGCATGTATTCGTGCATCAGATCAAACAGGATCGCGTCTTTGGCCGGGTAATAGTGATAGAGCAGGCTCTTTGATACGCCACAGCGCTCGGCCAGTGCCGACATCGTCGCGCTCGGATAGCCCGCCTCCGCAAACGTATCGGCAGAAACGTTCAGAATAGTGTCGCGTTGCAGCGAATGAGCGGAAGAAGGACCTCGGGGCATGACCAGATTCTATGGGGGAGCGCCGATTAAGCGAGCTACCTGCCATCGAAGCTCAACCGCACCCGATCCGTTACCGGATGCGACTGGCAGGTCAGCACAAAGCCGCGATCCACTTCGTGTTGCTCCAACGTGTAGTTGGCATCCATACGCACCTCCCCCTCCAGCACCTGCGCGCGACAGGTGCAACACACGCCCGCCTTGCACGCATACGGCACGTCGATACCGCTCGCCAGTATCACGTCCAGCACGGAATCGCCCTTGAAACCGACGCGCAGTTCACGCTCAATACCATCGGCGATTACCGATACCGTGGCACGGTCAGCATCATCGCTTGGCTCCGCGTTTGATCGGTCAGTGAAGGGAGCCAAGCCCGGCACGCCGAATAGTTCTTTGTGAATTTTCTCGGCGGGAACGCCGGCTTCGCTGCACGCCGTGGCTGCGGCGTCAATCATCGCCGCGGGACCGCAAATGTAGACCTCGTCGAGACGATTCGGATCCACCAAATTCAGGATCAGTCTGGCAATCTTTTCGCCATCGATGCGACCGTTGGCAATCGGCGCTTCCTGCACCTCGCCGCTCAGCGTGTGAATCAATTGGAAACGCGATAAAAAACGATTGCGCAAATCCTCGATCTGCTCGCGGAAAATGATGTCTTTAACCCGACGATTGCCGAACACCAGCGTCACCTGCGAATTCGGCTCCGTCTCCAAAGCCGTCTTCAAAATCGACAACACGGGAGTAATACCGCTGCCCGCCGCCAGCAACAAAATGTGGCGCGCCCGATGCGGTTGCGGCTCGTACACAAAATGACCGTCCGGCGGTAACACGTCAATGCTGTCCCCCGCGCGCAGCAGCATGTGCGCCCATTGCGAAAACATGCCGCCGTCAACCCGCTTGATCGCTACGCGCCACTGATTTTCGTGCGGTGCCGAGCACAGCGAATAGGAACGCCGCAACTCACGATCCCCAACGTCGGCACGCAGCGTGATGTACTGACCTGCGCGATAGGCAAAGGTGGTTTTGAGCGCGTCCGGCACGGCAAAGCTGACGGAAATGCAATCCGCTGTTTCGCGGATGACGTCGAGGATTTCGAGAGAGTGAAAGTGCTGGGCCATAGAGGATTGTTACCATGCTGCGCCGGGATGCTGGCGAGCTAGAGATTGCATTTCGCCCAACAACCTGGCGCGACTTTCACGGGCTGTGGCGTTGAGTAGGTTGGTGTCGTACGCAGGTGACGTAGGTAGCGTTAAGGTCGCCGCGGCAAACGTCGCTTTGATCGTTGTCTGCCACGATGCGTTTCGCGCGACCTGATCTGTGCCGTCAATGTTCGCGGCGAGCATCTCATCGCAATAAGGCCACAGGCTGCCATACGCGGCATTGATTCGACCGCGCGATTCGTCGGTGCCATCGCCAAAACGAATCACCCAGTCGGTGGCGTGACGCAACTGCATCCGCGACTCTTTCACCGCGTCGGAAGCCACGGCTGCCAGCGACCGATCAGCGCTCCGCGAGAGCGACTCCCACACCGGCACGAACCACGCCGACAGCAAAAAAGATCGCGCAATGGTGTGTGCATAGTCGCCGTTTGGCAGCGCAGCCATCATGACGTTGGCAAACTCATCAGGCTCGCGGAAGTACGCCAGCGTGTCCTCGGTCGCGCCATCGCCACGATGCGCGGCGGCGAGCTGCAACAGCGCGCGCGCCTGCCCGAGCACGTCCAGCGCGGTGTTGGTCAGCGCAATGTCTTCCTCAAGCGAAGGGCCGTGCCCGCACCATTCGGACAAGCGGTGGCCCCAGAGCAAGCAGGTGTCGGCGAGGGTTAGTAGCGTTGCGTCGTGCAACGCGGCGAGTCTTGATTCAGTCACAGTCACTTCTATAAATTCGTCTCCCCGGCGAAGGCCGGGGTCTATGGATTGCGCTACTCATCGATGGAGCGAGCATCGTGGATCCCGGCCACCGGTGACGACCGGTGCGGGACGACGAGTGCAATTGGGTTCAATTACATATGCCCAATTTCATCGGGAATATCGTAGAACGTCGGATGCCGATAGACCTTGCTGGCCATCGGGTCGAAGTTGTCTGATTTGAGCGCTGGGTCGCTGGCTGTGATTGCTTTTGACGGCACCACCCAAATGCTCACACCTTCCTGCCGCCGCGTGTACACGTCGCGAGCGAGCGTGAGTGCATGTTGCGCATCACTCGCATGAAGGCTGCCGACGTGCTTGTGATCCAGCCCCTGCTTGCTGCGTACGAACACCTCGAACAGCGGTGTTGCGACTTCTGCTAGCGGTGCGCTCACGCGCCTTCCGCTTGCTGCGTACGAACACCTCGAACAGCGGTGTTGCGGCTTCTGCTAGCGGTGCGCTCACGCGGCTTCCCTCACCCCAACCCTCTCCTCGAGGAAGAGGGGACCGGAAACGCGCTGCTCGCGCAGCTTTTCCGCATGCGCCGCCGCCGCGTCACGCACCCAACGTCCCTCATCAAACGCAGAGATGCGATCGGCAACGCGCTCTGCATTGCACGGGCCGTCGCCTTTCACCACCCGCCAAAACTCATCCCAATCAATCTTGCCGAAATCGTAATGACCGCGCTCAGCGTTCCAATTTATCGCCGGATCGGGCAGCGTCAGCCCCAGAAATTTCGCCTGCGGCACCGTCACATCAACGAACTTTTGCCGCAAGTCATCGTTGCTGATCCGCTTGATACCCCAATCGGTCGCATGCTCCGGGTTTGGCGAATCCGAATCATGCGGGCCAAACATCATCAGCGTCGGCCACCACCAGCGATTGACTGACTCCTGCGCCATCGTTTTCTGCTCAGATGTGCCCTCGCAAAGGGAGCGCACAATGTCAAAACCCTGCCGCTGATGAAAAGATTCTTCCTTGCAAATGCGGATCATCGCGCGCGCGTACGGACCGTAGCTGCAACGACACAACGGCACCTGATTCATGATCGCAGCGCCGTCCACCAACCAGCCGATAGTGCCAATGTCAGCCCACGTCTCGGTGGGGTAATTGAAGATGCTCGAATACTTCGCCTTGCCGGAATGCAGCGCCTCAACTAGCGATTCGCGAGTCACGCCGAGTGTTTCTGCAGCTGAATACAAATAAAGCCCATGTCCGCCCTCGTCCTGCACTTTTGCGAGCAAAATCTCTTTGCGTTTGAGCGACGGCGCGCGCGTGATCCAGCCGCCCTCAGGCAACATCCCGACGATTTCTGAATGCGCATGTTGCGAGATCTGACGCACCAGCGTTTTGCGATACGCCTCGGGCATGGCGTCTTGCGGCTCGATCTTTTCGTCGCGCGCGATGCGTTCGAGAAACGATTTTTGAAATGTGTCAGCCGGGACGTTAGCCACGCCCGCGTTCGTCGCCGTATCAAGTGCCTGCGTGTACATAGGTCTGCATCCCGACAAAATTCCAAAGGGAGGCCAAATAGTATTCCCGACTGACCGGTCGGTCAATTATGATTTTAGAGTTTACGGGGCGAAACTCCCACCAGAACACGTAGGGATAGCAGCGATAAAACAGGCTGTCCTTCACCGAAGAATCCCGATAGCATACTTATTGCTAGTGAAGTCGTAGAACACGTAGGGATAGCAGCGATAAAACAGGCTGTCCTTCACCGAAGAATCCCTATAGCATACTTATTGCTAGCGAAGTCGTGCCAAATAAGACAAAAGACTCGTTAGTGACACGGCTTGGATGCGGCAAACGTTCAGGCTTAGCCCCGATAGCGTCCCCGCACGGACGCCGTTCGGCACAAGTTGTACGTGTAGCCAATTGATCTGAGGTTGTGTGGCAGGTTCCCGAATCGCACAGTTGACGAAAATCCCGTTCGGTGCCAATGAGCCGTTGTTGCATCGCGCGCTGGAGGCCGGCGGCGTCGGCCTGTGGGACTACCTACCCGAAAGCGGCCTGATTGATCTGTATCACAACGTGTTGTCGTTTCAGACGTTGCGACCCGGACGCTATTACGGCCCCGTTTCCGAGTTCACGGAATATGTGTTGGCGGACGACCGCGAGGCCGTCGCGCGCATGCTGCAGCAATGCGCGGGCGGCGCGGACGACGTGCATGTCGAATTTCGAATTCATACGCAGGGGCAAGGCATTGTGTGGCTCGCGTGCAAGGGCCAGCGCGCGACGCTTGACGACGGCCGCACTCGCTATGTCGGTGCGATTTCTGACATCACCGATGCGTCGGAACGAGAGCTGAAGCTCCTCGGCTATCACGAGTCGTTGTTCTCGTTGGCGCGCAATCCGCTGGTAGTTGATCGCGCGGACTTCGGTCGCGCTTCGGTGCAAATTATTGATCACAGCTCGGCAACGCTGGGCGTCACGCGCGCTGGTCTGTGGAAGTTTTCTGAAGGCTTGAGCGAACTGGTTTGTTTGTATCAATACGACGTTCGCGGTCGGACGGATGCGGCACCCAAAGCAGACGACACGCCCAATACGTCGATGCCCGCTGGCCAAGTGTTAAGCGCAGCCGATTTTCCGACGTATTTCGCGGCGGTGTCGCAACGTCGCAGTCTCGCGGTGGATGATGCCGTCGCTGACCCGGTGCTGCATGAATTTCGCGCAGTTTATCTGCCGCAAACGGGTGTACGTGCGCTGCTCGATGTGCCCATCTTTAACCACGGCCAACTGTGGGGCGTGGTGTGCTTTGAAGATTGCGCGAGTGCCCGACATTGGGACAATGACGCGCAGGGGTATGCGGGCTCGGCGGTGGATCTGCTCGCGCTCGCGTTCGAGGTCGCCGAGCGGGCAAAGTCAGAGGCGGAATTGGCAGCCACGCGGGACCGGCATCGCGCGTTCATTCAAGCCAGCCTCGATTCGATCTGGTCGGTGGACGTGACCGAGGGCATCGACACCTCACTGACGCCGCAAAAACAAATCGAATTGTTGCGCGAGCATGGCACGATCACCGATGTGAACGCCGCGTTCGCGCGCGACTACAGCATGGATGCGCCGCAACTGTTCGGTCGCAATTTGTCCGAGTTCATGCCTGAGCTGTTCAAAGGCACATCGCTGCGCGACTGGATTGATCGCGGTTATCGGTTGATCGAACGCGAGCTGCGATTGAAGGTGAAGGGCGAGGAGCACCGCTGGCTTTCTCTGACGCTGCTGGGCGTGGTGGAAGACGGCAAACTAGTACGGCTTTGGGGCGCGCGGCGCAACATCACGGATCGCAAGCGCTATCAATCGTTGCTCGAACATTTGGCGTTTCTTGACCCATTGACGGGGCTCTTGAACCGGCAACGCATGGTCAGCAAAATCAACGAGATGATCGAGGTCGCAGAGTCGCAATCGGCCGACGCGGTGGCGACCTTGTTACTACTCGATTTGAACCAGTTTAAGGACATCAACGACACGTTGGGTCATGGCGCGGGCGACGAAGTCTTGCGGCAAATGAAGACGCGCTTCGACGAGGCGCTGGCGCTAGAAAATGCGGTCGCTGCACGGCTCGGTGGCGACGAATTTGGCGTGTTTGCGCGCGGCATCGGCACGGCTGAAGGCGCGATGAGAATTGGCGAAGCGCTGACCAAAGCGTTGGCGCAACCGTTCACGATTGGTGGTGGAAAATTTCATATTTCTGCAAGCGTTGGCGCGGCGATATATCCCACCCATGGACGCACGTTTTCTGAGTTGTCGCGCTGTGCCGATGAGGCGATGTATCACGCCAAGCAAACCGGTGGCGGCGTACGCTTGTTCAGCCGCAATACCGTAGTGTTTGAACAGCGCAAATTGCTGCTGCTCGCCGGATTACCAGAGGCGATTGATCGTGGTGAACTGGTGCTGGAGTTTCAACCGATCATCAATTGTCTGACGCGAAAACCGGTGCGCATGGAAGCGCTGGTGCGCTGGAATCACCCTGAGTACGGGCGTCTGACGGCCAAAGATTTTGTTCACAAAGCGGAAATGTCGGACTCGATACGCGTGTTGACGCGATGGGTGATCGAGTCGGCAATTCGCGCCGCGCGCGACTGGCAGGCGACCGCGCCGGGCGTGGGCGTGGCGGTGAACATTTCGCCGCGTTTGCTAGGCGATTCGGTCATCGTCGCGCATCTGCAAAAAAGTGTCAAAAAATTTGGCTTGCCCGCGCGGTTGGTCGATCTTGAAATCACCGAGACGTCGCTGATTCACAACCCCGAGCGCGCTGCGCAAATTCTCGCGGATTGTCGTGCGCAAGGTTTCTCAATTGTGATCGACGATTACGGCGTGGGCTTTTGTTCGCTCGCGTATCTGCGTCGCTTGCCGCTGAAGGGCCTGAAGATGGACAACTCGTTCGTCACGCGCGTAATGCAAAGCGCGGAAGACGCAATCATCGTGCAGTCGACGATTGCGCTGGCGCACAACCTCGGCTTAACGGTCGTGGCCGAGGGCGTCGAAGACACGGCGACGCTCAAGTTTTTGGAGTTACACGGCTGCGATTACGCACAGGGCTACGGCATATCGCACCCACTGGTGCTGGCCGACACACTCAACTGGCTGCGCAACACGCTGCCCCCCGCACCACCGCCGTCGCCGCTGCGCGCAGTGGGTTAGCGCGCCTTTGTTGGAGCGGCCCTGGCCGCGATCACCTTGGCATCGCGAGATAGTTGCGCGCTGCCGGTCGTCTTTCGCGGCTTTCGCCGCTCCTACAAACACCGCAAACACGTCGTCATTTCTGATGAAATGAGGTCTATGAACTATCAAACTATTCTTCACACGTCTACCGACGGCGTCGCCCGCATCACGCTCAACCGCCCCGAGCGCATGAACTCGTTCACGCAAGTGATGCATGAGGAGCTGCGCACGGCTATTGCTACCGCCGCGAACGACGGCTCGCGGGTGCTTGTGATCACCGGCGCGGGGCGCGGTTTTTGTGCAGGGCAGGACTTGAATGACCGCACTGTTGCGCCCGGTCAGGCCGTTGATCTGGGTGAATCGGTTGAGAAAAATTATGCGCCGCTGGTCAAGTCGTTGCGTGCGTTGCCGATGCCGGTGATTGCGGCCATCAATGGCGTCGCAGCGGGCGCAGGGTGCAATTTTGCGCTGGCTTGCGATCTGGTCATTGCGACCGAGAGCGCGAGTTTCCTGCAACCGTTTTGCAAACTCGGCTTGATCCCGGACACCGGCGGTTCGTACTTTTTGCCGCGCCTGGTGGGCACACAACGCGCGATGGGTTTAGCCTTGCTTGGCGACAAAATTTCGGCGCGGCGCGCAGCGGAGATGGGATTGATTTGGGAATGTGTGGCCGACGCTGAATTTGCCGCTCGCATCGACGCGGTAGCCATGCAACTTGCAGCTGGGCCGACGATGGGTTTTGCGCGTACCAAGCAGGCTATTTACACGAGTCCGAACAACACGTTCGAAGCACAACTCGCACTCGAAGGCCAGTTCATGCGCGAATGCGGATTCTCGGACGATTATCGGGAAGGCGTGGCGGCGTTCAAGGAAAAACGAGCTGCGGTGTTTAAGGGGCACTAACGTTGCGTTTTTACTTACAGCTTTTTCTTAAAAGCGCCTTTCTAT
>ENA-OBLH01000682-OBLH01000682.1-metagenomes-genome-assembly--contig:-NODE-682-length-10656-cov-3.12074_pt1 | contig 10656 bp, 6 predicted proteins | sample MGYA00153382_OBLH01 | MGnify analysis MGYA00153382 | reverse complement strand
GTAGCGACGGATACTTTTTGTATTCTCGGGCGTTTCCGTAATCACGCCAATACCGTTGGTGCCGCGTTCCCGAGTCCAGGGAATTTCATCCCGGTTATTTTGGTACAGGTAGGTTTTTTCGCCGATTTGTATCTCGAAATAGTAGCCATACACGCCAATCTTCTTAAAATTGGCTTGGGCACTCCAGCGTTCGCGTTGGCCATCCGGTTGCTTTGTCATGGGAACGCGATTAACGGCTGCGTATTCCAAAATTTCCTGGTTGCCTTCCAACTGACGTTTCTCTATGACCATGGTTGCGCTTGAAATTCCCGGCAGAGCGCTAAAGCTAAAACTTAGCGGCGTGTTGGTGATTTGGGCGCCGAACGGCGCTTTATCCTGCAAAGACCGTGAATCAAACTGCACACTTAGTGCGATCGGATCATCGATGGCGCTACCGCCAGCGGTTTCAAATTGCTTAGGTCCTATTGTCAGGCTAGGCGAGCCTGCATTGCTGCCGTCAAAAACCAGCCGAACGGTATGCTCTCCCGTGAAGGTGAAATGCAAATTAGCCAGAGGCGGATTATTAGCAACTCGTGCGATCCTGAAAGATTTTTCAGGCTCGATCGCATTGTTTACGTTGGTAGGCGATGCAAAACTATTTTGAGCAGCCCAAGCTGCATCGCCTATTCTAAATTCATGCGTTCCCGTTGTTTTCACGTTCAGATAATAGGCGTCGCAACGAAATTGAAAGGCATAGTCTTCGTTCGCGGTCCAGGTGTTCATTGAGCCGCGTAGATAAAGGATTTCATCCCCGATGGGCGCATTCACGCATTCAGAAATTTGTAGTGTTGGATGCTTGGCTGACTGCGACATGTAAAGCGTAATCCGTTGTTTTCCGGAAAATAAATAGTTAATTTCTTTGCCGATGGCAGCGAGCGTAAAGCGATTGCCAGTGACAGGCGCGGAGGCACCAAAGTCGGCGTCAGACGACCAGGCTTCGTCGCCTATCTTGAACTTATGTTCGCCTTTGATATCGGTAATAAGTTCGTAACGATTGCAATGGTAAGAAAATTTGTTCGCGTCCTGAGCGCTCCAGGTGTTAAAACTGCCGCGTAAATATAATTCGCGTTTGCCGAGCGGGCTTGGCATACAAGCATTTGTAGCAGATTCCAATTCTATCGGGGTTGCGGAAAATACTGCCGATGTGCCTGTCAAAAATAAGAAAACCAGCAGAATTAAATTCTTCATCAGACATAATCCATATAAATGACCAGCATTAATAATTACAAATATATAAACGTATTCAATCGGTCAAAATAGGTTTTAGAAATTTTTCGCGTTCTAATTTACTGCCATAAATACGTTCAAAAATTGGTGTGGTCATTAAAGTCGTGATAACCGCCATCAACACCATGATGGTAAAAAGTGCCGGCTCAATGATCCCTCGTTGCAAACCAATATTAAGAATAATAAGTTCCATCAGGCCACGTGCATTCATCAGCGTGCCAACTGCCATTGCGTCACGATGTTTTTCACCGTTAAGCCTTGCTGCGGCGTAACAAGCTCCACCTTTACCGATTATCGCCGCAACTAAAATAATTCCGGTTAAACCCCACAGGTAGGGTGTATTGACCAGTCCTATTTTTGTGTTGAGTCCGGAATAGATAAAAAATACCGGCAATAATAATGCGGTAGTGAGTGGATAAATCATGCGATGCAATTCGCTCGCGAATTTACCGCGCGGCATCGCCGTGCCCATAATGAAGGCGCCAAAGACCGCGTAGATTTGAATCAAGTCAGTAAACCAGGCGCCCAGCATGGCCAACATCAATACAAATACCAGCGTGCTCTGACTCATTTCACCGGCTGCTTCTACCATGCGGCCCAGCGGCAATAATAAGCGCTTGATGATGGTGAGCGTGACAATCGCAAAAGTAATGCCGCCGCCGATGGCATAAACAGCCAGTGAAAAATCGTTCTGAAAACTCGCCAGCACCACCGCCAGCACGCACCACGCGACGGCGTCATCAACAGCGCCTGCGGCAAGTGTAAGCGTGCCGATTGATGTTTTCGTCAAACCCTGTTCAAAAATTATACGAGCCAACATCGGGAATGCAGTGATTGACATCGCGGCGCCCATAAAAAGCATGGCCTGGGTTTGCGTAGTATTTTCCGAGAAGAGATTAGTGTCGCTGGCCAGATAGAATGCAATTAATCCGCCAAGCGCAAACGGTACCAGAATGCCCGCCAAAGATACCGACGCAGCGCTGCGAATTCGTGATTTGATGAGATCAACATTAAATTCAACGCCGATCAAAAACATATACAACACAAGCCCAAGCTGACACACGGAAAACAGTATGGGTTTTGATTCCGGCGGGAAAAGATAGGCACTGAATTCCGGAGATACCCAGCCCAGTAATGACGGCCCCAGTAAAACTCCAGTAATCATTTCACTGACGACTTGCGATTGCCCCAGACGTTTGAAAATAATGCCGACAATTCGGCAAGCCGCAAGAATAACCGCCAGCTGCAGAAAAAATAATACCGATAAGTCAAAAGGGGTCATTCAAATTGCCTTTTTTTTTACATAGCTGGCGCAGCTGCGCAGTGCTTGGCGATAAACTGTTCGTGCTGCGGCATTATGTCGGCAGATTTCTCAATGACCATCTTTACATTCGCGAGAAATTGGCTGACTTCATCGTCCTTCATGCCATCTACCATCGGGTGATAGTCGCTTGGGCGAATGCCTTGCCCCAGCATGACTTGCAACCAGCTAACTTCGGCAAACATTTCATTATTCTCCCGAAAAATACGGCCATTACTTTTAAATAATTCCATTTTCTGGATCAGGGTGTCAGGAATACTCATATTGCGGCAGTATTTCCAGAATTCAGAATCTTCGCGTTCATTAGCCTTGTAGTGAAGGATAAGAAAGTCACGAATACGCTCAAATTCAAAATGCGATTGGCGGTTATATTCATCAATATTGACTTGATCAAATCGCTTGTCGGGAAATAGATGCACCAGCCGCGAGATGCCGGACTGGATTAGATGAATGCTGGTGGACTCAAGCGGTTCCATAAAACCACTCGCGAGACCGATGGCCACCACATTCTTGTTCCAGAATTGTTTACGGCGTCCGGTTACAAATTTGAGCATGCGCGGCTCAGCCAATGGCTTGCCGTCAAGATTGTTCATCAATACATCAGCGGCGGCTTCGGGTGTAGTGAATTGGCTTGAAAAAACATGCCCATTCCCGATGCGGTGTTGAAGCGGAATACGCCATTGCCAACCGGCAGTGCGAGCAGTCGAGCGTGTGTAAGGCGTTGGTGGACCCGAAGATTCGCAAGGAACTGCAAAGGCACGATCGGCAGGAAGCCAATGAGTCCAATCGTCGTAACCGGTTTTTAAAGCTTGTTCAATCAGCAAGCCCCGAAAGCCGGAGCAATCGATAAATAAATCACCTTCGATAATTTCACCGTTTTCCAATTGCACGGCTTCGATGAAACCGTTTTCTTTGTTCTGGCGCGTATCGACGATTTTGCCTTCGCTGCGAACGACGCCCAGTGCTTCACTAAAGCCACGCAAATATTTTGCATACAAACCGGCGTCGAAATGGAAGGCATGGCCAATTTTTTCCAACGGTGAATTGGGCGCCTGGATCGAACGCATAAATTTGCCCTTGCGCGAGGCGATCACATTTAAATCATATTCACCGATGTCTGCATCGGGGTTGTTCATGTTTTGCCGCAGCCAGTAATGATAGAAAGGCACAGCTCCCAAATCACGGCCGCCGACAACACCAAAAGAATGAATGTAGCGATGCCCGAGTCGGCGCCAATTTACAAATTCAATGCCCAGTTTGAAAGTGGCCTGGGTTTTTCGCATAAAGTCATCTTCATCCAGACCGAGCGTTCTGTTGAATAATTGAATTTGCGGAATGGTGGCTTCGCCGACACCAACAATACCAATTTCATCGGACTCGACAAGTCGGATATTCAATTGCTGACCGATAACTTTGCTCAGGGCGGCGGCCGTCATCCAGCCGGCGGTGCCACCGCCAACGATGACAATATTTTTAATGCGGTTGTCGTTCATTTGTTTTCCTGTAAACCTTTCAATAATATTGTAGCCATAACCGGTGCTGCGTTTTATCCCTTCACGCCACCCGATGTTAAGCCTGAAACAATCCATCGCTGTGCTGCCAAAAATACCAGCGTAATCGGCAGGCCGGATAACACGGCGGCGGCTGCAAAATCGCCCCAAAGATATTTTTGCTGATATAGATAATATTTTGAGCCCACAGCCAGGGTGAGGTTGGGTTCTTCACGCAGTAATACCGACGCCACGGGATATTCAATAATAGTGCCGATAAATGCAAGTAAAAATACCACCATTAAAATGGGTACGGCCATTGGCAATAGTACGTAGCGAAATGCTTGCCAGTGCGTGGCACCATCAACTTTGGCGCATTCTTCAATTTCGACCGGAATGGTTTCAAAATAGCCGCGGATCGTCCAGATGTGGGTAGCTACACCGCCGATGTAGGCAAGAATCAAGCCGCCGTGGGTTTCAATGCCAAGCCACGGCACATAAGCGCCGATGGTTTCAAAAATTGAATAGATGGCCACCAGTGCCAATACCAGGGGAAACATTTGTAACAAGAGCATGCTGTTAAGAATTCCGTTCTTGAAACGGAATTTCATGCGGGCAAATGCATACGCTGCCGTCGTAGAAATAGCGACAATCAAAAATGCAGAAATACTGGCAATTTTTATCGAGTTCCATAGCCATAGCAAAACCGGAAAAGGGGGCACCACCAAACTGCCGTCGGCAGCCTGGTAGGAGATGCCTAGAGCCAACTTCCAGTGTTCCAGACTGATCTCGCTAGGGATCAACGAGCCGGTCGAAAAATTGCCGGGGCGCAGTGAAATAGACACCACGGCCAATAATGGAAATAAAGTAATGGCGATTAGTATCCACACAAAACCATGTGAAGCTATGACTCGCCAGCGCTGGTTTTTACCGGTCACAATTGCCATTATTGGTTTCTCACTTAATTTCCTGATTCACTTTCGCCAACTTCAGGTTGATCAGGGAAAGCACGGCGACCATTACAAAAATCACCGTGGAAATTGCCGCCGCCAAGCCAAAGTTTTGCCCTGAATCCTGGAAGGCAATGCGGTAGGTATAGGACACCAGAATGTCAGTGGTACCTGCCGGAATTTTAGTATTGAGAAAGTCTGGTCGGCCATCGGTGAGCAATGAAATCAATACAAAATTATTGAAGTTGAACGCGAATGCCGAAATTAACAAGGGCATTAAAGGTTTGATGATCAAGGGTGCTGTAATTTTAAAGAAGTTAGTCAGGGGTTTTGCTCCGGCAATGGCCGAAGCTTCATATAGATCGGTTGGAATGGCTTTGATCAATCCGCTGCACAGCACCATAATGAACGGATAGCCGAGCCAGGTATTGACGATTAGAATCATCGCTTTAGCCAAGGTAGGGTCGGCAAACCAGGCGGGCTTGATGCCAAACAGGGCATTGAGGATCGCATTGATTTCGCCGAAGTTTTGATTGAATAAGCCCTTAAATACCAGGATCGAAATAAAGCCTGGCACGGCGTATGGCAAGAATAGAAGCGTCCGGTATAGAGTACGAAAGCGCAGGGCTTCCCAATTCAATAATACGGCCAGTGTGATGCCGATGATCAGCGAAAAAAACACGGTCAACGCAGCAAACACTACGGTCCATAAAAATATGGCAACAAAAGGCTCTCGAAATTCGGGCTCGGTTAAAATCCGTTTGTAATTTTTTAATCCAACACCAACTTTAAATCCTGGTTGTATCCGACTGCCGTCACTATTTTCAAAGAAACCGGTTTCGGAATTTGGACGATAAACTTCGTCAGATTCGAGCAAAATGATTGAGCCATCGTCATTGGCTTTCCACAGCGGATTAAGCGGGCCAAATTCGCGTACGCCGACATAACTCAGTACATTTTTATCGGGTAGCTGCAGTTTTAATTGCCTGAGCACGTCACGGCGTTTAAGTACGTCGGCGAGCCCTAATGCTGTGTTGAATTCAAAACTGCCCTGACTTAACGGCACCATTTGAATTTGTTTGGGCGGTTGTGCTTCGCGTAAAGCAAGAGGTGCCGAGACATAACTTTTGCTCAATAGTGAAGCCCATACCTCAGGGTTTTTCTCTTCATCGGGTTCGTGCAGCGGCATTAATACTATGCGAAATTCATTGCCCTCGGCATGCAGAGTGTAGCCGAGCGTTCGAGTTTCATCAGGCGATGTTTGTTCAAGCAGGTAACTTTTGGCGCGCTCAAGGCTGAGCAAATTATTGGAAGAATAATTGGTCAGTCCAATTTGCACCGTGTAAAAAAGCGGGAAGGCGACAAATATTGCCATGCCTGCCAAGCCCGGAAATAAATAGCGATAGGCGAAGGCTGCATTGGACAGGTAGATATAAAAACCAATCGATGCAAATATCAAAAAACTGATTGCATAGAATGCCTGGCCTGCGAGATAAATATTGAAAATCAAATACAGGCAAGCTACGGCTAGTAAAATGGCTATCGGCCATTTCAGCCAATAAAAAACATTTTGCTGGTTCCGCGTCATTTTACAACCATCCGCGCTGCCGCTCCATCGAGTGCATCTTTGGGTGATTGGCGATCGTTGGTGATAGCTTCGAGCGCTGCATCCATTGCAAAAAAGAAGCGTTGTATTTCCGGAATATTCGGTATTGGCTCACCAAGACGGGCGTTTTCCATGGTGGCGCGAATATTGGGGTTGCTGGCGAGCTCTTGATAAAACAACTTATTGGCCGGCGTGCCCAGTGGCACATCGGCATTAATGATTTTCAAGCTGTCAACCCGCAACAAATGGTTCTCGATAAATTCCCGCGCAATATCTTTCACGTCACTCGGCGCTGCAATCATGCAGCCTAGAACACCCACAAAGGGTTTGGCAGGTTTGCCACCTATGCTTGGAATGGGCGCAACGCCAAAATCGATATTACTGCGTTTGGCATTGTCCCAAGCCCAAGGCCCGGTAATCATCATCGCTATTTGCGAGCGGCTAAACGCACCTTCCATTTCTGCGTAACTTGCGCCCTTCGGCATCTGCCCGCTTTTGATCATGCTGGCTAGAAAATTTGCAGCTTTGACCGAACCGGCAGTGTTGAGGCCGATTTTTTTTGTATCAAAATCACCCTTGGCATTACGACCAAAAATATAGCCACCGGAGCCTGCCATCAGTGGCCAGGAAAAAAAGCTCTTGTTGTAATCCCATAAAATTGCTTTCTTTCCTCGGCGCATTAGGGTTTTATCAAGCTCGGCAATTTCTTCAAATGTAGCGGGCGGCTTTTTAATCAGGGCTTTGTTGTACATCAAGCCAATCGCTTCAATGGAAAGCGGATAACCCCAGGTTTTGCCCTGATACGAAAATGCCCGCCATGCGGAATCTTCAATCTGGTTGTGGACTCGCTTACCGGGTTTTATCGGAGCGATCAGGCCCGATTTTGCCCATTCGCCAACGCGATCATGCGGCCAGCAAAAAATATCCGGACCTTTACCGGCGCCACTGGATTGCTGGAATTTTTCCGGTGCGCTTTCAGGATGTTGCACGATGACCTTAACACCTGATTCCTTCTCGAAAATATCGCCGACTTTTTGCAAGCCGTTATAGCCTTTGTCGCCATTAATCCATACCAGTAACTGCGGTTTTTTCTGAGCATTGCCCGGACTGGGAATGCCGACCGCAAGCATTAAAAAAACACTGATAAAAAGCGCTTTCATGTTTGCAGGTCCAGCACTGCGGCTGGGGTTCTACCGGGGCGGTGAAATGCTTTGCCGTCTGCACCGAACAAGTAACAGAAACCAGAAGGTAGACCAAGCTTAAGCTGCTCGCCGGTCCGGACAGTGGTTTGTCCGCTAAGAGTGCAGGTAAGGTCGTCCTGTACGCCCGGCAATTCACAATAGGCTTGGGTTGAACTACCGAGCATTTCAACAAACGTCACTATTGTATTAATAATATTGTCAGTCGGATTTACACAAAGATGCTCGGGGCGAATTCCTAAAGTGACTTTTTCACCGATACCGGCAGACAGTGTATTGATGTTGCATTGTATCTGCTCGCCATTGGCCAGCTTGACGATGGTTTTGTCTGAATCTTTTTGTAATATTTCTGCTTCTAGAAAATTCATTTTGGGCGAACCAATGAAGCCAGCAACAAATAAATTGTCGGGATGCTGATAAAGCTCGAGCGGTGAGCCGACTTGCTCGATTTTTCCGGCTGATAAAACCGCGATTCGATCAGCCAGTGTCATGGCTTCTACCTGGTCGTGCGTAACGTAGACCATGGTGGTTTTGAACTCTTCGTGTAACTTGGCAAATTCATAGCGCATGCGCATGCGCAACGCCGCATCAAGATTGGACAATGGCTCGTCGAACAGGAATACCTCTGGCTGCCGCACAATGGCGCGACCAATGGCTACGCGTTGACGCTGACCACCGGACAAGTCTTTGGGTTTGCGATCCAGCAAGTGATCAATATGCAAAATTTTTGCCGCCTGCTGTACCGATCTTTCAATATCGGCCTTTGGCATTTTTGCCAATTTTAGACCGAAGGCCATGTTGTCGAATAAATTCATATGCGGATACAAGGCATAGGACTGGAACACCATCGCAATACCGCGTTCGGCGGGTGGCACGTCATTGACAATCTTTCCACCGATTCTAAGTTCGCCGCTAGTTATATCCTCCAAACCGGCAATCACTCGTAACAAAGTCGACTTGCCACAGCCCGATGGCCCGACGAACACCATAAATTCGCCATCGCGTATTTCAAGGTCAATATTATGCAAAATTCTGGTTTGACCAAAATCCTTCGTGACCGAGCTAAGTGTGACGTCCGCCATCCAATATCTCCTGAAACCTATTCTTTGTAGCTCAAAACAGCTCGAAAACCCATCGATGCTGCCGGGAATTACTTTAATTCGTATAATTACTCTAAGCTTACCCTGAGTTGTGTAGTTTTACGACACAAAAAACCTGTGAAAACAGCCCTAGAGCAAACTATTTAAGTCTGATAAGCTAGCTATTGATAAATTAATGTGTAGCAAAACTACATTTATTGCTTCCGCAGCTGGCTCAGGGCGGAGGCAGTAAAGCGGTACAAGACCTCCACACCAAGCCCAATTACTCTATGAATGCACAACCGATGATCCATACCCGACACCCGGACATTAGCCATGCGTCACACGGCTCAGGGACGACAACCGAGCAAAGGATGAAAGAAATTTCGGCTGCCGGATCTGAAGAGGCACTACGGGATGCTGCCGCCATGTGTCGGGATCAGCTTATAAAGCGTTGGGATAAGACTCAGGCACAGGACAGTGAAAATTCTGGCCCGGTTCGGCGCGTGCATTATCTTTCGATGGAGTTTTTGATGGGGCGGGCGCTCGGTAACGCGCTCGCGGCACTGGGCATGGCAGAGCCACTTCAAAAAATACTTCAAGCTCAAAATAAGCATCTGTCGGACATTCTTGAAAGCGAAAACGACGCGGCCCTGGGTAACGGAGGTCTGGGTCGCTTGGCGGCGTGTTTTCTGGACTCATTGGCAGAACTGGGCGTTCCATCTTTTGGTTATGGCCTGCGTTATCAATACGGTATGTTTGCCCAGCGCATTGAAGACGGTCGGCAAGTCGAAGTGCCGGATGACTGGATGCGTAACGGTAATCCTTGGGAGGTACCACGGCCCGAGCTGCATTATTTCATTGGTTTTGGTGGCAATGTACAGGTTACAGATGGTGTTCGTACCTGGGTTCCTGCTGAACGATTGATCGCTAATGCCTATGACTTTATTGTACCGGCCCATCAGAGCGAGCGGGTTTCGACTCTACGCCAATGGCACGCGAGTTCGGAAATGCCAATCGATTTCAAGACTTTTTGCGAAGGCGATTATTTGACGGCGGCGCGTTACAAAGTCGAGGCCGACGCGATTAATTGGGTTCTGTATCCGGATGACAGCACGGAAGCGGGTCGTATTTTACGTTTGAAGCAGGAAGCGTTTTTAGTCAGTGCTTCACTGCAAGATTTAATTGCCCGCCATCTGCGCGAGCACGGCAGCTTGAAGCAATTAGGGTTGTGCAACGCCATTCATTTAAATGATACCCATCCTGCATTGGCACCTGCAGAGTTGATGCGCTTATTGGTGGATGAACATTGTATGAGTTGGGATGATGCCTGGGAAATCACGACGCAGGCGGTTTCCTATACCAATCACACCTTGATGCCCGAGGCGTTGGAAACCTGGCCTGTACACATGGTCGAAAAATTATTGCCGCGTCATCTCGATATTATTTTGGAAATCAATCGTCGATTTTTGTTTCACGTACGCCAGCAATTTCCGGGTGATGAAGCGCTGGTTTCCCGAGTTTCAATATTTGATGAGAGCGGCGAACGCCGGATCCGCATGGCGGCACTGGCTATTGTGGCTTCGCACAAAGTGAACGGGGTATCTGCGCTGCACTCACAATTAATGGTGCAAACAATTTTTGCCGATTACGCCAAATTATTCCCGAAACGTTTTCACAATGTGACTAACGGCATCACGCCGCGACGCTGGCTAATGCAGGCCAATCCAGGTTTGTCCAGCTTG
>ENA-OBLH01000681-OBLH01000681.1-metagenomes-genome-assembly--contig:-NODE-681-length-10661-cov-2.30304_pt1 | contig 10661 bp, 8 predicted proteins | sample MGYA00153382_OBLH01 | MGnify analysis MGYA00153382 | reverse complement strand
GGGATTTTTGGAGGAAGTGGAGGCCAGTGCGTTTGTGGCGGCAGCGGTGTCCTCGAAGGTGTGGCAGATTTCCAGGGACGCGTTCGAGGTTTTCCTGACCAAGAGCCCGGTGGCGGGAAATGAACTGCTGAAGGAGATCGTGAAACTGCTGAGCCGCCGCGCCCGCAAGGGGCACGAGCGCCTGACTGAAGCAGAGTAGTTTCCTCTTTCAGACAAGGGTGGGCGGGACCCTTTGGCCCTGAGGACACCATCTGCCGGAGTTACTGGAGAGTCACTTCCAGAGGCTTCCGCTTCAGACTGGCCCGCACCTCCGTAATATTCAAATCCACCCGTTTGCGGGCCAGAAAATGGGAGACCTTGCTATATCCAGCGGCTTCCAGAGAATCGAGGGCATCGCCAAAATCCGATCCCACCCGGCGGGGCACGTGGCTGTCGCTGCCCAGCACCACCGGGATGCCGCGCTCCCTCATCATGGTAAGCATTCCCGGCCCGGGATTGAACTCCGGAGCCAGCTTCAGCCGTCCGGACGTATTCAGTTCCATCGCCACCCCGGTCGCGGCGATCCGGTCGAGGCAGGTGCCCAGATGCTCCGCGATTACTTCAAATTCGTAATTTTCCGGCTGTAGATTCTTCACCAGATCGGGGTGGGCGAGGGTATCGAACAATCCCGTCTCGGCGCTCTCAGCGAGGTGCGTGAAATACTGCTTCTGGAATGTCACCAGATCGCCTTTCCAGAATTTGGTTTTGTAGTCCGTCCCGAAAAAGTGAACCGACCCCAGCACGTGGTGGAATTCGCAACGCTCATTCAAAGACTCCACCCACCACTCAAAGCCCGGGAAAAAATCCATTTCCATCCCAACCCGCACATCAAGTCGTCCGGCATAGGCCTCCCGGGTGCGGTCCACCATCGCCAGGTAGTCGTCCAATTGGGAAATATCCATCCGCACCTGGGGCCACCAACCGTCCGGCATCGGGCTGTGGCAGGTGAAAATGATCCCCTTCAAGCCCCGTTGCAGGGCGGTTTCAGCATACTCCTCCGGCTCCCCATGGGCATGTTTGCACAGCGGCGTGTGCATGTGGGAATCGTAATAGAGCGGGCGGGGCAGGGCACTCATGGTTCAATCAGCGGGTCAAAGCGAAGCCGAACCCTTCCCCCAAACCCTGCCCGCGTCCACCCGAAATCCCTTCCTGCTTTTCCGGGGCAGGAGCCGGGTCTGGGCCTCAGGGGGTTGCCACTTCCCATTCCTTCAGCTTCCGATCGAGGAAAAAGGGCACCAATGGAATGAACGAGGCGATGAAAATCAAGGCACACCGGCGGAAAGGCCAGCGGGCCTCCAGCATCGCCCGCAGCAGGGCGACGCAGAACACCACGAACAAAATGCCGTGGATCATTCCGGTGATTTTCACCGCCAGCGGTTGGCCGGCCAGATACTTCAGCGGCATGGCAATGCCCAGCAGGATCAGATAGGACACGGCTTCGGCCAGCGCGATATGGCGGAGAAAGGAAATGGGGCTCTGCATGGGGAAACGAGACCTCATTGGGATCGGGACCGGAGCCTTTCAAGCGGACAACGGGGCCAAGCCCTCCAGCCCCCTCCTGCACTGGAGATGGCGCTGAATTCCGGGAAAGGACTTTCCTGCAAAAATCTGGAGACTTAAGCGGTATTAACTATAAAAACCATAATAAACAGGTATGCTGTCCTCTTGCTGATTCCCGGTTGGCCATGGCATGACCTTGATCAGCAGCAGAAGAATTACCTTTTTCCCGACTATGAAAGCAATCCCGCTGGCGCTCCTCTGCCTCTGCTTCACCAGCGATCTCAAAGCCTTGGATGCCAACGCGAACCAGCAAAGCGATATCTGGGAGATACAATTCGGGGCCCTCAGTCTGGCGGCGACCGCTGACCATGACGAGGACGGGTATTCCAATGCGATCGAAAGCCTGGCGGGGACAAATCCCCTCGATGCGGCATCCTATCCGTTGTTGGAGGTGGTTTCCGGTCCGCCGGGACAGCTGCAGTTGAGCTGGTCCGGGGAGTTTGGGAAAAAATACAGCCTTTACCGGAGTCTGGATTTGAATGGAGGGAACGGTTCGATCCTCGACACCTTTACGGGCGATGGTACCACCATGAGCGAAGTCGTGGACACCATCGGTCCGCGCGGCTTTTTTAAATTGCTCATCAGCGATCTGGATAGCGATTTGGATGGCCTGACCGACTGGGAGGAGTCCGCCATTGGCTTTGATCCCACACTCAGCCATACGGAGCGGAACGACACTGCGGATCTCACCCGCGTTCAGACCACCCTCCAAGCCGCCAGCACCATCACGGTGGCACTGCTGGATGGCGAACTGCGGGAGGACTGGCCGGACCGGGGCGTAGTGGCCATCCGCCGCACCGGAGGGCTGAAACCGCTGACGGTCAATCTTGCCTTCGCCGGCACGGCGGCCCGGAATGCTGATTACACTTCCAACGTGACCGGTTCCACCATCACGCTTCCCTTCGGAGCCCGGGAAGGGTGGGTCGAACTGATCCCGGTCAACGATGCTGCCGCCGAAGGCAGTGAGAGCATTGTGGTCAGCGCCACGGCAGGCCCGGGTTACACCCTGGGTGCCAGCACCAGTGCCACGGCGACTCTCAGCGATGCCTCCTCCCTGCCAGGAGCCAAGGCTGCGGCCCGGTTCCTGATCCAAGCCGCCTATGGACCTGATCAGGACAGTGCCGCCGATCCCGATGAGGTGCCGGAGAATGTCGAAGCGCTGTCCGCCATGGGATTTGATAGCTGGATCAAGGATCAGTTTACCCGCCCCCCTGGTTACCTCGAGCCCTACACCGCCTGGGCGGTGGCGAATGGCAATGCGATCCAGCTTTACGGCAACTACAAGGAACACGCCTGGTGGTCGCGCGCCATGGGCGCTGTCCATATGCAACCGGATGTGGCGGCCACCCAGATTCCGGATCTGCTGCGCCAGCGCTTGGCCTTTGCGCTGAGCCAGATTCTGGTGGTTTCGGACCGACCGGAGACTCTGGGAGTTGCGCAGCAGGGCATGGCGAATTTCTACGACCTCATGGTGAAACATGCGTTCGGCAATTACCGCGATTTGCTCTTCGAGGTGGCGATGCATCCGGTGATGGGGGTGTATCTGAGCCATCTGGGCAACCAGAAGGAAAACCTGGCGCTCAACCTTCATCCTGACGAAAACTTCGCGAGGGAGGTCATGCAGTTGTTTTCGATCGGGCTGTGGCAACTCAACCGGGACGGTACCCGCCAAGTGGATGGGCAGGGCCGCTTCATCCCGACTTATGACAACGGGGACATCACGGAGCTGGCCCGCGTCTTCACTGGATTCACCTATCCGGACAGCCTCAATTTCAACCCCAACAACCAGGCCAATGGTGACAAGACCCACGCCATGAAATGCTGGGATGCGTTCCACGACTGCAATCCCAAAACCCTGCTGGGTGGTTTGGTCACCCCGGCCCGCACCGCCAGCCCGGGCAATACCGGCACGGCGGGCCTGGCGGATGTCAATACGGCCATCGATAATCTCTTCAACCACCCCAATGTCGGCCCTTTCCTCAGTCTGCGCCTGATCCAGCGCTTTATTACCTCGAATCCTACTCCTGGTTATATCGACCGCGTGGCGGCCCGGTTTGACGATAACGGCAGCGGCGTCCGGGGGGACCTGAAGGCGGTGGTCAAAGCCATGCTGCTGGATCCTGAAGCGCGGGACCCTGCCATGATGGATCTTCCCACCTGGGGGAAACTCCGCGAGCCGGTCCTCCGGGTCGTCAATTTCGCCCGGGCCTTCAATGCCGCCTCCACCAGTGGTTATTATCCGTTGGATCAGTTTGCGCTCGATCACCTGCAGGACCCCCTGAATGCCCCCAGCGTGTTCAACTTCTACCTGCCCAATTACAGCCCTCCCGGCCGGATCACCGAGTTGGGTCTGATGGCTCCGGAATTTCAAATCCTCAATGCCAGCTCCGCCATCACGGGAGCCAATTATTTCCAAAACGCCATCACCGGCAATGACCTGCACCGGTGGGGCTCCGGTACGGCGGCGTACGGGGTGCGGCTGAATCTGGACCCGGAACTGAGCATGATCGTCCCTGCGGCGCAGATTAACGAAAACGTTCCGGCCCTGCTGGCGGGCGCAGATACCGATGCCCTGATCCGGCGGCTCGACTTGGCCCTGATGGGCGGCACCATGTCGCCAAGGCTGTTCCAGACCATCCGTGAATCCATCCCCCGCCTCGCCCCGCCTTCCTGGAAGTGGCACCGCGAGCGCTTGAGCCTGGCCATCACCCTGATCGTCACTTCTGCCGAATTCAACGTGCTGCGCTGAATTCCCGGCATTTCCGCTTTTGCACTTTCATCCTATGAAATCCACCCGCCGCAACTTTCTCGGACAAGCCAGTTGCGCCGCTGTCACGTCCATCCCGGTGCTGAACACCCTGCTGAACCTGCAATTTGCGGAAACGCTCGCTGCGGTCACGGCTCCGGCTGATTCCGAATACCGGGCCCTCGTCTGCATTTTCCTCGCCGGGGGCAACGATTCCTACAACATGCTCGTGCCGCGCGAGGCTGGTGCTTATGCCACCTATCAGGCCAGCCGGTCCAATCTGGCCCTGACACCTGCCCAACTCATCGACATCCATCCCACTGGGCTGCCTGATTTTGCGGTGCATGGCGGGATGCCGGAAATTGCCAGCCTTTTTGGTGAGGGCCAAGCCGCCTTCATCGCCAATGTCGGAACCCTGATCGAGCCGGTCATGAACCGCACCCAGGTTGCCCAATTGGCCAAACAACTGCCGCTCGGACTCTATTCGCATTCGGACCAGATCGAGCAGTGGCAAACCAGCCTGCCCAACAGCCGGGCGGGCATCGGCTGGGCGGGACGGACCGCTGATTTGCTCAAAGGGCTGAACACCAATCCCCTCGTGCCGATGAATATTTCCCTCGACGGCAGCAATGTCTGGCAGACCGGCAGCACGGTCGCGGAGTATGCGATTACCCCTGACGGGGCCACTGCGCTGACCAATTACGGCAATAACTGGAAAGCCAATGATACCACCCATCAGGCTTTCAGTCAGGGAGTCGACAGCCAGCTCGCGCAGCAATACAACAATATCCTGATGCAGACCTTCAATCAGCGCAAAAAGGCCGCCATGGATGCCTACGAAGTCTTCGACACTGCCTCCACGCCACCGCTGCCGGCCGGGGCCGCTTTTCCTGCCAGTTACGTCGGGTCCCGCCTCCAGATGGTGGCCAAAGCGATCCAGGGTCATACTGCCATGGGAGCCAGGCGGCAGACTTTCTTTATCCAATTGGGAGGATGGGATCACCATAGCGGGGTGCTCAACTTTCAGGGCCAGATGCTCCCCCAGGTCAGCGCCGCCATCGGGGCCTTCCAGGCGGCCCTGACAGCGATGGGCTTGCAGGACAAGGTCACGCTGTTCACGGCCTCCGATTTTGGGCGCTCCCTGACCAGCAATGGACAGGGCAGCGACCACGCCTGGGGCGGCAATCACCTCGTGGTGGGCGGCTCGGTGCTGGGCAAAAAGATCTACGGGCAGTATCCCAGCCTGGCGGTGAATCCTTCCAGCGGGAGCGAGGTAAACCCGCTGGATACCGGACTCGGCCGCATGATCCCCACCACCAGCTGCGATCAGTTTTTCGCCGAGTTGGCGCTCTGGCTGGGCGTCAGCAAAAGCAACCTGCCCCTCGTTCTCCCCAATATTGGCAACTTTTACAGCACTACCCACAGCGATCCGCCGCTTGGCTTCATGGCTTGAGGCCAGGATGACAGATTGAAGGGCGTGGCCGCGTTTTTTGGATTCACTATGAAAGTCTGTTCCGCGATTCTGGGGTTGTTGTTGGTTCCATGTTTGACGGGGGGCTGCGGGGAATCGCCGAAAGGGGGGACGGCTGCCGGAACCGTGAAGGTGGAGGAGAAGGGATGGACGGTGACCGATTAGTCGGAGTGGAAACAGCAGGATACGGGACCGGAGGCAAAAGTGAGCGTGGTGGCAGATTTGCCTGAAACCAAGCCGGTGGAGGGCCGCCCTCCCTTGAGTGCGGAGGCGCAAAAGGCTGGCGTCCTCGTGCTGGAACGCGGGGAGCCGTTCACGGTGGTGCGATACGAGGGCAAGGCCCCCCTGCTGGTGGATGAATATGAGATTTCCTGGGACGCCATGCGGGTCGAGGGCAATGATTTTTTTGCCTCGCTCACGTTCCCGGTGGGATCGAAAGAACAGTGTGCCACCTTCGTGACCGGAGGATGGGGGGGCTGGACGACCGGGATTTCTTCCATCGGCCATCAGTTCGCCAATGAGAACGAGACCTCCGGGTCGATGGAGTTTGCCACGGGCCGGTGGTATACGTTCACCCTTCAGGTGAATACCAAGTGCCTGCGCGGCCTGATTGACGGCAAGGAGCAGTTCAAGGCAGGACTCAAGGGAAAGACGATCGGGATGCATCCGAGCGAGATCACCAAGTCGATGCCGTTGGGCTTTGCCAGCTACAGCACCAAGGGCGCCATCCGGAACGTCAGGGTAAGGCCGCTCAAGGCCGGGGAGTTGGTGGCGCCAGTGGAACCGGACTAGGTTTTTCAGTGTTTACGGTTTGGCACGGACGGTCCGGGAGCGGATCGTGGATATAAATGGTGATTCGTTGACGTTTGGGGTGGAGTTGGTGGCTTTTGCTGCTGAAATCCCGAAGCTGAAACACTGAAATCCTTACTCCCATGCGCCTGCTGTCTGTTTTTGCCCTGACGTGTTCCCTGATGTCCGCCCCGGCGGGGAATTGGCCGAACTGGCGGGGGCCGGACTATAACGGGTCCAGTCAGGAAAAGGGGATTCCGGAGAAGTTTTCACCGGTGGAGAATCTGCGCTGGCAGGCCGCGTTGCCCGGTCCCGGGGCTTCGACTCCAGTGGTCTGGGGAGAGTGCGTTTTCGTGACCACGACCGATGAGAAGGCGGAAAAGCTGCTGGGGATTTGTCTCGACCGGAAGACCGGGGCGGAGCGGTGGCGGAAGGAGATCGGCAAGGGGTTCCGTCAGGATGACCGCAGCACCTATGCGGGACCGTCGCCGGTGACGGATGGCGAGCGGGTGGTGTTTTTCTTCGGGACCGGAGACCTCGCCGCGTTTGATTTTGCCGGCAAGCCCCTGTGGACGCGGCAGATCCAGGCGGACTACGGGAGCTTTGCGTTTTTATGGACTTTTTCAAGCAGTCCGGTCCTGCATGGCGGGCGGTTGTATTTGCAGGTGCTGCAACGCGATACTTCGTTTGAGGGTCACGGGGCGCTGCGCGGGAAGCCGGGCGGCGGGAATGAGTCCTATCTGTTGGCACTGGACCCGGTGACGGGGAAGGAGCAATGGAAGGTGGTCCGGCCCTCGGAGGCCAATGCGGAGTCCAAGGAGTCCTTTGCGACGCCGATGCCTTTTTCCTTTGGCGGCAGGGAAGAGTTGCTGGTGGCGGGCGGGGACTGCCTGACCGGGCATGATGCCGCAACGGGCAAGGAATTGTGGCGGTCGCCTTCGTGGAACTCCGAAAAAATTTCGCATTGGCGGTTGGTGCCGGGTCCCGTGGCAGGGGATGGCATCATCCTGGCCTGCGCCCCCAAACGGGCGCCAGTCCAGGCGTTCAAGGCGGGAGGGAATGGATTGCTGACCGAGGCCGGCACGGCGTGGGTCAGTGGGGATGACGTGAATAGCCGGGATGTGTCATCGGATGTGGCGACGCCGTTGTTCTATCGGAACCGGTTTTACATCATGAACAGTGACCGCAAGGCGATGACCTGCGTGGAGCCGAAAACGGGCAAATTGTTTTGGGAATACCGGGTGGAAGGCGGGGCGAAGATTGAATGTTCGCCGACGGCCGCGGACGGGCGGATTTATTTTATGGATCAACGGGGCAAGGTCACGGTGCTGGCGGCCGGGGATGAGGCCAAACTGCTGCATGAGGCGGATTTCGGGGGACCGGGCGAGAAGGATATCCGGTCGAGCATTGCCATCGCCGGAGGAAACCTGTTCATCCGGACGAATACCGGGCTGTTTTGTGTCGGAGGGAAGGAGTGAGGGGGGAATGATGGACGGGCCACGGATGCCATGGATGGTAATGTTATGAATGGAAACTTTACGATGAAGCGGGTTTCGATGGCGGGTTGCGGGGTTTTCCTGCTGCTGCGAGGGATGGCGTGGGCGGAGGAGCCCGGGGTGGGGGCCTTTGCCACGGCGGAGTGGCGGGCGGTATTTCAAGGGGTGGAGCATGCGGCAGTGATCCTAACGGAACCGCGGCCGGTGCGGGCTCAAGTGCTGCGGGTGCGGCTGGAAACGCCTGGCTTGTCCATGGTGGCGACGCCGGATAATGGTGAGGCCCCGGGCGAGACCACCGGACAGCGCACCACCAGTTTTCTGAAGGCGCAGGGGTGTCAGGCGGCGATCAATGCGGCGCCGTTTGACCAAGTATCCTCCATGGAAGGAAAACCGCTCGATATCAGCGGGCTCCAGATGTCGGGTGGGAAGGTGGTATCGCCGGATAATGGTTATCCTGCCTTGTTGTTTTTGAAGGATGGGCGGGCGCGGATCCAGAAGCAGCCGTTTCCGGAACCGGATATCAAGGAGGCGGTGAGTGGCTTCCAGGTGGTCATGTGGCAGGGGAAAACGGTGGCGACCGACCTGAAACTGCACCCCAGGACGGGGGCTGGCGTGAGTGCGGATGGCCGGACGCTGTGGCTGCTGGTGGTGGATGGCCGGCAGGTGGGAACCAGTGAGGGTTGCACCACCGTGGAGATGGCAGAGTGGCTGCGGGGGATGGGAGCGGACTCCGGGATCAATCTGGACGGCGGAGGCACCACCACGATGGTGGTGGCAGACGGGGAGGGGAAACCGGTGGTGATGAACCGGCCGATTCATGCCGGAATCCCGGGCATGGAGCGCCCGTCGGGAAGCCACCTTGGGGTGCGGGCGCCAGCGCTGGCGGCTCTTGGGTCCGGCCGTTAGGCCGCGGGTCAGGGTTGGGCGGGAGTGGCCTGACTCAAGGCTTTTACCAGCGGGGCCTGCCGGGCACGGGCGGCATTCAGGCTATTGTAATAACCGGTCAGTTTCTCTTGGTCCCGGCGCACTTCGGCACCGGTTTTCTGCAGCCGTCCCGTGATGGATTTGGCTTCCTGGGCACCCACCGGGGTCATGTCAGCGGTGGACGGAACCGACAGGGTCTCGCGGGCGTTTTCCAGGGCGTTGAGCAGGGTTTCGTTGCGGGTGATGTCGGCTTTGAGCAGGCGGGCCGTCTCCGGTTTGGCGGCAGCCAGTTGGCTTTGCTTGTAACGATTGGTGGATTCCAAGCGGCGGATGCTGTCATCAATGGCGTCGCCGAGTTTGCCTTTTTCCTTGGCTGCCTTCAGGGTGGCGCGGCGGTTGGCCTTCCAGTCCTCATTGATCCGGTACTCGGTGTAGCCATACCAGCCGGAACTGGTGGCATCGTATTTGTCGTAATCCTCGTGCCGTGCAAAACTGCCGCCAAGGGCGAGAACTTGTTCGATGCGGCGGTCGATGCGGGCGTCAATTTTAGCGAGGTCGGCTTCCAGGGTATCCGCTGGAATGACCCGCTGGCGGTTGTCCAATTGACCGCGCACCTGGGCGCGGCGCTGGGAGTAATCCGTGATTTGCTTGCGTAGAAAATCAATTACGTTGGCCTTGGCATCCGCGATGCGGGTGCCCGAATCCTTGGAATCCGTGTAACTCACCATGAGTTCCACCGCCTTTGAGATTTTGGATTCGATCCGGTCATCGGTCTTCCTGAGATCGGCGGTGATGCTATCGACTTGCTTCTGAGCGGCGTCGACTTGCTTCTGGAGGGATTTGATCTGTGCGGAATCAACGGCCGCCACGGGTGGGGCTGCGGCGGGTTGCGCCGCGACGATGGTGGAGAGGGCAGGGAAGGCCAGCAGAGAGAGGAGAATTAGTTTCATGACGGGAATCAATGAGGCAAAAAGCCATCGTGCCGCGATGTCAGCACATCGCTGGATGTTTCTAAAGAAAGACGTCCTCCCAATCGAGGGAGCCAGGCAGGGCAGGGGTTCCCGGCTTGGTGGGGCACCTACCAGATGCGCTCGATGAATTTCTCAAGGAAGCCCTTTTCAGAATCGGGCTTGGTCTTCTTCCGGGAGTCGAGCGGGTCGGGCTGCAGGTCCGGGCTGTCAGCGCTGACGAGCCGGATGGACTTCACATTGACGCGGCGGACGGGGGTGTCGTTGGTGTCCACGGTGACACCGCTGGCGGCTTCGAGGACTTCGAGCCCCTGGGTCACCTGACCAAATACGGTGTAATTTCCGTCGAGGCGTTTCTGGGAGCGGAGGCTGACGTAGAATTGGCTGCCGGAGGATTGTTTGTCGGGGGCATTGATGTCGCCGGGACGGACTCCCGGAAGAAGACCAAGCGTGTGCAGGCCCTTGATTTCAGGGGCGAGTTTATAGCCCGCGTCGGTGAGGCCCCACTCGTCCCTTTTGTCGTCCGTTTTGGTATTAGGGTCCCCGGTTTGAACGATATAGTTTTTAATGGCCCGGTGGAAGGCGAGGCCATCGTAAAATCCTTCCGCGGTAAGCTTTTTGAAATTGGCGACGGTTTTGGGGGCATCAAGGGGATTGAGCTGGATGAC
>ENA-OBLH01000680-OBLH01000680.1-metagenomes-genome-assembly--contig:-NODE-680-length-10664-cov-2.67396_pt1 | contig 10664 bp, 13 predicted proteins | sample MGYA00153382_OBLH01 | MGnify analysis MGYA00153382 | reverse complement strand
GGAGGTAGCGACTCATGATGCGGTCGCGCACGTAGGCACTCGGGGCGAGCAGCCGGAGCGTGTGGTCGTCGGATGGCAGCGGGGCGACGTCTTGGAACGTGGAGAACCAGACCGATTCAGCGAGCTGGGATCGAAGCGACATCGTCACCTGCGTCCACACGTCTGCGCTGTCCGTCACCTGAGTCTCCCGATCGTGGTCGACAGTGGTCCACACCGTTGTCCACAAGATGTGGACATGTCGGTGGACGACTGCGGGACTGCGAACCTAGCACGTGTGTCAGCGAGGCAAAACCTGACCAGTGAAGTGCTGACAACGCAGAAATATGACCGATACCCTGGTGTGATGTCCGAGACCCGGTGCTGTGGACAACTTACATCGATGTGGTTTGATCGTGGCGGTTGGCGCAAGTGCACAGGAGCCTCTAGCCTTGCCAGGTCAGTCCGTTCGACGCGCACCACGATCGTGGTGGTCGTCGACGGAACATGATTTGCCTCGAATCGTCCGGAGTCAGCCGTGAAGCGTACCTACCAACCCAATCAGCGTCGTCGAGCCCGCAAGCACGGTTTCCGTGCGCGCATGAGCACTCGCGCCGGCCGAGCGGTCCTGAAGTCCCGCCGGGCCAAGGGCCGGACCCGTCTCTCGGCTTGATCGACCGGGTCCGCGAACGCGACGCCTTCGCCCGTCTCCGGCGCGATGGCGTCCGAGTCCGGACCGATCCGCTGTGGTGTTCGTTCGTCCTCGATCCCGACCTGGTGCCTCCCCAGGTGGCCTTCGCCATCGGTCGCGCCGTCGGGTCCGCCGTGTCCAGAAATCGGCTCCGTCGTCGGCTTCGTGCCGTACTGGCGACATGCGATGTGCCGCCGGGTCTGTATCTCCTCGGCGCCCGAGTTCCCGCCTGCGAACATACGTTCGCCGAGATCGAGCACACGGTGAATCGATTGTTCGACAAGGTGCATCGGCACCAGACGTCGCTTCGATGACCTGGGCGCAACAACGTGCACTCGGCTGGATCGAGGGATATCAACGTGCCTTCGCCGGTCGTCCGTCGCCGTGTCGCTTCTACCCGACGTGCTCGCACTACGCCCACGAAGCGTTCGAACAGCACGGAACCACACGTGGCGGTTGGCTCACGCTGACCCGCCTGCTGCGTTGCCGTCCGTTCGGACCCAGTGGGTTCGATCCGGTTCCACCCATCGAAATCCGAGAGGTCGACTGAGTCGATGTTCGAGATCCCCGCTTCCCTGCTGTCGTGGTTCTATGGCCTGACCAACAGCTACACCATCGCCATCGCCTTGATCGCCGCTGTCGTCATGGCGATCACCACGCCGCTCACGCTCAAGAGCACCAAGGGCATGCTCGAGATGCAGAAGCTGGCGCCCGAGATGCGCAAGTTGCAGAACGAGCACCGCAACGACCGCACCAAGCTCAACGAAGAAATGATGAAGCTCTACCAGGAGCACAAGGTCAATCCCATGGCCTCGTGTCTGCCCCTCCTCGCGCAGGCCCCGGTGTTCTACGTCATGTTCCGGGTGCTGCGAGGTATGGCCTATGCGCCTCGCGGAGGTGCCGGTCCGGTCGCCAACGCAGTGTGGGGGGCGTTCAATCGACCCGACGAGATTCTCGATCCGGGGTTCATCCCGCGCTATCTCGCCATCGACTCGGCGTTGTACAAATCACTCTTCGGCCAGCAATCGATCATGACGTTGGGCCTCGACCTCTCGCAGTCGGCTGCCCAGGCCGTCGCCAAGGGGTTCGGCACCGGCATCTGGTACGTGCTGCTGGTGGTGCTCCTCGCAGTGCTGTACTTCGTCCAGCAGCGCATGGTCGCGGCTCGGGCAGCGATCAGCCCGACGATGTCGGTGGGTCAGCAGAAGCTGATGCAGTACCTGCCGGTGTTCTTCGCCATCTTCCAGATCTTCTTCCTCGCAGCGCTTGTCATCTATTACCTGTTCCAAACCGTGTTCCGCATCCTCCAGCAGGCCTACATCACCCGTGCCTTCTACGGCCATGACGAGTCGTTGGGTCGCCAGGCACAACGTGCTGGCGAAGTTGCGCGTGAGGAGGCCAAGAAGAATCCCGATGGCGGCGGCGGCGGATTCTTCGCGCAGGCCAAACGTGACCTCGCCGGCCCGACGCCGGATGGCAAGGGAAAGGGTACCGGTGGACCGAAGAGGCCCCCATCGGGCAAGGACGCCAAGGACGTGAAGCCGGGCAAGGACAGCGGTCCGAAGAAGCCTGGCCCCTCGGACAAGAACATGAAGAACGGCTCGCCGCCGCCGACCAGCAAGCGCGTGACCCCTCCGAAGAATCGTCCGACCCCGTCGTCGGGTGCAAAGGGTCGTCCGACCCCGTCGCGACACGAGGCCCAGGCCAACAAGGCCAAGGGAACCAAGGACTCGAAGTCGTCTCGTCCGGATTCGTCCAAGAAATCGTCGTGACCCGTGGCGCACCGGCGCCAGGTCACATTGCAGAAAGCGAAACACAACATGGAATGGGTCGAAACCACCGCGAAGACCATCGAGGAGGCCCGCGAGGCCGCCTTGGATCAACTCGGCGTGGGCGCCGACGAGGCCGAGTTCGACGTGATCGAGGAGCCGCGACCCGGGCTGTTCGGTCGGATGCGCGGCGAAGCGCGGTTGCGGGCGCGAGTGCGCCCAGCCCAGGTCCGCCCGAAGCAGGAACGACGTCGAAAGGGCCGCTCGGAGAAGTCAGCGAGCTCATCCGACGAGACCCCGTCGACCACATCGAACACGACCCCCAAGTCGCCCCGGCCGTCCCGGTCGAAGACGGCGACGCCCGACGATGATCAGGTGACGGATCAGTCACGCGATGAGTCGTCCGACACACCGGCCGCATCATCTCGTCCCCCCCGCCGTGCATCCAACAACCGCAAGCCACAGAACCAGGAGCAGAAGATGAGCATCGACGATCGCCCCGAATCGACCGTGACCCCTGACGAGGTCGGAGCCGCTGCGGTGGCATTCATGGATGGCCTCACGACTGCGTTCGGTGTCGATGGCACAGCGACACTGAGCGTTGACGAACTCGAACTCCGGATCGATGTCACCGGTACCGAACTCGGCCTGCTCGTCGGTCCGAGTGGACGCACCCTGAATGCGATCCAAGACCTCGCCAGGGTGTCGGCACAGCGCCGTCTCGGCGATCACGAGACACGCCTGCGGATCGACGTCGCTGGATATCGCGAGCGGCGCGAGGCTGCACTGTCTTCCTTCGCACGTGACGTGGCCGAACAGGTACGTACATCAGGGGTCGCCCGCTCGCTCGAAGCAATGAGTTCGTCGGACCGCAAGGTGGTTCATGACGTGCTCAACGACGAGGACGGCGTGTCGAGCCGTTCAGTCGGCGAGGATCCCGACCGTCGCATCATCGTCGATCCTTCCTGATCGATCTCGATCTGCTGATTTCGCTCGAGTCGTCGTGAGCGGGTCGACCACACCCGATGTCGTCGGCGTCCTCCAGGATGCTCAACGACTTGGCTTCCTGGGACCACGACCCATCGACGAGGTGGTTGCTCACGCTCGCGGGTTCGTTCGTGCGCTCGTCGAGCACGGACCGGTCGAGACCGTCCTCGACCTCGGCGCCGGCGGCGGCACCCCAGGGTTGGTCATCGCTCTCGATCTGCCGTCCGTTGCTCTGACCCTGCTCGATCGCCGGGCCAAGCGCACGGATTTCCTGGAACGTGTCGTTCGTCGGCTCGGTTGGCAGGACCGAGTGTCCGTGGTCTGTCGAGACGTCACCTCCTTCGAGCCCGTCGAGCTGTTCGACGCCGTGGTGGCGAGAGGTTTCGGCCCTCCGGAGTTCACGCTGACGGTCGCGGCTCGACTGGTGCGACCCGGTCGCCCCATCGTGATCAGTGAGCCCCCTGGTGATGACCGCTGGGATGACGAACTCCTGGATCGCCTCGAGTTGCGGCGAGTCGACGTGCGCGACGTTCGCCCATCAGCGTCGTGGACACCGCATCTCGACGGCCTGGTTGCCGTCTTCATTCGGAGGGTCGCCGGCCATCCCCAACGCGCGACGAGAGGTCCAGAGTCGGGTGTTGGAGATGTTTCACGTGAAACATGGCGAAATGCTTGCCTCTCGGTGCTGAATCCGGCAGAGTATGCAGGTCCACAATCGGGTGAACGACAACATCATCACCCGCCCTCATGCCTGTGAAGAACGGAGCCACCCCTTGTCGGAGCCCGACACCAGCCACGCGTCAGGTCCGCCGACCGGCACCCATCCGCTTCCTCGTGTGATCGCCTTGGCCAATCAGAAGGGTGGCGTGGGCAAGACCACGACCACCGTCAATCTCGGCGCAGCACTGGCGGAAATGGGTCTCCGTACCCTGATCATCGACCTCGACCCTCAGGGCAATGCGTCCACGGGACTCGGGATCGAGAACCGCGGCCTCGAACACTCGATGTATCACGTGTTGCTCCACGAAGAACCACTCGAGAACGTCGTGGAACCAACCGACGTCCGCAATCTCTTCGTCGCACCGGCGTCATTGGATCTTGCTGGTGCCGAAATCGAGTTGGTCCCTGCCTTCAGCCGCGAGCAACGGCTCAAGCGTGCCATCGAATCGGTGCTGGACGACTACGACTACGTCCTCATCGATTGTCCACCATCACTCGGGCTACTGACCGTGAACGGTTTGGCCGCCGCCAGCGAGGTGATGGTGCCGATCCAATGCGAGTACTACGCCCTCGAAGGCCTCGGGCAATTGTTGCGCAACGTCGACCTGGTCAAACGCAATCTGAATCCGACATTGGAGATGAGCACGATCCTCTGCGTGATGTTCGATGCTCGAACGAAGCTCTCTGGTCAGGTCGTCAGTGAAGTGAGGGAGCATTTCGGCGACAAGGTCCTGAAATCGGTGATCCCGCGTTCGGTTCGGCTCTCGGAGGCCCCCTCGTTCGGACAACCCATCACCACGTTCGATCCGACATCACGGGGAGCAATTGCCTACCGTGACGCAGCACGGGAGGTACACCATGGCGCGATCTAGTGGACTCGGCAAAGGGCTCAGCTCGATCATTCCCACAGCGGAACTGAGCGAGACCGACACCACACGCGGCGCCGTGTTATCGGACATCCCTGTCGCATCGGTGTCGCCGAATCCGAATCAGCCCCGGGTGCACTTCGATGAGGAGAGCCTCACGGAGTTGTCGGCATCGATTGCCGAGATGGGGGTGCTCCAGCCGATCTTGGTGCGACCGGTCGACGGCGGTGCGTTCGAGCTGATCGCTGGCGAGCGACGGTGGCGGGCAGCGCAGCGAGCAGGGTTGACCACGATTCCTGCGGTCATCCGAATGACCGACGACGCAACGTCGGTCGAACAAGCACTGGTGGAGAACCTGCACCGTCAGGACCTCACTGCGCTGGAGGAGGCAGCAGCCTTTCAGCAACTTCTCGACGAATTCGGTCTCACCCACGATCAGGTGGCGACTCGGGTCGGCAAGAGTCGGTCGGCGATCACCAACAGTCTGCGGTTGCTCGGCCTACCGCCCGCAGTGCAACACCTCCTCGCCGATGGCAAGCTGTCTGCTGGTCACGCCCGGGCACTGCTCGGCACGCCCGACCGGGCTCGGCAGGAACAACTCGCCCGAGAGGCTGCTGCCGGTGGCTGGTCAGTACGGATGGTGGAAGATGCCGTGCGCGCCGATGGGACGCCGGCGCTCGGCGCAGTTCCCGAACACAGCGGACCTGAACCCGTGGACGGGGCGGGGCTCACACCGTCGACGAGGCTGCGTCCGCCGGGCCTGCTCGAACTCGAGCACCTGTTGGCGGAACACCTCGACACCCGCGTGAGTGTGCAGATGACGGCCAAGAAGGGTCGCGTCTCGATCGAGTTCGCTGATCTCGAGGACCTCGAGCGGATCTATCGGGCGATGACGGGCTGACTGGCTGAATCGTCCCGCGCCACGACTCTGACCTCGCGCGTGAGGTCGAGACTCGCGTGGAGCGCGATCAGCCCATGAATCCGTGCGTTCACCGCATGTTCACCCACGCTACGTGGCGGTCAGCTCAACGTCATGTCGAGACAAACCCACAGGCTGTGCGCAAGGTTGTGGACAACTCAGCGACCGCTGGTTGACGTGTCGGCGGTCGAGCCGGACGTCCATGATGTGACCGCTGCAACCACGGCCTCGGTGACGGCGTCGGTGGCGTCGACGGCCGCACGCACTGGACCGAGCGAACACAGCACCGCTGGCATCCTGGTCTCACGCAGGACGGGCAATCGCATCCCTTTCACCTCGGGCACCGGCATGTCAGTGGTGCACCAGCGAGCGGCGAGGTGGGCCGCCAAGGTTCGACCTCCGAGTGACTCGAACGTCGGTACGGCAAAGTACGAGATGAGCGAACGTTCGTCTGTTCGGGCCTCGAAGCCGAGATAGATGTCGGCGTCGAACCGGTTCGCGGCGGCTGCTTGCGCACCTGCTTCGTATTCGTCGGTGGACATCACGGTGGCGCCGCTGCGCCGCAGTGCACGCGTGACCGTTCGGGTGATCGAACTCAGGCCACCGAATTGGCCCACCACGACGCGCAGTGTTCGCAGCGATGCCGTCGTGCCCAGCGACTCGCGAATCGACGCGACGCCCGGCCCCGAGCCGGTCTGGCGACGCAGCAGTTCGAGCATGCGAACAGTGCGGGGACCGCAGATCCCGTCGATGGTCAGGCCGCCGTTGCGTTGGAAGTCGTGCAGCGCTGCGCCGGTCGCCGGGCCGAAAATTCCGTCGGGGCGCCCGCAGTCGAAACCGAGGCGATTGAGTGCATCTTGGAGCTCCGCGATGTCGTCGCCGCGCAACTGTGGCGCGGCCAGTACCAAGAGGCGGTCGCCGAGGCGCCAACCCGCTTCGACGAGGGCCAACCAGGTGTGCTCGTCACAGGCACCGTACGCATGCAGGCCACGCCGGTTCTGGAACGAGGCGACCGCTTCGCTCGTGGACACCCCGAAATCGCCTGGTGCATCGCCGGTCGGTGCCAGTCCGGCTGACGCGAGCCGACGTTGGAGGTCGCGAACCGCCTCGCCGCGTTGTCCCAACGTCAGCGGAAAGGGGCCCGTCAGGACGTGGTCGCAAAGAATTCGTCGAGCTCCTGGAGTAGGGCACCCTTGCTCTTGGCGCCGACGAGCCGTTTCGACACCTCGCCACCGGAGAACACCAGCAATGTCGGAATGCTCATGACGTTGTATCGCATCGCGAGATCCGGGTGATCGTCGACGTTGAGCTTGGCGACCGTGATGTCGCCAGCGTGCTCATCGGCGATCTCGGCGAGTATCGGTGCGATCTGCTTGCACGGGCCACACCACTCGGCCCAGAAGTCGACGACGACAGGCTTGTCGGAGCCGATCACGCTCTCGTCGAAGGTATTGGAGGACAAGTTGACGATGCCGTCTGCCATGGCGAATTCCTTTCGAGGGTCACGAACACCGTACGGACTCGTGAGGAACTGGTACAACAGCCGCCGGCACCCGGGCATTCCCGTTGCAGAGACTGGACAAACGCTCAGTGGTGGACGTTGGCCTCGAGCCAGCGCTCGGCGTCGATGGCTGCCATACAGCCCGACCCCGCCGCCGTGATCGCTTGGCGATAGACGTCGTCCTGCACATCGCCGCACGCGAACACGCCGGCGATGTCGGTGTACGACGAGTCGGGTCGGGTGATCAGGTAGCCGGTGTCGGGGTTCATGGCGAGCTTGCCGACGAAGAGGTCGGTGTTCGGACGGTGACCAATCGCCACGAACACCCCGGTGACCGTGAGCGTCGACACCGAACCATCCACGGTGTCGGTCAACTCGATCCCGCTGACCGAGGTGTCACCGAAGATGTCGGTGACCTGGGCATTCCAGCGGAACTCGATCTTCGGGTTCGCGAACGCTCGGTCCTGCATGATCTTCGACGCCCTCAGTTCGCCGCGGCGGTGCACGACCGTGACCTTGTCGGCGAACTTGGTGAGGAAGGTCGCTTCCTCGAGCGCCGAGTCACCGCCGCCGACCACAGCGATCTCGTGGCCGCGAAAGAAGAAACCGTCGCAGGTGGCGCACGTGGACAACCCGTGGCCGATCAGGCGCAATTCGGGTTCGAGGCCCAGCATCAACGACTGCGCGCCGGTGCTGACGATCACCGAATGTGCCAGGTACTCGGTGTCGCGCACCTGCACCCGGAACGGTCGCTCGGACAGGTCGACTGAGGTGACCTTCTCGGTGAGGACCTCCGTGCCGAAGCGTTGTGCCTGGCTGCGCATGTTGGCCATCAGTTCGGGCCCCGTGATTCCGTCGGGGAACCCGGGGAAGTTCTCGACGTCGGTGGTCAACATCAACTGCCCACCGGGCTGATCACTGGTGCTCGACGGCTCCCCTTCGATCAACAGTGGCGCCAGACTGGCACGAGCTGCATAGACGGCAGCGGTCAGGCCCGCAGGGCCGGATCCGATGATGATGACGTCACGGACGTCTGACATGGCAGTTCCTCACGGATCGATGTAGGCAAATCGGTTTGGGGGTGGGGGTGCTCGATGATCGGCTCAGCCGGCGACACCGTTGCGTTTGCGGAACAGCACGAGCCCGATGATGCTGAGCATGCCGCCGACGATCAAGTAGCTGAGGTACACCGCTCGGTCCCAACCAACAGCGAGTTCGAGCAGGGCTTGGAACCCGCGCATCAGACCCACCATGGTGATGACAGCGATGAGCGTGCCGAGCAGCACGGCGATCACTCCGAACACGGCACCTCGCGCTGCATAGACCACCTTCTGCGTGGTCTGCGCCCGCACGTTGTCGATCACACTGACCAACTTGTCGGTGGTCTCGGATGCCCAGTTCGGATCGGTCAGTGGATTGGCCGGCATGGGGCCGAGGTTAGCCGCCTGTCGAGGGCAGTCGCACCCGAGCGACCTCGGTACACGTGGCGGCTCGGTAGGCGATCGCCAGATCGCGACCCTCGTCGATACCGACCACCACGGGTTCGTCGACGTACACAGCCGGGCCGACGACGAGGTCGATCCCCAGACGTGGACACAGGGGGAACTCGGTGTCGGCGAGCGACTGCTCGGCTTCCGTCAAGTCGTCGTTGCCGGATGCGCTCGTGTCGGTGGCGACGTCGGGTGCACTGAGTGCCCCGACCGCCGCCGATGCGAAGTCGGCGAGGTCGGTCGTGTTGTCCAACTGGTCGAGCCCACTGGCCTCGCCGGGTGGTGGCGGATCGGCGACTCCCGTGTCGAGTTCACTGCCCGCCTCGTCGGTGGCGGCGGCGGGGGCCTGGAGAACGTCGGCGAGGTCGCCGGCGCGTTCGGTTTCGATCAAGGCCTCGGAGTCGGCGGCACCGGCTCCGGCATCGGATGAACTGTCGCTGTCGTTCGAGGAACCCAACTGCAGCGCCACCCCGCCGGCGAGTACCAGGACCATCGCCGCGGCCGCACCGGTGAGCCAGCGCGTCGACGTCGGCCGGCGCCGGTTGTTCAGTGATGTCGCGGCGGTCAACGATGCAGCACCAGCGGCTGCTGCGGCATCGACGCCCGTCGGAGTGCGATCCCGTCGGCCTCCGGTGCGTTCGGCCTCCGGGAGCCGGTCCCACGCGTCGAGCGCACTGGCGAGATGGGCTTCGCGCACCGAAATCGCCGGGGCTTCGACGTCGCCGAGGAGGGCGCGCACCAATCGGAGTCGGTCGACCTCTGCAAGCGCTTCGGGGTCGGTCTCGACGAGGGCGCGCTCGTCGGCGGTCACCTCACCATCGAGATACGAGCTCGCAAGCAGCGTCAGGTCATCGTTCATGTCGAACCAATTGGACGTTCGTCGGAGGCCGGTTGGTTCCGCTGATCTGGACGGGGATCTGGCCGGTGATCATGACGGAGGCGCAGATCGGAGGCCAATGCTGCACGTCCTCGCGAGATCCGTGACTTCACCGTGCCGAGGGGAATGTCGAGTGCGTCGGCGATCTCGGCGTAGTCGAAGTCGGCGACATCTCGCATCACCACGGCGACGCGTAGGTCCTCGGGCAGGCGTTCGAGTGCGTCGTGGAGCACGAGTTGATCAGGGAACGACTCGGTGTAGACGTCGGCGGTGGGATCGGCCGTTTCGGGCCGGTCGTCCTCGCCGACGACATGAAGGGTCGGACGACGCTGCCGCTTGCGCAACTCGTCGAGCGAGGCGTTGGTGGCGATGCGGTAGGCCCAGGTGCCGAATGACGATCGACCATCGAATCGGGGCAGGCTGCGCACGATCTTGATCAACGCCTCTTGACAGGCGTCATCGGCGTCTCGGGTGCTGCCCGCGATCCGGCGGCACACGGCGTGGATGCGGTCGTAGTGGCGCCGTAACAACTGATCGAGCGCGAACCGGTCCCCGCCCTGCGCGGCGGCTATCAACGCGGCGTCATCGAGGTGACGGGGAACCATCTCAGCCAGCGACGGCGATCTCGCCGAGACGGCCGCGATACGGATTCGCGTCGCTGCACGAACCGTCCTGTCCGAGTTCCTTGAGCAGGATCAACATGTGCTTCGACGGTGTGGGCGGCACCGGCGACACCACGGTCTCGGGGTCGTTGGCGAACGCTGTGGAACCGAGCGGGGCACCCCACGCCTCGAACGAGGCGGGGATCACTTCGGCATCAGATGCGAAGAAGTCGACCTGGTACGGACCGGTCTGCACGTCGACGGTG
>ENA-OBLH01000679-OBLH01000679.1-metagenomes-genome-assembly--contig:-NODE-679-length-10664-cov-2.68546_pt1 | contig 10664 bp, 9 predicted proteins | sample MGYA00153382_OBLH01 | MGnify analysis MGYA00153382 | reverse complement strand
TATTGGGCTCTTTGGCTGGCGACAGGGTTGGTCTGCATCCGCTCGACAATGTCAATCGTCAGTTCAGAAACCCGGTGCTGTGCCCAAGATGATTTTTGGAAAGACAGAGCGTTGAGTTGCAGGCCCGCCATGCCGAGCAGGCCTAAGGAAAGCACAAGAATTGAAACCAGAGCTTCAATCAGAGTTGCACCACGTTGCTGTCGCGCAGCAATTTGTTTGGTTGACGTCATATTCATGGCAGTAAAGCTAAATCGCAGAGCACACACTGGAGGTCAGTGCACCAACCCGAGCCCTACCGGGCTTGCTGATGCAGATGGTTCGGCCGTACTTGGTTTCATAAGCGGGGTCGGCGTTATTTATGACGTTGATATCGAACCTGTAGGTGTTTGTGCCGAAACCTCCAGACTGAAATTTGATCACGTTCGGACCATCCTGTTTTTTGAACCTGAACTGGGTTTCAGAAACGTCAATTGCAGGAAATGTTTTTATCAAGGTGTCCCCTGCGTTTCTGGTGTCACTGCCGTCCTCATCCACAAATATTTGCGTCTCAAACTTACCCCAATCATCGGTCGTTTGGCATCCATTTGCGTTGTCTCTTTTTGCACAAACAATAACTTGCTTGTTTCGCACAATAGCTTCACTTCTGGCGTAGTTGAGCATGCCCACGAAAGCGTTGACGTTCGATGACAAGCGGTTGGCTACGACGAAGTCACGTAAGTTGGGCAAGGCAATCGCCATGATCACACCCAGCATAGTGATAGTGACCAGCAGCTCAATCAACGTGAACGCACGCTGGAATTTTGCAAATAATGAACGGTTGTGTCGCATATATAGATTCTAGGAAATCCACCCCCAAACCCGCCAACCGCCCATCGCCGCAAACTTACCTTTTGTCATGACTTTGCGCATTCAGTAGCAGAAAGTCACTGGTAAAAGGTAATGGGCTAACGTTTCACCTCGTCCACCAGCGCCCGAAACTCATCAATATCCTCAAAGCTGCGGTACACGCTGGCAAAGCGGATGTAGGCTACTTTGTCGAGCTTTTTCAGCTCGCGCATCACCAGCTCGCCCAGGCGGGTGGAGGCGACTTCTTTCAGGCCAAGGCTGAGCAGCTTTTCTTCTATGCGCTCGATGGCGGTGTCTACCTGTTCGGTGCTAACGGGGCGTTTCCTCAGCGCCAGGTTCATGGAGCTGTGAATTTTGTTGCGCTTGTACTCAATGCGCCGGCCGTCTTTTTTGACGATGGCGGGAAAGGTGACGTCAGGCCGCTCGTAGGTGGTGAAGCGCTTTTCACAGGCGGTGCACTGGCGGCGGCGGCGAATGAAGTCGGCTTCTTCTGAAATGCGCGTCTCGGAAACTTGGGTTTCGAGGTTTCCGCAGAAAGGGCATTTCATCTGAGCGACTCCATAAATTCATTTTTTGGGCGAATTGTCGCGTTGCTCTGTGCTCGCAATCCTCATGCACCTGAAGTGCATTGCGGTTGCTGTGCGCAGAGCGCCTTGCACTTCATCCCGAAAATTTGAATTTCTGGAGACGCGCATCGTTTTTTATCTGGTTTTAGGCACGTTCTAGGCCTCTAGCACATTAAATACGGGCGCAAGCAGCTATTAATTAAATAGCAACTCGCGCCTATCCCGCTATTTGTAAACCGGGAACCGGCTCGTCAGCGCCATCACTTTTGCGCGCACGGCTTGCAGATTGGCTTCGTCGCGCGGGTTGTCAAGCACGTCGGCCATCAGGTGGGCAGTGGCTTTGGCTTCTTCTTCTTTGAAGCCGCGCGTGGTCATGGCGGGGGTGCCTACGCGCACGCCGCTGGTGACCATTGGCTTTTCCGGGTCTTTCGGAATCGCGTTTTTGTTGATCGTCATGTAGGCGCTGCCCAGCACGGCTTCGGCTTCTTTGCCGGTGATGTTTTTGCTGCGCAAATCCACCAGCATGACGTGGCTTTCGGTGCGGCCACTGACAATACGCAAGCCGCGCTCGACCAGCGTTTTGGCCATTACGTCGGCGTTGATCAAAATTTGCTTTTGGTAGTCTTTGAAGCTTGGCTCCAGCGCTTCTTTGAAGGCAATGGCTTTTGCCGCAATCACGTGCATCAGCGGGCCGCCCTGCAGGCCGGGGAACACGGCGCTGTTGATCGCTTTTTCATGTTCGGCCTTCATCAAAATAATGCCGCCGCGCGGGCCGCGCAGGCTTTTGTGGGTGGTGGATGTGACGACGTCGGCAAACGGCACCGGGCTGGGGTACACGCCGCCAGCAATCAAGCCAGAGTAATGGGCCATGTCAACCATAAAAATCGCGCCAATGGCTTTGGCCACTTTGGCAAAGCGCTCAAAGTCAATGCGCAAGCTGTACGCAGATGCACCGGCAATGATGAGCTTGGGCTTGTGCTCATGGGCCAGCGCTTCCATGGCGTCGTAGTCGATTTCTTCTTTGGCGTTCAAGCCGTAAAACACCGGGTTAAACCACTTGCCGCTCAGGTTGAGCGCCATGCCGTGCGTCAAGTGGCCGCCTTCGGCCAGGCTCATGCCCATGATGGTGTCGCCCGGCTTTAAAAAGGCCAAAAATACCGCCTGGTTGGCCGACGCGCCGCAGTGCGGTTGCACGTTGGCGGCGTCTGCGCCGTACAACTTTTTGACGCGGTCAATGGCCAGTTGTTCGGCAATGTCCACAAACTCGCAGCCGCCGTAATAGCGCTTGCCGGGGTAGCCTTCTGCGTATTTGTTGGTGAGCTGGCTGCCTTGCGCCGCCATGACGGCGGGCGAGGCGTAGTTTTCACTCGCAATCAGCTCGATGTGGTGTTCCTGGCGGGCGTTTTCGCTGGTGATGGCAGCGAACAGCTCTGGGTCGGCTTGTTCGATAAGAATGTTGCGGTTGTACATGGTGGCAGTCCTGAAAAGACACTAAAGCGACATATCTCCTGCAGTCAGAAAAGTTGATGCAAGGGCTGCCCAGGCGAACGGCTGAACGGTTTTGCCAGCACATGGATCGATGTGCATCTGTCAAACCGGTACGCTCCACAGTGGTGTCCCACGTTAGCGGGGCTGACCGCTGGGGCCGCCCAGCCTATCGCCAGTTGCGTACGAACAAAGTGTAGCGCAGGCGCAAAACCAACAAGACTTGGTCAAGAAGCCAGAGCCGCCACTTTTTCAGTGCTCTGTGTGGCTTCTTTTTCAGGGCTGCTGTCTTGGGTTCTTTCACGCAGCTGCACTTGAATGGGCGCTGAAGTGGGGCCAGGGGCCAGCTTGACAGGCATGCTGCGCGGCTGCTGTAGAACCTGCTTGCCGCCGACCACGCTGAGCAGGCGGGCGTGCTCTGCCAGTACTTTGTCGGCATAACCGCCGTCAGAGTCCAGGTTGGCTGCACCCACGTAGTACTTCAAACCGCCTGCAACCGAGCCTGCCCTTGCGATGCATTCTTGCAGCACCTTCACGCCCACCCGCAAGTTGGTTACTGGGTCAAACGCTGCAAACTTGCCGCCAAAGTTTTCGTACTTGTCGGTGTGGATCTTGGTCATGACCTGCATCAGGCCCTGCGCACCCACAGGGCTTTGCGCAAACGGGTTGAAGCCCGACTCAATCGCCATCACGGCCAAGATCAGTGTAGGGTCAAGCTTGGCAGTAGCGCCAATTTCAAAAGCGCTTGCGACCAGCGCGCTCAGCGGCTCAGGCGCCACGTTGTACTTGCGAGACAGCCAAAATGCCAGTGCAGCTTGCTGCTTGGGCAAATCTTTTGGCTCGGCTGCGGTTGCGCGGTCAATGGCTTCGAGTTCAGTGAACTCTGGCGGGCCGTTGGCTTCAAGCTGGCGCTCTTGCAGCCAGGTGACCATCCGGTACTCGGCTTTTTTCTGCAAGTCGGGCCGGGCGGTCATGGTGATGGCGATGCACACCAAAGCCAAGCCCAGCAGTGCGAATCCGTTGTGGGTGATTTCAAAGAAGCCCTGCGCAATGTCTTGAGCAGTGCTGGAAGCACTGCGTTTTATTGCATTAGCTGCGTTTGCAGCGCGGCGCTTGAGTAGCGCTGCCTGCATTGCGCCATAAGGCGCCGTCAGCTCGGCTGGAGTTGTCATAGCATTCCTAGTCTTTACGCTTGCTCGGCTTGTTACGGCTTTTGCAAGTTCTGATCAGATCGCCATCCTGGCTGACCGGCTGCAAAAATTTGCCGGTGGCTTGGTTGGATGTTGACCCCGTTGGTCACGCTGCCAACACGACGTGAGGCTGGCAGCTGATGCGGGTTGTCCCTTAGTTTTGAGACTCGGCGGATTTTATTGGCTAGCTTAATAACCTGTCAATACTATAAATGTAGATTAATATGCCTAAATAAGAATATAAAACTGTATTGTTGGCAAAAATCTCCCTAAATCAAGCCTTTAGGCGAGTTCTTTGAGACATTGCTCTAACTCAAGATTGCGCCTGAAAAATGTTCGAATTGGTAATAAGTAGCGCGCGGCAGGTACTCTGGCAATCACACACCGCGCAGTGATTGGTATTTATGCATTGCGCCATTCTTCGCGGGGGCGTATCTTGGAAGTGTTCGGTTTAGCCGAGCATCGTTGGGTGAGCCAGGAATGGCAACCCCAGCAAACTAATCAAAGCAATCACTTGCTTTGAATGCAAAGCGGGGCGATTCATCCCCCGCATGCAATCCCAGACGGCATGGGTTTTATGCTCGCCGCCGACCCCGGTCAGTTCTGCTGACCGGGGTTTTTAATGTGCGGCCTGGCAAACGCGGTGCACCATAAAACTACAAATTCAGCAATCAAAAACAGTGACGTTTTGATGTTTTCGCTCTGTTATCAGAATTCGGGGCATGTCCGGTGAAGCTTGCAGCAGGTCGCAGCCAATTCAAAAATCCAGATTCAACGCCAAGGCGTGGCTGAAAATCGCGTGCAGTTGGACGGAATCGACATCGACGTACCCGGCCAGTCGGTCAAATCCGGCAAAGCGCAAGTGCTGCAGCCCAGGCTAATTGTGATGCCCGACGGGCGGATTAATTTGCAGGATTTGCTGAAAACGCCCGGGACGGGAATGACAGCCGCTGCCAACGATACGTCAAACGCTACAACTACGATAGCTGCTCGCGCCCAAGAACAGGGCGCTAAACCATCAAAAGGCACTATAAATTCAACAATTTACGGCCACAATTACGGCCACCACTACTGCGCATGCGCCGCAAACCAGCACCGCCCTCATCAACTTCGGCCCGGTCAGCCTGGTCAATGGCAGCGCGGCGTTTTCTGACCGCGTCGTCAGACCCAATGACTCAGCCAACGTAAGTGACTCGACCGGCAAGCCCAGCGCGTTTTTTGGCCGTGGCCCTTACGTCATCAAAGTCACCATCAAAATCATCACCAACGTGATTGTCAAAGCCATTACCGCGCCGTTCAGTCTGCTGGCAGCCGCGTTTGGCGGCGGCCGTGGCGACGAGCTGAGTACCGTCGCTTTTCCAGGCGGCATCGCGGTGCTTGAGGGCACTTCAAAAGCCGGGCTGGACAAAGTTGCCAAAGCGCTGATGGACCGCCCATCACTGCGCCTCACGGTGGTGAGCACCATCAAGCTGGGGGCTGAGGCTGAGGCTGACGGCTACCATCGCGCCCGGTTTGATGAGCTGATACGCTCTGAGAAACGGCGCAGCACCGTGAAAAACGGCGGCACGCTCTCAGCCGCAATCACCGCCATACCCGCTGAATACCCCGCGCTGCTCAAAGAGGTTTACAAGCGTGCCGACATTGCCAAGCCTCGCAGCGGGATCGGCCAAGTCAAAAACTTGCCGGTCGAAAGCATGGGAAAGCTGCTGTTGGCCGATGTAAAAGTCAATCAGGACGCCATGCAGGCCGTGTCACTGCAACGCGGCGTAGCGGTAAAAAAATATCTGGCATTCAAAGAGCTGCTGCTGAACAGGTTGTTTTTAGGGGCCACCAAGTCGGGGAACGTCAGCGCTTCAGGCTTGAAAATTGATCCGGCACCTGACGCCAAAACTGACACCCCAACCGGGCGCGAAATGGAGGCCACGCGCCGTGCTCAACATCGCCACGTCCCGGCTTTGACCCAAATTTGCCAGAACCCCGCATAAATCAGCGAAAATACGCGGTTCGCGTTTATCCCGGCGCCAGTCATTTCTATTTTTAATTTTAATTTTTGCCCAGCCGCAGCCAATTGCGACAGGCGCACCACATGTTCAAATCTTCCAAACCCGCTCCTGTTGTTCAACCTGCTGTTAAATCCACGCCCAAGTCAGACGCACATCCGCTTGACGGCTTGACGGGTGGTGCGTTTTCGGCCCCCACGTCGAGCGAGCGCACTGCGCGCATACGCACCTGGCTTGCGACGGAGCCAACTGCCGAGCAAATGGCGGATGTGTACAAAGACCTGGCCAACCGCGACAAGGGCGCTGCCAAGCCACTTAAAGAAAAGCTGGACGAGCTGAAGCGCAGCAAAGGCCAAGAGGCGATTGCCGCCGAGTGGGCAGACAAAGCCGGCGTGTTGCTGGCTGCCAGCAAGCTCAACCTGGCCGATGCACTGGCCTGGCAGCGTGATGCTGCCAAAGCCGGCGCGCCGCTGTCCAAAGAGCCGCTGGCTTCTGTCAAAGTCAAGCTGGCCGAGCGAGTTAAAACCATTGAAGACCTGCAGCACCGCACGCAAGTCCAGCGTGAAGCCGCCGTGCTTCTGGGCCAGCGCATTGAAGTGCTGTCCATCAAGCCGTGGCGCGATGCACAAGCAGCGCTTGAATCCCTCACCCCTGACGTTGCCCACTGGCAAGCGCAAGCCGACGAGATTGCCAGCGACACCAATTGGGCAAGCGTAGACATTAAATTTCCGCCGCTGCTCGATGCATCACGCGGCCAGCTGTTGGCGGTGTGGGGCGCGTTCCAGGCAGCGCTGGCGGTTACTGTGAAAGCGGCTGAAGACACTTCTGCGCCGTTGCCTGCAGTGCCCGTGTGGGCAGACGAGTTGCGCGCCGCGCGCGGTGTGCCCGCTGCACCGCAAGACGCGCGTGTTCCCAAAGCCAAAATTGACCCGGCTGTACTCAAAGACATGCGTGAAAAAGCCTCCAGCATCGTGCAGGCTGCCGTCGCCAAACTGGAGCACGAAGTCGGTGAAGGCCACGGCAAAGCCACGCCAAAAGTCGCGGCTGAACTGCGCATGGCGCTGCAGCAAAACATCCGCAACATCGACAGCACGCTGGAGGCCGCTGCCCACGCCGCGCTAACGGCTGCGGGCGAGCTGGAAGGCTGGCAGCGCTGGCGTGCCGACCAGATTCGTGAAGAGCTGGTCGTTAAAGCCGAGGCCTTGCTGGCCAAGCCAATGGGAGGCCGCAAACAGCAAGACGCGCTGCGCCACATGCGCGACCTGTGGAAAACTTCCGACCAAGGCGGTACGCCCAACCATGCGCTGTGGAAGCGCTTTGACGATGCCTGCAATGAGTCGTACAAAGTAGTCGAGGCCTGGCTGGAGACAGTCAAGGAGCAAACCGAGGCCGTTAAAGCCCAGCGCCAGGTGCTGATTGATGAAGTCACGGCTTGGGCTGCTGCACATGCGACCAACACCGACTGGAAAATGCACATTCGCAGTCTGAATGGCTTTGTTGAAAAATGGCAAAACGGCGGACACCTGAGCGAAAAAGCATTTGCAGAAATCCAGCCGCTGTGGAAAGCCGCCATGGACATTGCTGACGCGCCTTTAAAAGCCGCGCGCGCCGATGCACTGGCCCGCCGCAAAGCCATGATTGAAGAAGCCCAGGCGCTCGGCGCGGAGCCAGTGCTCCACATCGACGCCGTCAAGCACTTGCAGCAGCGCTGGCAGATTGAAGCGCAAGGCGTGCCAATTGAGCGCAAGCAAGAGCAAAAAATGTGGGACGCGTTTCGCAAGCCGATTGACGACGCGTTTCAGCGCAAAACGCTGGAGCGTGAAAAAGCCGCCGAACAAGCCACAAAAGCCTTGGGCGAATTTGACCGCATGGTACTTGGCGCGGCCAAGGCGGTTGAGGCCGCCACTGCCAGCGGCGATGCCCAGCAGATTCATGCTGCCGCCAAGGCGCTGGAAGCGATTGTTCGTGGTCAGGTGCCGGTTGCCGCGCCAGCTCTAGAGGCGGCCACAGGCTCAGATTCTGCATCAAATGAGCCTGTAGACCAACAAAATCGGGCGCCAGAAGCTTCTGAATCAATAGCAGATGGTACGCAACCGGTGGACGGTGTGGAACACGTTGCAAGCGTTGACGAAGCCGCTGCAATTGAAGAAACCGCTATTGCGGTCGAAGAAGCGAAATTAGAAGGCGAATCGGAAGCTGTACCTGAAGCTGCAGCACAAGAAGACGCCGCACCCGTCGTTGCTCCGCCAAAAGCTGCAAAACCAGTCGTCGCCATGCGCGGCGACGACCGCCCCGGCGCGCGCCGCACCGAGCCTTTTCCCAAGCGGAAATCACGCGGGCCGCGGTGGCAAGTTTGGTGACCGCAAAGATGCAGGCAAACCCGGCGGCAAGCCAGGCAGCAAACCCGGTGGCCCACGCCAAAGCACCGACAACAAGTTTGAGCCGTACCGTCCCGAGCGTGAAGACCGCCCACGCTTTGCCGACCGTGACCAACGCCCCGCGTTTGAAGAACGCGGCCCGCGCTTGGGCGACGCCGCATTCAGAGCTCAGCGCGACGCGTTTGACGCCGCAAACAACGCCCTGAAAAAGCTCCACGTGCAAGCCCACGGTGAAGTGCTGACCAACGTGATTTCCGCTTGGGAAAAGCGCGACGCGGCGCTGCTGCCAAGTGTGCAAGACCTGGGCAAAGCGGTTACGGCCAGTGTGCTGGGCGTTTGGGCCAAAGCCGTCGCCACCCCATCAGGCAAAAACGCTGGCGAATCCTTGCTGCGCCTGGAGATGGCCGCCGACGTGCCCACCCCAGCCGAACACATCAGCGCCCGGCGCATGATGCAACTGCAACTGCTGACCAAACGCAACGCAGCTGCACCGTCTGAGACTTGGGGCGAAGACACTGCCAAAGTGCTGGCGGGTGACTTTGACGCTGCGAACGCAAGGCGCGTGCAAACGGTGTTGAAGGTGCTGCTCAAGCGCTGATTCCTTATTTCCTGCTTTTTTGGAAAGGGGAAGGGTTAAGCGCTTTGACTTCTTCTTGACACACTCGAATTCATGCCGCATGATGGCATGAATTTAGATGTGTTTGTGTTCAAGGAGTCCAAAATGCTCAAAGAAGTCGGCGCCAGCGGCCAGATATCGCTGGGTAAAAAGTTTGCCGGACGATTGTTTGACGTCGTTATTCACGAGGACGAACGATTTGAGCTTTTTCCCATGAAAGTTGTGCCGCAAGGCAGACCATCAGCGACGTTGCTGGAGCGCGCTAATGCATCAGGCGGCTGGCTTCCTCCCGGCGGTTATGCCCAATGTTCGCAGTGGGCACTCGACAACCGCGAAGCCCTGACGGCCTATGCGCAGCAAATCGACGATGAGGGTACAGCTGCAGAGCAACTCGAAAAATTCCTGGCGCAGTCGTCGTCCGGTAACTAACCGAGCCAGCTCATGCCACGCTTTGACGTCTACAAAAATCCCAATCCCAAAGGTGCCCATGCCTTTTACCTCGACATACAAAGCGATCTGGTAACCACCGCCACCCGCTGGTGCATTCCTTTGCGTACAGCAAAGCCAGGGCAGCCAGTTGTAAACCGTGCGCAAGGCTTGCTCAAAGTACTGGGCGTTAGCTGCCTGCTGGACACGCCCAATTTACTGGCGGTGCCTAGCGCGCTGTTGAAGAGTCCTGTCGACCGTCTGGATGCCGCAGCCCAGGCGCTGGCAGAAGCATCGGTCGAATTCATGTTGCGTGGCTATTGACCGTAAGGCTTGAACCCATGACCCCTCAAGATTTCATAGCCAAATGGGGCCCGGGCGGTCCGGCGTTTTATTTAAACGAAGAGCAGGGTGCGCAAAGCCACTTTATTGATTTGTGCGACTTGCTCGGCGTGCCGAAGCCAGGAAGTGAAGACGGCTATTTGTTTGAAAAGAAAACCCTGGAAACGCGGGTCGTGGGCGAAGCACGCGGCTACGCCGACGTGTTCAAACGCGGCTCTTTTGCGTGGGAGAACAAAGCCCCAGGCAGAAACCTCGACTCGGCGCTCAAGCAGTTGCTGAACTACAGCAGCGCGCTCAGCAACCCGCCAATTTTGGTGGTGTGCGACAGGTTGCAAATCCGCGTGCAGACCCAGTTCACCGGCCACCCGACAGAAAAGTTTGCCGTGCTGCTGGCTGAGCTGGCCCAGCCAGACAAGCTGGCGCAGCTTCGTCGCATCTGGCTCAATCCTGAAAGCTTCAGGCCCAAAATCACCAGCCGTGACATCACGGAGGATGCCGCCAAAAGTTTTGCCACATTGGCTGACAACTTGCGCAAGCGTGGTCCGGCTCAAGCCAATGATCCCGCAGGTTTTCAGGCCCATGCAGACGACGTGGCGCATTTCCTCACGCAGTGCTTGTTCTGCTTTTTTGCCGAAGACGTGGGCTTGCTGCCCGGCCGCATGTTTGATGGCCTAGTCAACAACCGAAGTTTGACCAGCGACAAACTCACCAGCGGCATGGCCAATCTGTTCAAGGTGATGCGTGACGGCGGCATGTACGGCAACGACGACATACCGTGGTTCAACGGCGGGTTGTTCAAACGCATTAAAGTGCCG
>ENA-OBLH01000678-OBLH01000678.1-metagenomes-genome-assembly--contig:-NODE-678-length-10671-cov-3.83968_pt1 | contig 10671 bp, 9 predicted proteins | sample MGYA00153382_OBLH01 | MGnify analysis MGYA00153382 | reverse complement strand
ATACCCCCAGAATTTTCCGGTTCTACCCACCCCGACTTGCACCTCATCAAGGATTAATAAGATGCCCTTATCATTACAAAGTTTACGTAATCTGAGGAAATAATCCAAATCTCCGGGACGGACACCCCCTTCCCCTTGGAGAGCCTCTAGCATTACTGCTGCCACTCGCCGTTCATTGCGATCGATCTCCTGAATCATGGCCTCTAGCGCTGCAAAATCATTGTAGGGAACGTAGGCAAATCCCGGCATCAGGGGATCGAAGTTTTTTTGATACTTGGGCTGTCCGGTGGCAGTGACTGTGGCCAAGGTTCGGCCGTGGAAACTTGCCTCGGCAGTAATAATCACCGGGGCAGCAATTCCTAGGACCGTGTGGGCATATTTCCGGGCTAATTTAATTGCCCCTTCGTTGGCCTCCGCCCCAGAGTTACAGAAAAAGACTCGATCGGCACAGGAGTGATCCACAATCCACTGGGCCAGTTCCCCCTGAACAGGAATGTAGTACAGATTAGAAACGTGGTGGAGGGTTTGAATTTGTTGGGTGACTGTTGTTACCAAAGCCGGGTGAGCATGACCGAGGGTGCAGGTGGCAATCCCGGCGACAAAATCTAAATAGGACTTGCCTTGGGTATCCCACACTCGACAACCCTCACCCCGCACCAGTGCTAGGGGAAACCGACCATAGGTGGCCATAACAGCCGCATCAAAGTCGCTGGCATTGTAGGGCTGCTGAAAAATCGGAGCGATAGCAGGAGCCGATTCGGGAATGAGGGTTTCTAGACTCATGTACTTTAATTCCTGATTAATTTCTAAAAATATAATAGTCCTAGGGGTTGAATTTTTGATCAAGGACACTCCATGCAATGCACGAAATATCCTTACTTCCTTGGCACCATCAAAATATTACTAGGTTTGATTTTAGCGGTTATTCAGGAAAATTTGTGTTCTAAATATCAAAGTTCCCTATAATTTCTGACATTTGGATGCGATCAGCCGTATAAAGGCAAAATTCTGTGCGATCATAGTAATCTAGCTATAATTTAGTTCCCTAGGCTGCAATAATAGCCGCCGGAGATATCTTTCTCAGATATTTAGCTTCCCATCCCTAACGGAACCCAACCCCTACCCAGTAATTTTCCTGATAACAACTAGAATTCTGAGTATTTTTTAAATATTAATGTCTAACCGTGAACATAGGTTAGCTATGATTAGAGGATATCTCTAATTTTGTACCTAAAGTTATATGGCTCGTTACACTTGTTCTTTTACCGTATCAACTCCTGTTGATAGTATTCAATCCTCTTTAGTTAATGTTTTACACTCCTGTCATTTTGATATTATTTATGACACAGGAGATTACCTGATGGCGCGAGAGATTCCCGGAAATGTCACCTTCGGTAAATTGGTGACTGTAGAAGTCCTGATTGACAAACCAATTTTGACTAGTCAGGAAATTCGGATGAATTTTGTAGTCAAAAATGAGGAATTACCGCTACAGGTGGATAATCATTGTTGGCAAATGTATAACATAGTCCGGGGAGCAGTTACAGATAATCGTCAATGGCAGCTTCTAGAAGCAATTCCTAGTTAGCTTTCCTTTTAGGCGATCGTCTTAGAGGATGTTTTAAAAGTTTCTGGCGGTTTCAACCGCAGCTACCTTTTTCAGATATTCTCTTAGTCTCGACGATCGCCTGATGTAGGTAGTTTTTTTAGCGGTCTATTTTAGATTCTAAAGATTTCTGAAGACTAGCATCTACTGTACTCAGAAAATTGTAGCCCGTGGCTTTTTGTAGCTGATCTACACTGACCCGGAAACTCTGCCAATTTTTGTTCTTAATTCCTTGATTATTGGGGATATTCACAGCAATAATTCTTGTATTATTACTAATCCCCTTGATCCCTGCCCCCGGCTGATCCAACACCACAATGATTTTCCAAGTTTCCCTAGGGACAGTAACTTTTCCTTTGGCGATCGTTCCCTTCTTCCCACTCCCTCCAGCAATAATATAAAGTTCCTTCCCCTGGTCAACTAAGCTCCGGCTATATTTTTCTAGGTCTGCCCAAGCTCCCCGATTATTATCAGGAGTTTGGGGAATAATATTAGTCATTAAGAAAGTTACTGAGTTGTTCTCTATACTATTGGTACGATCGGCTGAGGGAGCCAGATGCCCTCGATCGTAACCACTGTTGTTGTAGTCTGTGGGGCTGACTTGATCCCAACCTTGAGGCAGTCCGTCATCGGCTCGAAAGTCATCTTGGCGATCGCTAGTTCCCAGCCAAGATTTGTTAAGCTGCCAGCTTACCCAATTAGCAATTCCTTTTTCTCGATTATAAGAAAGAGCATATTGAGATTTTTCTATCAAATAGTTATTAAAATTACTAGGATTAGGAGTAGCTTGACTAGGATTACCCAAAAGTAAATGATTGTTGGCAATACTAGGCGGAAATAGATTGATACAACCAGCCACGAAGATAACAATAATTGCCAGTAAATAAAAAGATTTTTGTTTCAAAGATTGCCCCAGAAAACTTAACATAAACTTAATATAAAGCCCTACATAGTTATTATTTTTGGTTATTATTTCTTAATCTCGATGCCCCGTAACTATGTAGGTTACTCTTTGGCCAATATTAGTAGCATGGTCAGCCATACGTTCCAAATGACGAATTATTAAGGCTAGCAGAATTATTGGCTCCACAATTCCGGGGACATCCCGCTGAAAAGCTAAGATTTGATAAATACGATCGTGGGCATCATCTACTACATCATCTAGGCGCTTAATCTCGCTGCCGGTGGTAGCATCCAAATCTCCCAAAGCTACAAGACTCTTGGCTAGCATGGCTTGGGCATTATGAGACATTTCTGCAATTTCTACCATACAATCAGGAACGGGATAGGGAAATAGTTTAATGGCAATTTCTCCCAAATCTTCGGCATAATCTCCAATTCTTTCAATATCTCGGACTAACTGCATGAAGGCACTAAGCAATCGGAGGTCTTGGGCTGCAGGCCCTTGCTTGGTAATTAAACTAGCACATTCTAACTCAATCTGGCGATAGTACTGATCTACTTGATCATCAAGTAAATTAATTTCGGGAATTACTTCTAGATGCCGATGGAATAGTGCCTCATGACTAAGCCGAAAGGAGCTTTCTACCAAGGTTCCCATCCTCAATACATCCTGCTGTAAGCGCCGGAGCGATCGCTTAAATTGGGTAGCATCAGCCCGAAAATTAGAAGATGACAAGCTCATAATACTTAAATGTAAAAAATATTTATATTAATAATCTAATATAGCAAGCTTAAATATTCTGTAAATATCAACACTTAGAACTGCTACCTAGAATTACCCTACTAGTTTAACTACCTTTAGTTAAGGATAGATGAACTAGCCTCTCCTGAGGTGAGAGACGGGACGATCATTTTTTTGTGGGTTGAGAAGGGCAATCGCAGTTTTTATTTTGATCTCAGGATAAGATTGCTTACTAATTTGCTACAATCTAAAATAATGTCCTACTTTCATCTAACTTGCTCAGCCTAGTTTGGAAAAATTTTAGTGTTACAGATACCATCCAAAAACTTAACTATTGAAGAGTTTTTGTTGCTTCCAGAAACCAAGGCTAGTAATGAATATATAGAGGGAAGAATAGCTCAAAAATCAATGCTTAAAGGGAAACATAGTACAACTCAAATATAGTCATCTTCCTGTATCAATCAAATCTTTAAGCCTCAACAAATTGCTTAAGTTCTTTCAAAATTATGCTGTAGTATCTGAGATTATCAATATTGTATATTATGGAGCAATTATTTATTTGTACTGACCTCGATCGAACCTTATTACCAAATGGAAAGCAACCAGAATCCCCCGCAGCACGGTCAATATTTACTCGTTTAGTAAGTCGTCAAGAGATATGTTTAGCCTACGTCACTGGGAGAAATCTCTCCTTAGTCCAAGAAGCAATTCAAAATTATAATCTACCTTTACCTAATTGGATCATTGGGGATGTAGGTACTACCATTTATCAGTTCTTTGACGATCAATGGCAATATTGGCAAAGTTGGACGCAGGAAATTGCTGATGACTGGAAAGGCCTAAATGCCTCAGATCTGGAACCATTATTTACTGATCTAACTGATAAATCTCCTTTGACTTTACAAGAGCCTGATAAACAAAACCGGTTTAAACTTAGCTATTATCTGCCTTTAGATATTGAAAAAGACCCTTTGCAGCAGAATATTAGTCGTCGACTCAAACAGCATAATATTGCAGCAAGTTTAATTTATAGTGTTGATGAAATTGCAGAAATAGGCTTATTGGATATATTGCCAGCCCAGGCGACTAAACTTCATGCTGTGGAATTTCTCATGGGTCAACTAGGTTTTGATTATAGTAATACTGTCTTTGCGGGAGATAGTGGTAATGATATGCAATTGTTAGTCAGTGCTGTACCTAGTATTTTAGTTGCAAACGCCCATGATGATATTATTAAGCAAGCTCAGATTCAAATAAAAGAACAAGGAAACACAAATAGTTTATATTTAGCCCAGGGCGGTTTTTTAGGTATGAATGGAAACTACAGCGCAGGAATTTTAGAAGGGATTGCCTATTATCATCCAAATACACAACAATGGATGAAGGAAAATGATATATAAATGATGAATCTTAAAAGCCTTCTATCTATACAATACTTTGCAAATATAGGAGGAAATATTCTTTCTAGGGAACAAGGGGCTTATACCTCTTGTCCGTACTTTATGAACTAGGAAAATGGTGTATTTCTAGCTTTAGAAGCAATTAGTAAAAACTTGAAATATTACAGAACAATTTAATGTACGAACAAATTTCTCACTCCCTCTTAAATTCTATACTTGATGATTTAAAACCTGAAATTCTTCGTCAAGATCTACGGCATTTTTATACTCGTCTGGGGGCAAATTTTTACGCAATCCATTCACTATTTTTTACGCTGTACGGACATCGAGATGATTTCAATTTGCAAATGTTGCGGTTAGTAGAAACTATGGCAAAAGGTTATCTCGATCGCTCTGCTGAATTAGAGCTTTTAGATATTCAGCGAGAACAAGATCATAACTGGTTTTTGTCTCAAAAATGGGTAGGATTGGCACTCTATTCCAATGGATTTGCAGATAACTTACGAGATTTAACAAATAAAATTAGTTATTTTCAAGAATTAGGGATCAATATGGTACACATTATGCCGATTTTGAAATGTCCTAAGGGTAAAAGTGATGGTGGTTATGCAATCAGTGACTTTCGCCAAATTGACGATCGAGTTGGTAACTTAGCAGATCTGCGCCACATTGCTGAAGATTTCCGCAAGCGTGATATTTTGCTAGTCCTGGATGTTGTGCTAAATCACACTTCTGATGAACATGTATGGGCAAAACAAGCCATCAAGGGCGATCGCCGTTTTCAAGATTATTACTATATTTTTGAAGACAGAGAAATTCCTGATATGTTTGAACAAAGTATGCCAGAGGTTTTTCCAGAAACTGATCCGGGGAATTTTACTTGGAATCCTGATCTAGAAAAATGGGTAATGACAGTTTTTCATAATTATCAATGGGATTTAAATTACAGTAATCCTGCGGTGTTTATTGAAATGCTAGATATTATTCTATTTTGGGCAAATCAAGGTGTGGATGTTCTGCGCCTTGATGCGGTGGCTTTTTTATGGAAAAAGATTGGAACTTCTTGCCAAAATGAGCGTAAAGCCCATTTACTTTTACAGTTAATGAAGGACTGTTGCCAAGTGACTGCCCCGGGGGTGTTATTTATTGCTGAAGCGATCGTTGCGCCCATTGAAGTAATTAAATATTTTGGCGAAGATGCGATCGCTGCAAAAGAATGTGAGATCGCCTATAACGCTACTCTAATGGCATTGCTCTGGGACGGAATTGCCACTAAAAATACAAAGCTTTTGAGTCAAGGAATCAAGAGCTTACCCAAAAAACTAGAGCGTGCTACTTGGCTAAATTACGTCCGTTGTCATGATGATATTGGTTTTGGCTTTGATGATGATGATATGCGTTTAGCAGGTTACGAACCTTCTTCCCACAGACGTTTTTTAGTTGATTACTTTAGTGGTAAGTTTGATGGCTCGGCTAGGGGTTTAGAATTTATGTATAACGAAGCTACAGGAGATGGCCGGATCTGTGGTTCCTTAGCTTCTTTGGTGGGCTTAGAATCTGCCCTAGAAACCCATGATAAAGATTTAATTACTGCTAGTATTAATAGAATTTTATTGCTCCACGGAATTATTTTATCTTTTGGAGGAATTCCTTTAATTTATAATGGTGATGCCTTAGGCGTACTTAATAATTATAGCTACACTGAAGACCCTAGTAAAAGCAGTGATAACCGTTGGGTTCATCGTCCGAAAATCGATTGGGAAAAAGCCGAACTACGCAAAAAACAAGGCACTGTCCAATACACTATTTTTACCGCCATGAAGAAAATGATTTCTATTCGCAAAGAAATCTCGGCTTTTGCTGATTTTAATAATCGGGAATTATTACATCTAGAGAATGAACATTTACTAGGTTTTATTAGGTTCGATCATCAACGAATCTCTGAAAAAGTATTAGTAATTGCTAATTTTGATGCCAATCCCCAATATTTAGATTTGGAGGCACTAAATAATAAAGGTTTTAGTGTTCATAGTCGGTTTATTGATTTATATAGTGGCAAAAAGCCATCACAACAAGATGATCAGATTGTTCTTGAAGGTTATCAATTTTACTGGTTAACAGAAACATAACCCCAAGAATAGCCTAGATCCAATTGCGGAACCACATGCGGATATTATAGCCATTAGCACTAAGAGGTAAGCCCAGAAAAACTGGCATCCAGAAGATAAATGCCCCGGCCACTAATAAAATTATTACAATTCCGGCAATTTTTTGGTTGCTAGATCTGCTGTTTAACCAACGATCGACTAACCAAGCTAAACCCAAACTAGCAAATACCGCCGAACCCATATAGTGATAAAGAAAAATACACCGATTGACCCGCATCCAGGGTAATAAATTAGCTGCCCAATTTGCGACTACATAAACAGCTAACCAGTCGCCTCCAGACCAACTTTTGCCACCGTTACTAATCTGTTGCCAAACTAACTTCAAGACATAAACTATTAATAACAAAATAGCTGCCGTAGATAGCCACCATAAAAAAGGATTTCCCATCGCATGAACTGCATATAAAATCCCCCCTTCTCCGGGGGCTAAGGGAGGAGTTTGAGGCACTGGATCAGTAAGATTTCTTGCCGTATCATAAAAGTATGCTACTGGTCGCCACATAACGAGCCAGCTATACCAAGTTGAACAGTAGGGATGGACATCAGCACTACTGCCAATTCGTTTATGAAAGGAGAGAATATCTAACTGGGACTGGAGAAAATTTGGCTCTGGATTCATAATCAAATGAGGAATCCAGAGAAGACTATAGGTAATTACAGGAATCACTGCAAAGTTACCCAGAAACTGCCAAAGATTAATTTGACGTAAATTAGCTAATAGGGATAAACTTTTTTCCTCTTGCCTAAATTTTGGTTCTACTAACCAAGCAATCATCCAGACAAAGTAAATTCCGAGGAGAAACCATAAACCATTCCATTTAATTGCTGCTGTTGCTCCAAAGAATATCCCAGCGATCGCTAATTGAAAACTCCGTTTTGTCCCCTGATTTTTGAGAGCAAATAGCAGAAATAACTGCCCCAATAAGCCTAAAATTACTAAGTAAACATTATTCAAAGCATAGCGAGATTCTACTAGAAATAATCCATCTAGGGCGGCAAATAAGCCAGCAATTAAGGCATAACTCCAACGGGGATATAGCTGGTAGGCGATCGCTGTCACCACTAAGGGAATAAAAGAACCCGTCGAAGCATTGAGCCAACGATAGCTAAAGGTGGAGCGGAGGGAGCCGGTTAGTTCATTCACGGTATCCTGACCGATCGGCATTTTACTCCCCAGCCAAATTCCTAAGGCAATAATATACTGGCTCAAGGGCGGATGGGCATTAAAAAACTTAGTCCCGGTTAGGTAGTCATTGGCAAATTTAGCGTAGTAAACCTCATCAAAAACTAGGGCATTAAATCTCCCCAACCCCCAGAAGCGCAGGGTCAAGGAAGCCGCAAAGATTGCTGAGATACCCAAGACAAACCAGAGGAGTCCGGGATTAGCAGATTTTTTGGCATCATTCATAAAAGGATTCCTTAACGTTAAATTTTAACTAGGCATTAGCTTATGTCTTAACTACGCTGAACTAGCTACGCTAATCAATTTAAGCAATAAATTACCCCTATTGATGTTTATTTTTCTAAAATGTTTCGCTATATTTGGTAGCAACTGATGCTGTAACTCTAGGTAAGACCCTTGATAATTAACAGCAATAGCTAGATTATCTCTACACCACATAATAATAGCCATGAAAAAAAATCACTCCTTCCCTGCTGCATTAGCAGTCACGACGATCGCCTCTAGTATCGTTTTCTCTTCCCTCAGTGCCTCTGCCACACCCTGTAATTTCCTGAAAGGCAATAATGCCACCCAAGCCACCAGCGGTATCTCTCCTTCTAGTCTAGTTTCTAGCAACCAGATTAGCCCAAATGGGAATCAATGGGGAATCTGGGGGATTGGGGCAGCGATCGCTGCTGGCCTATTTGGTACTGGCATGGTTCTGAAATATAAAGCTAACCATCGCCAAGATGATGCTGTAGTAGCAGAGCTAGAAACTGCTGCTCCTGAGTTTCCTGAGTTGAGCAGTTTTGCGATCGTTGTTCCTCCAGAAGCCTTGATTCCTGCCCAAGAAGCTGATGCTGATTTAACTTCTGTGGGTTAGACAAATACTTACAGCTTTTCAATTGCAAATTGCTAGAAATGAGTAAATTAAATAACGTGAGTTCGGTTTAAGCAAAAGCTCTGACTCTAAGCTTAGAGACTTTCCCTGATAGGTAAATCTAGTAAGCAACTGTGGCAACTACAGCGTAAGGGTGGGCAATGCCCACCCTCCAATAGAATCTGTGCATAAAACCTATAGTTAATAGGTTAATTGGGCAAGACAAGCGATCGAAATCCCTAGAAATAACCCGACAATTACTTGAAAAGGTGTATGTCCTAGTAATTCCTTGAGGCGGTCTTCATTGAATTTGTGACCTTCTTGGAATAGCTCATCAATAATTTGATTCAGAATCCTTGCCTGTTTACCTGCTGCCTGCCGCACTCCCGCCGCATCGTACATGACAATTACGGCAAATAGGGTAGCGATCGCAAACTGATTACTATCCCAGCCAGATTCCTGCCCTACTCCAGTTGCTAAGGCAGAAACCAGAGCCGAGTGGGCGCTAGGCATTCCTCCTGTCCCCACCAACACCCGGAGATTAAACTTCTTCTGCCTAAAAAATTCAATAAATAGTTTAATGACTTGAGAAATCAACGAAGCAGAGATGGCGACGATTAAGACGTGATTATCGAGAATTGTGGCAAAGTCCTGCATAGTAAGCTCCTAATTGGGGACTCCTAGTTAATGAGTACGCATAGTAATAAAATCAGCGATCGCCCTCAGTGCTTCTCCCTTTTCTCCCCAAGGAGATAGTTCTTCCTGAGCCGCTACCACCAATTCATCTGCTTTGCGGCGGGATTCTTCTAAACCCCACAAACTAGGATAAGTAGCTTTCTGGGCTTGTAAATCTTTTCCAGCGGTCTTGCCAAGCTGTTCTTGGGTGGCAGTAATATCCAGAATATCATCCACAATCTGAAAAGCTAAACCAATATTTTGGGAATAACTGGCCAACTTTGCTAAATCTGCTGCTTCAGCCCCTGCTAATATTGCCCCAGAGAGGACACTGGCCTCTAGCAAAGCGCCGGTTTTGTGGGTATGAATAAAAGTTAAAGTTGCTTCAGTAATATCTGGCTTCCCTTCAGAATCGAGATCTACCACCTGCCCGCCGACTAAACCAGCCGCCCCCACAGCCTGAGCTAGTTTTGCTACTACTTGCAACAATCTGGGGGCCGGAATATCTTTGGTAGTAGTTACCATTTCAAAAGCATAGGCCAAGAGAGCATCTCCCGCTAGGATAGCAATATCTTCCCCATAAACCTTATGGTTAGTTGGTTTCCCCCGGCGGAGGTCGTCATTATCCATAGCTGGCAGGTCGTCGTGAATCAGAGACATGGTATGAATCATCTCTAAGGCACAGGCTGTGGGCATGGCCATAGCTGCATTTCCCCCCACCAGTTCACAGGTCGCAAGACAAAGAATTGGGCGTAGGCGCTTACCCCCTGCCATGAGGGAATAGCGCATGGATTCGTAGATTTTTTCTGGATAAACTAGAGCGATCGACTGGTCTAGGGCGGTTTCTACTTCCTGCTGTCGCTCTTTAAGATAACTATTTAAACTAAAATTATTACCCATCCCTTAAAATCCTCACCTCAACTCCTCAAATATTCCCCATTATTCTATCTGCTTAAGGAACCTTTACTGCCTAAGAACGATAATAATTGATACGGAAATAAGCTCTAAAAATCTGCCAATCAAGAATGCTAAAATCTCTACATGTTTGATAATACCTGCAAATTCCTAGCCGAAACCTTCTCCGCCGACTTTGCCAGTTGGATTTTAGGTGAACCTATTCCCCTTACGGAACTGA
>ENA-OBLH01000676-OBLH01000676.1-metagenomes-genome-assembly--contig:-NODE-676-length-10675-cov-2.81243_pt1 | contig 10675 bp, 10 predicted proteins | sample MGYA00153382_OBLH01 | MGnify analysis MGYA00153382 | reverse complement strand
CACGCCATGCAGATCGCCGTACACTTCATCGGTGGAAATGTGCTGGAAGCGGAATGCCGCTTTGCCGGCTTCATCCAAAGCAGACCAATAGGTACGTGTCGCTTCAAGCAACGTGTAGGTGCCAGTGATATTGGTATGGATAAACTCGCCCGGGCCGTCAATGGAGCGGTCAACATGGCTTTCAGCCGCGAAATGCAGCACCGCGCGGATTTCGTGCTCTTGCAGCAGCTTGCCGACCAGCTCGGTATTGGCAATGTCGCCGTGAACAAAGTGGTGCAGCGGGTTGCCCGCAAGCGCGTCCAGGTTGCGCAGGTTGCCTGCGTAGGTGAGTTTGTCCAGGTTCACCACGCCTTCATTTTTGGAAGCTGCTGGCGCAAGCCAGTCCAGCACAAAATTGGAACCGATAAAGCCCGCTCCCCCCGTCACTAAAATCATAAGCAACCCGTTTTCCTGATGAAGCTGCATTGTCGCGGGTAGCTGGCCGCCTCATTCGTCCTGCGATAAGACTCAAGACACAAAGTAATCGATAGCGAAAATGCTGACGCTTTGTAGCAAGTAAGGTCGTGTCATTACGCAGATTACTATTAAATAAATAGCTGCAAGCGCCCGTAATCCTTGGTCTGCAGGCCAATATTATTGAAAAACCGCAACTATTTCTCGGCAAAGGCCCGCTCAATCACGAAATCCCCCGGCTTCGACGTTGTGCCTTCCTTGAAGCCTTTGCCTTCAAGCATGGCTTTCAGGTCCTTCAGCATGTCCGGGCTGCCGCAAATCATCACGCGGTCGTTGGCCGCATCTAACGGCGGCAGTTTCAGGTCGTCAAACATCTTGCCGGACGCCATCAGGTCGGTGACCCGGCCCATCGTGCGGTAGGACTCGCGCGTGACAGTGGGGTAATACAGCAACTGTTTGCCGATCATTTCGCCCAAAAACTCGTGGTGCGGCAACTGCCCGGTTATCAGGTCGTGGTAGGCGAGCTCTCCCAATTCGCGCACGCCATGCGCCAGCACGACTTGCTCAAACGCTTCGTAGGTTTGCGGGTCGCGGATGATGCTCATGAACGGGGCCAGGCCGGTGCCAGTCGACAGCAAATACAGGCGCTTGCCAGGCAGCAGGTAGTCAATCAGCAGCGTGCCGGTACATTTTTTGCCGACGATAACGGTGTCGCCCACTTTGATGTGCTGCAGGCGTGAGGTCAGCGGGCCGTCGGGCACCTTGATGCTTAAAAACTCCAGGTGGTCTTCGTAGTTGGCGCTGACGATGCTGTAGGCGCGTAACAGCGGCTTGTCATTGACGCGCAAGCCAATCATGGTGAAGTGGCCATTGCTAAAGCGCATGGACTCGTCGCGTGTGGTGGTAAAGGTAAACAATTTGTCGGTCCAGTGGTGGACGGACAGCACACGTTCTTCGTTAAAAGCGCTCATGGGGGAGTGAAGGTTGTAGAAGGGAGAACCCTGATTTTAACGTCTCATATGCTTCACCCGGCGAAGTGGTCAAACGAGGCGAATTGCGCTTCGACAAGCTGGCCATTCCCATCAACCAGCCGCAAACCGGGCCTGGCTTCAATCACGCCAATCCGGGTGACAGGCGTCTGGCTGCTGGCGGATGCGGCGTGAACCGCGCTTCTGGCGCCGGGTGGCGCAGTAAAGGCCAATTCGTAGTCGTCACCGCCTGAAAACACTGTTTCTAGCTGTTTTTGGGCATCAAATTGGCCTCTAGCCCAATCAAAGCGGTCGCAAGAAGCTATTAAATTCATAGTACTGTCCGTATTGACCGTTGCGCCCACGCCGGATGCTTTCAGGATGTGCGCCAAGTCACCGGCCAGACCGTCGCTGACATCAATCGCCGATGTGCCAATGCCGCGCAGCGCCGTGCCCAGGGCAACGCGCGGCGTGGGCTGCTCAAGGCGCAAACGCGCTGTGGCCAGCACCTCGGCTGGCAATGCGATGTGGCCTTGCAACGCATCCAGTGCCAGCCGCGCATCGCCCAGCGTGCCGCTGACGTAGATGTCGTCACCGATTTGTGCTCCTGAGCGCAGCAGCGCCTTGCCGCGCGGCACCTCGCCAAATACAGTGATGCAAATGTTGAGCGGGCCGCGTGTGGTGTCGCCGCCAACCAGCTCGCAGCCGTGCGCGTCGGCCAGCGCATACAGGCCGTTTGAAAATGCTTGCAGCCAGGCTGGGTCGATGCTGGGCAGGCTGAGTGCCAGCGTGAAGGCCACGGGCGTTGCGCCGCAAGCCGCCAGGTCGCTCAAATTCACCGCCAGTGCTTTGTGGCCCAGTGAAAACGGACTGACATCTGCAAAAAAGTGGCGGCCCTCTACCAGCATGTCGCTGGAAATAACCAGTTGCATACCGGGTGTGGGGTCTATCAAGGCGCAATCGTCGCCACCGCTGAGTGCGGCACGCTGGGCCGGCCTGCTGAAGTAGTGCTTGATGAGGTCGAACTCGGTCATGCACCGAGGATACAGGCCATCGAATTTGAATCGTTGGATCAAGCCAGATCAGCCCTGGCCGTGTGCCAAATCGCCTCTGAAGCGCTGCGCGGCCTGGCGCACCACCTCCGCCAGCAGCGCTTCTTCGCCCTGGCGCTCGCGCAGCCAGCGGGCGTCGTTTTCACCGCGCGACACACTGCTTTGCAGCATGTGCAAGAACGAAGCGCAGCCCAATGCGTCGGCGTGCTTTTCAATTTGCCGAAAGGTCAGCAAAATGTGGTCGCGCAGCGGCATGTGCTTGCCCGTGGCGGGGTCCACATACACCGCGTCCAGCCCAAAACGGCACGCCTGAAAGCGGTTGTAGGTGTAGACCAGGTAGTCGTCTTCCTGCGGCATGAAGGGCTGGTCGCGCATAAACCACGCACTAAGTGCCTGCACAAATGCTGACAACGCTGCGGCGCGGGTCACGGTGAGGGGCGTGTCAAACACGCGGATTTCAATCGTGCCAAATTCAGGTTTGGGGCGAATGTCCCAGTAAAAATCCTTCATGCTTTTGACCACGCCAGTGCGCGTCATTTTGTCGAAGTACACCTCAAAGTCGGCCCACGTCAATACAAACGGCGCGCGCCCAGACATGGGGAACGCAAACACCGAATTGAGCCGGGCCGAGTCAAATGCCGTGTCTTGACCCTGCACAAACGGGCTGGACGCAGACAGCGCGATGAAGTGCGGGATGTAGCGTGACATGCGGTGCAGCGTGAGCAGCGCGGTGTCCGCATCAGGGCAGCCCACGTGCACGTGCTGGCCAAAAATAGTGAACTGTTTGGACAGATATCCGTACAACTCGCCCAGCTCTTTAAAGCGCGGCTTGTCGTAAATACGCCGCTCGTGCCAGGCTTGGTACGGGTGCGTGCCGCCGCCGACCACTGCAATGTTGAGCTTGTCGGCGCTCTTGACCAGCGCATCGCGAATTTGCGTGAGTTGCCCCAGCACTTCAGACGGCGAGTTGCACACGCCGGTCGATATTTCGATCATGCTGGATGTCATCTCAGGCACCACCGCGCCGGGCAGCGGCGTTTTTTTCATCAGGCGCAGCATGTCCTCGGCATACGGGGCTAAATCGTAATCGTGCGTGTTGACGAGTTGCAGCTCCAGCTCAACACCTAATGACAATGCAGCGGATTTGCCAAACGGCTCCAGACTGCTCATAAATCGCCCCTTTGGCTGCTGCCAACAACGGCTGGTTGCAGCTGCAATTTGGGCGGCCGTGAGCTTTCACCGGCCCGCGTGATGGCCAGCGTGGCCAGCATCGCTCCAAACACTTCCATCAGCAAGATGGCGGGCAGCGCAATGCTGGCGATTTGCTTGCCCAAAGTGGGCTCCGCACTGATGAAGCCAGACACCAGCAGCAGGGCAACGGACGAAAGCGGCGACATGGCGCAGCCCACCCACAGCGCTTGCCGCCAACTGGCACCACTGCCCACGTTGCCAAGCGCAGTACCCACAATTTTGGACGCGACGCGCACCACAATCAGTACCGCCACCAGCGCCGCCACCGGGCCGCCCCAGTCAGCCTGCGCGGCAACCACCGACACCAGCACAAACATCAGCATGGTGAGCATGCTCGACGCGGTTCCCATTTGCCTTGGCCACGACCACGGGCGTGGGTTGAGCTGCTTGAGCAGCATGCCGCCCAGCAGCGCAGCCAACGCGGCCGAGCCGCCGAAGTGCGCCGCCAGCGCAGCGCCAGCTGCAATCACGGCCAGCAGCAAAATAGCGGTGTTTTCACTGGTCGGGCTCATCACCCGCAGCGCCATGCGCAGCACCAGCGCCAGCGCACTGCCCACCACCACCGACAAGCCCAGCACCACCAGCACCGGATAAAAGCTGGTGCTGATGGTGACGGCGACGGGGCCCAAAATCTTCTCGCCCCTTCCCATCATTCCAGCCGCGGCGCTGCACAGCAACAGCGCGTAGAGTGTGCTCAGCGTGGAGAGCACCATGGCACGCTCACTGACCGGACCTGATGCGCGCGTATCAATCAGCACCCGCGCCAGTACCGCCGGTGACGCGGTCATGGCCAGCATGGCCAGCGGCTGCGCTACTGCTTCACGCACGCCCATGTACTTCATGGCCCAGTAAACCGACACCAGCGTCAGGCCGGACTCCAGCAGGCTTTGCACCAGCACCATCGGGTTATGGCGAAACCAGCGCAGCGATATGCGCCCGCCAGCTTCAAACAGCACCACCGCCACGCCAAGCTCCAGCAGAAAAAGCCCAATGCCTTCCAGCGGCCACAGCGCACCGGTAAAGCCGGCGAAACCGGCCAGCGCACCGACCACCGAATAGCCGATGACCTTGGGCAGCCCGGCATAGCGCTGCACCAAATGCCCTGCTGCAGCAGCCAACGCCAGCAGAACCGACCACTGCACTGTAGCGAGGCCGGCCGACGGTTTGATCCACTCAGACCAGATATTGAGGAGGTCTTGCATCAAAAATAACCCTCCAGGTTAACGGTTAGGGTACCGGCAATGCGGCGCATACCGCGTCAGCAAAAGTCGTGACAGTCGTAACTAATTGCTAACCCTCAACAACGCCGCGGCTACTTTTCCGGTATGAAAAAGCTGCGCGGCTGGCTGTACAGCCGCGCCCAAATAGCGCGGCGAATGCGCGCCCGGTCAATGCCGCTGACGTTGTGGGCCTGCAAAGCCAGGCGAAAAGCGCAGTAAAAACTCACCCCCAAATTCAGCGCGCCTATCAGCGGTATCGCTGCTATGCACCACCAGATGGCGGGGAGGCGAAATGCATCTGTGCCGATTGCTGCACCAGCAGCAGCCAGTTGCCCGGCCGACAACGTCACGTGCCGCATCTCCAACTCAAACCCAAAAAAGCCGGTGAACGCGGGGATCAGGCCCAACATGAAACCCAGCGAAATATTTGATGCAAAGCCCGACACATTCATGCGCATGAAGCTGGCCCAGCGGTCGGCCCGCTGCGCTCCCAGAACTTTTGTAAAGTGCGGGTTGTGCCTGATCGCAGAGCCCAGGCGGTGCAGTACAAACCAGTTTTCAAACCAGCCCGCCACCATGCTGGAGGTAAAAAGTACCAAGCCGGTAAAAGCCGCCCACAGCAGGGTTGGGCCGATAAGCGAGAGAGATTTCAACACGTACGCCGCCTCTTGAGCGTTCAGCATCGGCTGGCCGCGCAGCAGCACAATGGCCACATTGACCAGCAGCACCGCTGGCACCACCATCAGCACATTGCCCAGCACGGCCGCCACCTGCGAGCGCACCAGATGACTCACTTCGTCGACAAAATCTTCAATCGCGGTGCTTGAATTTATGTCTTTCAGCTTGGCCGCCATGGCAGGGGCTGTCATGGCCGGTTGCTTGGTGGCCAGCGTGAAATTGAGCAACTGAATCAGAATAAAGCTGCCCGCATACACAAAGCCTGCGCCAAAGCCGCTCCAAAACGCCGACAGGCCAATGCCCGCAACCGTAAACTTCAGCAGCGTGGTCAGCGCCGTCACCGCGCCGCCACCCATCGCTTTGCCCAGCATTTCGCGGTACTCGGCGCGGTCACGCGTGATGTAGCGCTCACCTACTTCGCTGCTGCGTTCGCTCATCTTGGCCGACAGCAGCGTTGAATTCGTTCTGACTAGCGCGCCAATGCTTTTGCTGTCCTGGCCAATCGTGACGCGTCGGCCCAGCAGTTTGATGGCAGTGGCTGCGGGAGTGCTGGAAGTCAGGGCGTCCAGCAGCTCGCGCACCCGCACAATGCGCTCGCGCAACTGGCGCAGCATGAAGACCATGCCGACTGAAATACCGTTTTCATCGAGGTGTGTGTAGACGCCGTTCACCGCCTGGCGGCAGGTTTCCAGCCGCGCGCGCAGTTGGGCTACGGCAGCTTGCAGTTCTTCTTGCCCCTTGGACTGGTCAAAAAACGTGTTGCGCAGCCGACTCAAATCGTCGGCCAGCGGGTGAAAAGCGCGTGCGTCGTCGTTTGCGCCGTCCATCCGCAAACGCAGCTCGGGCGCGAAACCAGTGGCCCGGATTTGAGCGGTGCAATACGTTAGCGCGTCCATTACCTGATGGTGCCAGGCGTGCGTGTCTGCGGCTACATCATCGGACAGCAGCGCTACCAAGTCGGCAACTTGCTGCTCAGAAATCGCGGCCAGCCACAGCGCATCAAACCGGGTCGGCGACACCAGCGGGAACAACTCGGCGGCGTCTAGGGTCTCTGGTGTGCCGGGCAAAATTTGCCTGCGTAACCGGGATGCCAGTTCGTTGAAAAATGCGGTACGCGGCGCAAAGCCAAAATCAGCCAGCAGGGTGGTGACATCGACGGTTTGCCGCAATGTATGCCACCACTGCTTCAGGCGCGCCTGTAACTTGGGCTGCGTTTGGGCCGTTACGATCAGCGTTTGCAGCCGCGACAAGGCAGCTTCGGGGGACTGCTGGTCACCGCGCAGCCAGCTGAAAAGCGAAATCAGCCAGACGTTGCGGCTGGCCAGGTCAGCCCCAGGCTCCAGGGCGTTCAGCAACGTGCGCAGCTCCGACATGGAGGCTTGTTCGGCTTGCTTCAATGGGTTGTCAATGCAGCGTGCGGCTGGATGGCGCGCTTCCTGTGGCCTCCAGCACAAACATCGGTATCAGCGCTTCAAAGCGCTCGCCGTCTTCGGCCACGCAAAAGTACGTGCCGTGCATCGCACCCGTGGGCGTCGTCAAGCGGGAGCCACTGGTGTACTGAAACGATTCGCCCGGTTTGAGCAGCGGCTGGTGCCCCACCACGCCCAAACCCTTGACTTCTTCGACATGGCCATTGGCATCCACAATTTCCCAGTGGCGCGATATCAGCTGGGCGGTGACTGCTCCGGTGTTTGTGATGGTGACGGTGTACGCAAAGCCGTACACCGAATTGGCAGGCGAGGACTGCTCAGGAACATAGCGCGGTGTAACGGCGCAGGTAATTTGGTATTTCGGCATAGTGTTCAGTGTTGCTGGGCATGTTAACTGGCGGCGCCCGGCGGCGATGACACAGCGCTGCAGAATGTGGCGCTGCTTGCTGCACAATTCAAGCCATGAGCCCTAAACCATCACGTCCCAAACCCACTTACCGCGTTGCCCCATCCATTTTGTCAGCCGATTTTGCCCGCCTGGGTGATGAGGTCAAAGCCGTGATTGCCGCTGGCGCCGACTGGATTCACTTTGACGTGATGGACAACCATTACGTGCCCAACCTGACGTTCGGACCAATGATCTGCCAGGCGCTCAAGCCCCATGCCAAACGTGCCGACGGCACGGCCGTGCCGATTGATGTTCACCTGATGGTGCAGCCGGTCGACAGCCTGGCCGCCGCCTTTGCCGATGCTGGCGCCGACCTGATCAGCTTTCACCCCGAAGCCTCCGGCCATGTGCACCGCAGCGTGCAGGCCATCAAGGCCAAAGGCTGCAAGGCCGGGCTGGTGTTCAACCCGGCCGCGTCGATGGAGGTGCTCGATTGGGTCATCGACGACATTGACCTGATTCTCATCATGAGCGTCAATCCCGGCTTTGGCGGCCAGAGCTTCATCGACTCGGCACTGCGCAAGATCGAACAGGCGCGAAAGCGCATCGAGGCTTCGGGCAGGGATATTCGCCTGGAAGTCGATGGTGGCATCAAGATCGACAACATTGCCCGCGTTGCGTCGGCCGGCGCCGATACCTTTGTGGCGGGCAGCGCCATTTTTGGCAAGCCTGACTACCAGGCCGTGATCAATGCCATGCGTGGCGCGCTGCAAGGCTGACTGGACGCCGCAAACAGCCGGTAAAAGTCAGCCTGGCAGGCGGTGGGCAGCCAAGATCAAGCTCGCATGGCTGCAGGAGCGCACGGCCATCGCCGGGCACACGAGGGAGGCGAAAAGCCCCACTCCTCAGCGGGAGTGCCGCGACAAGCTGCGGCGTAAAGGTCGTCCCGCCTGCGCCTGCGCCTGGTTCGGGCTGGTGGCTGTTTTTGTTCGTTGAAGCGGTCGAAAACACGCTGCCTGTTCCCCGCTAATCCGGCGGCGGGCACAATGCACGTCTCATTTCAGAACTCTTTTTTCATGACGAATCCTGTTTGCCTGAACCAAGGCCGGTATGACGCGGCCATCGTCGATCTGGACGGCACGATGGTTGATACCCTGGGCGACTTCGTGGTCGCGCTCAACCTGATGCTGGCGGACGTGCTGCCTCAAGGCTATTCTCAGAACCTGCTGGATGCCGCCACCGTGGACCGTATGGTGGGAAAAGGCTCCGAACATTTGGTTAAAGCTGCGCTGAATCATGTTCATGCGCAATCGGTAAAGGCGTATGAAGCTATTGATTTAGTAGCACTTTACGATCAGGCCTATGTCAGCTACCAACAGCACTATGCCGCCGTCAATGGTCAGCATTCAACGCTTTACCCCGGCGTGCTGCAAGGGCTGCGCGACCTGCAGGACACCGGCTTGAGGCTCGTCTGCCTGACCAACAAGCCACTCGCCTTTGCGCGCTACCTGCTCAAGCTCAAAGGGCTTGACAGTTTTTTTTGCGAAGTCTTTGGCGGCGATTCCTTTGATCGCAAGAAGCCCGATCCGCTGCCGCTGCTCAAAACCTGCGAGTTTCTGGGCACGCTGCCGGCCCGGACCCTCATGATTGGCGATTCCAGCAACGACGCCCGGGCTGCGCGAGCCGCAGGCTGTCCGGTGCTGCTGGTGACCTATGGCTACAACCATGGCGAGCCGGTGCGCGCGGTGGATGCCGATGGGTTTGTGGATTCGCTGGCGGAACTGGCTGAACGACGCTGACAATTAAAGGTCGCAGGGTGGGTGCCCCGCTCCCCCTTGTCGACCGTGTCATTTATCAGGCAGCCTTGCCCAGCAGCTCGTCCTTGAGTTTCCAGTCTGCCGGTTTGGAGCCGAGCCAGATACGCATCATGGCATTGAAAAATTCGACTTCCTTGATCGGTTCGCCCTGGGGCTTGCCCTTGACCGTGATCACAGTGCCCGTGCCCGGAATCCAGTCGATGGTGAAATTTTCACCGGCCGCCATTTTTTTCTGGTCTGAAAAAACCTGCCCCATCTTGAGCAGGCCGGGAATAAGTCTGGACATTTCCGTCCTGGGCGCATTTTCTTCAAACGCCTTGGTAAAACTCTTGCCGAGTTCATTGGAGTCAATTTCGCGCAGCACCGTAATGCTCATGCGTTTGGCGCCCGGAAGCGTGTAAACCTCCTCCGGCGTGGCGACCTTCTTGTCGAGATAAAGTGCCGCAACATAAACCTTGAAGATCGCCTTGTAGCGAATGCCGGCACCATTAAGTTGCAGCTTGGCGCCGCTGATGTCAATCGGGTCGGCAAGCTTTATTCCTGAAATGTCTACCGGTGCTGCCAGAATGCCGGCTGACAGCACCAGACCTGCCAAACCCGTCATGCAGCGCTTTGTAAAAGTCATGAGATATCTCCAGAGTAGTTGGTAAATAGAACGGACGTTCTATTTTTACAAAGCCATTTTGGAGCTTGAACCGACTTCTCCGCAAGAGGTGTTTGCGCTAGCAAGGACTGCCGTAATGTTGGGCATGTGATTTTTTTAACGCTGCGGCCGTCAATCAGCACTTTGCTACACTTTGGCCAACATGTTCATTCATCGCATCGTTCAAACAGCTTGTGCAAGCCGGGGAGCCTGGCTTTGGCGCCCCTGTCCTGCCCGGCACGCCTGAGGCGTTCACAGTTTCGCTCATGGTTGTGAGCCTGTGCATTGCCCCACAGCCTGCTTCATCCCGAATTGATGCGCTCTTGCGCCACGCAAAAGTATCCCGGCCCCGGACTTCGGGGCGTTTTGAATGACAGAAGGCGGCGTTTTTTGATTCGCATCGTCTTCTGGTGAAGGACCCCCTGTGATTACTGAACTCGAATTTAAAAGCCTCGCAGCGCAAGGTTACAACCGCATTCCGCTGATGCTCGAAGCGTTTGCCGACCTCGAAACCCCGCTGTCTCTGTACCTCAAGCTTGCCAACGCCAAAGATGGCGGCAAATTCAGCTTTTTGCTTGAATCGGTCGTCGGCGGCGAGCGATTTGGCCGTTATAGCTTCATTGGCCTTCCGGCCCGCACGCTGCTGCGCTCCTCGGGCTTTGGCGCTGACGTGCTGACTGAAGTCGTGACCGATGACCAGGTGGTGGAAACCTCCAGGGTCAATCCGCTCGACTTCATCAGCGACTACCAAAAGCGATTCAAGGTCGCGCTGCGG
>ENA-OBLH01000675-OBLH01000675.1-metagenomes-genome-assembly--contig:-NODE-675-length-10683-cov-6.17793_pt1 | contig 10683 bp, 3 predicted proteins | sample MGYA00153382_OBLH01 | MGnify analysis MGYA00153382 | reverse complement strand
GTTGCAGAAATTGAGAAATTTATCTGAGTCATCGCTAGAAGCTAGCAGTGAACAACCCGATTTTGGCAGTTTAGAAAATTCTACTCGCAACCAGAAGGTATTTTTTGGGCAAGTAATAGACAGTAATCTTCAAAATCTGACTCTAGATATTCGTCCATCAGATCCAGATGAATTACTTTCGCCACCACCACGAGGATTCTTATTTATTTCTCTTCGAGGCGATCTCACTCGCTTAAAACGGCGTGAGCGTGCAGAGGAAATGATTCGGACTGCAACTTGCCCCATGCCTCAACTAGGGATGATCTTGCAAGACCGAAAAATTTCTCCTTCAAATAACCATAAGCGTAAGTTACTCGATAAAACAGTGCAGAAGGCTTTCCAGGGTTTCCCTACTTCACGTCAAAAAGAGGCACTACAAACTGCTATCAATACGCCAGATATTATTTTAATTCAAGGGCCACCAGGGACTGGTAAAACCAAAGTTATCACAGCGATTCAAGCTATCTTGGCTGAAATTGAAAAAAATAGACAGGGAAATGTTTCCCATCGATTGCTTCTAACCAGCTACCAGCATGATGCGGTCGAAAATGTGGCAGAAAAAACTGTGATCTTTGGACTTCCAGCAGTCCGAATTGGTGGAAAAAAACGTCGGGCTGACACTCCAGATAATATCGATCGCTGGCGAAGGGAGCGAATCGAAATACTTGAAGCTAAACGAGCTAACTGGTCTGAATTGCCAGAGATAGCTTTGTTGCGTCAGGTTCAAAATTGTATCACAGGCTATGTACTAGCTCCAGGAAGCTTACAAAAAACAGCAACTTTACTAGAAGATATTTACAAATTAACAAGAGATCGGATCCCTGGAGAACTCAGCGATCTTCTCTTCTTACAAAGTCGAACAATTATATTAGAAAGCACTACTAATTATTCAATCGACAACGAAGCCAGAGAACTAGCAATTCAAGCAATTAGATCGCTCCGTACCGAACCAATGTCTTTTTCAGATGACGGGCCAACTGCGGCATATAAAACTTTGGATCGCCTTAAATCCTTAAATTTATTATCAGATGACGATCTCGGGTTGCTAAATACAGCAGCCGATTGGGATAATTTAGAGTCTTCTGGTGAGCCACCTTTTCTCAATAATTTAGCAGTCCTTCAAATCAGACTGTTAGAACAACTCACTCCTGTAGCAATTGATGCAATAATTGCACCTGTTGCCAATCCTGATGTCGAATCTTTATTAAAACGAGTGCGAGAAGACTTAACAGAACAGGTGCGTCAATCCAAGTCTGGAATCGAATCTGTTTTAGATGAATACCTCCATGATTTGAGCAGCGACCCTGATGGAGTCCGGCAAATGCTGCGAAATTACACTGTTGTGTTGGCAGCTACATGCCAACAGGCAGTAGGCAAGGAGATGGAGCAGACAACCGGAAATGTTGATCATGTCTTTGAAACAGTCATTGTTGATGAAGCTGCTAGGGCAAATCCACTCGATTTATTTATTCCAATGGCTAAGGCAGAACGACGGGTTATATTAGTTGGCGATCATCGTCAGCTTCCTCATATCCTGGAACAGGATGTCGAACGTCAACTGAGTTCATCGAACCAAACAACTCAGGATGCCCTAAAGAAAAGCCTATTCGAGCGGCTATTTAGACAGTTACAGACATGGGAACAGCGAGATGGTATTAAGCGTACCGTGACCCTGGATACTCAATACCGGATGCACCCGATTCTAGGCGATTTTGTCAGTCGCACGTTCTACGAACATCATGGAGAACCTTGCATTAAGGCAGGCAGAGCAGAAGAAGAATTCTTTCACGACCTCCCTGGCTATCAAGCTAAAGTGGCTGCCTGGATAAATGTCCCCTTCGATTTAGGCTGCGAAACCGGAGGGAAGAGTAAATCTCGTCAGATAGAAGCCAGAAGAATTGCGGGAGAACTAAAACGCCTCCTCGAACATGACTCTCGGTTGACATTTGGAGTAATTGCCTTTTATAGAGCACAGGTAACGGAACTATGGCATGAACTCTACAAGCTTGAATTAGCAGAACTAACGGATGAAGGGAGCTATCAAATTGCTCCAGCTTGGCAAGAAACAACAAATCATCAAGGTAAACTCGTTGAGCGATTGAGAATTGGCACGGTTGACGCATTTCAGGGTAAAGAATTTGATGTGGTATTTCTCTCTATGACCCGTAGCAACAACATCAAGACAACACCAGATCGTCCAGAAACTTACTCCAGGAAATATGGCTTCTTAACCTTAGAAAATCGTCTTTGTGTCGCCATGAGCCGACAACAAAGATTACTCATTGTTACAGGCGATTTGGAAATGGTTAAGGCAGAAGCCGATAAGCCAGAGAGTGAGCAGCAAGCAATTCGTGAATTGCTTGCTTTTTACGAACTTTGTCAAACACCTCACGGAAAAGTTTTTTAGGACAACTGCCATGCCTTTTTCCAAAGACGATCGCATTCTTTACTACAATCCTCGACCTAAAGACCGCTGGAGTCAGCAGCGATATCTACTGTATCCCGTTCGCAGGTATCGAGTTAGTTCACCTATCCCATTTCGTCAAGTTAACATTCTAGAAAAAGCAGTTTTAGGCATGTGTCGGGCAGGGGTCGTAGAAGCTGCTGAGATCGGTCGTCACCTACTTATCGATAAAGATCTAGCAGCCCTGATTGTCTCTCAAATCGCAGATCTGCAATCCGTTGACTCACGCGGAAATCTTACTGAAAGAGGAAAAAAAAATCTGGAAGACGAAACTTCAATTGCACAGGACGTAAAGACTGGATTTATTTTCCAAGATCCGTGGACTGGCGATTTATTTCCACGTTTTGTAGAACGTGAACAATATGCAGATGTTCGATTCAACGGTTCGGGGTTTCCAGAATTAGTACTGGGTACAACTGGTAATCCAAACTATCAAAGTGCATTTATGCCCCAAGTAAAAAACATAATCGAACGGCAACCCTCTCCACCTGAAATTATTAAGGCAGTTTTAGAACATAAAAAAACACTTAATAATGTCCGTCGGAGTGTCGGTGGTGATGATGATGACTGGACTTTTGAGAAGATACCCAATATAGATCGTGTTACCTTTATCGATGATGAACCAACCGATCTATGGCTGGCAACTTGTATTTATGTACCTGAAGATCTTTCAAGTGGATATCCCTGGAATGTTTGCGATCCTTTTGGATTAGGAAATAGTCCCTGGTTACTTCGCAAGTTAGAGAGACATCTAAAAAATGGAACAATACCAGGATTAGAGAAATTTCTGCTGAACATACTGAGTGATAGACAAAAAGAACCATTTAATAATTTTGACGATTGGCTAATTTTGGCAGATCGAAAAGCCCGGTTGCAGGTTGAAAACAAATTATCCCCTGCAATTAGAAAATGGGAGGAGTTATTTGAAGACTTTGTTACTCTTGAGCGATCTTGTATTGAAGCAGAGAAAGTAACAGATTCCAAAATTTTGATCGATAAATTGGAAGATATTTTGACTAAATCACAGAAAGCGGCTGAAAGGCTGTTGAAGCATTTTCAACAGGATTATCCTACTAAAGGAAAAGCGGAACGATTAAGTGAGCGCAGACAATTGAATCATCAAACTCTCAATAATTATGCCAAAAATGCTGGTTTTACGCAGCCCTTACCACCAGGATTACTGAGTGTCGATCGCAATTCAATCCGCAAAGCCGCAGATTATGGAAATGGTTCGCTACGTGCTCTCATCTTAGCTACACTACTTGTCACTCCAGATCATTCTACACATCCACTTCGACTTGCAGCTCAAGCATGTCCCGACTTGCTACATTTACTGGACGAATTAGCAGCAAAACGTAACACTGCCGCACACAACTCAAATCAGGGAGATGATACTCAGCCGCGCAAGTTATCAGATTTAGCATCACAAATTGATACCGTATACAGATTAGTTGCTGGAACATTGCAACTATCCTATCAACCTTAAACATTGTATTACTAGAGAATTAAATATGGCTACTCGCAAAAACAAGAATACACGGGGCATTCCGCAAGGCTCGGCGAAAGTAAATACTCAAAATAATGTTAGAGGTATTGAAAATAATGCTAAATCTACTCTATCCGCGTCGGTCAGTTCAGAACCATTACAGGAAAAAATTGATGACCTATTTCAGCAAGCTGAAAAGTTGACGGAAGGATTACAGGTACCCGATTTACCTGCTCCAAAGACATTCAATCTTGATGAGTTTTGGCATAATGCACAAATTTTTGATTCAGCTAGCAAACGTTTAGAATCTGAACAGCAGCAACTTGAAAATCAAAAACAAGCAATCGAAGTTATCCAAAATAAATTGCAGATTAAGCAAAATAATTTAGCAGAGCAGAAAGAAGAACAGAACCAAAATTGGATTGAGACATCCCGATTATTAAAAGAGGATCGAGATCGATTGAACCAACAACTGTCCAATGTTAATCACCAAGAACGTCAACTTCAGGAGCGAGAAGCTAATGCAATAGCAGGATTTCTAACCCAAAATCGAGTTGCTTTGTCTCAATTGGAACAACAAATCGAACAACTTAGCCAAGAGATTGCACAAGCTCTCAGCAAAAAAATAAATATTCAGCAACAAGTAACAGAAGACATCTCTCAAAAATATGTTAAATTTGAGCAGGCAATTTCTATAAAGGAACAGGAATTAGAGCAAAAGAAACAACAACTTATTATAGAGCATCAACCGTTGAGAAAAGAACAGAACAAGTTAGAAATAGATCGCCAGTTACTAGATGAAGAGCGACAATATTTTGAAGAGAAAGTAGGTTTATGTGCAGCGGCTAAAAATGGGAACCTTGAAACTTCTCTACGAATGTGGAAAGAACGTTACGAACAATCAGAAGAAAGACAGAAAATTTTTGAGACAAAGTTAGCTAAATATGAACATGCTTTCAAGAAATTTGGACAGCGTAATCCTGAAGAGCTTTTGGCTGAGTTACAAAACTTATACCGACGTAATGATGAATTGGAACAAACGTTATCCGAACGTCCTACGGAAGCTGCTACAAGAAGATTAGAAGCTTTGGAAAACCAGCAAGAACAGTGGGAAACAGAGCGTTTTCGATTGATGAGTAGAGTGCAGGAATTAGAACGGTCAGCCGCAACTAATCGAATTGCAGTTACTAATTTAGAAACTCTTCGGGATGAGAAGGAGGCTCTAGAAGCTAGCAAAAACTATCTTCGATCGGCACTGTATGATTTAAGGATTAGCGTTAATGATGGAATCTCTCAATCTAAAGAACGTAGCCCCTTTGAGAAGTGTGCTGCACTGGATAAACATGAGAATCTTCAAATTGTTCCTAGATTTTCACAAGAACCGATCGATCTCGCAGAGTTTGCTCAAGACCTTCGTTATCGCATTGCTCGATCTCCCAAGGAAAAAGGTAAATCTTTATATTATTCAGATTCAGACATCCGCGCATTCCTGGGTGGTATTGCGATGAGTAAACTCCACCTTTTACAGGGTATTAGCGGCACGGGTAAAACTAGCCTCCCAATTGCCTTTGCCCGTGCATTAGGACAGCCAGGACAAGCTAATTATAAACTGATTGAAGTACAAGCAGGATGGCGCGATCGTCAAGACCTAATTGGTTATTACAACTCATTTGAAAGTAAATTTTATGAAACAGAGTTTCTAACAGCTCTGTATGAAGCTCAGTGCCCCAAATTTCAAGACCAAATTTATATCATTGTGCTGGATGAAATGAATTTGTCTCGTCCCGAACAGTATTTCGCAGACTTCCTGTCCAAATTGGAGCAAGAATCTCCAACCCTCACATTAAATACCGATCTAGAGCGATCCTCACCTAAACTTTTTAGGAATAATGACACACTGAGTATTCCACCAAATGTCTGGTTTGTTGGAACCGCCAATCAGGATGAAACTACACTAGAGTTTGCAGATAAAACCTACGATCGTGCCCATGTGATGGAACTCGAACGCAGTCATGAAAGCTTTGAGATTCCCGATCTTTTATCAAGAGATCCAATCTCTTATGATGACCTAACAAGTGCTTTCAAAAAAGCTCAGAAGCAATATCATGATCAAGCCACTAAAGCATACAAATTTCTAAATGATAATTTATCTAGCATATTGGAAAGTAAATTTAAAATTGCCTGGGGAAAAAGATTAGAGGATCAAATGGGTCGTTATATCCCAGTTGTGATAGCGGCAGGAGGTTCCCTCACTGAAGCGACGGATCGCATTCTAGCCACTAAAATTCTGAGAAAAGTACGAGATAGACATGATATACAACAAGCAGATCTAATTGAAATCAAGAATACAATTGACACTTATTGGTCTGAACTAGACAAAGGAGAACCAAGCAAATCTCTGAAAATAATTGAATCAGAGTTGAACCGACTCGATCGAGGAGTATAAAGATCGTGAAGTTTTATAATCGATTGACTGGAAAAACTTCTAAAGAAATGCCCGATCGACTAGCCTTGGGGCAATGGCAGATTATTACTGAAGCAGAAGACATCACCGTCAATGCCATCAGTATCTTGAAACAACCCAAGTTATATATATTTCCTGACACCAAAAAATGCTGCTCTATACGATTACCCAATGGAGACATAAAAGAAAAATATTTCCCTAATTGGCAAATTCCTTCCGATTTATTATTGGAAAGTCTTAGTTTTTATGCATCAAGGCTTGCTCAAATATCAGATAATTCATGGAAAGAATGGGTAAATATATCACCACTAGTACATGACATCGGAGAAACTATTCGTATTCAACCATTAGAGGAACTTATTCAGAAATATATTGGACACATTGAGGAAATTTGCCATCGTCCGAGAACTTATCTCAAGATGGAAACTGATAGATTGCCTATTTCCCGCGTTCAGCGAATTTCTCCTCACGCTACAGAGTTTCTATCGGCTCATACAGAGGATTGGGAAAAACGAACATTTCGGAACATACGTCCGAAAAGAGTTTTATGCCTAATTCAAGAAGACATGTTAGATATTTATGAAAACAAAGTTACCGCTCGATTGATCGATCGCTTACTAGAGTATCTCCAAAAAAGAATTGTTGAAGTACGAATTCTTCAACAAGAGTTAGATCAAGCAGATGACTTTTCTAAAGATATTCAGAAGGTTTATTGGCGCAACCGAAACCGAATTTGTAGCCTTTGGGGTGAACAGTTTCAATCTGAAACTGCCTTAAAAATAACAGAAGAGACTCTTAAAATACTCAACCAGTTACAATATAAACTAAGAGGATTACTAGATACTGAACTATATCGTGCTATTCCCAAACAGGCAACTGTTGGGAATACTCTCAATCGCACTAATATTCTAATTAACGATCCACACTACCGCTATATCGATCGTTTGTGGCAAGCTTGGATGCCCTGGAAGCGCAGACAGATTCAGACTCCTCAACAGATATTTGAAACCTATCAACAGAGTTTTAAAGGGTTTGAAGCCTTTTGCTTACTTTTGATTAGTCGTGCTTTAACAGGCAACGGAACAACAGACGATCGAGGACTAGGATTTGAAGCTAGCCCTTGTTTCCCATTAAGTGATTTCATTCACTTCAATAGCCTAAAAGGTGATATAACTCTAAAATTAGAGCCTGATGGAGCAATTATATTAGAAGCAGATGGTATTCAGCCTCTGAAATTAATTCCATTAATGCTTCCGTTAACTGCTACAGAAGATGCAACCATAATCAATTCTATTCTTGATGAATTTCGTTCTTCTTGTTCTATAAAGCACAATGGCAGCGTAATAATCTTGTATCCAGGGACTGAGGACGAAAGAAAGAAGCTATCTAAGTTACTTCAACAACAGACGAATAGTTTAGGAAATGATTATTCTGCAAAAGAGAAAACACTGCCTATATTACCTGTTAGCCCACTAGATATTCTTAGTGTTGAGCGTATTGCTCGTGCGGTCCAATGGTGGCTTTATACTGAATACTGTCAGATCTATCCTTTCATAATCCAGGCAAAAATTCCTGACTTGCTATTGGAGCAAAATTCCTGGATTGTTAGAGAAGGACGAGACTATAAACTACTACGTTCACCTCGATTGGAAGAACAAGCTACTTTTAATAAGCATCTCTCAAACCTAATTACTGAAACTGAATCTCGTGGAGCTAGAGCTAGAGTAGAGTTGATTGAATTACAGGATTTGAAAAATTTCTCAACACAAATACAAGATAAACTCAATCCATTATTAACTTGTCCAACTTGTGACAAGAAAAGTGATAATTTTAATAATCTAGATCGCCAATGTTTTCGTTGTAATTGCAATAGTTGTGAAACAGAGTGGGGCAAAAGAATTTGTATTAAATGTTCTGGTCACTACCCTTACATTCAACTTTCAGACTTCAACATTCTTAACCAATTGAATGAACAAGCAATAGGATGGGTCGATCGTGTTTTAGGCAGGAATACTTTAGCAATTCCCTCCTTACATGAAACTAAAAAGTTTGTTTGCCCTCAATGTGGAGACCACACATAGTTGATTCTCTATGAGTAGAATAAGGAGTTGATACAAGATAGTGCGACCTGATACGGTCGAGCTATCCTGCACATCTATCGAGATGGTTGCATGGCTTGACCGTTGGTTTTAGCTGGAGATTTGTGAACGACAGCCTCATTTAAACGTCGTTGGAACTCCTCTCTTTCATCGATGCTAGAAGGTTCGAGCTGTGTTTCCCCATCACGAACTAGAGATGAATCTGCTAAATGCTCACCCGCCGATTGTAGATCCTGACTGACTTGGTTTTCAGTCGCATCTCCAACCTGTTCGATCTTTTTCATCTGGCGGACAGTCCCCAACATCCCAGGATTTGCAGCCACCACATTGCGAATACCTTGTCCGATAAAGCTGTCCACTTGGGTACCCAGCCGATTCACGGCTTTACTCACTTTCTGAGCAGTCGTCCGATCTGCGGTCGCTCGTTCGTCCAGTGCAGCCATGATGTTAGGTGCGGCATTCTCCAGCACTGTTTTAGCCTCATTTGTTTTCTCAACAACGACTCTGGCGAGTCTCTGAGCCAGAGAGCTGCTTTTATCTTTGGCAACTTCAGTCATCTTTTTCAACAAGCCACCATCTTCAATGCCATTCTTGCCAAAAGCCACGGTTTCTGAAGTGGTTTTATCAGTAATTACCACCCTGCGGTTTTCTCTATCGATCTTCATACCGAACCGTTCGCGATCCAGAGTCACAACAGATCTGGTCGCTCGATCCGTTTGAGTTGCGGTTTCATTGAGAAGACCATTTAATTGCTGCACCGTTTCAATCCGCTGGAGATCGGAATTAGCATGAGGCTGGAGATCGGTCTGTGCTGGAGCTTTGACAACATTAGCAATGGAGGTCACTAATTTACGAATCTGAGCAGAATTATTGTCTTTTCTAATATTAAAATTAGTCACAATTTGCTCTGGTGTCACAGTAAAGTTAAATTCTTTTTCAACATCGACAACTTGATAAATAGCCGACCCATTTTCAGTAGCAGTCTGAGTAATTAGCAGGGGAGCTTTATCGTCTGCACTCTGTAACAAGGGTAATGAGGGAGTGCCAGAAAGAGTTCCAATTTGATGGAGTTGAGCAATGGTTACTAAATCATTTGCTAGCTTTGGAGTGACAACGATTGCAACAAAATCTGTTTGTGGTGATGTCGAAGTTTGCAGATCGTCCAACGAAGACAGCTTGTTTACTGCTGCAACTGCTGGTACTGGAGGTTTAGGCGATTGTGATATTTGGGGTACTTCTATCAATCCGAACGCTACTGGTTTGAGTTCGGGGTGTTGAATATATTCTTTTAGCTGTGTTAAAGTTGCTAGCTCTTGGTTGTGATATTCATCAAATTTTGTTAATTTATCGACTTCTCGTGTCAGATCTTCGATTTTATCTTTACGGTTAGGATCTTCAATCTCCCCCCGATTTTCCAATTGTTGAGCTTCAGTCAGAGTGATATTTTTTCGGTCTATTCTTTCTAGATTCTCTCCTCGATTATGTTCGAGTCGTTCGGTATTCGTCTGAATTGCTGTCAGGACTGTTTCAATCGCAGATGATTGAATTTCTCCATACTTAGGATTGGCAAGGACTCGCTCCAAATTCTGTTGTCGTGTCTCAGCAGTCAAAGCAGAATTGTAAGGAATAACTGCTCGATCGATCGCAGCATCCCGCTCGACGATTAATTCTGACAGGCTCAAATCGATTAATGTATACTTGGGCTGATCCAGACCATTAGCAGTCTGTTGAGCGGGATATTTAGCTTCAATGAAGGTTAGTAAAGCTTTCGCATCTGCTAATTTTTCAGTTCTTGTCTGAATAGATTTTAGATCTGTCTCTTGGTCTTGCGGAAGTGAGTTTGGATTTTCCGCTAGATGTTTTGCAAACTCTGGAATGTTTACCTCTTCTGCTTTGATGTTAGATTCAAGCTTTTGAACTAATGCTTGTAAATTAGTTGTTTCAAACTGCTCTAATGCAGCATATTCATCGTTTCTGATGAATTTATCGGCGGCATCTTTCATTTTTTCGAGTCGAGATCCAAATTCATCATTTTTATCGAGACTCGCATACACAACATCTTTGAGATCGTGATATCGATCGTCGGATAAGTCTTCTAGTTGTGCTTTAGTTATGACAACTGACTGAATTT
>ENA-OBLH01000673-OBLH01000673.1-metagenomes-genome-assembly--contig:-NODE-673-length-10697-cov-2.89241_pt1 | contig 10697 bp, 10 predicted proteins | sample MGYA00153382_OBLH01 | MGnify analysis MGYA00153382 | reverse complement strand
TCGACCCGGACACCTACGAGTGGGCGGGCAAGAGCCTCGGCATCCCGGTGATCGACAACTGGTGGCAGACCGAGACCGGCTGGCCGATCGCCTCCAACTGCATCGGGCTGGAACGTCTCGACATCAAGCCCGGCTCACCGTCCGTGCCGGTTCCCGGCTATGACGTCCGGGTGCTGGACGAGCACGGTCGGGCGGTTGGGGCCGGGGTGGAAGGCGCCATCTGCATCAAGCTGCCGATGCCGCCCGGTACTTTGCCCACCCTGTGGCGTGACGACGAGCGCTACCTCTCCGGGTACCTTGCCGCGCACGACGGCTACTACCTGACCGGAGACGGGGGCTACTTCGACGAGGACGGGTACCTGTACGTCATGGGTCGCACCGACGACGTGCTGAACGTGGCCGGGCACCGCCTGTCGACCGGGTCGCTGGAGGCGGCACTGGCCGGCCATCCCTGCGTGGCGGAGTGCGCCGTGATCGGGGTGGCCGACTCGCTGAAGGGTCAGGTGCCCCGCGCGCTGGTGGTTCTCAAGGCCGGTGTCGACGTCTCTGGCGAGGGCGCCGTGGAGGCGCTGCAGGCCGAGCTCGTCCAGCGGGTCCGCAACGAGGTCGGTGCCCTCGCGTCGCTGCATCTGGTCGACGTCGTGGTGGCTCTGCCCAAGACCCGCTCGGGCAAGATGCTGCGCAAGACCATGCGCCAGATCGCCGATGGCGGTGCCCCGGCGGTTCCCAGCACCATCGAGGATGCGTCGGTCCTGGAGGCGCTGCGGCCGGTCCTGACCCGTGGCCAGGTCCCGGCGTCTGATCCCAGCTAGAAGGCCAGCTGTTCCAGTCCCTGACCGACCTCGCGCCCGGTCAGGGACTGGGGCCGGTTCGTGGTCAGGATCGAGTGGCTGGTCAGGGCGGAGAGCACCGGGCCCAGCAGCGCGGGACGCCCGGTCAGGCGTTCCTCCCGGTCGGCCAGCGTCGCGAGCCGCAGCCCGGTGTCCCGAGCCAGCGCGGCGGCTCCGGCTCCCAGCGCCGGGAACGGTGCTGGACCCACGGAAGGTGTGTCAGGGCCGTATCGCGGCGGGTCACCAGGTCCGCCAGGGTGCGGCCGGCTAGGTTGCTCAGGGCTGCCCCGTCGCCGACATAGCCACCGGCGTAGCCCACGCCGGTGGCCGGGTCGTATCCGACACCGGGGTGCCAGTCCCGGGCGATGCCCAGAGGCCCGCCCAGGCGTGGGTGAGCTCGACCCCCTCTGTCGCCGGGAGGAGCTGGTCAGGCTCCGGCGTAGCGTCTCGAACACCTTCGGGTCGGCGTCGAAACCGGCCCTGATGCCGGAACCGAAGTGGTACGGCGCACTCCTGCCACCGAAGACGATCCGGTCGTCCATCGAGCGCTGGCCGTAGACGATCACATGTGGATGCTGGCTGAACGTCTCACCGCTGCCCTGGCCAACCGTGTGGTCCTGGAGGCACTTTCCTCCATCGCCCGCCGCCGCAAAGGACGCCCGCGACGGGACGTCATGGGACCCCTGCGCGCCGCTGCTGGACGGTCGCTGACGCGCGACTCGCCGCCGCAGGTCGGGCAGCTGAGGGCTCAGATCGGGGGCAGAACGGAGTTTCGGGCAGGGTAGTTCCTTGGTCAACCCTCGGCGCGATTTGCCCGTCCGCGTGATGCAATTCAGGGGTGAGGACCGATCGACTGAAGACGCTGCAGACCGTTCTGCAGGGCCCGGACCGGATGATGGAGGGAAGGCTTGCCGACACCGAAGGCGGGATGGAGGCGGTTCACGCGATGCAGGGCTACTTGGAGCTCCATTATCTGCACAGCTCCAGCGGGGCCGAGACCAACGTCGAGTCGATGCGAGAGGTCATCGAGGCCATCAGGGAGCAGACCGGGCGGATGCCCTTCGTCGTGGTCGACTACCTGCAGAAGGTCAGCGACGCCGCGCCGTCGGGGGATCGTCGCCAGACGGCCCAGCTGTCCGAGGACGACCGGATCACTGAGGTGGTGAAGGGCCTCAAGGACATGGCCCTGGACCTGAAGCCCCCCGCCCTCGCCCTGGTCGCCGTTGACAAGAGCGGCCTCGCCGCTGCCACCAGGACCAGGGTCCAGGACCTGTGCGGGTCCTCGGCTCTCGCCCACGAGACCGACATCGTGCTCATCCTCAACAACAAGTTCGTTGTCGTTGCCGCCATCACCTGATGTACAACACGAGCAACGCCGAGCAGTTCCACCACTGGGTGGTCATGAGTGTTGAGAAGAACCGCAACAGCGTGGACAACGTCGACCTCGAGTACCGGAAGCGTTTCGAGCACAGCATGTTCGACGCCGAGGGCGGCCGGGTCCAGGAGGAGCTGATCGACGACCGGATCTTCGTCGACTAGATCCGGCAAGGAGTCTGCGCCGATGACTGGCGTAGGTGGGCCTTCTGCGACGCCGCCGCCGCCGCCGACGCCGCAACATCGCGGGACCAGGACCGCCGCGGGCAGAATTCAAGGACACTGGACAGGTGACCTCACCTCGCAGCATCGCCATCCTGGGCTCGACCGGATCGATCGGCACCCAGGCCATCGAGGTCGTGTCAGCCAGTCCCGGCCGGTTCCAGGTGGTCTCGATCAGCGCCGGCGGCGGCAACCTCGACCTCCTGGCCCGCCAGGCGGTCGCCCTCGGGGTCCAGGCGGTCGGGGTCGCTCGTGGTGAGCATGACGTCGTCGCCGCGGCGATCCGTCAGGTGGCCCGGGAGGCGGGGCGAGCAGGTTTCGCACCCGAGATTCTCGTCGGGCCGTCGGCCAGCACGGAGATCGCGGGCAGTGGTGCCGAGGTGGTCCTGAACGGGATCACCGGCTCGATCGGGCTGCGTCCCACGCTCTCGGCGCTCACCTCCGGCAGCACCCTGGCCCTGGCAAACAAGGAGTCCCTGATCGTCGGCGGCTCGCTTGTCAAGGCTGCCGCCGGACCAGATCAGATCGTCCCCGTCGACAGTGAGCACAGCGCGGTCGCCCAGTGCCTTCGCGGCGGCAGCGCCGACGAGGTTCGCAGGCTCGTGATCACCGCCAGCGGCGGACCGTTCCGGGGGTGGAGCCGGGCCGACCTCGAGGCCGTCACTCCTGCCCAGGCCCTGGCCCACCCGACCTGGGCCATGGGCCCGGTCATCACCACCAACTCGGCGACCCTGGTCAACAAGGGACTCGAGGTCATCGAGGCCCACCTGCTCTTCGACATACCGTTCGATCGCATTGACGTCGTGGTCCACCCCCAGTCCTTCGTCCACTCCATGGTGGAGTTCGTGGACGGAGCCACGATCGCCCAGGCCTCTCCGCCGAGCATGCTGATCCCCATCGCCCTGGGTCTGGCCTGGCCGAGCCGGGTTCCCGATGCCGGCCCTTCGATCGACTGGACCAGGGCCACCACCTGGGAGTTCTCCCCCCTGGACGAGCACGCCTTTCCCGCCGTCGCGCTGGCCAGGGAGGTGGGCGCGGCCGGTGGGTGCTTCCCTGCAGTGTTCAACGCTGCTAACGAGGAGTGCGTGGAGGCGTTCCTTGCCGGACACACTCGTTTCGTGGACATCGTCGAGACGGTTCGGCGGGTGGTCGACGAATGGGGCGCCCATCCTGAGAACGAATCGGGCCTGCTGGACGTTGACACCGTACTGAGCGCCGAAACCTGGGCGCGACATCGCGCCCATCAGGTCCTGGGCCTTGCCGAAAGTGAGACGCTGGTTCTGTGATGTACTTCCTCGGCGTTCTGTTCGTCGCCCTCGGCATCAGCGCCTCCATCGCGCTGCACGAGGTCGGCCACCTGCTGCCGGCCAAGAAGTTCGGTGTGAAGGTCACCCAGTACATGGTCGGCTTCGGCCCGACAGTCTGGTCCCGCACACGGGGCGAGACGGAGTACGGCCTCAAGGCGATCCCGCTCGGCGGGTTCATCAGGATGATCGGCATGTTCCCGCCCAAGCCCGGGGCGGACCCCTCCGTCCTGCGAGGGTCCAGCACCGGACGCTTCTCCCAGCTGATGGACCAGGTCCGCGAGGACTCGATGGAGCAGGTCAAGCCCGGCGACGAGGACCGGGTGTTCTACAAGCTCTCCGCGCCCAGGAAGCTGGTCGTGATGCTCGGCGGTCCGACGATGAACCTGATCATCGCCACGGTCATGCTGACGGGCATCTTCACCCTGTACGGCGTGGGCCAGCTCACCGGACGCGTCAGCTCCGTGTCGCAGTGCGTGCAGACGGTGCCGGCCAGCGGGACGGCGCCCGCGGCGTGCTCGCCGAAAGACCCGAAGGCTCCGGCCAACGTGGCCGGCATCCAGCCCGGTGACCGGATCATCTCCCTGGCCGGCAAACCGGTCAGCAGCTGGGACGACGTTCGTGACCTGGTCCGGCCCAGCGGCGGTCGTCGGATCGCCGTGGTCGTGGAGCGGGACGGCCAGCGCCTGAACCTGGCCGCGACGCCGATTCTCAACGAGGTGCCGCGGGTCGACGCTGACGGCAAGGTGGCCGTGGGCCCCGACGGCAAGGCCCTCACCGATCGCGTCGGTTTCATGGGCTTCTCTCCCAGCGCCGAGATTGTCAAGCAGCCGGTCACGGCGGTTCCGGCACTGATCGGGGACCAGATATCTCGCACCGCCGGGGTCGTCTTCAGAATCCCGCAAAAGATGGTCGGCATCGCCCAGGCCGCGTTCGGCGACGGGGCACGTGACCCGAACGGTCCGATGTCCGTGGTCGGCGTGGGGCGGGTGGCAGGCGAGGTCGCCGACGGACAGCTTTCCGGGCTGGCCGGCGACGGCGCCTCCAAGTTCGTCATCCTGCTCAGCCTGATCGCCTCTCTCAACCTCGCGTTGTTCGTCTTCAACATGATCCCGCTGCTGCCGCTGGACGGCGGCCATGCCGCCGGCGCGTTGTGGGAGGGTCTCAAGCGCCAGGTGGCCAGGCTGCGTGGCCGGCCCAACCCGGGATACGTCGACGTCGCCAAGGCCCTTCCGGTGGCCTATGCCGTGTCGGTCGCCCTGATCGGGATGTCAGTTCTGTTGATCTATGCCGACGTGGTGAACCCGATCAAGTTCGGCGGCTGATCACCCTGCCGACCCGACAGCTCGCAGCGCCACAGCATCCGGCGCCGACCAGTAGGGGATACTGACGCCATGTCGGTCTCCCTTGGTATGCCGCCCCTGCCACCCCCCGTTGTCTCAGCCCGGCGGAAGTCCCGCAAGATCACCGTGGGCAAAGTCGAGGTTGGCGGCGATGCCCCCGTCTCGGTGCAGTCGATGTGCACGACCCCCACGACCGACGTCAACGCGACGCTTCAGCAGATCGCCGAGCTGACCGCGACCGGGTGCGACATCGTGCGGGTGGCGTGCCCCACCCAGGACGACGCCGACGCCCTCGCCGAGATCGCGAGGAAGAGCCAGATCCCGGTCATCGCCGACATCCACTTCCAGCCCAAGTACGTCTTCGCCGCCATCGAGGCCGGCTGCGCAGCGGTCCGGGTGAACCCCGGCAACATCCGCAGGTTCGACGACCAGGTCAAGCAGATCGCCCGAGAGGCCAAGGACCATGGAGTCTCCCTGCGGATCGGCGTCAACGCCGGCTCGCTGGACCCCCGGATCATGGAGAAGTACGGCAAGGCCACCCCTGAGGCCCTGGTCGAGTCGGCCATCTGGGAGGCGAGCCTGTTCGAGGAGCATGACTTCCACGACTTCAAGATCTCGGTCAAGCACAACGACCCGGTCGTGATGATCAAGGCCTATGAGCAGCTGGCCGCCCGTGGCGACTGGCCGCTGCACCTCGGCGTGACCGAGGCCGGTCCCGCGTTCCAGGGGACGATCAAGTCCTCGGTGGCCTTCGGATCGCTGCTGGCCAGGGGGATCGGTGACACCATCCGGGTCTCGCTGTCGGCTCCGCCGGTCGAGGAGGTCAAGGTCGGCATCCAGATCCTGCAGTCGCTGAACCTGCGCCCGCGCAAGCTGGAGATCGTCTCGTGCCCCTCCTGCGGCCGTGCTCAGGTGGATGTCTACACCCTGGCCGAGCAGGTGACAGCGGGACTTGAGGGCCTGGAGGTGCCGCTGCGGGTTGCGGTGATGGGCTGCGTCGTGAACGGCCCGGGGGAGGCCCGTGAAGCCGATCTGGGTGTCGCGTCCGGCAATGGCAAAGGCCAGATCTTCGTCCGGGGCGAGATCATCAAGACGGTGCCGGAGTCCCAGATCGTCGAGACCCTGATCGAGGAGGCCATGCGGCTGGCCGAGGAGATGGGCGAGCCGGTGGACGACGAGGGCGAGTCAGCCGGTCAGGCGGGTCCCGTCGTCACAGTCAGCTGAGACCGGCGTGAGCCCTGAACCGGTCGACAAGGCCCTCGCGGCAGGGCAGGCTTAGCACGTGCTTCGCACCAAGAGCGTTGTCCGCGCGCTGACTCCGGCTGATCATGATCAGGCGCTGGAGGTCTGTGCCCGCGATGCCCGCACGAACGTCTTCGTCGCCGCACGCATCCTCGATGGTGCGCTTGCAGCCTCCCCTGGCGCAGTACTGGGCTATGACGAGGGTGCGGGGCTGCAGTCGATCTGCTGGGCGTCCGCCAACCTGATGCCGGTCGAGTGCGACGGACCCGCGCTCGCGGCGTTTGCCGCCAGGCTGCGTCGATGGCGCCATCACTGCTCCTCGCTGTTCGGTTCCGCTGACATGGTCCTGCCCCTGTGGGAGTCGCTGCGACCCGGCTGGGGGGAACCGCGCGCGGTGCGCACCTGCCAGCCGGTTCTGGCCACAGCAGGCCCCCTGCCCGAGGGGACGTCGCGGGACTGGGAGGTCCGTCCGGCCCGGTTCGACGAGGTGGACCTCGTGATGCCGGCTGCCGCTGCCATGTTCACCGAGGAGATCGGCTACCCGCCGTACCGCGGCTCAGGCCACCTCTACCGGCAGGGCGTCGCCTCCCTGATCAGGGCCGGGCACACGTTTGTGCGGATCGACGATGGCGAGGTCGTGTTCAAGGCCGACGTCGGTTCGGTCGCCCTGGGCGTCGCGCAGGTCCAGGGTGTCTGGGTGTCCCCGCGCTGGCGTGGTCAGGGGCTCGCCGGGCCCGCCATGGCGGAGGTCGTGGAGCAGATCCGGGCCAGGATCGCGCCGGTGGTCACGCTCTACGTCAATGACTTCAACAAGCCTGCGCGAGCCACCTACGCGCGGGTTGGGTTCACCGAGGTCGGGAGCTTTGCCACGGTCCTGATGTGAGCCGGCCCGAACAGCGGTAGTCATCCCGCTCAGGCAGCGGTGGCCATCTCGCTCAGGTTGTTCTGGTTGAATTCTGTGATGACATCGTCGACGAAGTCACTGCTCACCCGAGACATCCAGGCACTGGTCGCGTTGTTCGCCACCTCTGGCACCCTGCACCTCCTGCGGCCGCAGGTTTTCGAGGCGATCGTCCCGCGGGCGCTGCCGGCGCCGCGTGCCCTGGTGTATGCCTCTGGTGTCGGCGAGCTTGCCTGCGCAGCGGGTCTCCTGCACCCCGCGACCCGCCGACGGGCGGGATGGGCCAGTGTGGCCCTGCTCGTCCTCATCTTCCCCGGCAACGTGCAGATGGCGGTGACAGAGGGCAAACGTGCGGGCCGTGGCACCGGCAGCCGGTTCAGGCACGGTGCGACGCTCGTCCGGCTTCCGTTGCAGATTCCCCTCATTCGCACGGCGCTCAAGGCCACCGGCCGCCGCTGACGGCGAAGATCGCTGTCGAGAACGCGGTGCCGAGAACGCGGTGCCGTGAGCGCGGTGGGGCCGCTGCCGATACCCTCAGGTTGTCCGGGCGGTCTGTGTTGCCTCCGTCCTGAGCCTTCCCGACCCGACCAAGGAGATCCCGTGTCAACGCCGGCCCTACGCATGTCGACCCTGTTCCTGCGAACCCTGCGCGAGGACCCGGCCGACGCTGAGCTGCCCAGCCACCGGCTGCTGGTCCGCGCCGGCTACATCCGCCGGGTAGCCCCCGGCATCTACACCTGGCTGCCGCTGGGCCTGAGGGTGCTGCGCAACATCGAGGCCATCGTGCGCGAGGAGATGGACGCCATCGGCGCCCAGGAGCTCAGCTTCCCCGCGCTGCTGCCCAAGGAGCCCTTCGAGGCAACCGGCCGGTGGACGGAGTACGGCGACAACATCTTCCGGCTCAAGGACCGCAAGGGCGCCGAGTACCTGCTCGGGCCCACCCACGAAGAGATGTTCACGCTGACGGTCAAGGATCTCTACGGCTCCTACAAGGACCTGCCGCTGTCGATCTACCAGATCCAGCTCAAGTATCGCGACGAAGCACGTCCACGTGCCGGTCTGCTACGTGGTCGTGAGTTCGTCATGAAGGACTCCTACTCCTTCGACGTGGACGATGCCGGTCTGCAGGCTTCGTATGACGCTCACCGCGCTGCCTACGTCAAGATCTTCGACCGCCTGGGTTTCGACTACGTCATCGTCAAGGCAACCTCCGGCGCGATGGGTGGTTCGGCGTCCGAGGAGTTCCTGGCGACGGCCGAGAACGGCGAGGATACCTATGTGCGGTGCACCTCCTGCGACTACGCGGCCAACGTCGAGGCCGTGAAGGTGCCCGTTCCGCAGCCCATAGCGTATGACGGGTTGCCTGCCGCCCGCGCCGAGGACACCCCCGGCACCCCCACCATCGCCACCCTGGTGGACCATCTCAACGTCGCCTTCCCCCGCCAGAACAAGGCAGACCTTCCCTGGCAGGCCGGCGACACCCTTAAGAACGTGATTGTCATGGTCGTCCACCCGGACGGCCGTCGTGAGCCGCTGGCGATCGGGCTGCCCGGTGACCGCGAGATCGATGAGAAGCGGCTCGGTGCGCAGGTCGAGCCTGCCGAGATCGAGGCGTTCGACGAGGCCGACTTCGCGAAGAACCCCGCCCTGGCAAAGGGCTACATGGGTCCCGGCGTGCTGGGCGAGCGCGCTGAGTCCCGTATCAGGTACCTGCTGGACCCACGCGTGGTTGACGGCACCGTGTGGGTCACCGGAGCCGACGCCCCGGACCGGCATGTGATCGGGCTGGTGGCCGGGCGGGACTTCACCGCGGACGGCACGATCGAGGCCGCCGAGGTTCGCAACGGTGACGAGTGCCCCAGCTGCGGGCAGGTCCTGGAGACTGCCCGGGGCATCGAGATGGGACACATCTTCCAGCTGGGTCGCAAGTATGCCGAGTCGCTGGGCCTGAAGGTTTTGGACCACAACGGCAAGCTGGTGACCGTGACCATGGGCTCCTATGGCGTGGGCGTCAGCCGTGCCGTTGCCGCGGTGGCCGAGGGGTGCCACGACGAGTTCGGGCTGGTCTGGCCGCGTGAGATCGCCCCGGCAGACGTTCACGTCGTGGCCACCGGCAAGGCCGAGGAGGTCTTCGCCAAGGCAGATGAGCTCACCGTGGCCCTGGCGGCCCAGGGGATCCAGGTCATCTGCGACGACCGCCGGAAAGTCTCGCCTGGGGTGAAGTTCAAGGACGCGGAGCTGATCGGCGTGCCCACCATCGTCATTGTCGGCAAGGGTCTGGAGGCGGGCACCATCGAGATCAAGGACCGGGCAACCGGCGATCGCCGGGAGGTGCCGGTCGGCCAGATCGTCGACGCCGTCGTGGCCGAGGTGCGCGGCGCCGCGCTCTGATGAAGTCAGTTCCATCGGTGCCATCGGTGCCATCGGTGCTACCAGGGCCGCGTGTGCCACCTCGGCCATCTGCTCAGCCCCGTTGCCGCGCAGTTATCTTCGACTGGGGCGGCACGCTCACGCCGTGGCACTCCTTCGACCTCCAAGAGCAGTGGCAGGTGTTCGCCCGGCAGGTTCATACCGAGGAGGAGCAGGCACTCTCGCTGGCCGCGCGCCTTCTGTCAGCCGAGGAGGCGGCCTGGACTCGCAGCCGTACCGACCACAGCAGCGCCCGGTTGCACGAGATCCTCATGGCGGCGGGCTTCGACGAGCGCGATCTTCGGCGCGAGGCGGCTTTGGCGGCATACCAGAAGTTCTGGGAGCCGCACACGTTCACCGACGAGCAGGTGCGACCGCTGTGGGAGGGCCTGCACGAGCGCAGAATACGCGTCGGAGTGCTGTCCAACACCATCTGGTCGGGGGACTACCACCGTGCTGTCTTCGAGCGCGACGGAGTCCTCGACCTGATCGACGCCGATGTCTACTCCAGCGAGCTGGCCTGGACCAAGCCGCATCCGCAGGCCTTCCTAGCAGCTGCTGCGGCCGTGGGCGTGCGGTCGTCCGAGGCTGTGTATGTGGGGGACCGGCCCTTCGAGGACATCCACGGCAGCCAGCTGGCCGGGATGCGCGCTATTTGGGTTCCGCACTCGCAGATCCCGGCGGCACAGCAGGTCTCGGTCGACGTCACTCCTGATGGCGTCGCCCACGAGCTGCTCGACATCCTGGACATCATCGACGGTTGGCAGCCACGCTGAACGACCCGTCGACCACCGTTCTCGCGCTCATGGGCCTGGCGGCCGTCTGCGCGGGATGGGTCGACGCGGTCGTCGGTGGGGGAGGCCTCGTCCAGATCCCGGCGTTGCTGCTCGGGTTCCCCCAGGCCGCGCCGGTCCAGATCCTGGCGACGAACAAGCTCAGCTCGATCTGTGGCACGTCGGCGAGCGCCGCGACCTACTACCGTCGCGTCAGGCCAGACCTGCGGACCGCGATCCCGCTGGCGCTGCTGGCTTTCGGCGGCTCCCTGATCGGTGCCTCACTGGTGTCGCACATC
>ENA-OBLH01000672-OBLH01000672.1-metagenomes-genome-assembly--contig:-NODE-672-length-10697-cov-5.06042_pt1 | contig 10697 bp, 5 predicted proteins | sample MGYA00153382_OBLH01 | MGnify analysis MGYA00153382 | reverse complement strand
GCTTTGTCGGGAGCGCCGGCGCGCTTGTCGATCAGGTGCAGAGCTGGCGCCTACTCTCCGTTCATCTCGAACGGCTTTCGGATATCGTCACGGAGACGAAAGAAGACCTGACGGCCCATGTCCGCCGCGAGCTTCTGCCTGGTCCGGCGATCACGCTCGACAATCTGACCTTTGCCTATGACGATGACGAGCCTGTCCTCGACCGCGTAAGTCTCGACATCCCGGGCGGAGCTCTGGTCGCGCTCGTCGGCCCGAGCGGCGCGGGCAAGACGACGCTTATGCGACTGATCCTGGGGTTACTGACCCCCGCGAGCGGGCGCATCATGATCGATGGAAAACCACTCAATAGCAGCACATTGTCGGATTGGCGCGCGCGCGTCGGCGCGGTGTTACAGGACGATTGGCTGCTCGCCGGCACAATCGCCGACAACATCGCCTTTTTCGATTCCGCGCTTGACCAAGAGCGCATCGTCCAGGCGGCAAAAATGGCCGAGATCGACGCCGATATCGCCAAGATGCCGATGGCGTATGAGAGCCTGATCGGCGACATGGGCGCAGCGCTGTCTTCGGGCCAGCGCCAGCGCATCTTCCTCGCGCGCGCGCTTTATCGCGATCCCGATGTGCTGTTCCTCGACGAAGGTACTGCAAACCTCGACCCCGAGGCGGAAACGCGCATCGCCGATATGATCGCGGGACTGCCGATGACGCGTATTGTGATTGCGCACCGGCCCGCGCTGGTCGAGCGCGCGGACTACGTGCTGACGCTTTCGGACGGAAAGATTTCTAACCGTCGCCAATTTGCCGGCCAGCGTTTATGGCGTGGCGCGGACCAGCACGTCCCCATGTGACGTATTGGTCGCCAGATCAGGCCAAGACCAGCCAGTGAAATGCCCAAATGTAGAGGAGCTGGCGGCGAGGCCGTTCAATCACTTTGATGTCCGGCCACTTGGCGATGGCGGCGACGTTGTCTCGCGCGGGCCTCGACCGGTTCGATCTGGTGGCGCTGGATGGGGAGATGGGCAGGCATGGTTAGGCGCCGGACGGTGTTAATCTGGAGTGAACTGGCCGCTTTCGGGACCACGCATGTCGCAGCTAAATGGCCGGGAACGGGTCGATAGCGGCGAAACGCCATCTAGCCTCGGGAATGGCAGCTATTACACTTTCGTTCGACGGAAACTTCCGTCAGCAACCGGCCAATCCGGGTCATTCAGCCAGATGATGTTGATCGGTCGGAGCGGCCTCTATCGATCAAATCTGAGCAAAATCGTGATCGATTGCCAAATTCGCAACGACAAACTCGAGGCCGACTGCCGCAGAGCTGTCGCTAAAGATGGTGCGGGCGGTGGGAATCGAACCCACACTCCTTGCGGAACTGGATTTTGAATTGCTTTTGAGTCCGGCGCGTCTGCCAGTTCCACTATGCAAGCACGCTAGACTTCGACTTACACAGGGTTTGGTGCGTCTAGCGCCTTGCCCATGCCCTCACAATATTACCCATTGATTTCGCTGATTGAAATCTCAAGCTCAGTTTCACTTTTGCGCATCCGAGCCAACATTTTGAGTGGGATGCGGCACCTTAATCTAATTCAACTGAAGGGTTATCGAAGACACTCCCGGATATGTAAGAGGATATGTGTAATTCTGGTATCGCACTGGTATCGCAAATGGCCCTTTTTGACCCTTTTCGATCAATATTTGGGGCGCCTTTTCCACGGTTTTCCGCCAATTAATCCTTCTAATCCCACTCTCCGAAGGCAGGGGTCGGGGGTTCGAATCCCTTCCGGTGCGCCACCGCGCAGCGCAGGCACAATTTAGCAAAGCTAAATTGCCCATGCGCCAGCGCGGCCGACAGAACGCAGTTCTGATCGACGACTTGGGCTTTGCCCAAGTCCGCCTCCCTTACCCGCTATTCCGCAACGCCGTCGCAATCGCATTGATCGACAACTGAATCCCTTCGGCAATGCGCGGATCGTCCTCACCCGCCCGGTGCCGCTTCAAAAGCTCGATCTGGAGCAGGTTAAGCGGCTCGACATAGGGCATCCGCAACCGGATCGACGCATCGAGTCCCGGGTTGTCCGCCAGCAGCCGCGTCTGTCCGGTCAGGTCGAGCACGATGTCGCGTGTTAAATGCCAAGCATCACGGATGCGCGGGAAGATCACTGGCCCGTCGGCCTCCGCCGCCAGTTCCGCATAATGCGCCGCGATGGCCATATCCGACTTGGCCAGCACCATTTCCATGTTCGCCAAGGTTGCCGCAAGAAACGGCCAGCCGCGCGCCATTTCGCGCAGCAGCCCCTTGTCCTCGAACCGCGCCACCGCCGCGTACAGGCCGTACCACCCCGGTAGCATCACCCGCGCCTGCGCCCAGCTGAACACCCAGGGGATGGCGCGCAAATCCTCGATGGCGTCGGACTTCGTACGGCTGGCGGGGCGCGAGCCGATCTTGAGCGTCGCAATCTCGGCAATCGGCGTCATCGCGCGGAAAAAGGTGCGAAAATTGGGGGTCTCATAGACCAGCGCGCGATAGGCAGCGAACGCATCGCCCGACAGCCGGTCCATTGCTGCACCGAACCGCGCAGCATCGGCAGCGGCGACCTGTGGCGGCTCAAGTGTCGCCGCAATCGTGGCCGCTGCCATTGCCTCCAGATTGACGGCGGCACTCTCTCGCGAGCCGTATTTTGCCGCGATAACCTCGCCCTGTTCGGTAATGCGGATGCGCCCGCCGACCGTCCCCGTCGGCTGCGCGCGGATCGCGGCGAACGATGACCCCCCGCCCCGCCCGACGGCACCGCCGCGCCCGTGGAACAACTGCATCGCCACACCCGCCGCCTCGAACACAGGCTTGAGCGCCAAACTTGCCTGATGCAGCGACCAGACCGAAGTCAGATAGCCACCGTCCTTGTTCGAATCCGAATAGCCGACCATCACTTCCTGATGCCCGCGCGCACGGGCCAAATCGCCGAACTCGGGGATGGCAAAGAATGCGGACATGATCGCGGGTCCGGCCTCGAGATCGCCGATGGTTTCGAACAGCGGTACCGGCATCAGCGACGCAACCGGGTCGCCCGCGCGGTAAAGCCCCGCTTCCTTGAGCAGCAACAATAGTTCGAGCAGATCGGACACCGCATCGGTTTTCGAGATGATCGCGGTGCCGATCACGCCGTTACCGAACTTCGCCCGCGCCGCGCGTGCCGCCGCCAAGATCGCGAGTTCGGACCGCGTCTCGTCCGATTGGGGCAGATCGGTCCCGGTCAGCGGACGCGGGTTGGCAAGTTCGCGACGGAGCAACGCTACGCGCGCGTCCTCGTTCAGCGCCTCATAATCGGCCTCCACCCCCGCCGCTGCAAACAGGTCGGCGATACAGCGTGCATGGACCTCGCTGTTTTGCCTCAGGTCGAGCCGGGCGAGGTGGAAGCCGAACACATCGACCGCGCGTACCAGCCGCGCGAGCGCGCCGGGGCTCGATAAGCCGTTGTTCGCCAGCCCCTCGGCAATGGTGACCAGATCGACGCGGAACGCCGCCGGATCGCTATAGGGTAGTCCCACCACCGCCGCCGGACGCGGCGGCGCGCGCCCGATGCGGTCGACAAACGTCGCTGCCAGCCGCGCATAAATCCCGATCATCGCCCGACGGTACGCTTCATCGGCGCGGCTCAGCGCCTCGTCGCCGCTCGCCTCGGCCAGCGCCAGCACCGCCGCATCGACCGTCGCCAGCTCGGTCGAAATCGACAGTTCCCCGCCCATGGCGTGGACTGCATCGAGATAGTGCAGCAGGATCGTTTCGCCCGCGCGTCCCGTCGCCAGCCGCAATGCATCGGCATCGACGAACGGATTACCGTCACGGTCGCCGCCGATCCAGCTTCCCACCGTCAGAAACCCCGGCGTACGCGCGCCCAGCACGCGGTCCCAGCGCGCATAGAGCGCGGGCAATTCAGGCACGAACACCTCGCGCAGCCACGCCAGCGCGTTCTCGACCTCGTCGGCGACATACAACCGCTCGCGGCGCAGCGGGCGCGTCTGCCAAAGCAGCGCCACCTGTCGCACAATGGCGGCTTCGACCGCGTCACCGTCGGGCGTCTCCGCCACCCCCGCATCGCGCATACGCAACAGCGCCGCGATCCGAGCCTTGTGGTCGATCATGCTTTTCCGCCGCACCTCGGTCGGGTGCGCGGTCAGCACCGGCACGACGCTGGCATGGGCGAGCATCTCGGCGACCTGCACGTTGTCGAGCGTGGCCACGACGCCCGCGACATTCACGCCGCCCTCGCTCGCGATCCCCTGCCGGTCCTCGGCCAGATTGGCCAGCAGCGAAAACAGCATGAACCCGCGCACGAAATTCAGCGTATCGTCGAGGTTCAGCGCCCCCAGCCCGCGATCGACCTCATGCGCGCCCTCAACCCCGCGATGGCGATCGACCGATGTAGAGCGGATATATTCGATCCGCCGGAACAGCGCCTCCCCGCCCAATTCACGGATTACATCGCCAAGGATGCGCCCGAGGAAGCGGATGTCGGGGTTCTGCGAGATTGGGTCTGAAGCCATGGGAGCGATGCTGCAGCGCAGCGGGGATCGGGTCAAGCCGAAGCTAGTGCCCTTCGTACCGGTACACTACAATGAATCTCGGCAGCGCCCTACCCGTTCAATTCATCAATGAGACCCATGTCAGCTGAGTTGGGCGACGCGCCAGATTGACTTTGCTACCTTTGCCATTGAGTTTTGTCGGGCGCCAACACGTGCGGGCGTCCAATCGTCATTGTCGGCTGCAATCTTTTTGGTCGTGTCGAACATGCTTGTTTCGAATACGGGGCGTTTGATTTCAAACGAGGCATTGCCAAGGTCGCGGTTTAGGCCGGTTTCAAGCAAGGCCATATTTCCGATCCGGTATACATTCGCGTCCGCCTCGATCTCCGAAAACTGCTCCCATTCCCCCTCTGGATTTTGGGGTAAGATGTGCTCAACGGTGAAAGTGGCACTGTCCCGGTCATGTGAGGCACCACCGGCTTGTCGTTCCAGATTGCAAAGAATGTAACGCACAATCCGATTATTTCGTGACTGTGTTGTTTTCAGTTCCTTGCTCGCAAATGCGGCCTGAAATGCGGCATCTGCGGGGTATACAGGGCGAAGGGCTTCGATGATCGAAGCCAGATCGGTAATCTTCGCCGTGGATAGACGCGCCGCTATATCTGAATAGACTCGCTCCTGCTCACCAGCCTGCATGGTACCGATGACGTTGTATCGAAACGAGATATTGACGATAATTTTGATCAATGCGGTAAAATCGTTGGAACTTAAAACCCGGCGTGCAGCAATCAGCAACGCATACGGCTGCCTCACGCCGAACATACGCAGCATAGATGCGGAGTCCTTCAACTCCGCCGACCAATCCGAGCTTTCAGGCGACGTAAGCCCGAGATAAGGGTCCACGTCGGCATCTAATGCGTTGAGAAGGAGAAACACCTCTGCTCGACTGTCAATCTTTGCGCGGATTGTCTTAAAGAGCTCTGATTGTCGAACCAAGCCATTTCGGCTCATCCAATGGATACGCAGAAAATCAGGAAGATCCGTTTCTCCCAATCGGCTAACCAATCGTTCCCAGCGATCATCCATCGCCGACATTTCGTTTTCATGGACGCTGTCACGATGGAGAACCGAGAAGAGGTAGTTTTTGAGCAAGTCGGTCGCCAACAATCGAACGCCGCGCGAGTTCAATGTCTCGAAAACCTTATAAGCATTCAGCTCGTCCGATACGGTAATTACCGTGAAGAACAATTTATCACAGATCGATTCAAGCAGTTTTGCCAGTACGACACCTGCACTATTTTCGTCGTCGATCATCGCATTTGCGAACTCCGAGATTCGTTTTTCGAACCAATCGGAAGCCTTACGCATAGCGTGTTCGGACGCTTTGAATCCCCTCTGTGGCAGGGTCGCCAGCGGCACCAAATAAGTTTGGTAATAATCGTTATTGTTACGATTCAACGTCAATTTCGATGCAGCGACAAGAGTGACGGGGTCAAGGTAACCGATATAACTTGACCGAATCTGATCAAGACGCTGCTGATTTTGTTGAGGGTCTTGGCCAGCTTCAATCAACCGCCGCAAGTTGCGGAGGATCGCCAAAACGATGATCGACAAGGTTGTAAGCCGCTGCTGACCGTCGATAACGTCAAAAGTCTTGTCATTCTGGGTCTGTAGTACGAGATACCCCATGTAATGAGCAGGCTCGCCGCCAAGTCTGGTGGCTTCCAAAATGTCGAGCCAGAGTTCATCCCATTCAACATCCGTCCAGCTGTAATCCCGCTGGAAGCGGGGAATGTTGTACGTCAAGCCGTTCCCGAAAAGCTTCCGGAACGTATTGTTTTCGGTCTTGAAATTCGTTCCAGACATGTCTTTCCTCAGTTGGAATTTCGGGAGCGGCGCGCACTCAACCTATTAGCAACCTGCCGAAACGTAAATCTCTCTATCTTACTCGCCCGCCTCAAGTGCGGCGTCTGGAAAAGCGTGCTGCCGCTGCCCCCTCAACTAAACGCCTGAATCCCCGTCTGCGCCCGCCCCAAAATCAGCGCGTGCACATCATGTGTCCCCTCGTAGGTGTTCACCGCCTCCAGGTTCATCACGTGGCGGATGACCCCGTATTCGTCGCTGATCCCGTTGCCGCCGTGCATGTCGCGCGCCACGCGGGCGATATCCAGCGCCTTGCCACAATTGTTGCGCTTGATGAGCGAGATCGTCTCGGGCGCGAGGTTGTGCGCGTCCATCAGGCGGCCAGCGGTGAGTGCGGCGTTGAGGCCCAGCGCGATTTCGGTCTGCATGTCGGCAAGTTTCTTTTGCACCAGCTGTGTGGCAGCAAGCGGTCGCCCGAATTGCTTGCGGTCGAGCGTGTATTGCCGCGCCGCGTGCCAGCAATACTCCGCCGCGCCCATCGCACCCCAGGCAATGCCGTAGCGCGCGTTGTTGAGGCAGCCGAATGGACCCTTCAGCCCTTCGACCCCCGCGAGCAGCCGGTCGGCGGGAATATGGACGTCCTCCATCACGATTTCGCCGGTCACCCAAGCGCGCAGCGAGAATTTGCCCTCGATCTTGGGCGTCGACAGCCCTGCATCGCCGCGTTCGAGCAGGAACCCGCGGATCGCGCCGTCGTCGCACTTGGCCCACACCACGAAAACATCGGCGATCGGCGAGTTGGTGATCCACATCTTCGCGCCACTGAGCACATAACCGTCGGCGACAGTGCGGGCGCGCGTCTTCATGCCACCGGGATCGCTGCCCGCGTCAGGCTCGGTCAGCCCGAACGCGCCGATCCATTCCCCAGTCGCCAGTTTGGGCAGATAAGTCTCGCGCTGTGCCTCCGAACCATAAGCCCAGATCGGGTACATCACGAGGCTCGACTGCACCGACATCGCCGAGCGATACGCCGAATCCACCCGCTCGACCTCACGTGCGATCAGTCCATAGGCTACATAGCTGACACCTGGGCAGCCATAGCCCTCGATCGTCGGTCCGAGCAGTCCGGCTTCGCCGAATTTACGCATCAGCCCCTTGTCGAACGTCTCGTTGCGGTTTGACATCTTCACGATGGGGGCAAGTTCGGCCTCGCAGAACGCGCGCGCGGTGTCGCGGACCATCCGTTCTTCGTCGGTCAACTGTGCCTCGAGCAGGAACGGGTCGGTCCAGTCGAACGATGGCCATTTCGGGGCGTTGTGCTGGACGACGGGGGTAGCGAGAACGGTGGCCATGAAATGCTCCGGAATTGATCTACAGGGTATTTCGGCCAATCGCACGCGCGACACAAGCGACGCTTGGCCTTCAGCCGATTATTCGGCCCGCAATTTGTGCGCGCCGTTCGAGTGTGACGCCCAGCACGTCGCGCGCATAAGCCTCGACCGAGCCATATTCGGCAATGATCGCCGACAGCGCCGCATCGAGAAACCTTTCATCGACGCCCATAAGGATGCGGATTGCGTCATCACTGATCTGCGGCCCGCGACTGGCGCGGATGCTCGCGGCACCGGCGGCAATGCGCGCCTCCGAATTACCTGCCGTGTTGGTCAGCAGATAATCGGCCATCATATCGTCGCTGTGGATGCCCATCAACGTGTGGAGAAGTGCCGCCGCGAGACCGGTACGGTCCTTACCCGCAAGGCAATGTAGCAAATGCGCGCCGTCGCGCTCGGACAGCGCGTCGAAATACATCCGCATGACCGCAATCAGGTTCGGGCGGAACGGCATGAAGGCATAAAGCGCGACCATTGCGCGGTGCGCGTCACCCGCCCCGGCAATCTCGCGCACAGCCTCGACATGCGGCGCGCCGCCGCGTCCGGCGGTTTCGCCGTCGAAGAAATACACTTTCGCGCCGAACCCCTCGGGCCGTGCACAGGGGTAGTTGCGCCGCTCGCTGTTGCCGCGCAGGTCGATGACTGTCCGCAAGTCGAGCGCGGCAACGGCGGCAAGATCATCCGCCGTCGCCCCAATATGCTGGCCCGAACGGAACAGCACACCGGTCGTCAGTCGCCCGCCGTCGCGCGTCGCATAGCCGCCGTAATCGCGGAAATTATGAATACCCTGAAGTGGTTTGACCCGCTCCGCGAAACCTGTGGTCACGAGGTCGAGAACGCCCCGTCGGAAAGCGCGCGCGTGCCGAGCTCGGCTTGCCCAGCATCGATGCGGTCGACGCGCGGCGCAGTCCACGACTTGCGCGCGGTTGCGGACTTGGCGGGCGTCTTGGGCGTGCGTTCAGTCATCGAAGAATCCTGTCGTTCAGGCCATGTGTCTAAAGCGTTGGGCAACGCCCGATCAAGCGATTTCGGGGCATCACCCTAAAGCACGAAGTCGGTGACCAGCGGGGGCGGCACCGTTGCGACGCTGAGCGTGAAATCGGCAATGCCATCTCCGTTCACATCGCCTTCCACGATGAAGATGCCAGCGCCCGCAGCAGCGTAGCGGAGTTGTCCCGCGACATTCGAGAAAGCCGCCGTGCCGATGAAGGTAAAGGCATCGTCCGCGCCGCCGGTAATCGCATCGATCCGCGACAAGTCGATCCTGTCGATCCCCGACGCGAAGTCGAGAATGCGGTCGCGCGTGGCGTCGGTCGTACCGTTCGAGTCCGACAGATTGTCGTAGCGGAACACATCTGCCCCGCCATTGCCGCGCAGGGCATCGCCACCGCCGCCGCCATAGATCGCATCCGCACCTGCACCGCCGGTCAGCGTATCGCCCGCCTGTCCGCCGAAGAAGATGAAACCGCCGTTTGTCTCTGCCGACCCGTCGACAGTCATTGCGGTCGTGACGTTCAACCCCCAGACGGTTTTTGTCGCTGCTGCGGGTGTCCACACATCATCGAGCGTGATGTTGAAACTGTTGGGTAAGCCGCCGGGTCCGGGCAGCAGGATCAGCGCCTCGACACCGGCACTCGCACCAATGTTCAGCGTGTAATTCCCGTCAAGCGCCAGCTGGTCGTTCGCCCCGCCACCACCGGTCACCGTATCGCCCGCACCCCATTTGCCGGGGCCGAAGTAAAAACCATCATCGAGCGCGCCACCCGTAAAGATATCGTTGCCAAGGCCGCCGAACATGCGGAACCGGCCATCGGTTTCAGCGCTGCCATTGAAGATGAAATTCTGTCCGGCGAGCAAATTACCGCCGAACACAGCCAGTTCTTGCCCCGGCGCAACATTGCCGTCGTGACTGGTCAGGTTGTAACTGAACCCGGGCAGCACGGCGAGCACCTCGACATTCGTAATCGTGTCTGCATTGAGCGTCAGGCCGGCCGCGTAATTGCCCTGCAACCCGACTTGATCGTTCGTACCCGATCCGCCATTGACGCGGTCGAGCGCCGTGAAGGCCGCCCCGAACGCAAAGGCATCATTGCCCGCTCCGCCGCTGACCGTGTCATTGCCGCCGCCGCTGAGCGTGAAGCTGTCGTCAGCGGGCGTGCCGGTGAGAGTGTCGTTCCCTGCCCCGGGCGTTGCGGCGGTGATGCCGGTGATTGTGATCGACGCCGTTGCGGTCGATCCACCCGGCAACGTGTAGCTGAAGCTATCGGTCGTGGTCGCACCGGTGTTGAGCGCGGCGAACGCCCCGTCGGGATCATAGATGTAGGTGCCATCGGCGAGCAGGGTAAGTTTCGCTCCCGAGGCAAGCGTCTGTGTCGTTCCCGGCGCGATGCCATTGACCGTGGCGATCACCAGTCCCGCATTCCCGCCCGTGTCATTGGCGAGTACGGTGCCGCGATAGAACGCCGCCTCGGTCGTTGTGAAACCATCGGCAACGGCGACAGCGGCGCCGGTTGTGCGCGCCTGCCCGATCGTCGCGATCGGCTGGTCATGGTCGGTCGCGCGCTGGCTGGCATCGACGAACGCATTGTAATGGACCACGTCGAACGCGGCGCCAGCGACAAGGCTACCCGTGACGAGAATATGATCGAGCGTCTGGTAATTGCCGCCGAAAATGTACGAATAGCGTTCCTGCACCGGCAGCAAGTCGTAGAGATTGCCGAGAACGCCGCCCGCCGTGAGATTGGTGAGCGCGGTCTCGAAATAGAAACCGTTGAAATCGCCGTTGATGACGAATTTGCGGGTGGGGTCGATGGCCAGCGCGGCGTCGATGTAACTACGCACCCCCGCTGCTTGCGCGGTCCGAGCCGACGCGCCTGCGTCGGCAGGGGGTTGGGTTGCGCCCCATAACGGGTCGGATCCGCC
>ENA-OBLH01000668-OBLH01000668.1-metagenomes-genome-assembly--contig:-NODE-668-length-10736-cov-2.97098_pt1 | contig 10736 bp, 10 predicted proteins | sample MGYA00153382_OBLH01 | MGnify analysis MGYA00153382 | reverse complement strand
GTTGCGCAGCGAGGTGGGCCGCCTGTCGACCGAGCTGGCCAGCCGTATCGTGGGGGAGTCGCTGCAGGACGAGGTTCGTCAGAGCGGCATCGTCGACCGCTTCCTTGCTGAGCTCGAGCAGGGCGCTGCCCGGCCCGAGACGGTCGGGCAGGACGCCTGATGCAGGGCTCTTCGCGTGCAGCGTTCGTGGCGGGCCGAGATGCCTTCGCCGCGGCCCTGGGTTCCGGAGGCGACTGGTCGGCACTTGCCGAGGAGCTGTTCGGCGCGATGGGCGCCCTCGACTCGAACGCCGCCCTGCGTCGTGCGCTGGTCGACCCGTCCCGGGACCGCACTGCCAAAAGGGGTCTGGTTGAGGCACTCTTCGGGCCCAGGATGAGTGCGGCGACGACCGGCGTTCTCAAGGTGCTGGTCTCTCAGCACTGGGCAGATGACCGTGATCTCGGCGATGCCATCGAGACGCTGGCGGTCGAGGCTGTCGTGGCGTCGGCTGAGGCCGGCGGCACCCTGGAAGCACTTGAGGACGACCTGTTCCGCTTTGAGCGGCTTGTCGCGGCAGACTCCGGTCTGCGTGAGGCCCTGGGCGCGGGTGGAGGCGACGACAACGCCAAGGGCGCTCTGGTCAGCGCCCTGCTCAACGGCAAGTCCTCGACGGAGACGATCCGGCTTGCCCGTCAGGCTGCCATCTCACCCCGGGGTCGGCGCTTCAGCCGGGTCCTGGAGAGCTACCTGGCCGTGGTCGCGACCCGCCGCGAGCAGCTGAACGCGACAGTCACCGTGGCGGCCCCTCTCACTGGCGTCCAGCGTCAGCGTCTCGCAGTGGCCCTGACGCGGATCTATGACAGGACGGTGCAGCTGAACGTCGTGCTCGACCCGGCCGTTGTCGGCGGCATCCGGGTGCAGGTCGGCGACGAGGTGGTCGATGGCACCATCCTGCGCCGTCTCCGGGAGGCCGAGCAAGCCCTGATGAGGTAGCGGGCCTGCCAGCCAGACCGCACGTCCTGACGGGCAGCACGAGACAGTTGAACGACGAGGACGAAGCACGCTGAGCACGATGACACGCTGAGCACGATGACACACATACAAAGACACGAGACATGAACAGACGGCACCGGCCCGAACTGAGTTCGGGCCGCATACGAGGAGAGAGACACTGATGGCGGAGCTCACGATCCGTCCGGAGGAGATCCGGGACGCGCTGGACAAGTTTGTTCAGTCTTACGAGCCCGGCGCGGCTTCGCGCGAAGAGGTCGGCCGAGTGCTCGATGCTGCTGACGGCATCGCGCACGTCGAGGGCCTGCCCTCGGCCATGACCAACGAGCTGCTGAAGTTCGCCGACGGCACCCTGGGCATCGCGCTGAACCTTGAGGCCCACCAGATCGGTGTCGTGGTCCTGGGTGAGTTCTCCGGCGTCGAGGAGGGCCAGGAGGTCAAGCGCACCGGCGAGGTCCTCTCGGTCCCGGTGGGCGACAACTTCCTGGGCCGGGTGGTCAACCCGCTCGGCCAGCCGATAGACGGTCTGGGCGAGATCGTTGCCGAGGCCCGTCGGGCCCTCGAGCTGCAGGCGCCTGGCGTGATGGACCGCAAGTCGGTGGACGAGCCGCTGCAGACCGGCATCAAGGCCATCGATGCGCTGATCCCGATCGGCCGCGGCCAGCGCGAGCTGATCATCGGTGACCGCCAGACCGGCAAGACCACCGTCGCTGTCGACACGATCATCAACCAGAAGGCCAACTGGGAGTCCGGCGACCCGGCGCAGCAGGTCCGTTGCATCTACGTGGGCATCGGTCAGAAGGGCTCGACCATCGCGGCCGTGCGTGGTGTCCTCGAAGAGGCCGGCGCGCTGGAGTACACCACGATCGTCGCAGCCCCCGCCTCTGACGCGGCCGGCTTCAAGTACCTCGCCGCCTACACCGGCTCGGCCATCGGCCAGCACTGGATGTATGGCGGCAAGCATGTTCTCATCGTCTTTGACGACCTGTCCAAACAGGCCGAGGCCTACCGTGCGGTATCCCTGCTCCTTCGCCGTCCGCCGGGCCGCGAGGCCTACCCCGGTGACGTCTTCTACCTGCACAGCCGCCTGCTCGAGCGTTGCGCGAAGCTCTCAGATGCGCTCGGCGGTGGCTCCATGACCGGCCTGCCGATCATCGAGACCAAGGCGGGTGACGTCTCGGCCTACATCCCGACCAACGTCATCTCGATCACGGACGGTCAGATCTACCTTCAGTCCGATCTCTTCAACGCCGACGTGCGTCCGGCAATCGATGTCGGCGTCTCCGTCTCCCGAGTCGGTGGTGCCGCGCAGATCAAGGCGATGAAGAGCGTGGCCGGCCGGCTCAAGATCGACCTGGCCCAGTTCCGTGCCATGGAGGCCTTCGCCATGTTCGCCTCCGACCTCGACCCGGCCTCTCGGGCCCAGCTCGCCAAGGGCGCCCGCCTGACCGAGCTGCTCAAGCAGAAGCAGGCCTCCCCGATGGCGGTCGAGGAGCAGGTCATCGTCATCTGGGCCGGTACCACCGGCCAGCTCGACGACATCGCGGTCGGCGACATCAAGGCCTTCGAGGGGCAGTTCCTGGACCATCTGCGCCGCGACAAGCCCGGTCTGCTCTCGGCCATCCGCGAGTCCAAGAAGTTCGACGACGACACCCAGGCCGGGGTCCTCGAGGCGATCGACGCGTTCAAGGAGCAGTTCCTGGCCGGCGGCAACGACTCCGTCCCGCTCGGTCACGAGGCTGAGGCCGGCGCCCTGGGCCACGAGGTCGAGCAGGTCAAGATCGTCAAACAGCAGCCGGCCGACCACCCGGCACCCGCTCACCGGGCAGCAGCCGGCGAGCACGTCATACGGACCCAAACACCACGAACCTACTCAGGAGAGGCGGGATCATATGGGAGCGCAGATGCGGGTCTACCGCCAGCGCATCCGGGCCGTCCAGGCGACCAAGAAGATCACCCGGGCGATGGAGCTCATCGCGGCGTCCCGGGTCGTCAAGGCTCGTCAGCGGGTCGCCGAGTCCACGCCGTATGCGCGGGCGGTCACCCGGGCCGTGTCCGCCGTCGCGACGTTCTCCAACGTCGACCACCCGCTGACCACGGAGCACCCGCAGGTGCGACGCGCGGCCATGGTGGTCATCACCAGCGACCGCGGCCTGGCCGGGGCCTACTCCTCGGCAGTGCTCAAGGAGAGCGAGAGGCTCGCTGAGCTGCTGCGCGGGGAGGGTAAGGAGGTCACTCCCTACCTGGTGGGCCGCAAGGCGGTGGGGTTCTACAAGTTCCGCCGTCGCGAGTACGCCCACGAGTGGTCGGGATTCTCCGACAGCCCCAAGTACGAGGTCGCGCGCGAGATCGGTGAGCGGATCACTGACGACTTCATCAAGGAGTATGACCTCGGTGGTGTCGACGAGGTCCATGTGGTCTTCACCCGGTTCGTCAGCATGGTCACCCAGGAGCCCGAGGTCATCCGGCTGCTTCCCCTGGAGGTTGTGGAGGGCACCGAGGCGCCGGACCCCGATGATGTGCTGCCCCTGTACGAGTTCGAGCCCAGCGCCGAAGAGGTGCTGGACGCCTTGTTGCCGAAGTACGTCACGTCCCGGCTGTTCAATGCGTTGTTGCAGTCGGCGGCCTCCGAGCTCGCTGCCCGGCAGCGTGCGATGAAGTCCGCGACGGACAACGCCGAGGAGCTCATCCGCAAGTACACCCGACTGGCCAACCAGTCGCGGCAGGCCGAGATCACCCAAGAGATCAGCGAAATCGTGGGCGGCGTCGAAGCCCTCGCGTCCGCCAAGTAAGAGGGTAGAGAGAGCAAATGACTGCAACCACCAACGAGGTCACCCCTGACACGGCTCAGAAGGCCGGCGGACTCGGACGCGTCTCCCGCATCATCGGCCCGGTCATCGACGTCGAGTTCGCGGCCGACGAGATGCCGGAGATGTACAACCTGCTCACCGTCGAGGTGGAGCTGTCGGGTGAGAAGAAGAGCCTGAACCTCGAGGTCGCCCAGTACATCGGCGACAACATGATCCGCGCCATCTCCCTGCAGCCCACCGATGGCGTGGTCCGCGGTGCCCCGGTGAAGGACTCCGGCGGCCCGATCACGGTGCCGGTCGGTGACATCACCCTCGGACACGTGTTCAACACCACCGGAGACTGCCTCAACCTCAAGGGGGACGAGAAGCTTGAGGTGGGCGAGCGCTGGGGGATCCACCGCCCGGCACCAGCGTTCGACCAGCTCGAGTCAAAGACGGTCATGTTCGAGACCGGCATCAAGGTCATCGACCTGCTCACCCCGTACGTCCTGGGTGGTTCGGCGGCGCCGGCGTCGGCAAGACCGTGCTCATCCAGGAGATGATCGCCCGCGTCGCCAAGGACCACGGTGGTGTGTCCGTGTTCGCCGGTGTCGGTGAGCGGACCCGTGAGGGCAACGACCTGATCGTGGAGATGGAAGAGGCCGGCGTCCTCGGTCAGACCGCTCTGGTCTTCGGTCAGATGGACGAGCCGCCGGGCACACGCCTCAGGGTGGCGCTGTCGGCGCTGACCATGGCCGAGTACTTCCGTGACGTCCAGAAGCAGGACGTGCTGTTGTTCATCGACAACATCTTCCGCTACACGCAGGCAGGTTCCGAGGTCTCCACGCTGCTCGGCCGGATGCCGTCCGCCGTCGGCTACCAGCCCAACCTCGCGGACGAGATGGGGGTGCTCCAGGAGCGGATCACCTCTACCCGTGGTCACTCGATCACCTCGATGCAGGCGATCTACGTGCCGGCTGACGACTACACCGACCCGGCGCCGGCCACGACGTTCGCCCACCTCGACGCCACCACCGAGCTCTCGCGTGACATCGCCTCGCTCGGCATCTATCCGGCCGTCGACCCGCTGACCTCGACCTCACGAATCCTGGACCCGCGCTATATCGCCCAGGACCACTACGACACCGCGACCCGGGTGAAGTCGATCTTGCAGCGCAACAAGGAGCTTCAGGACATCATCGCGATCCTGGGCATCGACGAGCTGTCCGAAGAGGACAAGATCCTGGTCAACCGGGCGCGGCGGATCCAGCGCTTCCTGTCCCAGAACACCTACGTCGCAAAGCAGTTCACCGGCCTCGAGGGCTCGACGGTCTCCCTGGCCGACTCGATCGAGGGCTTCACCAAGATTGCCGACGGTGAGTTCGATCACGTCGCCGAGCAGGCGTTCTACATGTGTGGTGGCCTGGACGACGTCGAACGCCAATGGGCCGAGATCCAGAAGAACCTCTGACCTCACCTCTTCGTCACCTTATTGTTGCGAAACCACCGAACGGTGCCGGTGATGCCGGGAGCGCGGTGGTTTCGAAGCAAGAGGAAGGTGGTGGACACGCTGCGGGGCGTACCACGCCCGGGTGGACCGGTCATTGGCTGATGGCCGTTAGGATTGTCGAACACGAGAGCGAGCGGAGGAACCGTTGAGCAAGTTGCACGTGGAGCTCGTTGCCGCGGATCGCAAGGTCTGGGAGGGCGACGCCAAGCAAATCAGTGCGCGGACGATCGACGGCGAACTGGGCATCCTCCAGGGTCACACGCCACTGCTGGGGGTTTTGGTCAGCGGCGACGTCCGGATCGAGACCATGTCGGGCCAGATTCACACGGCCACGATCGACAGCGGCTTCCTGTCTGTCGATCACGACCGGGTCACCATCGTCGCCGAGGCTGTTGACGCCTCCCGGATCAACTCCTGAGTCCACGGTGCATGAACTGTGGCTCACCAGCGAACTGCTGGTTGGCGGCTGCCTGTTCATCCTCACGGGCGTTCTGGGCTTCGTCTTCATCCGGCGAAGACTGATCGCGCGCGGCAAACCTCTCACGGTCTGCGCGCTGCGAGAGCCAGGGGATGACAAGTGGCGCTTCGGGCTGGCGCGCTATGGCACGACCGGCCTCGAATGGTTCAAGCTCGCCGGGGTCTCGCTGCGCCCGGCCAGGCGCTGGGAGCGCGCGCTCCTGGATTTCGGTGCCAGCCAGCCTCTTCCGGTGGGTGAACGGCCCGAGATCCTCATCGGCGGGGCCCTGAGGGTCGACTGCAGCTACCGCGGGGAGCATTTTGAGCTCGCCCTGGCGCGAGCCCCCTGCACGGCCCTGCGCTACTGGCTGGAGGCCTCCCCGCCCGGCCGAAACGTCAACGTCGCCTAGCTCCCGCAAAGGGAGGGTGCGCCAGTCCAGCCCGCAAAGCTGAGGGACCGGGCCGCCAGTCAACCCCGAGCCCAGGGACCGCCTGGGTAACGGACCGCGCACGGCTTCGAAGTCGCGGCCGAATTTGTTCGTCTCTGCCAGCAGGATCTGCCCTGGCCTGGACGCGGCCAGGGCGGGGTCGCCGTAGAGCAGGTCGAGTAGGACTTTGGCGTTCGTCGGCTTTGGCGCCGGTGAGCGCGTACCCGATGGGCAGGCCGTGCAGGGTCGCGGCCAGGTGCAGCCGAAGGCCCCCGAAGAACCTGGAATGGTCTGCGCAGTAACGGTATTCGGCCCGACCAGCCAGGTACGGGAACAAGTGGCGTAGGTGCTCGTGGGCGAACCGCAGCCAGCGGGCCACACTGGTGTAACCCAGCAGCGCCTGCATCACCGACAGTGTCACCGTCTTCGCATCGGAGATCACCGGCGCGAAGCCCACCTTGGGCTTCAAAAATCCGATGCGGGTTGTCTTTGAGCAAGTCATCGGTGCGGACCTACAGTGTTGTAGACAGGGTGTCCAGGTCAGCGTCCACGACGAGCCTCCGGGTTCAGCGTTGGGTAGAGAACGCTGATTCTGGGCACCCTTCAAGCACTGCGGAGCACGACACGCCAGCCGTACCCCTTGGAATCAGTCATCTAGTGCTTGGCAGGTGCCTTCGCCCGGCCGCCGCCCGGCTGCCAGAGCACGTCCCCGCCGATCTCGAGGTTTGCCACCCGCCCCAGGATGAACAACAGATCCGAGAGCCGGTTGAGGTACTTGGCGGTGATCAAATTGATCCCTCCCACGCCCTTGGGGCTGCCCACGGGTGCCGGCTGATCGCCGTACGCCTCGAGGGCTGTCCAGGCCGAACGCTCGGCGCGGCGTGTCACCGTCCGGGCCACGTGGAGGTAAGCCGACCCCGGGGTGCCGCCGGGAAGGATGAATGAACGAAGCTTTTCGAGCTCGTCGTTGAACCGGTCGCAGTCAGCCTCGAGCTCGTCAATCCAGATGTCCTGTACCCGCAGCGGCGGGTACTCATAGCTGGCCGCCAGAGGCGTGCACAGGTCAGCGCCGACATCAAAGAGGTCGTTCTGGATCCGGATCAGGACTGTGCGGATGTCCTCGCGCAGCGCGCCGCAGGTGACCGCGACGCCGATGGTGCTGTTGGCCTCGTCAGTGTCCGCGTAGGCAATGAGCCTGGCGTCCGTCTTGGTGGTGCGGCTGAAGTCGCCCAATGCCGTGGTTCCGTCGTCGCCGGTCCGGGTGTAGATACGTGTCAAGTTCACCATGGACGGAATCCTCTCAGACTTAGCGACGGTAGGCTCACCATGTGCAAGAGCGCTTTCGTGTGGTCGGGGGAACCAGCCTGCGGGGAGAGGTGTCTGTCGTTGGCGCCAAGAACAGTGCCCTGAAGCTGATGGCGGGGTCCTTGCTGGCTGTGGGACGGACGCGCCTGACCAATGTCCCGGCAATCGTTGACGTGACGATCATGGCCGAGCTGTTGCGCCGGCTGGGGTGCACGGTCGACTATGACGCCGACGCCGGTGTGGTCGAGCTCGACGTCCCTGACACCATCCAGCATCAGGCCGACTATGAGCTGGTCCGGGCCCTGAGGGCGTCGATCTGTGTCCTGGGACCGCTGGTGGCCCGGTGCGGCCGGGCGGACGTGGCGGTTCCCGGTGGCGACGCGATCGGGTCCAGAGGTCTGGACATGCACGCGGCGGGCCTGGAGACACTGGGCGCCACGGTGCGCGTCAACCACGGTTACCTCATCGCCGAAGCGCCCGGCGGCCTGCACGGCGGGGACATCCGCCTGGACTTCCCCAGTGTCGGTGCGACCGAGAACATCCTGATGGCAGCGGTGCTGGCCAAGGGAAAGACCCGCGTGACGAACGCCGCGCGCGAGCCTGAGATCTGCGACATCGCCGCGTTCCTGTGCGAGATGGGTGCCCAGATCGAGGGCGCAGGAACGTCGGTCATCGACGTCGAGGGCGTCAGCAGCCTGGAGGCGGTGACCCACGAGGTCGTTCCGGACCGCATCGCGGCCGGCACATGGGCTTTTGCGGCGGCCACCACCGGTGGCGACGTCGAGGTAGTTGGCGCTGCGCCGGCGCACCTGCGCCCGGCGTTGAACCTGTTGGCCGGCGCCGGTTCGGAGATCACGGAGACGGACCGCGGATTCCGGGTGACAACCCCGGGGCGCCGGTCGGCGTTCGACGTGGCCACGTTGCCCTATCCCGGGTTCCCCACCGACCTTCAACCCTTTGCGCTGGTCTACAACGCCGTGGCGCAGGGCAGCGCGATGGTGACCGAGAACGTGTTCGAGGCGCGATTCCGCACCGTGCAGGAGCTTGCCCGTCTGGGCGCTGAGGCGCGTGTCGACGGCCACCACGTCATGCTGCACGGCGTCCAGCGGCTCTCGGGAGCCCCGGTGCAGGCCAGCGACATCCGGTCGGGGGCGGCCCTCGTGATTGCCGGTCTGGTCGCCGATGGTGTCACGACAGTCGGCCGGGCGAGTCACATCGACCGCGGCTACGCCGGTTTTGCCGAGGCACTGCGCGGTCTCGGGGCCGATGTCACCCGTGAGCCGGACGAAGAGCCGTTCCTCTGACCCCACCGGGCGCCTTCACTGCTCACCACTGCGGAGGCGACCGTTACCGGAATGTTACCTTTCGTCGCTGGGTGACTGAGCACCCGGAGGCGTAGAAATAGGTCTAGTCACGAGCCGGGTGCGCGGGCGAGGACGGTGGCTCGAGGGGGCAGGACATGGCCTTGACGACTTGTGGGGAACGGTCGGCATGCGTGCAGGAGATCCGCGTCGGCCGGGAGGTCGCCGTCCTGGGTCGTCTTGATGTGGTCACCGTCGCAGACGTCAGGGTGGCGCTGCATGACATCCTTGCCCGGGGGGCCGGTGACCTGCTGATCCACCTCGCCCAGGCGGAGGTCCATGACGCCACCGGGCTCGGCGTGATCGTTGGCGTCCATCATCGCGCACGCAGGCTTGGACGCAGGCTGGTGCTTGCTGATGTCTCGCCCCGCCTCGACCGGCTTCTGCGGGCATCCCGGCTGCAACAGACGCTCCTGCGGGTGCCGGCCGAGCACGTGGCCACGGTGCTGCCCGCCACCGGGACAGTGCCGCCAACCACTGAGGTCGCCACCTGCTGAGGTCGCCACCCGCTGAGACTGTGGCGTCTTTCACCGACTGAGTACCTCCCTGCGGGGCCACGCCAGCCGGTACATTCGGCGGTATGTCACCGGCAGAGACGGATCGCCCCAGCAAGGACCCCGCGTGGGTCATGCGCACGTACGCCGGTCACTCCAGCGCTACCGCCAGCAACGAGCTCTTCCGGCGCAACCTGGCCAAGGGGCAGACCGGCCTATCGGTGGCCTTCGACCTGCCGACCCAGACCGGCTACGACCCTGACCACTCGTTGTCCAGCGGCGAGGTGGGCAAGGTTGGCGTGCCGATCTCGCACATCGGTGACATGCGAGCGCTCTTTGCCGACATACCACTGGCCCAGATGAACACGTCGATGACCATCAACGCCACCGCCATGTGGCTGCTCGCGATGTACCAGGTGGTCGCCGAGGAGCAGGCACTCACGGCAGGTCAGGATCCGGCGGCAGCGGTGCGGGGGCTCACCGGGACGATTCAGAACGACATCATCAAGGAGTATCTTTCCCGCGGGACCTACGTCTTCCCGCCGCAGCCCTCGCTGCGCCTGATCACCGACGTCGTGGTCTACGCGGTCGCCGAGATCCCCAGGTGGAACCCGACCAACATCTGCAGCTATCACCTGCAGGAGGCCGGCGCGACGCCGGTGCAAGAGATCGCGTACGCCATGTGCACCGCGATCGCCGTTCTGGACGCCGTGCGCGACTCCGGACAGGTCCCTGCCGAGCGCTTCGGCGAGGTCGTCAAGGCGGTCTCCTTCTTTGTCAACGCAGGCGTCCGGTTCGTCGAGGAGATGTGCAAGATGAGGGCGTTCGTGCAGCTCTGGGACGAGCTGACCCTGCAGCGGTATGGCGTGACCGACCCCTCCCAGCGCCGCTTCCGGTATGGCGTCCAGGTCAACTCGCTAGGCCTGACCGAGGCTCAGCCGGAGAACAACATCCAGCGAATCGTGCTGGAGATGCTCGCGGTCACCCTCTCCAAGGACGCGAGGGCCAGGGCGGTGCAGCTGCCCGCCTGGAACGAGGCGCTGGGGCTGCCCAGGCCGTGGGACCAGCAGTGGTCGCTGCGGATGCAGCAGGTGCTGGCGTTCGAGTCGGACCTGCTGGAGTATGACGACCTCTTCGCCGGATCCAGCGTGGTCGAGGCCAAGGTGGCGGAACTGCTCGCGGGAGCCAGGGCAGAGATCGACCGGGTCCAGGAGATGGGCGGTGCCGTCGCCGCTGTCGAGTCGGGATACATGAAGTCGGCGATGGTGGCCTCACACTCGTTGCGGCGCCAGCGGATCGAGGCCGGCCAGGACATCGTGGTGGGCGTCAACGCGTTCGTCACGACCGAGCCGAACCCTCTCACCGCCGACCTTGATACGGCGATCATGACCGTGGACCACGAC
>ENA-OBLH01000666-OBLH01000666.1-metagenomes-genome-assembly--contig:-NODE-666-length-10758-cov-2.98972_pt1 | contig 10758 bp, 5 predicted proteins | sample MGYA00153382_OBLH01 | MGnify analysis MGYA00153382 | reverse complement strand
TCTAAGAAAAATTTATCAGAATCAAAACTAAACTCACAACGACTAGCAATATCTGGATAAATTATTTTAGGTTGTTCAAAGTCTTGCCAATATTTACATGATCGTAACTCCCAAAAAAAATTACCTTTGTCATATCTAGAAATCAATTGACTTCTAAATTGTTCAAAATACTTATAAATTGCAGGGTAAGTTTTTGCAAATATTTTTTCAGCTTCTTGTTCTAATTTATTTGACCAAGAATGCTCTTTATTTTCTGAAGATTCAATTTTAATTATATATTGATCAGCAAAATTAACGCTCCATTTTTTAACATCACGCCCCCGTAAAAAAGGCTTGATTACTTTAGCAGATGATGGATGTTCATTAATTAATTTGTCTCTGGTGGCTCGATCAATCAAAAAAGCTTTATTAAAACCTGTCTTGATCCCATAATAAATTTTCCCATTGACATATTCTTTCAAAGGCTTACCTACATTTTGCAACTTCGCCAACAAATCTAAAACCTGTGTATTCTTTAAATGCCAACCATCAACTTTTAGTGTAGATTGGGGCATTAAGAAATTTTGAGAATGAAATATTTCAGAAAATTCAGACAGAGGCTGAAGTTTATCCCATGAGAAAGTTTTTAACTTTGCTTCTTGCTCAGGTTTTTCTTTACTAAATAAAATGATTGCTGTGTCTACAGTAGCCGTAAAAACATCCGTATCTCCAAAATCTACAAGCTGCTGAACTGTCGTATTTTTACCAAGAAAATCTCGTAACTTTTCCCCATAGCCCGATCGGAAATATTTATTCGAGCAAATATAACTCAAAACCCCGCCAGTATTTAGTAACTGATAACCCCGTTCAAAGAAATAAACAAATAAATCTGCAACACCTGTATAACAAGAAAATTGCTTTTGAAAAATTGGCTTAAATTCCTTAATTTGTTCCTGCCGCACATAGGGAGGATTCCCAATCACAATATCAAAACCATCACCAATCCCAAACATCCACTCAGGATCGAAAAAATCTGCCTTAGTATTCTGATTGTATGGATTCCAACTTGCCAAACTATCAGCCAAAGCCGGAGCCAAACCTGTACCTTTCAACAAATCCCCGATCGCATTTCGCAACTCCTGATCTCGCTCACGATACTTATCCTTAGTCGCCTTCGACCTCGCCATAAAATGCTTTTGTCGCACCTCCTTTAACTCCTTCTCCAACACCTCCACGGCAGGACTCCGCAAACTCATCTGCTCACTAAACCGAATCAAACTATTCGCCGCCACAAACTTCGTCTCCAAATTTGGCAGAGGCAAAATCCCCCGATTCGGTTGGCTATTATCTACTTTCTGCTCAACAATCAACGAAATAAAACAACGCAACTTCGCAATCTGGAGAGCGATCGGCTGAATATCCACCCCATAAATACAATTTTCGATCAAAAACAACTTCCGGGGATAATCCTTTTCATTATTCGCAAAATCCGCCTCAATCTGGTCAAGACGTGACTGTAACTGACTAACCGCCGCCTCCCTCGCTTGCTCATAACTAATCTTTTGCGCCTGCTGCAAATCTGCCAACACAGGCAAAATTTCCCGTTCCTTTTGTTGATGTTTCCAGCGTTCATTATGGCGATCGAGCTTACTCAAAACATGCACCATCTTCTGCAAAACCCCCATCGGAAAAGCCCCCGACCCACACGCCGGATCCAGAATCTTGCAACTATCCAAAGCCTTAATTAAACGCTCCTGAATTGCATCATCCCCCGCAAAAGGATTTATCTCATCAAAAGAAAGTAACCGCCGTAAATTTTGCTCTAGTTCCTCTTCCCTTCCCTGAAATGGATTATGATTTAACTCCTCTTGAATCTCTAACTGACCCTGCCTACCCTCATTTTCAAAAAGACTTATTTGGGTTTTACCTAACCCTAGAAAAACTACATTTCCAGTTAACAAATGATTCTTAAGATAAGCAATCAAACTCTCATCTACCATGTAATTTACAATCTCCCGGGGCGTATAAAAAGAACCCGTTTGCTTTCTTGCCGTCGTCTGAGTTTCAGGATTGTAGGCCGCCAATAAATTCTCAAATACCTGCCCCAAAAGCTCAGGATCCAGCGCCACATCTTCCTCAAAAGGCGTATTCTCAGCGATCGTAAACTTATAACTCTTAAATATCTCCACCAAACCCCGCACTCGATACTTCTTCCGACTCGTCCCAAAATCCGCATTTAGATCCACATCTCGCAACTCCCCAAAAAACAAATCATTTGGAACCGACAAAGGATTTTTAGAATTATCACTAAACCCATCAATTCTAATCTCTAGCTCCTGCGTATTCTTCTTAGGTGCAACATCCAAACACTCAAATAAACCACCATTCAAAAATGGAATATCTGCAAAATGGCGATCAATTACTTGCTTAGAATCTTGGAAATAGCTCTCATAGCGAAACACATTATGCACCATATAATGATGACTCTGACTGCCTGATCGCTTAATAAATGCCCGTTCCTTTTCCGTATTCAACGTAGCAAAAAATAGATTCTGTAAAATCGCCTTGTAATAAGTACTTTCCTGCGGTTCCAAACTCTTGAGGATCGATCGAACCTCTTGCTGATTAAATAACTCCTCTGGAACTAAACCCTTCTCCTTCAGGAACCACACAAACATCAATCTCGTAATTAATCGAATTAAACTCTCCTTATTATCCTTAGCATCCTTCGGAAAAACCACCTGCTGACAAGCATGAAAATACCAAGTTGAAACCTCTTGATAAAACCGCTTATTTAACAAACTAACATCAAGAACCTTTTGCCAATATTTATATAACTTCTCAAAGGAATCTACCCGATCTTTTCCCGTAGTAGGAATCTTCAGTTCTGCTAAAATCTTCTCATGTCCTGTATGGGGCTGCCGGATATTAATATCCCGCAACAGCGTTACCTTTCCCGCCTTTTCCCCTTCCTGATCCCGCTTATATTTCAACCTCTCCGTATTCGCAAAAGCTAGATATTCCCCATCAACATCAGCATACCTAAACACCACCACCACCGGCGTATAGCAAAACTCTCGATTAAATGCCCGTGAAATTTCGGCAAGCTGCGATCGAGTCGGCAATTTCCCCTGATCACGACTATTCAAAGTCACCCCAAAAATCACCACCCCATCATAATCCTGCCCCAGATTTTGCGTTGCTGCCAAATCCAACCCAGAGCGCCCCCGAAATGCCCCATCATCCACCATCCCCAAAAAATAAACCTCATCAATCAGCCGAAAAGATTCCTTATCTTTATAACTATTTTCTAAAATATCTCTAGCAGCGATCGGCGCATCCGTCACCATATTTATTGGTACTTGCAACGCCTCAAAAAAAGCCCGTAAAGCAGGTAGAAATTCCAATTGATTAAAAATATTTAGGTTCATTTTGCCTCCTCAAACGTATATAAAAACTCATGGGTATTTTCCACTACACTCTGAGCATCCAAAATCTCCAATCGCACTAGTTTACCGTCATACCCAAAATCTGCAATCACATTCGGGCGGATCTCATCAGATTCTCTAATCCTTGCCTCTCGAAAAATAATAGTTAAAGTATCGCTCTCTTGATCAAATTTAATTTTCATACGAAGGATTTTAGAATTTGTAGTACAGGATAAAGCTCATTGCTCGATCGCTTAAAAAGTGAAAAATCGAAATCAAAAAATCAGTGAAATCAGCGTAATCCCCATAATCCGGGTTCTAATCCGCACCCACCAACACCCATGCTACCAAATCAAACTTATCAACCTGAAATTTCTCCTCAACTTTAATATTTTGCTTAATACTTTCTAAAGTAACTTTGTTTCCCTTCTTGATTTTAGCTAATAAATCTCGTGGTTCTTGCTCCGCCTGACTACTTAGCCAAGTTTTCAAGGCATTCACCAATTCAGCGATCGCCCCCGGTTCCCCTCGATCGACCCCATCAGGAATATCTCGATCTTTCTCCTTATACAAATTCAGAAAATCTAAAACCTCCTTTTGATTATTCAAAATTAAATTGCCCGACTTATCGATATAAATTAAATCAAAAACCTCATACTGATGATCAAGTTTCTTAGCAGGTTTCGCCGGATAGCCCAACAAAGCCACAATCCCCTGATTATCCCCATCTCCTACAAATCCCGAATACACCCCCTTGGGCATCTGCCGATATTTATCCTTATCCCGATTAAACTCAGCCAATAAATCCTGTCGATAGCGCTCCAAAGACAAATTATCAAAGCCTAACCCTTGATCACTTACCTCAATATCATCCCAAGTAATTTGCATTTGCTCTATCATGCGATCGTTCATCTTGCGATCAAAATCCTCATCATGAGCCATCTTGGCAAAACTATCCGAAAATTGATGATCAACTTCAGACCCCGCCAACTTCATCGCCGCCATTCGTTGCTCGATCCGTCCTTGGAGATTGAGATAGGAATTAATATTATCAGAAGGCCAAAAGTTAATCCCAAAAATTTGCTGATTCGGACTTCCTAAGCGATCGATCCGTCCCATTCTTTGAATAATTCTAACTGGATTCCAATGAATATCATAATTAATCACCATATCAGCATCCTGCAAATTCTGCCCCTCACTCAGAGCATCTGTCGCTATCAAAATATCAATAGGTTTTATCAACTTCTGATGAATATCAGGATGATTTTCTGCAATCCATACTTGCCATTCTGCAAAAGCTTCTAGTCCTTGTTTCTCAGATTGAAAATTCCATTCCTTTTCACAAAACAGCTTAGTATAGGGTGCAAATCTTTCGAGAATTGCTTCCATAGACTGTTTGCGATCGCTATCATCTGCGTAGGAACCTGTACCAGAAGCGATCGCTATCTTGTCAAATCCTCTAGCCTGAAGTTGCTCAAATAAATATACCGCCGTATCACGATAAACTGTAAAAATTACCACCTTTTGATTATGGTTATTTGCCCCCGATTTCCGCTTATCTAGAATTTTCCCAATTAGCGCCTCTAGCTTATCATCACAGGATTTAGGTAGGGATGCTTTTTTAGTTTTTCCTGAAATCTCTTTATTGAGCTTTTGATCAAATTTTTGTAAGTTTATATAGAGATTATCTAGGGCATCTAAATCTGTTTTCAGATCTGCCTTAAACTTGTCAAGATTACCAGCTCGATCGATCTCCGCAATGCTAATCAGCCGCTTTTTACCAAGGGTATATTCTTCTATTTCCTTGACAAATTCATCATCTTCTTCCTCTGCATCTAGATTATTAATGTCAAGATTCATATCTATGCCTGATTTCCCTCGATCGGCTCGATCGACTTGATAGGCTTTGATTTTATCCAAGGCATTCTGATGATGCTCCCTAATTTTTTTAACTGTGGCATAAAAAGAAAACCAAGAAGACTCCAATCGCTTCACCATCAGGATATAAATCATTTTCACCAGAAAATAATCACGCAATTTTTCATTTTTAAGAGTATCTTTTATTACTTTCGTACCATCGTCAGCATAAAAAGCTGGTTGGTAGCCCGATAACATGGGAGGAAAATGATCAAATAATTCCTCAAAAGTTTCAAAGTTGCCAAGCTGGTGGGGTGTCACAAATAAATTCTCCGGCTTATTTTTACTCGGAAATAATAAACCAGTTTCTTGACTTTCTATCATCTTCCGAGTCCGAGCTACTAGCAAAGAATCAGTTAATCTAAAGAAATCATTACCAGAAAGTTCCTTAATGAAGTCCCCAATATTTGGATTTGCCTCTGTACGCCATTTATCAAATATAGATTTAGCTTGTCCAAAAGAATAATCAATATTTTTTACCCCTAATTTAGCTTCATAGCCACGCACATCTCCCTGTACCATTAACTTAAATTGGTTTCTGGCATCATCTAGAGAGTTATTAATGGGAGTTGCAGAAATTAGTAAGACTTTAACATCTTGGTTTTTCTTCAAAATTTGCTCTACTAGAAATTTATAACGATTGGCTTTATCATTTCTGAGATTATGACTTTCATCAATCACAATCAGCTTTGTTTTCTCACTAGTTAAATAAGCCATTCCCACATCATAGGACTCCATCCGCACTTCGCTTAAATCTGTATGAAATCTCACCAAAAAATCAAACTGATCAACTTCAAATTTAGAATCCCTTTTCCTTAAATATCGACTCCAGTTCTGTTCTAATTTCTTTGGGCAAATTAAAATGATTTCATGAGTGCTGGCAAAAAACTTCATCACCGCCAAAGCACTCCAAGTTTTCCCCAAACCCACCGCATCTGCCAAAATTGCCCCATTATATTTTTGCAACATCCGAATCAGACTCAAGACACCTTTTTTTTGAAAATCATACAGAGCATTAAAAACCGCCGTATTTTCTAACCTTCCCACTTGACGATTAAATTCTGGATCGTTCTCAATTTCTAGAATTTGATTCCCAAATAATTCAAATAAAATCTTGTAGTAAATATCCCTTGGTGAATATTCAATAAATATTTTAGCGATCGCCTCTATTAGATATTGCTTAAAATCTACTTTTTTCTTTGTCCCGTCCTTAGCTATAATTGTCTTCTTATCATGAGCTTGGGGCTTATTCCATAGTGCCTTAAACCATTCCATTAATTCTTTGTACTGGCTATTATTGCCCGTCTCTGCAATGTTCAATTCCAAATTATTCGCCTGTTTTAAGCCAATCCCTGCTTCAGTCAGGTTCGAGCTACCTGAAATAAAGTATTTGTTGCGATCGTCCCCTTTTGATGGGTCAAACAAATAGCATTTAGCATGACAGAAATTTGGCTCTAAAGTTTTTGTTTTAACCTTGTCCTGCTGCAAAAAAGTAACTGCTTCCTGGGCAAGACGAGTAAGATTCAGCGCCGCCTCGATCGTAATATTTTCATTTAGCAAATCTAGGGGGCGATCGTCGACTTGATCTAAGTTAACAATGTCTCCCAACACTAGACGAAACTTTGTGATTTTATGATTAATCTGCTGGGAAATATAAGCTAAAGCCCCGATAGTAAAATAACCTGTAACAATATCGACAGTCCCTTCTTCTGTATATTTTGTAATCCATTCATGAACTTTCAGATGCTTATTATTTTCATTATCTAAGATCATACTGCCCTCAGTTATCAGTTATCACTAGTTTACTGTTTAACGCTCCCACCTAAAGGCATCCCAGTAATCAGGAGTTTGGCTTTTGAGGAGGAAATCAGCAATTAATAATCCCGTAGCTGGAGCTAGTAAAATGCCATTGCGGTAATGTCCCACGGCGAGAGTGAGGTTAGGGTAAGGACTAGAGCCTAAGATGGGCATTTCATCCCTAGTTGCTGGGCGAAAACCCCACCATTGTTCTAGTAGGGTCGTAGCTTCCAAAGGAGGATAGAGTCTGATTGCTGCCTGCAATAATTGTAAAATTCCGGTGGGAGTATTGCCCTGAAGAAATCCCACATTTTCACTAGTTGCGCCGATAATCACCCGGCCATCCCGCCGAGGCACAATGTAGGTATCCTCTCCGTAGAGGACTTGGGATAAATACTCTGCTGATTCATAGGTAGCTGAGTTTGAGGTAGCTAAATTGACGGAATGAGAAGTAACTAGGGGCATCTGTACTGCCAGCATCTGCCCTTTTTTAGGATAGATCGGCACGGGTAAAAGCTCTTGGCTCCAAGCTCCCGTAGCCAAAATATAGCGATCGCTCTGCAACTCATAATTACTCGTCACTACTCCGGTTAAGGATTTATTTTCTATCTGTAATTCTTTAACTTCTTCCCCTTCAAGCAGGATCACCCCCAAACTCTGGACAGCCGATCGTAAAGCTCGTACCAACAACCGATTATCTACTTGCCCATCCCCCGGATACCACCATCCCCCCACAACTTCAGGACTCAGCCCCGGTTGCCTTTGATGGATTGCTTGGCGATCTAACCAGTCTTTGCTCAAGGATTGGGGCGATATTTCTTGATGGGGGACTGCATAGACTGGGGCGACAATGCCACATTCCCAGTAACCCGTAGGTAGCCCAGTAATATGTTCTATTTTGGCTGTCCAATCGCTGTAGAGACTGCGGGAGAGAAAGCATAGTTCTTGCATAGCTCCCGGTGGTAGCTGTTCTGCTTGGGGGGCAAGCATTCCGGCGGCAGCATGGGCAGCGGCTTGGGGGAAATTTCGGCTGATCACCGTAACTTTTGTACCTCTGAGGGCTAATTCTAGGGCGATCGATAACCCAATTATCCCGCCGCCCATAATCAAAAAATCACTGCTCATAGAATCTAAGAATTTTCTAGCAGAATGTCCTGTGCAACGCGCGGGACATTCTTACTTCTTTAAAATCACTGCTCATGTCGGTAAATATTTCTGCACCACATCCCAGCCTGTAATTAATACCCAGACAAAACCAGTGAATAATACCCCATTAGTCACAATATGAATCCGGCGTGCTAGGGGATATTCATGATTGATCTGGCTGGCACTAAGGGCTGAGATGATTACTAGTCCTACCACTGTCAAGCCTGCAACCAAATGCCAAGAATGACCCAAACTGCCAAAATGTCCCCAGGTTCCTACAAGACCGATCGCCATTAAGAATACTACTAATCCTACTAAAACTATACCTGTCAAGTAATGCAAAGGCCGTAACCACCGGGGACGGGACTGCTGCTTGGTTCTTTGATAAAGCATTCCCCCCCCACTCAGGGCTAAAACAAAATAAGCCGTCAGGGAAAACCCCATCGACCAAGCCGCCATTCGCCATAACCACACAAAATCCGGTAGATGCATAACTTACTCTTAATCCCTATCCCAATTTTGCTCGTAGTGCCTGAAGATTAGCTGCATCAAGGCTAACTTTTACTTCGATTTTTTGTTTGGTATCCCGCAAAAGTAGGGTACATTGATCTCCAGTTCCGGCAGAGGCAATTTGCGGATTAGTCAAGATAAATTGCTGGTAGATAATTTCGGGAACCCCCAACCGAATTACTAATTCTTTCTGGGATTGGGGATAAATATACAGTTGCTGTTGGAGAGTATCTAATTCTAATTTAGCGGCAGTAGTATTTTTCTCTGGAGCATCAGCCTTAGTTTCTCTACGCCAATACAGAGTGATCCCCCGGATTTGGGGAGTATAAAGAGTAAATTTTTCATCGAAGCGGGCGGGTTCCCAGTCTAAATCCTTGGCTTGGTCAGAAGCGGTGAGTAATCTTTGTTTCCAAGCTATTTCTTTCTGCTCCATTGCTATCCACCACTGGCTGATGGTGGCAAAGTTGCTGGCATTATCAGGGTTGGTGCTGCCCTGCTCCCAAGTGATGAAGTTATCTGTCATAGGGGCTATCCTATAGTAATTTGGTTAATGATATTAGTCGAAATTTAGTTCTTTTCTTCTAGTGTAGTTGTAAAACCTAAGGTTTGTGTTAGGATAAGAACTGCAAAAAAAATAAGTTGCATTCGGTTAAAAACCTGAATCAAAACTTGTTTAGGCTCAGTAGCTCAGGGGTAGAGCTAGGGACTCATAAGCCCTCGGTCGTTGGTTCAAATCCGACCTGAGCCATTTTATTAGATAAAGTTTAGTTAAAGTAAAGTTTAGCCAATTTTTGGATACAGTTACTTTTATCTAGATATAGATATAGAAACTCTGTTGTACTAATGTATTGCCACACTAGAGCATAGAAGGATTTGAAGGATAAAGAAAGCTCTTAATCACCTTGGTAGTTGCGGCAGATCACAGAATTGATGACTATAAATCACTAAAATTGTGAATGATCAATCACCTTAAATGGCCTTGATTAATCACCCATTGTCTAGAAAACCTTAGATAAGATATGAGTACTTGAATAAAATACAAGTATTAGGATTCAACAGGATTTCATCGAGGGCATCTCCCATGATACAAAATCAAACTACTAGTAATTGCATGGAACCTAAGCTAAAAGCTAATCCTTTTAATGCCTATAGAGACCCCAAGACTGGGGAGTGGAAAATTTTAATTCCTCAGACACTGCCGAAAAATTAGGCGAACAATAACTCTAGGTCTTAGCCAATAGTTGCTGCTTATGATTATTTTAGCTAGCGATCGCCCGTCACCATCCGCCAGAGGTATTGGGGGAACTGGATAATTTGTTGCCACAGGTCTAGGTAGGTGATGCCAAACAGGATTTGTAAGATCAAAATAATAACGGCGATCGTGATAGCTGTGGTGATGGTAGTTTTGAGAACTTTGAGTAGGGCTGTAAAAGCCAACCAAGAGACGACGATCGCTGCAATCAGAATAATAATTTGAATAGTCATAGATTGATAATTAAAGGGATAACTGGGGGACTTAGGGAGCTTTGTCCCTCAACTGTTATGGGTGCGTTGTGGGTGGGGGCGCAAGGCCTTGCGCCTTTACTAATTCCACTCTACCTGCGATCGCTCCCCCACTACTTGTTCATAAACCAGTTCAGTTTGTTTAGCGATCCTGCTCCAAGTAAAGCGAGTTCCTAAATCTTCGTAGGCATTTTCCACTAGCCATTGGCCATAGGCAGGATTTTTGAGGATTTCTAGGATCCCCCAAGCTAAGGATTCAGAATTATTAGTTTGGGTGACAATGCCAGTCTTGTTATGTCTTACAACTTCCGGTAAGCCACAGGTATCAGAAACTACTACTGGCACACGGGAAGCAAAACTTTCTAGGGCAACTATGCCAAAGGGTTCGTAGAGACTGGGGAAAACCGCACAATCTGCCACAGTTTGAAATTTATCTAATTCACTATCGGGCATGAACCCCGTAAAGTAGCAATTATGC
>ENA-OBLH01000664-OBLH01000664.1-metagenomes-genome-assembly--contig:-NODE-664-length-10765-cov-4.29972_pt1 | contig 10765 bp, 11 predicted proteins | sample MGYA00153382_OBLH01 | MGnify analysis MGYA00153382 | reverse complement strand
GAGTGAAGTGGTGATGCAACTCGGCCTGCCTGATGATGCCGTGGTGGTCAACGTGCAGGGCGACGAGCCGCTCATTCCTGCATCGGTCATTGACCAGGTTGCAGCGCTACTGCAACAGCAGCCGAGTGCGGCGATGGCGACCTTCTGTCATCCGATTCATGACGTGGCCGATGCAATCAATGCCAACGTCGTGAAGTGCGTGTTGAACGAAGCGGGCGAGGCCATTTATTTCAGCCGTGCGCCTATTCCGTTTGCGCGTGATACGTGGGCCGCAGGCATCAACACCATGCCTGTCGGATTACCGATGTATCGACACATTGGGCTCTACGCTTATCGCGCGTCGTTTTTGCGCACCTTTCCGACGCTGACCGTTCCCGCGATGGAGCGATTTGAGGCGCTGGAGCAGCTGCGCGCGTTGGCGCATGGTTTCCGAATCGCTGCTGCGGTGGTGGATGCGCCGCTACCGCCGGGTATCGATACGCCCGAGGACTATCAGCGAATGCGCGAGCGCTATTCGACCAGCGGCGAGAGCTTGTTTACGTAATGCCGTGTTTCGCCGAAGCAGGTGGTCGGTAGCCCAACTTTTTCTACGTAATGCAGCGTGACGCGTTTGCCAACGTTGCGGTTGATACTGGCGGCTGCGGCATCGTCCCACACAGTGAAAAAGAACTTCTCGGGCAGGCCGCCAGGTAGCACGACCATGTTCAGCTCGCCCTCCCAAGTTTTACAAACCCAGCCTTTTTTCGAGAATTTTTGCACCACACCGGCGCGCTCGCCTTCGGAATAACTGTAATTCCAGACGGCAAATCCGTAGCCAATAGCCAAAACGGCACCCGCCATGAGGATAAAAAGTAGCGGCAAAATAAATCCGCGCAAACGAGATTTTTGAGTTTTCAGCATGTGGGACTAGCGAAGAATCGGCTTTTGAGACATAATGTAGGCCGTTGAAAATAGAACGCTTTATTGCAGCCAGCAACGTCCATTTCGTGTCAGTTCACACTGGTTTTACACGAAAAATCGATGCCCGATGCGGTGCAAGCGAAACTCAAGGTGTTGATGTCTATGCTCGATCCGAATCAGATCGCCAAATTTCGTCAACAAACGGCGACACCGCGCAAACGCTCGGTAGCCGGCAGTTGGACCAGACTCTGCGGCACATGCAAACAGCCCGCGATTATTCGCGGCGGCAAAACACGTAAAGTGGGTGGCCGCACGGTATTTACCTGTGCGGGTTGCCTGACCAAGTTGCTGGAAAAGCCGGACGATGAGTCGTCGGCGATGACCGGAACTGACGGCGGCGAATAGCCGCCCTCACTAAACGATGTCAAAAAAGGCGATCCGATCACAAGCGTTTTCGCCCGCCAGCCCCGCAGCGCGCTGCGGGGCTTTTTCTTCCTGCTTAGTCCGCGTAAGCTTTGGCTGCCTGAATGATGGGCGACCACTTAATGATTTCAGCCGCGAGTAGTGCTTTGGCGCCCGCCGAAGTCTGGCGATCTGCAGGCATGATTTCCGCGCCCAGATCCTTCATCTTGCTGGCGAACGCTGGATCCTTGATGGCCGCCTGCAAGCCTGCCTGAAGCGTCATCACTATGTCTGCGGGTGTGTTTTTCGGCGCGTACAGGATGTGCCAGACGCCGACCTCAAATCCGGGCAGTTCGCTAGCCAATGGTGGCAGGTCAGGGAAGTTCGCCAACTTGTTCTTGCTGGTCACGGCGTAGGCCTTTACCTTGCCGCCCTTGATCTGGCCGGTGGTGTTGGTCGACTGGTCGCACAGGATGTCGACGTTGCCGCCAAGCAGTGCCGTGATGGCCGGTGCGGTACCCGAGAACGGAACTGTTGTCAGGTCGGTCTTCATCGCACTTTGCAACAACAAACCGCACAGATGTGACGCTGCACCGACGCCGGCGTTGGCGAGGTTAATTTTGTCTTTGTTGGCGCGGATATAGGCAAGCAAATCCTTGAGATTGGTTTGCGTCATCGTCGGCTTGGCGATCAGCGTCATTGGCACGTCAACCACGGCACCAATCGGAATGAAGTCTTCCAATGGTTTGAAATCGAGCTTGCGATACAGCGACGGCGCGGTGGACATGCCGATGTGATGGAACAACAGCGTGTAGCCGTCGCCCTGTGCGCGAGCGACCTTGCCTGCGCCAATGGTGCCGCCAGCGCCGCCCACGTTTTCAACAATCATCGAACCCTTGATCTGGGAGCCCATTGCCTGCGCCAGCGAGCGCGCAACGACGTCAGTCGGGCCACCGGCCGCAAACGGTACGACTACCGAAATAGGCTTTTCTGGATACGCTGCGAACGCGCTCCCGCTGGCGACCGCGCACGCGACAGCGGCGGCGAGCATCGAAATTTTCTTCATCAACATAAACAGGGTCTCTCCAGGAAGTGATTGTGGTGCGTAACGCCGTTAAAAAACGTGATTGAGCACGTTGGCGTTGACTTGGTGTTGATTTTACGAACGGGGCGGGCGCACCCATGCGGGTTTCCACTGGCAAACGAACCCCGATTCACCGGGCGTAACGGTAAAGGCTTTTGCTGTCGCAACGCTTGCCACGCAGGCGATCTCGTCGTTACACAGCACCAACGGCCACGTGTTGCGCGACCACGGCGGAATGTTCGCCTGTTGGAAGATGTTCTTGAGCGCGACGTGACCTGAACGCTCGGACAATGCCACGCCGTCGCCTTCTTGACGCATTCGTACTGTCCACGTTTCGCCCGCCCGTGGCGGTCGCAATGCGTTGTTTCGAATGCTGCTCGTGAAGCCGAGTTCACCGACCGTCACATTGCCACATTTGAGTTCGAGCGACGGTTCGCCAGCCCACGCGCGGGGCTGCCAAAACTTGGCGTCATCGGTGATATGCGCATGACCACGATACACACGAATCACGCCTTCGTGCGCGCCGCCACGCAACTCAATCGCCTGAATCGCGGTGACGCTGGCGAGCTGCTTCAACCATTCGCGCAACGTGTCTGCTGCGGGCGGTTTGACGTTGTGGCTATGCAGCCAAAATCGCAGCAGGTTGGCTCGTCGCGCGTGCGTCAGTGTGTTGAATGACGCGAGCTGAATGGTGTTTTCAACCACGCAAGTGGCCGCGTCGATACCAGCTAAGTCGTCGAGCAATTGCGCTGCATCGGCCTGATGTTGGGCGGCACGAAAAAGGGTGGCTTCCGCAGCGGGAAACGCATCAATCAACGCGGGCCAAACGGTGTTACGAAGACGATTTCGCGAGAAGCGATTGTCGGCGTTGGATTCGTCCTCGACCCAGCGCAGCGCATGAAGCTGGGCATAGTCGAGCAGCGCTGCCTTGGGGACGCTGAGTAGCGGACGCAGGTAACGAGCAGTAGCCATCGGCATCGCGGCCATGCCCGGTGGCCCGGAGCCGCGCAGCAGTTGCAGCAACAACGTTTCTGCCTGATCTCGTGCGTGATGCGCGAGCACGATGATGTCGGCGTTGACGCGATCCAGTGAGGCCATGCGTACGTCGCGTGCGGCAGCTTCGATGCCAGTGCCCGCATGTTGATCGACCGTTACGCGCTCCATCGTGAACGGCACGGAAAGCGCCGCACAGAACGCATCGCTTTGCGCGGCCCATGCGTCTGCGTTAGGGCTCAGGCCGTGATGAACGTGGTGCGCAGAAAGCGTCCATGCGTCAGGATTTTTAGCGTGCTCCGCTGCCAGCGTGTGCAGCAACACCGTGGAGTCCGAACCGCCCGAAAATGCAACGCAGACGCGGGTGCCGGATGCCCAGTTTTCCGCTGCGAGTGCAACGGCAGCGCTGACTAGCCCTGCACCGCCTGCGCTAGCCTTTGAACGCGCCATACCCCGCGAGTCGCTCACGTCGCAGGCTCAGCCGCTTGTCTGGCGTTAACAGCGCGAGGCGCGCATATTCGCTGGTCAACACGGTTTTGAGATTGCCCATCATGGCAACCGGATCGCGATGCGCGCCTCCGGGTGGCTCAGCGACGATATGATCAATGAGCCCGAGTGCTTTCAGGCGTTGCGCCGTGATGCCGAGGCTCTCTGCGGCTTCTGGCGCACGCTCAGCGCTCTTCCACAAAATCGATGCGCAGCCTTCTGGTGAAATCACCGCGTAAGTTGAATATTGCAGCATGATCGTTACGTCGCCCACGGCAATGGCCAGCGCGCCGCCGGAGCCGCCTTCGCCGATCACTGTGACGATGATCGGCGTCTTGAACGCGGCCATTTCGAGCAGATTGCGACCAATCGCTTCTGACTGTCCACGTTCCTCAGCACCTACACCGGGATACGCGCCAGGCGTGTCGACGAAGGTGAAAATTGGCAGCGAAAATTTTTCTGCCATCTTCATCAGGCGCAGCGCTTTGCGATAGCCCTCGGGCCGTGGCATGCCCCAGTTGCGCAACACTTTTTCTTTGGTATCGCGACCTTTTTGATGGCCGATGACCATGCAGTTGGTGCCGTCGAATTTTGCCAATCCGCCGACGATGGCAGCATCGTCGCCGTAGCTGCGGTCGCCGTGCAGTTCGACAAAGTCGGTGAACAGACCGTTGGCGTAATCGAGCGTGTACGGTCGCTGCGGATGCCGCGCGACTTGCGCGACTTGCCAGGGCGTCAGTTTGGAATAAACCGACTTGTTAAGGTCGGCCAGCTTGCGCGTCAGTTTTTTCAGTTCATCGGACACATCGAGCTTGTCGATGCCGTGATGCAGCTCGGTCAATTCATCAATCTTTGCCTGCAATGCCGCGAGCGGTTGCTCAAAGTCGAGATAGGTTTGTTTTGCCATGACCGAGATTGTAGGCGGCGGGCAAACTGGGGCAGATTCGTCTTGCTTTCTGTCCTACGGCTGCGCGTTGTCGCCTTGACGCGGTGCCAATGCGCCTTTGACTTTTGCGTTCGGCAACGGCGCAAAGCGCGCCGCGAGCATCATCAATCCGGCAAAAATCATCAGCATCGGAATGATCAAGCGCGAGCGCCAGCCGAGGTCGAAATAGCCGTACCAACCGATGCCCATCGCGATCAACACCGGGCCAGCGACAAGCGACTGTTTGGTCAGCCCGTCAAGCAACATGATCGCCACGCCCGCCCCAACCAATGCGATGGCCACCAGCGTGTTCCAGTCGGGAATCCAGCCATAATTCCATCCGAGCATGGCGAGACCGCCGGCAATCAGAACGACGGGTAAAGTGGCATCACGCATCAGTGTTTTCTCCGAGAGTCTGCATTTTCTGCATTGAAGTGGCTGTAACGAGCCAGCGGGTTTTGCGTTGGCAGAGCAGGTTACGCGCCGCATTGTGTCGTGTTGTGCAGCGAACGGCAATGGATCACTGTCGGTAGCGAAATCTGCGACTAGCCGTTGCTTGATGTGATGCTCGATGATGTTTCGGCGGCGCAGAAAGTACGTTTTGCGTAAAGATTTTTTTAATAGCTTTTTGCTGAAAACCATATTTTATTTGGGCTTAAGGTCATAAAAGCAACTTATCGATTTATAGCTTTTTATCCATCTTAGCCCATGACGAATATGGGATTAGCCAAAAAGCTATATCGCTAACTTAGCATTTTTCATTGCAAAACAAGTCACAAAATCCAAGCCCTCTAAGCTTCACGATGATCGCATTCCATCGTCATAGCATTTGTCGATTCAGGTGATAGCCTTCGTCCCTCAGTCGGTCAACATTCGATAGTAAAACGAGGAAGCACGCATGATTTTTGGGCAATTTCGACGGGCGTTGGTGGGTGGTTTGCTCGCCTGCGCCACGTTGCTGCCAGCCACCACGCAGGCCACGGAGGTGCTGCGCACGATGTGGCGCGGGCAATGGGTGAACTACGTCGAGCGCGGCGATTATGCGGTCATCGAAGGCGACATCATTATCGGAGGAAAGGCGCGAGTCCGTGCCGCCACCGTGGCGATGGAGCACGCGTTGGCGAACGATCCCAAGGCCGGTCTGGCGGCGGGTGCCAAGGCGCTCACCGTGGATTCCGACTTCGGACTGTGGACGCGCGCTGCGTCCGGCGTTGTGGAGGTGCCGTACGTGATTGAAGCGGGCGACAACGCGATCATCACGGCGGCCGTTGCCGAGGTGAATCGCGTGCTGGCGGGTAGTTTGCAATGGGTGCCGCGCGATACGCAGGTTGATTACGTTGCATTCAATATTGTTCTCCCTAACGCTGGGTTTTGCGCCAGTGCGCTCGGTCGCGCCGGTGGGCGGCAAACGATCATTGGTGACCCGTTGTGCGGCGTCGGCGTGTTGATTCACGAAATGGGCCATGCGATGGGTTTGTTGCACGTGCAGGCCGACATTACGCCCACTGCGTTCATCGATACGCGCCTCGCACGCATTCCGCCCCCCAATCGTTCGCAGAGCGATCAACAGTTTTATTCGCGCACCTTGAACGGCTACGACTACGCGTCGATCATGCATTACGGACGCACTGGTTTCATCGCCTACGCTGATCCCATCACAACGGAAACCAAGCCGCTCGGCATTGATATCGGCCTGCGCGGCACGTTCTCATCGGCTGACGTAGACGCGCTGAAACGCATGGCGGGTGCTGTGCCCGCCGCGACCACCATCGTGACCCATCCGGCCGGTTTGAAGCTGGTGGTGGACGGCGTCACCGTGACCACACCAGCAACGTTCAACTGGCCGTTGGGCAGCGTGCATCGGGTCTGGGCACCGGCGGGATTGCAAACGTCGAACGGTTATCAATTTGGCTTCGGTCGCTGGAGTCAGGACGCAAGCCCCGCGCCGTCACCGCAACTGACGTGGCAAGTGATCCCCGGCGACGGAACGCTCGGCGCGCCACTGACAGCACCATTGTCAACGGTGCTGACGGCGAACTTTGTGCGGCTGATGACAGTGGCCCTGCCGCCGTCGGTGCAAGCAGGTGGCACGGTGACCGTGACGCCGCGCGGCAGCGCATGGCCGGGCACGACTGACCTGTTTCCGCAGTACAGCTTGTTTGATCTTCATGCTGTGTCGAACGCGGGTTTTCAGAATTATTTCTCCAGCGCTGCGCCGACGCTGGTCTATGGCGGCGGGCTCGGACCATCACCCGACAGCACGTTTCTGCTCTATCCGGCGCCTGCGCACAGCATCGGTGCTGCGTTTCATGCCGGCAGCGCGATTGCTGTGGCGGTCACCGGTGGCGGCATGAACGACAACATAACGATCAACGTCACCTCGCCCACGGGCGCGGTGAGCCGCACCATCGCACCCCGCTTGTCGCGCGACACCGCGGGTATCTGGAAGTATGCGGTCACCTCGCCACAAGCGTTCAGTGACGCCGGTCGCTACGTGGTCGATGGCATCGACGGACTGGATAACGTGACGACCGGTGAGGTCACCATGCCCACCAGCGGCAGCCGCACTGTGACCATCCGTGCGCACAAAGAATGGACGGTTTACAAACAAGTGATCCCCGGTTGCGCCGCGACGATTACGTTGAACAACACCGGCACTCACACCGCCTTCGGCACGTCGCTGACGGCCACGGTGAACCCGTTGACCCCAGCGTTATTTCTCGGCTGGTCGGGCAGCGTGTCGGGCACCGCGCCGACAATTACCGCTACCGTCGACAACGTGGTGCCTGAATTCGTCGCCACCTTCAACACCGTACCGCAACCGCTCACATTGACCAGCATCCTGCCGCCGAATTTTGGCGACGACGCGGCAACGTCAATCATTACGCTTTCTGGCACGGGCTTCACTGCTGAAACCCGCGTCTCGATCAACTCTGTCCTGATCACGCCCACATTCGTCGACAGCAACACATTGCGTTTGACGCTGTCGCGCACCAACCTGCCGTTCGTGGGGCGCTTGCCGGTATACGTGTTCAACCGCTTGTCGACAAGCTGCCCGGTGAACAGCAATTCCGTTGCGCTCGACGTGTTGCCTGCGGGGCAAAAAGTAGCCCTGATCCTGACCGAGTATTACAACGCGGCGCTCGACTACTACTTCCTCACGGGACGTGATGGCGACAAGACCTTGCTTGACGGCGTGGCTGCGTTTGCCCGTACTGGCAAAGAAATTAAAGTGTTCGCCAAACCGAACTTGAGCACGCAACCGCTGGAGCGGCACTTCTTCGCCAACGTTGCTCGCGGCGCTTCGCGCGGCTCGCATTTCTTCACCTCGTTGGCGACGGAGCAGGTGCTTCTCACGGGATTGAACGCCACCAATCAGCCGTTAGACGCCAAGCCCTTTCTTGAAGGCGTCGAAGGCTACGCCGTGCCCAAGCTCGCCTCGGGTCAATGTCCCGCAGGTGCGGCGCCAATTTACCGCGCGTTTAAAGGCGTGCCGCGCTACGTCGACGACGGCAACCATCGCTTCAGCACCAGTCTCACGCAGCATCAAGACATGGTCACGCGGTTGGGTTGGACGGACGAAGGCGTGGTGTTTTGTGGCGTGCAGTAGCAGGGCGCCGTAGTTAGGACAACTGCCGATAAAAGTACGTCGTGTCACACAGCCCGCCCTGCGGCAGTAGCGCGTAGCCGGGCACCACGCCGCACTGCTGCCAGCCGAGGCGCGCGTACAGTCGCGCTGCCTCCACGCTGGCGGTGTCCAGCACCAACAGCGACTTGCCGCATTCGCGCGCCACTTGCTCCGCAGCTTGCATCAGCAACTCGCCCAACCCTTGCCGTCGGGCGCGACGCAGCACCAACATCTTCGACAGATCAGCGCGGTGCGGCTGATTTTCCGGTTGGTCGAGCACCAGTTGCACCGTGCCGACGATGCCCGCGTCGTCTTCTGCAACTAGCAACGCGCGTTCACTGCGCTCCACACCCTCAGCCACACCGCGCCAAAATGCGAGCGCTTTTTGCATCGACAACGGCTGCATAAAACTCACCGATGCGCCGCTGTCGACGCAGTCAATCAGCAGTTCGGCAAGCGGCTGCAGTTCTTGTTCGGAAACGCGGGTCAGGCGGCGAATTTGAGTAGACATATCACCTCGAAAGCTAGGGAAAGTTGCGACCACCACCGGGCGCTGTTGCTGGCAGATGGTTATTTAGTGCGCCACTACGCAGCCTCGATTCGCAGTAATTTTTCCAAGCGAATCCCATCGGCAATGCCGCTGTACATCGCCGTTTTAATCGTGCGCTCGTGGTAGCCGCGCTCGCTGTAAAAATTGCGCGCCGCCGAATTGTCGCGACGCGCCTCCACCAGAATTCGCTTTGCGCCCGCCGTGCGCGCGACCGTTTCCAGCCATAGCAAAACCGCGCTGCCGACGCCCGTTCGCTGGCTCGCGCTACGCACGGCAAACAGCAGCAAGTGCGCGTCCACATCCGCGTACGACATGATGCCGAACGCCACGATCGCACCATGTTCGCCGACCACCGCGACGTTGGTGTCAGGATTCGCGATGGCCGCCGCCACGCGGTCATGCCTCCAACGCCACGGCAGGCCGTGCTCGATGTAGTCGCGCGACATCGCCGCGATGTCTGCGGCGTCGGCTCGTATTGCAAGGCGAATGGTGACATCTGCAATCATGTGATACCCAAACTTCAAAAGCACGCGATTCATTCTGGCAGAAACGGGTTGCTGCGATTGGATCGACCATGATGCGAGTGACAGCTTTGCGTACAGCGCCGCTCGTATCTTCCTCTACCGTCATATTCGCCCAATGCGGGTATCCGGAAAGTGGGCTGTCGCAGATGTGCTGACTTACCGCGCTGCGTGGTTGAGTGCTAGATCCCCGCCTTTGGCGAGGATGACGCCACAGTAGCGCACGCGGTGTTGCTTATGCTGACCGTCAAACCACTGGAACATCCCTGAATCACCGCCCAGCGTGTTCGAGTGCTGGATCCCTAACTTTGGTGAGGATGACGGCAGTTGAGTGAATTTTGTAAATGTAGCTTTTTGCTGAAAAGCCCATTTAAAACGGGCTGAAAGCAGCATTACGGTAGAAGTCAAAAAACTGCGCTTTAACCCTCTACGCCCAAAGCAGTCGGACATCTCAGGAAAAAGCTGTTATCGAAATTTAGACCGTAAATTTCCGTCACGGCCGTGTGGCGCCATGCTGTACTGGCAGCGAAGGAAGGTGATCGCGGCAGAGCGACGTTGCGCCCTGCCGCAGTGAGGCTAGTTCTGGAAGGTGCGCACTGTCGAGGTGGACGTATTGCCCGCGGCGTCGGTAGAGCTTACTGTGTAGCTGTACGCTTGGCCTTTGGTGCCGCTGATGGTCACGCTGTGACTGGTCACCAGCGTGGCGTTGCTAGTCGTCCCACCGGGCGTGAGCGCAACCACTGTCGTTGAAGACTCATTAGTTTGCCAGCTAACGATAAAGCGTCCTGGCTTGCCGGACGTGATGGCGGTAGCGGTAACGTTGCTGATGACAGGCGGCGTGGTGTCTGGCGTTGGTGGTCCGCCGAACGTAGCGAGCGCGTAGTCGCGTGCCGCTTTGCCGCGAATCAGGCCGTAGCCATAGCTGATGTCGCGTCCGGACGCGCCCAAGTCTTCGGCTGAGGCCTGCAGCGCCTGGCGCACCTGCGCGTTTGTCCAGGCGGGGTTGCTGCTCCATACGACGGCTGCCACGGCGGCGACGTGAGGTGTTGCCATTGATGTGCCGTTGTAAGCTTCGTAACCACTGGCCGGGAATGCAACGAAATTGACGACGTTACCGCTGGCGCCCACATTGGCAACCGCTGTGGCGCCTAGCGTGTCGCTGAGCGTTATGGCTGCAATCGTGCTCGTAGCCGTACCGAGCGTAGCACTCAAATCACCGGGTGCGTTGTTGTAGATCACCGCAGCTGCGCCGCCACCGGATTGCACGTTGGCGACC
>ENA-OBLH01000663-OBLH01000663.1-metagenomes-genome-assembly--contig:-NODE-663-length-10773-cov-2.70787_pt1 | contig 10773 bp, 11 predicted proteins | sample MGYA00153382_OBLH01 | MGnify analysis MGYA00153382 | reverse complement strand
GACCCGGCCCAGATCGTTCGGATCTTTGTGCCCGCAGACGGGCGCGACCCCGACCACCTGGCTCAGCTCCTCGCAGGCATCCCCCCGGAGCACATTGCGTTGGTGGGCTCGGCTCTGGCGGATGTCGGGTTGGACAGTCTCACCCAAAATCCGGCGCTGATCATCGCCCTGGCCGATCACGTCGGCTTCGCCCTGCGGCGAATCGCCGTGGGTATGGAGATCGAATACCCGCTCCTCGCCGAGGTGCAGAACCTCTACGCGGAGGAGTACGCCAGAGCTGCGGCCCTTCTGATCGCCATCAACACTCGAAGCGAGACCCAGCTCCCCAGCGCCGAGGCGGTCGGCATTGCGCTCCACCTGGTTAATGCCGGCTTCGCCACCGGAGACCTCTCGTACACCTACACGATGACCGGCGCGATCCAGCAGATGGTCAGTGTCATCAAACAGACCTTCAGCCTGGACCTCGACCCGGGCAGCGTCAGCGTCGGACGGTTCGTCACGCACCTGCGGTACCTGTTCGTTCGAATCCACCAGCACAAGCAGCTCGACCAGAAGCATTCACCCATCGGCGTCGTCATCCGGGCGACCTATCCGCACGAGGTTCAGTGTGCCCTGCGCCTGGCCTCCCTCGTCGAGCTACGCCTCGGTTCGCCCCTCACCGACGACGAGGTCTCCTACCTGGCGCTGCACGTTGCCCGAGTCGCCGCCGACCAGTCCTGACCCGGCTTACGAACGCAAACGTCCGCGCCTCAGACCGGATCCGCCACTCCGGACGAACTGGTTGCCATCGACGCGTTCAACGATCGGTGACTGGTGAGCGATCGGCTAACAGGGCACTTGCTCCGCCAGCTTCTTGCGTCGTCGTAGTACAGGACGTGGCTGGTGCTGTCGCACCGTCTCGGGGAACTCTGGGCGGACCGTGGCGTTCCGGGCCGGTCAGCACTGGGGTCTTGGCTGAGCGTCGTCTTGGTGGCCGTCGCCGGGGTACAGCTTCGTCGCCAGCTGCTTATGCTCGCCGTAATGCGGCTCGAAGCCTACGGGGTCGGTCGGGTTGTCGCTGATCACGGAAATTTTGACAGTGACCAACCCGCCCACCCTGGATGCGGATGGACATGGTCGGTAGCGTTGCATCCATGACCGGCTCAGTGGACCCCGACCGCACCGAATGGGACGTCATCGTGATCGGTGGCGGGCCGCCTGGAGAGAACGTCGCCGCGTATGCCGGCGACGGCAGCGGCCTGTCTGCGGTGATCGTCGAGCAGGAGCTGGTCGGCGGCGAGTGCTCCTACTGGGCGTGTATGCCGAGTAAGGCGCTGCTACGGCCCATCGAGGTGCTCGATACGGCACGTAAGCTGCCTGGCGCTCGGCAGGCACTCGACGGACGGACGGTGGATGTGGCCGCCGTGCTGGCACGCCGAGATGCGTTCACCTCGCATCACGACGACAGCTCGCAGGTGCAGTGGGCGAACGGCGCGGGCATCGACATCGTGCGCGGACGCGGACGGCTGACCGGTGACAGAACCGTCGGGGTGACGCTGCCTGGTGGCGAGACCCGCACGCTGACGGCCCGGCACGCCGTCGTGCTGGCGACCGGCACGCGCGCGTCGGTGCCGCCGATCGACGGGCTGCGCGAGGCGCTGCCATGGACGTCGCGCGATGTCACCAACCTGCACGAGGTGCCGCGCCGCGTGGTCGTGATCGGCGGCGGGGTGGTCGCGTGCGAGTCCGTCACGTGGCTGCACGGGCTGGGCTCGGAGCAGCTCACCGTCATCGAGGGGTCGCAACGGCTTCTCGCGCGCACCGAGCCGTTCGCCGGCGAGCTGGTCGCCGAGCAGTTCGGCAAGGCCGGAATCGACGTCCGGCTTGGCGGGCGGGCGGCGTCGGTGCGGCGTGAGGGGCCGCGCGACACCGGCGAGGGGCACGTGCACGGCGGCGAGGTGACGGTCACGCTCGAGGACGGTTCTTCAGTCACGGCCGATGAGATCGTGGTGGCCGCGGGGCGGACGCCTAACAGTGACGACCTTGGCCTGGACACCGTTGGCGTGGCCGCCAACGAGCACGGCTACCTCGACGTCGACGACCACCTGACCGTCACGGGCAGCCAGTGGCTCTATGCCGTCGGCGACCTGTGCGGGCGCGCGCTGCTGACCCACATGGGGAAGTACCAGGGGCGCATCGCCGGCGACGTGATCGCTGCCCGTGCCGCCGGTCGCCCGCTCGACGACACGCGCTTCACCGACCGCGCCGATCACGGCGTCGTCCCGCAGGTGACCTTCACCGACCCGGAGGTCGGGTCGGTAGGGCAGACGGCCGCCCAGGCGCGCGCGGCGGGGATCGACGTCGAGACGGTGGAGTACGACATCGGCTCGGTAGCGGGCGCAGCGCTGCTGCGCGATGACTACGTCGGCCGGGCGAACCTGGTCATCGACCACGCGTCGGACACCCTGGTCGGCGCAACGTTCGTCGGGTTCGGCATCGCCGAGCTGGTGCACTCGGCCACGGTCGCGGTCATCGGACAGGTCCCCATGTCGACACTGTGGCACGCGGTGCCGAGCTACCCGACGGTCAGCGAGATCTGGCTGCGGCTGCTGGAGACCCTACGCACCCAACGAACCAGCAGCTGACGTAGCTCGCCGGTGCGCAAGTCAGCCGGCAAGCGCGATCTTTGCGTCCGGTCGTGGGCGAGGGTGCGATCCGAGACCTGGCGAGCTCGCCGGCAACACGCAACGACCTGGTCAATTCAGCGTCTCTGACATGTTCATGATTCCCTCGGCAGACTTCACGGTGTCTTTCCTGGGGGCGACAGGCACGACGAGCTCGACGAGCACGACGAGCGGCGCCTCGGCGGGTGAACCATGCAGACATCATCCGAGATGCGTTCGAGGCCCCAAGCAGAATCCGTCTTCATAGACCTAGCTATCGACACACACTTGCCTGCGACGGAGGACCATGGGCGTTGGGTGTGACGTCGAGGGACGAGATTCAGCTGTGACCTCCGCTGCCTTGAGCATTTCGACATTCTCGCGCAGGGAGTCGGCGTACATCGTCCGGGAAGTGGCGACTCAGGTCGGTACCTGACGGCAGTGGACTGACGAGGGTTGCAGCGCTGGGAGACCTTCCGCAAGGGGCATCCTTTCGGACAGGAGCGGCCTATGAAGCAGGTCGGCAGGGGCGGTGCCCTGGTGGTCGGGCTGATTGGCGCCATAGTGCTGGTCGGATGGTATGCGGGTGTCACGCAGCTGACGACGGCCCCGCGGGGCCACGAGTCAATGAAGCCGAACACGGCTGTGGCGCGGGTGGCGCTGGCTCTTGCCGTGACGAGGCTGAACCGCGGCCGGCTGGTGTTGCCGGTGGGCGTGTTCTCAGTGGTGCTCGGCGGTGTGACGGTCCTGGAGCACCTGTTCGGCCGGTCACTTGGCATCGACAGGCTGTCCGGGATCGACTTCGGAAGTGATGCCCCCAGGATGGCGCCCGCCCTTCCAGACCCTCTGTGTCCACAAGGACGGGACGGTGTTCCCGGTCTTGCTCACCGTCTCGCCGACACGCAACACCGACGGTGCGGTTGTCGGCGCGTTCACAATTTCCCGGGACATGACCAAAGACAGGGATGCCTTCGATGCAGCTCAGGCAATGATCGAGTCGAGTCTGGACGCGCTGGTCGCGATCAGCGCCGAGGGCTTGATCACCGACGCCAACAAGGCAACGGTCAAGGCCACCGGCATCCCCTGCCTGGAGCTGATCGGACCGCTGCTTGAGGTGCTCGGCCAGGAACGTGGCGGGGTCGATACTGGTATTGGCGGTCATTGCGATGTTCTCCTTCAGTTGGACTGTGGAAGGTCTTCTGAAGGATCACGCGGTGGCCGCCTTCTCAGCCCTCACGACACGCTGGTCGCTACAACCGTTCGTACACCACGTCCTTGGGCTCAACTAACGGCCGCGCCCGGCCAGTCGCAGTTGGCGAGATGACGAGACGCAGGTCCTACGGCGCCTCGTCAGCCACCTTGAGCTGCTCGAGGGTGTGTCTGAGGGCTGGTCGGGCGTCTCGGTGGTGGGGCATGAGGATGCCGTAGATGGTAAGGAGCCACGGGTGGGGAGGTTGGACAAGGATGTAGTAGTGCGTGATCCGCGTCCCGGTGCCTTCGGGGGCAAAGTGATAGCCCCAGAGGCAGGAGTCCCGGCGCGTAGGGTCGAGCCGTTCGGGCACGGTCCGGAAGGCAAACTCTTCCCCGCGCGTTGCGGTGACCACCTCGCACACGCGAGACCAGCGGATGAGGCCGGCCCGGTTACGGCCGCGGAACCGGGACCCGACGGTCCCGGCTCGTGGTCCTCCGAGCCAGAGGCACGCCTGCACTTCTTGGGAGCGGGTCGGGGCTGAGCCGACGTCGGCGATGAGGTCGTAGACATGCTGCGGGGGTGCGTCGATGTGCAGGCTCACCTCCCCGCGGGTGCGCCAGGGTCGGCGCGGTGCGCCGATGATCTCGGGCTGCTCGGTGCTGGGTGCCTTATCCAGCTTGGGGCCAACCGCCACGTCAGAGCCCCACCGAGTCAGGCACGCCTTCCGGTATCTCGGGCCGAACAAGCGCAGGAGAACGAACCGCAGGATCGGGTTGACCTTGCCGACAACGTGGTCGTACACCGCGCGGTCACCTCCGTCGATCAGCCACTGCCCCTCCAGGCCGAGGTCTTTCTTGCTCTTGGACTTGACGTAGTGCTCCTGCTCCCACCCCTCCCATTGCCTCGCAGTAATCGTGGACGCGACGATCGGCATCATCTCGTCCTCCTCGCGTCGCAGATGCGGATCCAGGGTGCCCCGCAGGTCATTGAGCGCGTCCGCCAGTGCGTCCCGACCGGTCGCGGATTTCCCGTATGCCGCGGCGGCTGCGGTTACCCTGCCCATGTGCGGGGCGATGGCCAGGTGGTCGGCGTCCAGCTGGTCGAGCACTTCGGACGCCGCTGGGTTGAGCCTGCGCATGGTCGGCCAGAGCCAGTCGTCCTCGCCGGCGTGGTGGAGTTGCAGGAAACCCATGAGTGCCTTCATGTGCTGGGCGATTGCCACCCGCTGGGGGTCGTCTGGGATGGGCTGGCGCGATAGGGCGTCGGCGGCGCGGGTGAGGTCGCGCCGCAGTGCACTGTGGACGATTCCCATCATTCGGGTGTCGGCCGGGACCGACGGTTCTGTTTTCATGACAACCCCTTTCGATGACTCTTGTTGCTTGGTTTAGATGCGTCCTGGGGGTCTTGTGAGACGAGTCTCAGCAGGCCGTCGGCCAGCCAGTGCTCGTGCTGCTCGGGCGCCCAGCCGGATCGGTGGACGAGCAGGTGGAAGACCTCCGCGCTGGTGAGCAACCACACCTCGTCAAGCTCGAGCCCTGTGGGCGCTCTGGAGGCAACCTGCTCGAAGTAGTCGGCGACCTCCCCCCGACGTCGCTCGTCCAGCGCGGCAAGCCTCTGGGACAACAAGTCGTCCGTGGCCGAACCTTGGCTAAGGGCCTGGACGAGTTCGCAGGTGCGGCCGCTGATCGCCGCCGACACGCTTGCAGCTTTGGCCGCCCGCTCGCCGAGGGTGCCGGTGCCCAGCACCAAAGCAACATCGCGCTGTGCCAGCGGGATTGGCAAGTCATCGCCGACGACCGCGACGTCTATCACTGCCGCCAGAAGGTCGCCCTTGGAGCCGAAGCCGGCATAGACGGTCTCCACGGAGACCCCTGCCGCCTTGGCGACGCGCCGCATACTCGAGTCGGCCCACCCGAGCTCGCCGAAGATTCGGGTGGCCGCATCAAGGACCGCGGCGCGGGTCTGCGCGGCCTGCATGCGGCGCCGAGGTGAGTGGTAGCTGCGAGCCGATTCCGAGGACACGCCCAAAAGGCTAGAACGTAACTGTGTTGATCACAATAGCGTTCGAACCAAAATGTGTGGTGGATGTTCGCTCGTCCCGAAAGCGGAACCATGACTGAACGAACCAGGAGGCTGCGCCGACTGTCAGGAGTTGGACGTCGTCGTACCGCAGCGGGATCGTTCATCGGACACCGAGGCTTAGCTCCGATGCGCCCGGTCATCGTTGCGCTTGTCGGTCGGCAGTGGCTTTGGCTCGCTTGGCATTGCGGGCGACGGCAGTGATCAGGATCGGGTCTGTTGGGTGCCGAGATCTGAACCGCCCCGGGGTTTCCGCCCACCAGCGGCGCACGCTGGCGGAGATGAATTCTGGCAAGGCGGTGGAGGCTGACGGCGAGATTGCGGAACGTGGCCATGACCTGTGGGCCGTGGCCGGTCCGGACCTGGCAGTGGTCCTCCGCGAAAGTCACATCACGGATCCAGTGGAGTCGGTTCTCTATCGCCCAGTGCCTCCGGATCACGTCGGCCGGCTCGGCTGCGATGGTGTTGTCGTAGGTCAGGTCGGTGACCGCGTACACGGTCTCCCGGCTGACCCTGGTGCGGCCAAGCGGTCTGCGGGTGCGGGTGATCTGGATCGCCAACGCGGCACGGGGAAGGCGATCCCGGCTGGGATCTGGACCAGCTTCACGGTCCGGGTCTCGACTCGGCCATGACCCTTGTCGGTGGTGGTGTCCGCGGCGGGGACCTGTTTCCAGGGCACGGACCGGAGGTCGCGGTACAGGCTGGGCTGGTTGCCTTTGACGATCAGGATGTAATGGGCGCCCCGACCAGACAGGTAGTCAGCGTTGGCCCGTCGGGTGTGCGGGGCGTCGGCGGTAATGATCGCATCGACGATGTCGAAGCGATCCAGCAACGGCCCGAAAGCGTTGATCCCATTAGTTTTAACGTCCACCGTGCACTGTCCCATGACGACGCCACTACCCTGGTCGATGGCTGCGAACAGGTGCACCGCCCTACCCCCTGAGCAGCGGGCGCCGCGGGAGGTTTTGCCATCCAGGGCGAACACCGACCGTCCCGTCCGGGCCGGGAACGGGACGCCAGCCACGCCAACACTGCGACACTTGCGAGGGTCCGCGACAACGCTCAAGGCCGGCACCGGGGATCGTTACGGATGTAGAGAACCCTTGATGATCACAGGTCGCGCCGTGTCCGCGCTGCTGCGACACCATCACGGGGGTGTCGTCGTGCGACTCGCCGTCAACTGCGACTTTGCCGGGGGCCCGGGGTCCTCGAGACCGGCGAGGATCAGCACGACGTGGTCGGCAGACAATTCTGTGGCCACCGAGGCGGATCCGTGCGCGGACTGTTCACTCGCTATCGCTAGACAACCGGGAAGCACTCGGCGTCCGGCGAAGTCAACGGCATCCCCCGCACCCGCTTGTGTTCCTAAGGGAAACAATCCATCCACGAGTTGATCGCCAGACTTCCGGTTTCCCCTCGGTAGGTGCAGTTCATGGATGCGAGGACGACGTTTGGCCGGCTTCTCCATCGTTTCTTCGTGATTCCTCAACCGGACCGCAGCATCCGGGCGCGAGGGTGGAGGTAGCTCGGAGGCACCGGGCAGACGAAAGGAGTTCACCATGATGGGTTGGTATGGCAACGGCGGTATGGGTTCGATGGATTGGCTTGGCATGGGTGTTTTCTGGTTTGTCCTGCTCGGGCTGATCGTGTGGCTGGTAATGCGTCTACTGCCCGGAAGTGGCGGCGGTGCGACCCGCGACACCGATGAGTCGGCGTTGGAGATCCTGGACCGCCGGATGGCCAGCGGTCAGATTGACACTGCGGCCTGGCAGGCCCAGCGCCTCGCTCTCCAGGGTGTCCAGGACGACAAGAAATGAGTGCAACGAGACGTCCCCTGCTGGTCGGAGCGTTGACCGCTGCGGTGATCGCCCTGGTCTCCTCCGCGGCGGTTGCGGTCGGAGCCGTGGGCGGCCCCACCTCTGAGCCGGCAGGGGTACGGGCTCTGGCGACTCCCGGTGGGCAAGGCTTTCTGTCCGGCTCCCCACGTGCGGTCCCGAAGCTACCCGGGACTGTTGTGAACATCTCCCTGACAAACAGGGGTGGACCAATGATGGGCGGCCAAGGTAACGCCATGATGGGCGGCGGTCCCATGGGTTTGACCGCGGACCTCGCCTCAGTACCCCATGGCACCGTGTCATTACTGGCGACCAACGCAGGCAGCATTGATCATGAAATGGTCATGCTCCCGCTTCCGAGTTCACAGGCTCTCGGAGCACGCCCGATCGGCGTCAATGCCAAGACCACTGAGGCGGGCAGCCTCGGCGAAGCGTCCAAGAGCGGCACCGCCGGCGCCGACGACGGAATCGCCCCGGGCGCCTCAGGCTGGGTGACCGTGACCTTGGCGCCCGGGCAATACGAACTGGTCTGCGACCTCCCCCGCCGCTACTCCGCCGGCATGTATACCCAGCTCACGGTCACCTGACGCTGATAGGCTTCGCCCCCCACACGACTAACCGCGTTGTGGACACCTGATCATGATCGCGCGCTGATCCCCACGGGATCCGGACACCGTTGCGCGTGGAGTCCGGGAGCTGGCTGGCGGCGGCCACAAGAAGCTGTCCGAGTCCGGTCCGGGGCTGCTCACGGCTGTTTGGGTGCGGGGCCTTGGACATCATTGCTTCGCAGACCCTGAGGGCGCAGCAGTTGCGCCAGGTGGGGGATCGAAGCCGCCTCAAGGGTGGGGGAGGCGAAGTATCCGGGGTAGGTCGCCCCGGATCGGTTGATCCATGCGGTGGCCAGTCCCGCGAGGTGAGCGCCGTGGATGTCCCACGGGTGGACGGCCACGAGCATCATGTTGATCGGTTCGACGCCACACTGCTGACCTGCGTAGGCGTAGGCAGCCGGTGCTGGCTTCCACACTCCGGCGTCCTCGACCGAGAGCAGCCGTTCGAAGTTCCCGCCGATCCCAGCCCGCTCCAACAGACGCTCGGCGACGCTGGCTGCTCCGTTGCTCAAGGTGACCAGGCGAATGCCCAGGGCAGCAAGGGTTGGTATGCCGTCGCTGACGTCATGGTGAAGAGCCAGTTCGTCGAAGCCGCCCATGACGTGTTCGATCGCCTCATCCGTGGTGCGGTTCAAGGGAAGGCCGCGCAGGCTCGAACGCAGTGTCCCAACGCCGAGCTGGGCAAAGGGTGCGGTACTTCCCGCTGCGGTGAGCGCGAAGCCGTCTCGCAGGAGGGCCGCGAACCACGTCGCGGCCAAGTGTGCTGGAACGCCGACATCGACGAACCGCTGACCCATCGGTGACATGTCCGAGAGAGTCTCATTGACGTCGAACACGATCACTGAGGGCAGGCCGGGAGCGTCGGTAGTGGGTCGAGCTGAGCTCGGGACGGTGTTCATGCTTCTCCTTGGTCGTTCCGCTGCGGGTGCCCGCTACGGTTTATAGGCCGGGACCACTGGCTGGTGCGCGCCCTGCCTACGACTAGCCGGGGGTCCGGCGCCTACCGGGATGCGGCATGAGGCAGGGAGCAAATGTCTCTTCAGAACGGCCCGACTGGCCGTAGCGAATATTCTCAGAGGAACTCGCCCCATTCTCTTACGACCCTCACGCGCCGGTTGGGACGGGCGTTGGCCCGGAGCTTGGGTGATCTTTCCGCCAAAGATGTTGACCTCCAGCCGGACCATGCGGAAAGGTCGAGACCGCTGGGGCGGGCACGCGGTTCACCCGCGCCATCGAGATGGCGACCCAGCGTCATGAACGCTTCACACCCTAACCGACCCCCTTCGCACCACACCGCAAGAGCTAGGAAGTCGGGGCGCGGAGGCGAGCGGGCCCTCGGATCAACCCGGTCGACGTACCAGAAGCCGAACGCTGATTGACGCACAAACCCTTCGACGCGGACGCTAACGACAAGTTTTCGCTGTGCCGGTCGCGGATCGGTGACCGGTGAGCGATCGACGGCCGGCCACCGATCGTCTGCTGCAAAGACTCAGCCATCACGCGGGAATCAATCGAAGACGCAATCGCGGTCCACGTTGGTCCTGCTCGCCTGGTGCGACCGGTCAGCGCATCTTGCGGAAGAACTCTTGGCGGCCCAGCAGGCAGAGCACGTAGCGACTGCCGGCGCGGCGGGCAGCACCCAGCCCCGGAGGCTCAGGCACTGTGGTCTGCCCCGGCTGGTAAGGCCCATGAAACAGGAAAGAGGACCTCAGGCTCGCCTCGTTCGGCGCTGCAACCTCAAAGTCAAGGGTGACGTCGCCGCATCATGGCTGCGCTGCACCAGACAGTGCTCCGGACTTCCCTGTCGCGCTGGCCGGGTCGGAAGTGGGCCGCACGGGCTTCCCGCAGACCGCGCTGACCGCTCGGTCAGCCGCGTTGAGCGCCGCCGCTAGTTCGGCTTGCCCGAGGTCGACGACGCCGACCTCCCGTGTGTGGCAGAAGAACTCGTAGTCCTCGCGGACCATGAGATTGTTCTGCCCGCTTGTGCAGTCCGCATCGTGCAACTCACCGAGGACCGGAAGCGCGGTCTGGTCAAGACGAGCTGCGACTTGTTTCTGCACGGGTACACGCTCCGAGGCGACCGCGTCCTGCTTCAGCGGTGGGGTTTGTTGCCCTTCGTGAACGCAAGCACTATCAGAGCGGCGGCCAGCAGGAAGAGAAAGATACGCGCATAGAGCCCTCATCGACTGGACCAGTGTCGCTGTTCACGACGCGACGGCGACGAGGGCCTGGTCATCTGGTGATCACTGCCCGATCACTCACCGTGCGCGGAGGTTCAGGTTGAGGACCTCGTTCACATACAGCATCGGATATTCGGGCGACCCCGCGTGGGCGAGATTGAGGTAGAACGCATCGCCGGGGGTGATGCCGAACCGGCCGGCGACCTCGGGGAGCAGGTCGTTCGGGGCAACGGTATA
>ENA-OBLH01000659-OBLH01000659.1-metagenomes-genome-assembly--contig:-NODE-659-length-10808-cov-26.3104_pt1 | contig 10808 bp, 9 predicted proteins | sample MGYA00153382_OBLH01 | MGnify analysis MGYA00153382 | reverse complement strand
CTGCTGCGCAAAGCCCGCAGGCTGTGGGTGGTGGGCTACCGGCACAGTTATGTCACGGCGTTTTATGCGCAGTCGCTGCTGGCGCAGGTGCGCAGCGATGTCTGCATGCTCAACGATGCCGCCGGGCGCGAGGCCGATGTGCTGGCCTGTGCCAGCCACAAGGATGTGGTGCTGGCGGTGGACTTTCGCCGCCGCAGCGCCCATTTGCCGCAAGTGCTGGCTGCTGCACGCAGTGCCGGTGCACAGGTGCTGGTGCTGACCGATGCCCCCGTCTCGGCGCTGGCCATGCAGGCCCAGCTGGTGCTGCGCTGCGGCGCTTCCAGCCAGCAGGGGCTGTTTGATTCTTACGTTTGCGCCATGAGTGTCGTGAATTTCCTGGCGGCTACGCTGGCGCAGCAACTACGCGCCGGGACACACAGCCGTCTGGAGCGCATTGAGCGCCTGCACGTGGCGCTCAAAGATCTGGAGCACCAGCTGTAACCCCGTAACCGCTGTGTGAGATTTGCCTTGTTTGAACCTGTGAAAGTGCTTATGAATACCGCCGTACTTGCCCCTCTTTCCGTGGAATGTTTTACCAATCCTGCTGCCAACCGCATGACGCCGTATGGCGCACGGCGCAGTGAAATCTTGAGTGCCGACGCGCTGGCGCTGGCGCAGCGTGAACTCTCGCAATGGCAAGGCTATGCGCCCACGCCACTGCACAGCCTGCCCGCCTTGGCGCAGGCCCTGGGCGTGGCCAGCGTGCATTACAAAGACGAAGGGGGGCGTTTTGGTCTGGGCAGCTTCAAGGCACTGGGTGGTGCGTATGCGGTGGCACGGCTGCTGTGCCGCCAGCTCGGTGAGCGCCTGGGCCGCAACCTGACCACGCAAGACCTGCTGACCCCCGAGGTGCGCGCGCTGTGCGCAGGCATCACGGTCACTTGTGCCACCGATGGCAACCATGGCCGCTCGGTGGCCTGGGGCGCGCAGCGTTTTGGCTGCGGCTGTGTGATCTATATCCACGCCACCGTGAGTGAAGGCCGCAAGGCAGCCATTGCCCATTACGGCGCGCAGGTGGTACGTACCACCGGCAACTATGACGATGCCGTGCGCCAGGCCGATGCAGATGCGCAGGCACACGGGCGTTTTGTAATTTCAGACACCTCTTACCCCGGTTACATGGATGTGCCACGCGATGTCATGCAGGGCTACCAGCTGATGGTGCAAGAGGCCACAGAGCAACTGTCGCAGCGCCCGACGCACATTTTTGTGCAAGCCGGTGTGGGCGGTCTGGCGGCTGCGGTGTGTGGCTACTTTTGGGAGCGTGATGGCGGCGACCGCCCCACCTTTGTGGTGGTTGAGCCTGATAAGGCCGATTGCCTGGCACAAAGCGCCAAAGCAGGTCAGCTCAAGGCGGTGACCGGCGATATTGACACCTTGATGGCGGGGCTGGCCTGCGGCGAAGTCTCGCACCTGGCATGGGACATTCTGGAAAAAGGCACGGATGCGTATTGCGTCATCAGCGATGCCGCCGCTGTGGCGGCCATGCGCCTGCTGGCCCAGCCTTTGGGTGGCGATGCGGTCATCGTTGCCGGTGAATCGGCGGTGGCCGGTGTTGCTGCGGCCATCGCAGCCAGCCAGAGCGCGCAGGCCCGCCAGGTGCTGGGGCTCAACAGCGCCAGCCGCATTCTGTTTTTTGGTTCTGAGGCGGCCACAGACCCTGCGCTGTACGCGCAACTGGTGGGCGAAAGCGCCCAAGCCGTGGCCGCACGTGCCAAGGAGCGCGCATGAGCACGGCCCCATGGGGCGCATTGCGCGTAGATGGCGTGCGGCTGCTGCAGCGCCTGCAAGACTTGGGGCAGTTTGGTGCGCTGGAAGGCGGCGGCACCAACCGTCTGGCCTTGAGCGATGCCGACAAGGCTGGCCGCGACTGGACTGTGCAGCAAATGCGCAATCTGGATATGACCGTGCAGGTGGATGCAATTGGCAATGTGGTGGGCACCTGTGCCGGCACCGAAGACTTGCCCCCGGTGATGACGGGCAGCCACATTGACACCGTACGCACGGGCGGGCTTTACGACGGCAACTACGGCGTCATGGCCGGGCTGGAGGTGGTGGCCACCCTGCGCGCTGCAGGTGTGCGTACGCGCCGCCCCATTCAGGTGGCGTTTTTTACCAATGAAGAAGGGGCGCGTTTTCAGCCCGACATGATGGGCAGTCTGGTGATGGTGGGCGGCATGGCGCTGCAAGCTGCGCTGGCAACGCAGGCGGTTGATAACGCCGCCACTGTGGGCGATGAGCTGGCCCGCATTGGCTACGCAGGCAGCGCCCCCGTGGGCGCGCCGGTGGTTGACAGCTTTGTGGAGCTGCACATCGAGCAAGGCCCCGTGCTGGAGCAGCAAGGCCAGCTCATTGGCGTGGTGCAAGGGGTGCAGGGAATTTGCTGGATGGAGCTGCGCTTTACTGGCACCAGCAACCACGCAGGCACCACCCCCATGGCCTTGCGCCATGACGCAGGTATGTGCGCCATGCGCTGCGCCACCTTTATCCACAACCTGGTGGCGCGCTACGGCGGCAGCCAGCTGGGCACCGTGGGGGCGCTGCAGCTCAAACCCAATCTGATCAACGTGATTGTGCAAGAGGCCGTGATGACGGTGGACCTGCGCAACACACAGGCGGCACCCCTGCGCCAGGCGCAGGCCGAAGTGCTGGCCTTTGCCTACCGCATTGCCAGTGAAAACGGGGTGCAGTGCGAGCACCGCCAGCTGGCAGATTTTGAGCCTGTGGACTTTGATGCAGACCTGGTGGACTGTGTGGAGCAGCACGCGCATGCGCTGGGCCTGAGCACCTTGCGCATGCCCAGCGGCGCTGGCCACGATGCGCAGATGCTGGCGCGTGTTTGCCCTACCGCCATGGTGTTTGTGCCCAGCCGGCAAGGGCTGAGCCACAACGTGCGCGAACACACCGACCCAGCCCAGCTGGTGCACGGTGCCAATGTGCTGCTGCAGGTGTTGCTGCAGCAGGCCAACCGTTAAGTTTTCCGTGCAATGGGCTGCCAGCGCTGGCAGCTACCCACCTAGAGATGTGAGAGTGTGATGAGCCGTATTGTCAATGTCGCCCTGGGCCAGCTTGGCCCGGTGCAAAAAATCGATTCCCGTGCCAGCGTGGTGCAGCGTTTGTGCCAGATGATGTGCGAGGCAAAAAGTCTGGGTGCGGATGTGATCGTCTACCCCGAGCTGGCGCTGACCACGTTTTTCCCGCGCTGGTACATCCAGGATCAGGCCGAGCTGCACAGTTACTACGAGCGCGCCATGCCCAGCCGCGAAACGCAGCCCCTGTTTGATCTGGCACGCGAGCTGGGCATCGGGTTTTATCTGGGCTATGCCGAGCTGGCTCAAGAGGGCGGTCAGCTGATGCAGTACAACACCGCCATCTTGGTGGACAAGAGCGCCACCATCATCGGCAAGTACCGCAAGATTCATGTGCCCGGCCACTTCGAGCATGAGCCGTGGCGCAAATTTCAGCACCTGGAAAAGCGCTACTTCACGCCGGGCCAGTCCTTCGGCGTGTACCAGGGCTTTGGCGGCACCATGGGCATGGCGCTGTGCAACGACCGCCGCTGGGCCGAGAGTTACCGCGTGATGGCGCTGCAAGGTGCAGAGATGATCTTCATTGGCTACAACACACCGGTGCACAACGCGCCTGCACCGCAGCACGATGATCTGTCACTATTTCACAATCAGTTATCTGTGCAGGCTGGCGCTTACCAAAATGGCTGCTGGGTGGCCAGCGTGGCCAAGGGCGGGCTGGAAGAGGGGGTGGACAGTATTGCGGGCAGCTTGCTGGTGGCCCCGTCTGGCGAGGTGGTGGCGCGCTGCATCACCAAAGACGATGAGGTGGTGCTGGGGCGTGCCGACCTTGATTTTTGCGCCGTGTACAAACGCACCACGTTCAACTTTGACCTGCACCGCCACCCCGAATGCTATGGCCTGATTGTGGAAAAAAAGGGCGAGCTGCTGGCCGCGGATGGACAGCCTTGGGCGCTGTAACGCGCACGTCTGTTGTTGCTGATATGGAGGGTGATATGAATGTTGAAGATGCGGTGCTTTCCAGTACATCACAGCATCGCTGCACCATGTCACCATGCAGCATCACACGCCCTGCCACTGCGCAGTGGCCGGCAGGGCAGTGCATCAACCTGCACAAAAAAAGAGCGGCTAGCGCTGTACAGCTCTACGTTTCAGATGGAAAACTATCTGAAAACGAGTGGCTATAAGCGCTGGTAGCTCTTTTTTTATTTAACTGACGAATTCGTCGCGTGACACATTGGCAAGGTGGGAGACATCGCCCCAGCCCACCAGCGTCAGGCCTTGCGGCGTCCACAGCAGGCGGTTGATGGCCGCGTTGCCCAGCTCCCAGGAGCGCGGTGCCTGCAAATCCTGGCGTGTGGCCAGGCGGTAGAGGATGTCCATCACCCCGCCGTGGGCGACAAGGGCAATCTGGCCCCCAGTGTGCTGCGCCGCCAGGCGGTCAACGGTGTGCTGAATGCGGCCCCGCAGCATGTGCAGCGATTCGCCTCCGTCATCGGGCACAAAGTCGGGGTCGCGCTTGCGCCAGCGCAGTGCTTGTTCGGGGTGTTCGGCCTCAATGTCCTTGAAGCTGCGGCCCTCAAAACTGCCAAAGCAGCGCTCGCGCAGGCCCGTGTCGGGCTGCACCGCACAGCCCGTGGTCTGGCTGACTGCCTGAGCAGTGCTCAGGGCGCGCTGCAGGTCGCTGCTGTAGATGGCATCCAGATGCTCATGTGCCAGCGCCGCGCCCGTGCGCTGGGCTTGCCACAGGCCGATGTCGTTGAGTGGAATGTCCAGATGACCTTGAATGCGAGCGTCAACATTCCAGGAAGTTTCGCCATGGCGGATGGCGATGATGCGGGTAGCGTGCATGCGGCAGGGACGCCAATGGCGCCTGAATTCAACAAACAAAGCATCTGCCTATCGGCAGTGAAAGCCTGCATTGTCCGGCATTCTTTGCATAGCTTGTCTGTTCTAGGAAAACAAGGTTTTTTGCGTGAAGACAGATAAATGCATGAGCTTATTGCGTGAAGCTTGAAGCGCCGCGCTATAAACATGTACACAAAACAGTAGCGCCGATAAGCGGTCTGATTTTTGCTTGCCAAGGCAAACCCTAGGGCGGCATTCGCGCAGTCCGTGGCATACAGGCAACCTTTCACCTCGTTATGAAGATGGAGACAAACATGATTTTGAAGACTCTGGGCACCGCCCTGCTGGCCGCAGGCCTGCTTTCCACGGCCACGCTGGCGCAAGCTGAAACCGTGCGATGGACGCGATCGGCCGATGTGACGACGCTCGACCCGCATGTGTTCAACACCGGTACCAACTTTGTGTTGATGCACCAGATGTATGAGACGCTGCTCAACCGCTCCAACGACGGCAAGTTGCTGCCGCTGCTGGCTACCGAGTGGAAGCTGCTGCCCAACGACCCCACGGTCTGGGAATTCAAAATCCGCCCGAATGTGAAGTTCCATGACGGCAAGCCGCTGACTGCCAAGGATGTGGTCTTCTCGCTCAACCGAGCCAAAGGCCCCAATGCGCAGGTGAAGTCGCTGCTGGCATCGGTAGACACCATCACTGCCGTGAATGACTTGACCGTGCAGGTCAAGACCAAAGGCCCCAACCCCATTTTCCCGAACAACCTGACCAACATCTTCATCATGAATGAAGAGTGGGCCAAGGCCAACGGCGCTGTAGATACCCAGGACGCCACCAGCAAGACCGAAAACGGCGCTACCCGTGCCGTCAACGGCACTGGCGCTTTCACACTGGCCAGCCGCGAGGTGGACAGCAAGACCGTCATGAAGCAAAACCCCAACTACTGGGGCAAGGGCAAAGACGCACTGCAAGTGACCGAACTTGTGTATTTGCCCATCAAGTCGCCAGCCACCCGCGTGGCCGCACTGCTGTCGGGTGAAGTGGACTTTGCCCAGGATATTCCCGCGCAAGACGTGGCACGCCTCAAGCAAGACAGCAAGCTGCGCATCAACGAAGGCCCAGAAAACCGCTCCATCTTTTTGGGCCTGAATGTGGGTTCGCAAGAGCTCAAGTCCAGCAACGTCAAGGGCAAGAACCCACTGGCCGACCCCAAGGTGCGCCATGCCATGGAGCTGGCAATTGACCGCGACGCCATCAAGCGCTCGGTCATGCGTGGCCTGTCCAACCCCTCGGGCGTGATGGCTCCTTCCTTTGTGAATGGTTACGACAAGTCCATGGCGGCATACCCCAAGGCTGACGTTGCCAAAGCCAAGGCACTGCTGGCAGAAGCGGGTTACCCCAACGGCTTCACCATCACCTTGCACACTCCCAACGACCGTTATGTGAATGACGAGGCCATCAGCACCGCCATTGCCGGTTTCCTGGGCCGCGTAGGCATCAAGACTGAAGTGGCATCGCGCCCGATTGCGCAGCACAGCGTGTCCATCGTGAATGCCGACAGCGATTTCTACCTGTACGGCTGGGGCGTTCCAACGTACGACTCGGCATACATCTTTGACTTCCTGGTCGCCACCCGTGGCAAGGAAGGCCGTGGCGCACAAAACGCCACCCACTACAGCAATGCCGATCTGGACAACAAGATCATCTCGCTGTCTTCGGAAAGCGATGTGGGCAAGCGCAACGCCACCATCAAGCAAATCTGGGATGTGGTGCAGAAAGATCGTTTCTACATCCCGTTGCATGACCAGGTCATCCATTTCGCGTCCATCAAAGCCATCAACGTTCCTGTGCACCCAGACAACGTGGTGCACTTCAAGGACATGAAGCTCAACAAGAACGCGAAGTAACAACATGCTGGTCCATCTGCTGCGCAGACTGGGCCAGTCAGTTTTGGTACTGCTGGCCGTCTCGCTTATTTCCTTCATGGTGTTTCGCCATATTGGTGACCCCACCATCAGCTTGTTAGGCGAAGACGCCACGCTGGAAGAACGCACCGCCCTGGTTGAAGACCTGGGCTTTAATAAATCCGTTCCCATGCAATACCTGGCCTATGTGGGCAAGGTCGTGCAGGGGGATCTGGGTATCTCCTACCGACTCAAGCGCCCTGTGGCCGAGGTGATTGCCGAGCGTCTGCCAGCCACCTTGGAGCTGGCAATGACTGCGGCCTTTTTTGCGCTGCTCATTGGCGTGGTGCTGGGGGTCTATACAGCCATCAAGAAAGATGGGTGGCTCAGCCGCTCCATCATGACGGTCTCGCTGGTTGGGGTCTCACTGCCCACGTTTTTGATTGGTATTGGCCTGATTTACGTGTTTGCTGTTGAGCTGCGCTGGCTGCCTTCCTTTGGCCGGGGCGAGACGGTCAACATCGGGGGCTGGCAAACGGGTTTTCTGACCGCTTCAGGCTGGGCTGCGCTCATCATGCCGGCCATCACGCTGGGCTTTTACAACATGACGCTGATCATGCGCTTGGTGCGTGCCGAGATGCTGGAGGTGCTGCGCTCGGACTACATCCGCTTTGGCCGTGCGCGCGGTCTGCATGAAAAGAGTCTGTACTTTGGCCACGCGCTGCGCAATACGCTCATTCCCGTCATCACCATTGCGGGCCTGCAAATTGGCTCGCTGATTGCCTTTGCCATCGTCACGGAAACCGTGTTCCAGTGGCCCGGCGTCGGCTTGCTGTTCATCTCATCGGTGCAGGGCGTAGATGTGCCCTTGATTGCGGCTTACTTGATGTTCATTGCGCTGCTGTACGTGGTGATCAATCTGTTTGTGGACTTTTTGTATGTGCTGGTGGACCCCCGCCTGCGAAAGAAATAAGGGGGCAGCAATGACTGAATCTGTGAAACAAGACGTGGCGCTGCCCACGGGCTGGAAAGCCAGCGACTCGCCGGTCAAGCGCGCCTTTGCCAAGTCGCGCCTGGTGCAAGTGGCCGCTGCTGTGCTGGCGCTGCTGGTGCTGGCCACCATCTGCGCGCCGCTGCTGGCGCTGCACAACCCGTTTGATCCGGGTAGCCTGGATTTGATGGATGCCTTCACCCCGCCCTGGAGCCAGGGCATGGGCGAGATGTTCTACCCGCTGGGCGCTGACGACCAGGGCCGCGATGTGTACTCCGCCATCCTGTATGGCCTGCGTATGTCGGTGTTTGTGGGTGTGGCTGCGGTGGCGCTGTCGCTCATCATTGGCGTGCCGTTGGGTCTGATTGCCGGTTATGCCGGTGGCTGGTTTGACACGCTGCTGATGCGCATTGCCGATGTGCAGCTGACTTTCCCGGTCATCCTGGTGGCGCTGCTGATCTTTGGTATTGCCCGTGGCTTGCTGCCCGAGGGCTACCGCGATGACATGGCCGTGTTTGTCATCATCGTCGCCATTGGCCTGTCTGACTGGGTGCAGTACGCGCGCACGGTGCGTGGTGCGGTCATGGTGGAAAAGCAGAAAGACTATGTGCTGGCCGCCCAGCTCATTGGCCGCTCGCAAACCGCCATCCTCACCAAGCACATCCTGCCCAATATGCTGGCCCCCATCTTGGTGATTGCCACCATCAGCTTTGCGCACGCCATCGTGGCTGAATCCACGCTGTCGTACCTGGGCGTGGGCCTGCCGCCCACTGCGCCGTCGCTGGGCACGCTGATCCGTATCGGCCAGAGCTTCTTGTTCTCGGGTGAATGGTGGATTTTGCTGTTCCCCTCGCTGGTGCTGCTGGCACTGGCCCTGTCCGTGAACCTCGTCGGCGACTGGTTGCGCGACGCTTTGAACCCCAAGCTGCAATGAACATGACAACAGACACACACAACCCCGTGCCTGATGCGGTTCCCGTGCTGCGGGTACGCAATCTCAGCGTCACGTTTGATACCTACAAAGGCCCCGTGCACGTGCTGCACGATGTCTCGTTTGACATCTGGCCCGGAGAAATTCTGGGCGTGGTGGGTGAATCAGGTGCAGGCAAGTCCATGACGGGCTCTGCCGTCACCGGCTTGATTGAGGCGCCCGGTCGCATCTCCAGTGGCACGGTAGAGCTTCGCGGCTTGCGTATCGACAACTTGCAGGGTGAGGAGCTGCGCCGCATTCGCGGCAAGCGCATTGGCACCATCTTTCAAGACCCGCTGACCAGCCTGAACCCGGTCTACACGGTGGGTGACCATTTGGTGGAAACCATTCGCACGCACTTGCCAGTGTCGGAAAAAGAAGCCCAAGCCCGCGCCCTGGCGCTGCTGGAAGAGGTGGAAATTCCGCACGCCAAAGAGCGCATGGCGCAGTACCCGCACCAGTTCTCTGGCGGCATGCGCCAGCGCGTAGCCATTGCGCTGGCCCTGTGTGCCGAGCCAGAACTCATCATTGCAGACGAGCCCACCACCGCGCTTGACGTATCGGTGCAGGCACAAATCATTGCGCTGCTGCGCAAGGTCTGCAAAGAGCGCGGCGCGGCTGCCATGCTCATCACGCACGACATGGGCGTGATTGCCGAAACGGCCGATCGTGTCATGGTCATGTACCACGGCCGTGTACTGGAAACCGGTGCTGTGCGCCAGGTGCTGGATGCCCCGCGTGACCCGTACACGCAGGTGCTGATGGCCGCCATTCCCAGCGTGCACCAGCGGGTAGAACGCCTGCCGGTGCCAGAAGTTGGCGGCGGGCCAGTAGCTAAAGCAGTGCCGTGGACACCGAAAGAAGTTGCGGCGGATGCCAGCACCGCAAACGTGCGGCCGCTTGTGGAAGTCAAAGACCTGTGCAAGGACTACGACTTGTCCGCTGGCTGGCTGGCCCGCTTGCTGGCGCGCGAGGAAAAGAAAATCCTCAAGGCTGCTGACCACGTCAGCTTCAACATCCGCAAAGGCACCACCTTTGGGCTGGTGGGCGAGTCTGGTTCGGGCAAATCCACGGTGGCACGCATGGTGGCTGGCCTGACGCCGCCAACCAGCGGCACCATTTTGTTTGATGGCGTGGACAAGTGGAGCCCGGCTGCGCAAACCGTGGCCATGCGTCGCCGGTTTCAGATGATCTTCCAAGATCCGTATGCCAGCCTGAACCCGCGCTGGACGGTGGAGCAACTGATTGCCGAACCTCTGGTGGTGTTGGGCATCACGCAGACCAAGGAAGAAACTGCCGCCCGCGTGCAAGAAGCCCTGCGCCGTGTGCGCATGAAGCCCGACGACGTCACCAAGTACCCGCATCAGTTCTCTGGCGGTCAACGCCAACGCATTGCCGTGGCGCGTGCTTTGGCCAGCCAGCCCGAGTTCATCATCTGTGATGAGCCCACCTCAGCGCTGGACGTGTCGGTGCAGGCGCAGGTGCTGAACCTGATGCGTGATCTGCAGGACGAGTTTGGACTGACCTATCTGCTCATCAGCCACAACCTGGCTGTGATTCGCCACATGTGTGACGACATTGGCGTCATGCAGCGCGGAAAACTGGTGGAAGTGGGGGATGCACAGGTGGTGCTGGATGATCCGCAGCATGCCTATACCAAGGATTTGATGGCGGCGATTCCGGATATTGCGCACGTGCATTGAGGTGCGGGGCTAGCTTTTAGAAAGCTGGCTTCAAATCTTTTTTGCTTGCGTTTGGAAGGCTCACAGCTTAGGTTGTGGGCCTTTTTTGTTATGAGTGTTTTTTGCTTCTAGTGCGTGTGTGGCATGCATTAGTAGCGATGGTTTGTGCTTCTTGTTTGATTGTTTGTTATTGCACTTTTTTCGAGGCCGGGAGTCGCCCGGCAGCGACCCGGTTTCTTTTGCTTCGTCAAAAGAAACCGGGGAAAGAAAAGACGACGCTTGCAGCGGGCTTGTCCGGCGGAACTCGCGGCGTTCCTTCGTCACTCTGCTCAAACA
>ENA-OBLH01000657-OBLH01000657.1-metagenomes-genome-assembly--contig:-NODE-657-length-10814-cov-2.96868_pt1 | contig 10814 bp, 8 predicted proteins | sample MGYA00153382_OBLH01 | MGnify analysis MGYA00153382 | reverse complement strand
GGTGTGCGCCCTGCTGCAGAGCCGGCCGTGGCAGGCCCGGATCGGCAGTGTCGCCCGCATCCGGCCCCTGGTCGTGGCCCTGGCCTGGGTGGCCCAGGAGACATTGCGGGGCAACACCCCGTTCGGCGGGTTCCCCTGGGGGCGGCTCGCGTTCAGCCAGGCCGACTCGCCGCTGGCCGCACTGGCCTCTCTGGGTGGCGCGCCCGCGGTGACCTTCGCGGTGGCCTTGGCGGGCGGGCTGCTGGCGGCAGGGGTTGCCCGGCTGATCCGCGCCGGCCGCTCGCTCGACCTCGGCTCACGGGAACGGAGGCTCGGTGTCGTGCCGGTGCTGGGAGTGTGTTGTCTGGTCAGCGCCGCCGTTGTCATCCTGGCGCCAGCCCTGGTCCCCAGACCCGCCGCTGGGCCGACCGGGCGCTTCATCGCCGTCCAGGGCAACGTCCCCCGGCCCGGGCTGGACTTCAATGCCGAGCGTCGGGCCGTCCTGGACAACCACGCCAGGGCGACCCAGCAGGTCGCCGTGTCGGTGAGGGCAGGAGCCCAGCCCCGGCCGGACCTGGTGGTGTGGCCGGAGAACGCCTCGGACATCGACCCGACCCGCAACCCCGACGCGGCGAACGTCATCGAGGGGGCAATGGAAGCCATCAACGCACCGCTCGTCCTGGGCGCGGTCCTGCGGGAGCCCAGCCCCCGGGAGTCCAATGCCAGCCTCCTGTATCTGCCGGGCCGGGGCCTGACCTGGAGATACGTCAAGCAGCACCCGGTCCCGTTTGCCGAGTACATCCCCTACCGCTCGTTCTTCCGCAACTTCAGCGACAAGGCCGATCTCGCGGGGGACTTCGTGGCGGGCAAGGGGGCGGGGGTGTTCCGGGTGGCATCGCGGGGCGGTGACACGATCGCGGCAGGCACCGTCATCTGCTTCGAGGTGGCCATCGACACTCTGGTCCGGGACACCGTCGACGATGGCGCGAACGTCTTGCTCGTGCAGACCAACAACGCCACGTTTGGTTTCACCGATGAGTCGGTCCAACAGCTGGCCATCTCGCGGATCCGGGCCGTCGAGCACGGACGCTCGATCGTGCACGTGTCCACGGTCGGGGTCAGCGCGATGATCACGCCCGACGGAACCGCACACCAGCGCAGTGCGTTGTTCACCTCGGACGTGCTTGCAGCCGACCTCCCGTTGCGCACGGACCGTACCGTCGCGGACCGGGTCGGTCCCTGGCCCGAGATTGTCGCCGGCGGAGCTCTGGTGGCGTCCTTGGCACTGCTCGCCTTGAGCCGTCTGAGTCGCCGCCGATAGGGTCGGTTCGTCGAATCACTGACACTGCTCGTTCACTGACACCGTTTGAACGCTTCACCGACAAGGACGTCCATGACACCACCGCCGGTCCGGCCCCCGATCGACAAGATCGTGGTGCTGATCCCGACCTACAACGAACGCGAGAACATCGCACTGATCGTGTCGCGGCTGCGGGCAGCCGTGCCGGCGGCGGACGTCCTCGTGCTGGACGACAACTCCCCGGACGGCACCGGGGCCGTCGCCGACCGGCTGGCCGTGGGGGACGCTCAGGTGAAGGTCCTGCACCGGACGAGCAAGGACGGGCTCGGGGCGGCGTACCTCGCCGGCTTCGACTTGGCGCTGGAGCGCGGCTATGACGTTCTGGTGGAGATGGATGCGGACGGGTCCCATCAGCCCGAGCAGCTGCCGTCCCTGCTCGCGGCCCTGGGCGACGCCGATGTCGTGCTGGGCTCGCGTTGGGTGCCGGGCGGCTCAGTGGTCAACTGGCCGATACACCGCAAAGCCCTCAGCCGGGGTGGCAATCTCTACGTGCGCGCGCTTCTTGGTATGCCGATCGGTGATGCCACGGGGGGATTCCGAGCCTACCGCGCCTCAGCGCTGCGCACCCTGGATCTGCAGGATGTGGCCTCCCTCGGTTACTGCTTCCAGGTCGACCTGGTCTGGCGGGTGGTCCTTGCCGGCCTGACCGTCGTCGAGGTGCCCATCACCTTTGTGGAGCGCACCATGGGTGACTCCAAGATGAGCCAGGACATTGTCAAGGAGTCGTTGCGCAAGATCACGATATGGGGCGCGAGGTACCGGCTGGGTCAGGTTCGTTCACTGCTGCACAGGGAGCCACTGTGGCACCAGCTGAAAAACTGAACCGAAGCGGTCGTCGGCGTCCCCGGTGGGGGTGGTACGTCTTCCTGGCCCTGCTGGTGGTGCCGGTGGCCGAGATCGCCCTGATCGTTGCTGTCGGCTCGGTGATCGGCGGCTGGCAGACCATCGTGCTGCTGCTGGTGGAGTCGGCCCTCGGCGCCTATCTGGTCAAGCGCGAAGGGGCGCGTTCCTGGCAGGCTCTGCGGGTGGCGTTGAGCACCGGCCAGATGCCCGGGCGCGAGCTCGCCGACGCCACGCTGGTGCTGATCGGCGGCACCCTGCTGCTGACCCCGGGATTTCTGACCGACATCGCCGGCTTCTTCTTCATCCTGCCGCTGACCCGTCCGATCACCCGTCGGTGGCTGCAGGGTGTCGTCGAGCGCAGGCTGGTGGACAGGTCGGGGATCATTCGGGGCCAGGTCATCTGAGCTTCGTTCGTCCGACTCTGCCTCGTGTTCGCCTGTCGGCCTGTCGACGGATGTCGTTAGGCTGGACCGGTCAGGGTGCCAGCCGGGTTGAAACGCCTGCGCAAGCGGCTACTTCAGGGTACGCATCTCGCGGGCGACAACCTGCGCCTGATGTGACGGTCGTCGGGGGAGCGCCGCGCAGCGGCGAGGAGACCCAGGCTGCGCTGATAGCTTTCGCGGCTCACTGGAGGGACTACCAGGGCACCGTGCGGGCCGAGGCACAGAGATCATGCGCTAGTGGCGGAAGTCGGCGGACGAGGTCAACGATCTTCCCGCCGCGCCCTATGCCGTTCTGTGCGTCGTGAGGGTTGAGTCGTGCGGCGGGGGTCCGGCTGACCTGGCGTGCGGTCGCGCTGACAAGGCACACGGGGCATACGGCTTCCGGCATACTAGGGACAGCGGCAAGCCCCGTGGCCACCCAGGGGGAGATACGGGGCGTGACGGTCGGACGCCTTTCCCAGGCGCTGTGGGTTTGTTGTGGTGTTCCTCGGTGTCAGGCGGTGCGCTTGCGGCGCGGCTTCTCGCCGCGTGATGCACGCAACAGGGCGAGCCGCTCCTTGAGCAGCTCCTCGAGCTCGGGGATGGAGCGACGCTCCAGCAGCATGTCCCAGTGGGTGCGGACAGCTTTGACGTTCTTGTACTCCGGCTCCGGCCCGTCTACGAGCCGTGCCTCGACGCCGCAGCGACACTCCCACACCGACGGGACATCCGCCTCAACAGAGAACGGGAGCTCGCTGATGTGATTCTCGGGGCAAACGTAACGGATGATCTGGCGCTCGCTGAGCACGACGTTCGTGTCGGTCTCCATGCTCAGTGCGCTCAGGTTCGTGCCGCGAAGTGATCGTTCTGCCATGACGGGTGAACTCCCAACGTGCTGCCCACACCGGCGATGGCGTGGGGATTCACTGGGCACAACGCCGCAGTCAGGTTCAATGTTCCGGTTCGGCAGATGCCGTCCGCCCCACAGCCTACCGCGAATGGGGGAGCGGTTGAGTGCTTTGGGGAAGCGGTTCGGCCTACCGGGTTCAGATGACCGCGGGGACCTCGTTGCCGGCGGCGATGATGCCCTCGCGCATCCGCACCCTGGACAGCAGCAGACCACCCACGACGAAGAAGACGATAAGGGCGATGATTGCCCAGCGGTAGGAGTCGGTGAACTGGTGTACTAGTCCGAAGACGAGCGTTCCGAACCAGCTCGTGCCTCGTTCCATCGCCTGATAGAGGCTGAAGAACTCGGCTTCGCGCCCGCGGGGGATGAGCTGGCTGAACATCGACCGTGAGAGGGCCTGGCTGCCGCCCAGCACGATCCCGATCAGCACGGCGAGCCCGACGAAGATCAGGAACCCGCCGGTGGGGACGAAGAAGGCAATGGTCACCACGAGGGTCCAGAGCCCGAGGCTACTGAGCACCACCCGCCACGCGCCGAACCGTCTGGCCAGCCTCCCGAACAGCAGCGCTCCGCCGAAGGCGACGAACTGGACGAGCAGGATGATTTCGATCAGCTGGTTGTTGCTGAAGTTCAGCTCCTCGGCGCCGTAGACGCTCGAGGCGCTGATCACCGTCTGGATGCCGTCGTTGAAGAAGAGGTACGCCAGCAGGAACAGCATCGTCTGGGGATACAGCCGCAGCTCGCGAAACGTCCCGGTCAGCTGCCTGAGGCTGCCACTGATCACGCTGGGCACGCTGACCGCGCTGATCACGCCGGGTCCTCGTACGGTGGTCGTCTCGGTGGTGGCCCAGCTCACAGTCTGCTCGGTCGCGTCGGTGGCACCCCGCAGATCCCGCAGACCGACGACCGGGATGATAGTGAAGGTGGCCCACCACACCCCGGCCGAGAGCAGGCTGATCCGCACGGCCATCCCGGCCGAGATGCCGATCTGACCGGCCAGGGTCAACAGCGCGAGGTTGAGCGCCAGGAGCAGTCCGCCGCCCAGATAGCCCCAGGCCCAGCCCCGGCTGGACACCCGGTCGCGTTCGTCCGGTGAGGCGATCCGGCAGAGCAGCGAGTCGTAGATGACCAGGGACGACCCCAGGCACAGGTTGGCGAATATCAGGAGCAGCACTCCCAGTGCCCAGTTGTCCCCGCTGACCAAGAACATCGCCGACGCGGCCGCGGCACCGGCCCAGGCGAACCCGGCAAACAACCGAACGGGTCTGGGGGAGCGATCCGCGATGGCGCCGATGAAGATCAGCACGATCGCGGACACGATCGTGGAGAACGTGAGGACGTAGAAGACCAGCGAGCCTGGTGCCACCGGTATGCCGATGACGGAGAGGTTCGTCGGGCATGCGACGTCACTGGGCAGGGTGGGACAGGCCGACTTCTTGGCGATCACGGTCAGATAGGGCGCCATCAGCACCGTGAGAGTGGTGGTGACGTAGGCCGAGTTGGCCCAGTCGTACCAGTACCAGGCCTTCTGGTGGGCGGTGTCGCCGGCACGTCCGGATGCCACGGGGGAGTCGACGGCGGGTGTCATGGCCGCAGCCTTCCACACACAGCGCCTGGCTGCGTCAGCTGGCGAACTCCCAGTGCCAGGGCTCCGGCATGCTGCCCGATGGTTCGGCCCAGGCGGGATGGAACCACCCGTACAGCGGGCCATAGCGCTTCATCCACAGGTGCGCCGGCGAGGCGAAGCTCTGAACGCCGCCGCAGAGGTCAACAGCGAGGCCGAAGCCATGCTCGCTGGTGCCTGGAGTTGCTGCGAGGCCAGGCCGTGCCTTCTTGACTGCAACCTGTTCGGCATAGGACCGGTAGCCGTCTGTGACGCAGAGCGCCGAGCCCGTCTGCTTCTGGTAGGCGACGCTCATCGCGTTGAAGGCCTGAGCCGCTGAGCGGCGAAGGCTTTCACCCGGCGCGGCATACAGGGGACACAACGCCTGGGCTGGCCACATGCCGTTGGCGAAGTCCGACCGGCCCAGGCCGCAGCGGCTGCTCTGGGTCATCAGGACCGTGTAGTCCTGCCCCGCCAGGATCGCGGCGAGTCTCATCTCGGCGACTTTGGCCACTGCCTGCTCCGAACGTAGCAAGGTGCCACGCACGTCTGCTGCTTTGCTGATCTGCCCCGACTGCGCGGACTGGAACCCCTTGAGCGCCTTGCGCTGGTCGACGATGACGGCATCCAGCGCGGACTTCGCCTTCAGGGACTTCCCGGACGCGGTCGCTGCCAGGCTGCTGGCCAGCGCCGCCCCGGCCGAGGTGGTGGCCTGGGCGGATCGAAGCGTATCCATCCGGTTGAGGATCCGGGTCCGGCCGTTGACGAGATACTGGACCGTTGCCACGGAGTTGGTGCTCTGCTCGGGGGCGGGGGCGGTCAGCGCCTCCAGGATCGCGGCCATGTCGCCGAGTGGACCGCCACCGCGCATGTAGGAGTCGCTGGCCAGCTGTCCCAGCGCGCTACTGGCGGCCTGAACCTGTTGGCCGAGCTCGACCAGGCGGGTTCGCTGCAGCGCCGCGTCGGACTCGGCGGCGGCCTGCGCTCTCCTGGCCGCCGCGAGGTCTGCCAGGAGTGTCCCAGCCTGGGCCGAAAGGAGTTCCAGACGTGCGTTTGCCGCCGCCACCAGGGCGCCCGAACGCATCAGGTCGGCACGCAGCGCCTTGGCCGCTTGCAGCTGCGCGGTCAGCTCTGCCGGGGTGAGGATCGCATCTGCGATGGCGGGCCTGGGCGGGACGCGCGCGCTCGCGGGTGAGGCGATAGTGAAGAGAACGCCGACCATCAGTGCGGTGGCCAGACCCGCTGTCACAAGGCAGCGCCTGATCCCCGGTCCTCGCGAGACAACGTGCCTTTGGTCCACTGATCTCCCCTCACGCATTCCTGTTCAGCACCGGCTCCGAGATAGCCCATGTGGCTGAAAGCCTAAAGGGGAGGCGGGCCGGCCGAAGGAATCCACCTCAAGATGGCCATGACGAACTAGTCCTGCAGCAGGCGCACGGCGTCCGCAGTGAAAGGACCAGTCATGGTGCGGCCCGCCGTCGGAGTAGTCATTCGATCGCGCAGTCTCACCGTTCGGGAGACATAAGCGAACTGTTTGGCTGACTGCGCGATGGCCCTACCGGCGGCAGGGTTGCAGTTGCTGTCCGATCGGTGGGGCAGAGCGGTGCTGGACAGCGCCGTGCCCATCGTCTGAGCGGGATCGAGGGGTTGTCGTGTGGTCTGGAACGATGAGCAGGCGGGGCTTTCTCGCTGGAGCGGTGGGAGTTACCAGCGTGGTCGCACTCGGAGCGGGGACACCCAGTGCATCGGCCTCGGGCCGAATCGCCTTAGGCGCCTACAGCAACGGCATGGATGCCGTTCCGAAGCGCCTCAGCGACCTGTCAGCGCTGCTACACCAGCCCATGTCTATCGCCTCAGTGTTCCGTGGCCCCGGTGACATCTGGCCGGGCCCGGTGGAGGCCAACCTCGCAGTGGGCAGGACGTTGCTCGTCGCGTGGTACCTAGACGACCACACCTACGCCTATTGGGCGTCTGCGGCGGCGCGACCGGGACTCGTGGCCCTTGCCCGCCGGGTGAAGGCCTACGGCCGTGTGGTGGCCATCCGGCCCTTTGCGGAGATGAACGGTGACTGGCAATCTCAGCAACCCACCGCCAGGCCTACCGACGGGTACGCCACCGGATATCAGGCCTTCATCGCAGCCTGGCGCAACCTGGTCACCGTCTTTCGCGCGGAGGGCGTGACCAACGTGCGCTGGGTGTTCAACCCAACGACAGACACCTACGCCGAGACGACAGACGTCCGGCGCATCTGGCCCGGGGCGGCCTATGTCAACATCCTAGGGTTGGATGGCTACAACTGGGGGACCGGCGGCATCTTCACCTGGCGCTCCTTCGCCAACATCTACCAGGTTCAGTACAACAGGCTCGTTGCTCTGGCCCCGACCCTGCCGTTGTGGATCTGTGAGATTGGCTGTGCTGACCCGCTCAGCACCCGTAATGCTGTCAGGGCGCCGGCGGGTCAGTCCAAGGCACAATGGTGGAAAGAGATGTCGTTGGCCGTCCAGAAGATGCCAGCGGTGCGGGCAGTCGTGCTCTTCGACATTGCCAAAGAACGTGACTGGCGAGCCGCTTCCTCGACGTCCGCGCTCACCGGACTAAGAGGTGCCCTCACGTCTCTGAAGGCTTACTGACCGGGGATCGGACAGACCGCCGGATACGCCCTGGGTGTTGACGGCCCACCTCCCGGAGCCCCCCTTGGGGAGGATTCGCAGAATGGCGGTCCCGGCTGCGAGCAGCGCAAACGCGGCGAGGGTGTACCAGAGGAAGCTTGCGCCGGTGAAAGCCAGTGCTGCGGCTCCACTTCCAGCAGCAGTCACTCCGGCACCGGTCGCGGGCAGGGCATTGTTGTACATGGTATTCTTGGCCTTTCTTTCTTTTTTTGTATTACCAACGACGTTGGTGTCGAAGGAGTGCGGCTGTGAATGCCCTGGCGTGGACTATCTGTAAGAACATGTCATAGACAAGCTCGTACAGTAGGGCTGCCGCTAGCATGTATTTCCAGCCTCTGTCGCTCACGGTAACCAGACGCTCCATGATGAAGATGCCGGTCACTGCGAGCCAGAGGGGCTGCACAGTGAGCTGATGGGTGACTGCCGCATAGGCGATCGCGGCGAGGTAGATCGCGGTGACAAGCACACCGAAAAGGCTGAGCACCTGCCGGCCCCAGTAGGGCCAGGTGATCCGGGTCATGCCGTACTGGAAGCAGTTCTCCAGGGCGCCACGCTTCCACCGCAGGCGTTGCGCCGACAGCTCGCGCCAAGAGGTCATGACCTCGGTCTCCAAAGTGCACCCGACCGGGCTCAGGACGCTGTGACCCAGGTGGCGGATGGCGAAGGTGAGCTCGTTGTCCTCCGTGAGAACCGAAGTGTCGTAGACGCCGCCCCGTCCGTCCCCCGGCGGAAGCGTGCCCGTCATGCGGGCTGCGCTGATCTCACGGATCGTCGTGACGCGCAGCACGGCTGCCGTGCCGGTGACGACCAGGCACTTTCCCTTCAGACGACGAACGTCTCGTGCATATCGGGCGTACTCGTTGCGCTGGAGGTGCCCCACGAAGCCGGCTCCGCCGCTGCCGCGGAAGGTTCCGCCGACAGCCCCATATCGTTGGTCGTCAAGGGTTCTCCCAGCGTTCTCGAGAAAGGGACGATCCAGCGCGGAGTCGGCGTCCTGCACCAGCACCAGCGCTTCGTCGCTGAGCGCTGGCAGGAGAACCTCCAGGGCCTGGTTGAGCGCCCCGGCCTTCTTGTGGACGTTGCCAACAGTCTCGAACACCTCCGCCCCCGCGTCCAGGGCGATGGCCGCTGTGTCGTCGGTGCAGTTGTCCACCACGGCGATGATCCGCGCGGGCGGCACCGTCTGGGACTTCAGATTCTCCACAGCCCGCCGAATACCCGCGGCTTCGTTATGGGCCGGAAGGAGGGCGATGATCTCCACCACTGGGCGCGCACCTGGTCGGACCGACCGGGTGACATGTGAATCTGTGGCTATGCGAGCATGCTCACGCAGAATCGATGGTGTCATCCCTGACTCGCTCTCCCTTGCTTGCTTGTCCAGGCGCCCAGCTCAGAGAGTGAGGTCGCGATGCATGGTTTGGGCAGATTTGCCAGGCGTTGACCATGCTTTCGACTAATGTTGCCATGGGGGAGTTTCTTTGAGACCCGCCCAAAATGGCCAAAAGTACTAGTCAAAAAAGCCGAACGTACTAGTCGTGAATGACTAGGAATTGACTATGAACTGCCGGGGAATACGGCGGAAAGCCGGACATAATGGTTATTACGTGAACGGTCGATGCACGTGTCAGGCCACGACAAGCGCCTCTGCGCGAGCCGCGGCTAGTGTGACGTGCATGGACATCAAGGCCAAGAGTTCGGACACGCACTCGCCTGCGCCGCACGTTGCAGACCGCCACGATCTGATCCGCGTGCACGGCGCGCGGGTGAACAACCTCAAGGACATCAGCATCGAGATCCCGAAGCGCCGGCTGACGGTGTTCACCGGCGTCTCCGGCTCGGGCAAGAGCTCGCTGGTGTTCAGCACGATCGCCGCGGAGTCGCAGCGGATGATCAATGAGACCTACAGTGCCTTCGTGCAGGGCTTCATGCCGACGCTAGCCCGGCCGGACGTCGACGTGCTGGACGGGCTGACGACCGCGATCATCGTCGACCAGGAGCGGATGGGCGCTAACGCCCGATCCACCGTCGGCACCGCCACCGACGCCAACGCGACGCTGCGGATCCTCTTCAGCCGACTCGGGGAGCCGCACGTCGGCTCGCCCCAGGCGTTCTCCTTCAACGTCGCCTCGATCAGCGGTGCGGGCGCGGTCACCATCGAACGCGGCGGCAGCACGACGAAGGAGAGGCGCAGCTTCAGCGTTCTGGGCGGCATGTGTTCGCGTTGCGAGGGCCGGGGCTCGGTCACTGACTTCGACCTGACCGAGATGTACGACGACAGCAAGTCGCTGAACGGGGGAGCGCTCACGATCCCCGGCTACAGCGTCGACGGCTGGTATGGACGCATCTTCAGCGGTTGCGGTTTCTTCGACCCGGACAAGCCGATCCGCACGTTCACCAAGCGCGAGCTCAGCGACCTGTTGTACAAGAAACCGACGAAGATCAAGGTGGAGGGCATCAACCTGACGTACGAGGGGCTGATCCCGAAGATCCAGAAGTCACTGCTGTCCAAGGACGTCGAGGCCATGCAACCGCACGTCCGCGCCTTCGTGGAGCGGGTGGTGACGTTCACCGTCTGCCCCGACTGCGGCGGCACCCGGCTGTCCGAGGCAGCCCGGTCGTCGAAGATCAACGGGATCAGCATCGCCGATGCCTGCGAGATGCAGATCAGCGACCTCGCCGAATGGTTGCGGGGTCTGGCCGAACCATCGGTCGGGCCGCTGCTGACGTCGCTGCGGCACAGCCTCGACTCGTTCGTGGAGATCGGGCTTGGCTACCTCTCGCTCGACCGCCCCTGTGGCACGCTCTCCGGCGGCGAGGCGCAGCGCATCAAAATGATCCGCCACCTCGGCTCTTCACTGACCGACGTCACCTACGTCTTCGACGAGCCTACGATCGGGCTGCACCCCCATGACATCCAGCGGATGAACAACCTGCTGCTGCAGCTGCGGGACAAAGGCAACACGGTGCTGGTCGTAGAGCACAAGCCGGAGGCGATCGCGATCGCCGACCATGCCGTCGATCTCGGCCC
>ENA-OBLH01000656-OBLH01000656.1-metagenomes-genome-assembly--contig:-NODE-656-length-10816-cov-3.10148_pt1 | contig 10816 bp, 7 predicted proteins | sample MGYA00153382_OBLH01 | MGnify analysis MGYA00153382 | reverse complement strand
GCTGCCGGGTCTGCTCCTGCTCGTAGCCCTGCAGATCTGGCCCATCGCCTACACCGTGGGCACATCCTTCACGAACCTCGGTGACGGTCACCTGATCAGCAAGCAGGAGTCGATCGACTCCATCATCGCCAACTCAGTTCGTGAGGTACCCAACGCGCCTCGGTACCTGCTGTCGGTCGCGGTCAAAGATGGGGCCGATCCTGCCACGGGTGAGGCGTTCTATCTGCTCACCGAGCCCTCCGGCAAGCCCCTCCTGGGCGACAAGGCCGGGCTGGCAGACCTGCCCGCCGCCAGCGTCGAGAAGGCAGGCAACGGCCGGATCACCAAGGCCGCGGGGTACCAGATCCTGACTGCGATCCAGGTCAATGCCCGCAAGGACCTCAACGAGTTCGCCGTGCCGACCACCGAGGGCGCGGGCATCAAGCGGGTCGGCCTCGCCGAGGCGTTCCAGGGCAAGGCCAACGTTTCTTACGACAAGGCCAGTGACACCCTCCTCGACAGCGCGACCCGCAAGACCTACATCCCGCGCAAAGCCTCCTGGGTGCCCAAGGACGGTCAGGGCGATACCTTCCCCCAAGGGTGGAAGGAGAATGTCGGGTTAAAGAACTTCAGCAATGTGCTTACCAACGAGACCTTGCGCTCCGGCTTCCTCAAGATCTTTGCCTGGAACATGGTGTTCGCCGTGGTCTCGGTGCTCTCCACGTTTGTGCTGGGCATGTTGCTGGCACTGCTGCTCAACGACGCCAGGCTCAGGGGCAGGGCGCTGTATCGGTCGATGCTGATCCTGCCGTATGCGCTGCCCATCTTCGTGACGGCGCTGGTCTGGTCCTCGATGTTCAACCAGGACTATGGGCTGATCAACAAGCTTCTGCATCTGAACATCGACTGGCTGGGGGACCCGTGGGCGGCCAAGGCGGCGATCCTGATCACCAACCTGTGGCTGGGGTTTCCGTACATGTTCATCGTCTGCACGGGTGCTCTGCAGTCCATCCCGGGTGACGTGCTGGAGGCCGCCAAGATCGATGGCGCCTCGGCGCTGCGGACCATGCGATCGGTCATCATGCCGCTGCTGCTGGTCGCGGTGGGCCCGTTGCTGATCGCCTCGTTCGCCTTCAACTTCAACAACTTCGGCCTGATCTTCCTGATGACCGGGGGTGGGCCCTTCCAGGACTCGAACTTCAGCGTCGGGTCCAGTGACCTGCTGATCACCTACGCCTACCGGCTGGCGTTCAGCGGAGTGAGCCCGAACTACGGCCTGGCCGCGACGGTCTCGCTCTTCATCTTCTTCATCGTCGGCCTCATGAGCTACGAAGGATTCCGCCGCACGAAGTCCCTCGAGGAAGTGAACTGATGTCGACCTTTCCTGATGCCGTGCCTCTTGCCGTCCCGCACTCGGTCGATAAGGCCGAGTCAGCTCAGCCGGTCCGGCCTCGTCCGGGCTCATTCCGCCGAGTGTGGTGGCGGCACGGCCTGGCCATCCTGGCGCTGGTCTGGTCCCTGTTCCCCATCGTGTTCATCATCTCGGCGGCGCTCAACCCATCGGGGACGATGAATACCGCGGAGCTCTTCCCCAAGAACATCTCGATGACCAACTACGACGCCTTGTTCAGCGACACGGCCAGGCCTTACCTGAGCTGGTACAAGAACTCGATGATCATCGCCGGGTCCGGATCCCTGGCCTCGGTATTCATCGGGGCTTGCGCGGCCTACGCCTTCTCCAGGATGAGGTTCACCGGCCGCCGGCCCGGCCTGTTCGCCCTGCTCCTGCTCCAGATGTTCCCGGCGCTGCTGGCCTTCGTCGCGCTCTACGTAACCTTCGTCCGTGTCGGCAATATCCTTCCGGCGATCGGTATCAACACCTCGGCGGGCCTGATCCTGGCCTACCTCGGCGGTGCGATGGGCGCTAACGTGTGGCTGCTCAAGGGGTACTTCGACACGGTGCCTCGCGAGCTGGACGAGGCTGCCAAGGTGGATGGCGCCTCACACGCCCGGATCTTCTTCACGATGACCCTGCGGCTCGTCATGCCCATCCTGGTCACCGTGTTCATGTTGTCCTTCGTCGGCCTGTTCGGCGAGTTCCTGCTCGCCAGCATCTTCCTGCGGGATGTCGACTCACAGACGCTCGGGGTCGGACTCTGGTCGATGATGAACGTGACCGGCGACCGCAACAAGTACTTCGGCCAGTTCTGCGCCGGCGCCATGCTGGCCTCGCTGCCCGTGGTGCTGCTCTATCTCGGATTCCAGAAGCAGCTCGTCGGCGGCCTCACCCAGGGGTCCGTGAAGTGACGATCCTCACTGAGTCGCTGGCAGGTGCCGGGACCCGGCTGCAGGCCGATCTGCTGTCCCAGCCTCACCACGATGGTTCGGCGCTGTACGTCTCGAACCGGCATCCCCGGCTCGGGGACCCGGTCCAGCTGCGGGTCAGGGTTCCGCACGAGACTCACGTCAGTGCTGTGCATGTGCGCCTCGTCCCCGATGCTGAGCCCACGTTCGTCGACGCCGTCGTCGAACTGGTCACCGAGGCCGAGACGTGGTGGCGGGCCGACATCATCTGCCACAACCCCGTCACCGGCTACCGCTTCCTCCTGGAAGGGGCCGACACGGCATACCAGTGGCTGAACGGCACGGGCGTGCATCAGCGCGACGTGCCCGACGCGGCGGACTTCCGGCTGGTCACCTTCGTCGCGCCACCGGCCTGGGCTGCCGATGCCGTTGTCTATCAGGTGTTTCCGGACAGGTTCGCCAAGGCGCTCGACCGGCCGGCACCGGCCTGGGCCGTCCCCGCCGAGTGGCAGGACCCTGTCGATCTCTCGGAGACCGGATCCCGACAGCTCTACGGCGGTGACCTCGACGGGGTCGTCGCGCACCTTGACCACCTGCAGGCGCTCGGGGTCAACGTGATCTACCTGACGCCGTTCTTTCCGTCGACGTCCAACCATCGTTACGACGCCTCCAGCTTCGGGCGGGTGGACCCGATGCTGGGCGGCGACGAGGCCCTGAGCCGGCTGACCAGCGCCGCGCACGCCTGCGGGATGAAGGTCCTGGGAGACTTCACCACCAACCACACCGGGGACACCCACGAGTGGTTCCAGAAGGCTCTGACCGACCCCGAGTGCGATGAGCGCGGCTTCTACTTCTGGGAGGACGGCGGTTACGTCGCCTGGCTTGGGGTGAAGTCGTTGCCCAAGCTCAACTACGGCAGCCAGGTCTTGCGCCAAAGGGTCTTCGAGGACGCTGGCGGCGTCGCCCGCAAGTGGATCTCCGGCCCCGACGGCCTCGACGGGTGGCGGGTCGACGTCGCCAACATGACCGGTCGTTACAAGTCGCAGAATCTCAACCACGAGGTTGCGTGCCAGATGCGTGACGCCATGCACCAGACGCGACCGGACTCGCTGCTGATCGGTGAGCACTGCCACGACTTCACCCTCGATGCGCTGGGGGACGGCTGGGACGGCGTCATGAACTACGCAGGATTCACCCGGCCCGTCTGGACCTGGCTGCGGGACACGGAGCTTGCGCCCAGGTTCCTCGGGTCACCGCTGATGGTGCCGCGCCTGGGTGGCTCCTCCGTGATGGAGACGATGCGTGAGTTCTCGGCGATGGCGCCCTGGCGCAGCATCCGGAACAGCTTCAACCTGGTCGGGTCCCATGACACTACCCGCATCCGGACCCTGGTCGGCGCGGATGCCAGGCAGGTCGAGGTCGCGGCCGGGCTGCTCTTCACGATGCCCGGCATCCCGATGCTGACCTATGGTGACGAGATCGGGATGCGGGGCGAGTATGGCGAGGACGGGCGCCGGCCGATGCCCTGGGATGACGCAGACAGCTGGGACGGGCGGATCCTCGAGGTCTACCGGGGTCTCATCTCGGCACGCAATACCAGCGATGCACTGCGGCATGGCGGTCTGAGATGGGTCCACGCGGATGACGACGTGCTGGTATACCTGCGTGAGAGCAAGACGCAGACGGCACTGGTGCACTGTGCCCGTGCCGCGCATGACCCGATCCGGGTGTCTGCCAAGCACCTCACCGGCGTGGCTGGGGCGCAGACGGCGTTCGGCCGTGATCTGATCCACAGTGGCGACAGTGTGACCCTCATGGCGGACATGCCTGAGGTCAACATCTGGACCTGGCCGAGAGTTTAGGACGGTGCCGGTGAAGACGATTGATGAAGGAAGAGCAGTGAGAGCGCGACTGGCGGACATCGCCGAGCATGCCGAGGTCAGCGAGGCGACGGTCAGCCGGGTGCTCAACGGCAAGCCGGGCGTCGCAGACGGGACCCGGCAGGCGGTGCTCACCTCGCTAGATGTGCTCGGCTACGACCGGCCCAGCCGGTTGCGACGCAAGAGCGCCGGGCTCGTCGGCCTGGTCACCCCAGAGCTGACGAACCCGATCTTCCCCGCCTTCGCCCAGGCCATCGAGACCGCTCTGGCGCGCCAGGGCTTCACGCCGGTCCTGTGTACCCAGACCCCCGGCGGGGTGCACGAGGACGACTATGTGACGATGCTTCTCGAACGTGGCGTGGCTGGGATCATCTACGTGAGCGGGCTGCACGCAGACTCGACTACCGACCCTCAGCGCTACGTGACCCTGCGCGAACGTGGCCTGCCGATCGTGCTGATCAACGGCTACATCGAGGGGGTCGACGCACCGTTCATCTCCAACGACGACGTCGCCTCGATGGATCTCGCCATCGGCCACCTGGTTGCCCAGGGGCACACGACCATCGGGCTGGCCGTCGGCCAGGATCGATTCGTTCCGGTCATCCGCAAGATCATCGGCTTTCGCAACGCCATGATGACCTTGCTGGGCCGCACGGATGTCGAGGACCTGATCGCGCACACGATGTTCAGCGTCGAGGGTGGTGCCGTGGCAGCTCAGCGGCTGATCGACAAGGGCGCCACCGCGATCGTGTGCGGTTCGGACCTGATGGCGCTCGGAGCTATCAGGGCTGCCCGTCTGCGCGGGATGGAGGTGCCTCGTGACCTGTCCGTCGTCGGCTACGACGACTCGCCGCTCATTGCCTTCACCGACCCCCCGCTGACCACGGTCCGGCAGAGCGTCCAGGCCATGAGCGAGGCCGCGGTTCGTGCGCTGCTGGACCAGATCGCCGGTGACCCGGCGCCGCTGGCCGAGTACGTGTTCCGCCCGGAGCTGGTCGTCCGCGGTTCGACCGGCGCAGCTCCCGGCTCACCCGCTTCAGCCAAGTCAGGCGCTGCCAGAGGTGGCTCGGCTCTCTGAGCGAGCCCGCCAGAGGGCTTCATCCCTGACCGGGTCCCGGGCCCACGGGCAAGGACCACACGGTCCCGAGGTTTGTGGGCTCTGCCGGCGCACGGTCCCTAGGTTTGCGAGTTGTCGGGGTTTTGTCGGTGGGCGACGAACAGGTTGAGCAGGTGCACCACGGAAATCTGGTCGGGCACCCGTTGTGCCGCCAGGGTCTCGCCGTCGCCTACCTTGACCGTGAGGTCACCCGAGGCCGGGTCGAGGGCTGCGAAGGCCTTCTCGTCGGTCACGTCGTCACCGAGGTACAGCGTCGCGTCCGAGCCGGCGGCGCGGGCCAGAGCGCGGACCACCCTGCCCTTGTCCGGCTCGAGCACGGTCAGCTCGACGACGTCCTTGCCGGGCATCACATGCACGTGTGGATAGCGCTGGCCCACCTCGAGGGCGGCGGCGGTGGCGGCTGCTGCCACCGAGGGGTCCAGGCCCCGGGTGTGCAGGGCCACGGCGGCTGGCTTCTGTTCCAGCCGCGCCGCGGGGTACCGGGTTCTGATCGCATCGAGCTCGCCGCGCACCACGCTCAGGCTGGCGGTGGCCTCCGCGTCCAGCAGAGACGCACCCCGGGTCAGGCTGCCCCGCTCTCCCCGGTCGCCCTCCTGTCCCTGGTCGCCCTGGTCGCCCTGGTCTCCCTGGTTGGTCTGCGCGCCATGGCTGCCGACCAGGGTGATGGCGTCCTGCACGCCGATGCCGGTGAGCATCTCCAGGGTCGCCAGATCGCGCCCGGACACGACCGCGACCGTGACGCCGCTGAGTGCGGCCGCCGCCCTCAGCACCTCGAGAGCGCCGGGGACCGCCCTGGCCTGCAGAGGGTCGATGACGAAGGGCGCCAGGGTGCCGTCAAAGTCGACCGCGACCAGCACCCGCGGCCGGCTGGCGAAGGCGGCGACCGCAATACGCAGCTGCGGGTTGTCCTCGGTCACAGGTCTGTCGTCTCCGGTCACAGGTCTTCGGTCCGTTCCGACGCGTTGTCCAGAGCCCTCTGGCTGGACCTGTTGGCCCGCTCCTCGCCCCGCCTCTCCTCGTCACTGGCACGGGTGGGCCGGCGCGGCTTCGCCGGGGCCGAGGCAAGCGCCTCGAGGTATCGGCTGGCCCAGCGCTGCACGTCGTGGACGGCGACGCGCTTGCGCAGGGCTTTCATCCGGCGCCGGCGTTCGTCCTCTGGGGCGGTGACCGCACGCATGATGGTCTGTTTCACGCCCTCGACGTCGTGGGGGTTGCAGATGAAGGCCTGGTGAAGCTCGTGCCAGGCACCGGCGAACTCCGAGAGCACCAGGGCGCCACCAAGGTCATGCCGGCAGGCGACGTACTCCTTGGCGACGAGGTTCATGCCATCACGCAGCGGCGTCACGAGCATGACGTCGGCGGCCAGGAACATGGCGGCCATCTCGGCCCGGGGGTAGGACTGGTAGAGGTAGTAGACCGCCGGTGAGCCGATGTCGGAGTACTCGCCGTTGATGCCGCCCACGGTGCGCTCGATCTCATCGCGCAGATGGCGGTAGGCGTCCACCCGCTCGCGGCTCGGTGTGGACACCTGCATCATCGTGACGTCGGGCGGGGCGATCGCCTTGTCCCGCAGCAGCTCCTCGTAGGCCTTCAGCCGGTGCCGGATCCCTTTGGTGTAGTCGAGCCGGTCGACGCCTAGCAGGAGGATCTCGGGGTTGCCGAGCGAGGCGCGGATCTCGGCCGCACGGGCCTTGACCTCGGGGGTCCGGGACAGCGCATCGAGGCTGCGGAAGTCCACCGAGATCGGGATCGCGGCGGCCCGGACCGTGCGTCGTGCGTCGGGGTCGTCGCCGGGTGGGGTGAAGGTGACGGTGTCAGCCTTGGTGGACATGTTCAGCAGCCGGCGGCAGCAGCGCAGGAAGTTCTCGGCGTCGGCAGTGCGCTGGAAGCCCAGGAAGTCCGCGCCCAGCAGCCCCTCCACCAGGGCCCTGCGCCAGGGGAGCTGCGAGAAGAGCTCGACCGGCGGGAACGGTATGTGGTTGAACCATCCGATGCGCACATCAGGGCGAAGCGACCGGACCATGGCCGGGACAAGCTGCAGCTGGTAGTCGTGCACCCAGACGGTGGCACCCGGTGCGGCGATCTCGGCGATGGCTACCGCGAAGCGATGGTTGACCGTGCGGTAGGTGTTCCACCAGTTGCGGTGGAAGGTGGCCGGGACGATCACGTCGTGGAAGATCGGCCAGAGGGTGTCGTTGCTGAAACCCTCGTAGTACTCTTCGATCTCGGTGGGTGACAAGCCCACCGGGTGCAGGTACATCCCCTCGTCGGTGAACGGCTCGGGTGGTGTGCCGGGCTCGCCGGCCCACCCCACCCAGGCCGCGTCGCGGCCCTTCATGACCGACTCCATTGCTGTCACCAACCCGCCCGGGCTCCGCCGCCAGGTGCTCCCGCCCTTGTCATCGACCACACGGTCGAGGGGCAGGCGGTTTGCGGCAACCACGAGGTCGAATGTCGGTGCGGCGACGGTCACGCTCTATCAGCTCCTACGTCGGGGATGCTCAGCCTACGGCGAGAGGTCCTGTTTCCACCCTTTGTCCGGCATCCGCTTGGCGAGAGCCAAAGTGTGGCGCTACGGTCATGGCATGCGCATTTCAGACGTGATCCGCCGAAAAGGCGACGAGGTGGTGACCCTCCGCTCAGATGCGACGGTCCTACGGCTGCTGGAAGTCCTGGAAGAGCACCATATCGGCGCCGTGGTGGTCAGCGATGACGACTCGACGGTCTCAGGCATCGTCAGCGAGCGTGACGTGGTGCGTCACCTGCACACCGAGGGTGTCGCCGTGCTGGAGCAGACCGTGGCGGTGATCATGACGCGCGATGTGCACACCTGCGCCCCCGACGACGACATCGAGGATCTTGCCCAGGTCATGACCGACCGCCGCTTCCGTCACGTCCCGGTGGTCTCGCACGGTGCCCTCGTGGCGATCGTCAGCATCGGCGACGTCGTCAAGGGGCGGATCGACGATCTGAAGACCGAACGTGACCATCTCGTCGGGTACATCCAGCAGTAGCAGGGCCAGTCGTCGCCCTCGCCTCCCCCTGATGCCGATCTGGCGGCATAGCGTGGGGATATGACGATAGGCCTGACGCGAGACGACGACGCCGACTCTGCCGTGCTGGGTCCGGGGCAGCGGATCGGACCCTATCGACTGATCCATCAGCTCGGTGAGGGTGGGATGGGCGTGGTGCACCTTGCCCTGGACCCCTACGGGCGTGCGGTGGCCATCAAGGTCCTGCGCGAGCACATCGCCCACGACCCCGAGGCGCGGAACCGGCTGAATCGGGAGGTCGAGACCCTCGCCCTGGTGCAGGATCCCAGGGTGGCGGCGGTTCTCGATGCCGACACCACGGGGCCTCGGCCCTACATCGTGACGCGGTACATCCCTGGTCCGGCCCTGGACCGGGTCGTGGCCGAGCGGGGGCCGCTGCAGGGTGAGGCCCTGCTGCGGCTCGGGCGCGGGCTCTGGGAGGCGCTGAATGCGATCCACGCAGCTGGTGTCGTCCACCGGGACCTCAAGCCCGCGAATGTCGTCCTTCTTGACGGGGATCCGGTTGTCATCGACTTCGGTATCGCCCACGTTGCCGATGACATCCGGCTGACCATGACCGGCCTGGTGATGGGCACCCCGGGCTACCTGTCGCCCGAGGTCGTCGAGGGCGCGCCGGTCACCGAGGCGACGGACTGGTGGGGCTGGGCCGCAACGCTTGCCTTCGCGGCGTCGGGCGCGCCACCGTTCGGGCGCGGGCCCATGGACGTGGTCCTGGACCGGGTCCGGCGTGGCCAGGCAGATCTGTCCGGGGTGGACCAGCGACTGGCCCCGCTGCTGCAGGCTGCGCTCTCGCCGATCCCCGCGCAGCGCCCGCAAGCGCACGAGGTCGTGCAAGCCCTGGACCGGTATGCCACGGGCGCACCCTCGACGATCGCCATCCCCGTCGACACCCCCACCCAGGAGCAGGAATGGCGCTCGGACAGGCGAGAGGATCCGGCTGACGAAGGGGACCGGGAGGTCCTCGAGCAGGACGGACCAGGCCAGCCGGACCCCCGGGCCGGCTGGCACCCTCGTTCCGGAACGCTGCTGGCTCTGGTCGTGGGGGTCCTCGGTGTCGCGGCGGCCTGGCCCGTGGTCGCGATCGGGCTGGTTGTCCTGTGGTCCTGGGGCGCCAGGTTCGCCGACCGTTCGATCACGTCGCTGATGATGAGACGCCACGACCGCGGTCGCCGGCGAAGCGACGTGCCTGTCGCGATCGCGGTGAGCCCGTGGCACCTGCTGATCGCTGCCCTGGCGATGCTGCTCACGCTGGTGATCCCGGCGATCGTCGCGGTCGGCTCGACGTTTGCCGTGGCCATCGGCGCGGCCGCCGTGGCCGGTGGAGATCCCGCGCCGGACCGGGCGGTGCCGATCGTCGTCGGCGGCCTCCTCGGGCTCGTCATGGGCTGGTGGGGACCCGGAGGCGCCAGCCTGCGACGCGGCTCGCGGAGCCTGGTCCGGGCTGTGATGCCAGGCAAGGGGGCCACTAAATTCGTCGTGGCGAGCTTGCTCCTGATGGGCATCGGGCTGGCAGCGTGGGCCTGGGTCCGCAACGGCCAACCCGACTGGTGGCCCTGGTCGCTGAACTACTTCCGGGCCATCTCGCACGGTTTCTGGTAGGTACCACCAGCACTGCGCCGGCTGTTCTGTGCTCCGCCGGCTGTCCCGTCAACCGGCGGATTATCCGAAAGCCCTGCGGCGCCCGAGGGGTCGGTGGAAGCATGGTCAGTACCTCGTCGCGTTCAGTATTTCGCGGCGCTGTCATGAAGCGGCCGGGGCGTCCTTGCCACGGCCAGCAGATCGACAACTGGATATCGCCAACACACGCACGCGTGTTCGCAGCGCCAAACCTCGTCGGCGGACACAGAACCGGGAAATTCCTGGGCATCGACGAGGGTGGGGGACCCAACTTCGAGCCGGCGAGACCGGCCCCAGGGGTGAAGCCGGAGTCCCGGCCAGGCACACCTGACAGCCTGAACCCGACAGCTGACCTCTCCGGCGTGCGTCAGGAGAGGATCCCTAATGTATTCTGCGCCGAGACATCGTGCTGCCCGCAAGAGCTCGTCACTGCTCAACCGCTTGGTCGGCTTCGCATTCGTCGCCTCGGCGACTGCCGTCACCGGCGTTGCCCTGACCCCTCCCGCTCAGGCCGCCGGCTCGGTCTGGGACTCGGTTGCGGCCTGTGAGAGCGGCGGCAACTGGGCTATCAACACCGGCAACGGCTACTTCGGCGGGCTGCAGTTCTCGCAGTCGACGTGGCTGGGGTTCGGTGGCACGCGCTACGCGGCAACTGCCAGCCGGGCCAGCAAAGACGTCCAGATCGCCATCGCCCGGCGGGTCCTTGCCGCACAAGGCCCCGGTGCCTGGCCTGTTTGCAGCCGGAAGGCGGGCCTGAGCCGGGCCAATGGTGGCGCGGTCGCATCTTCAGCGGTGTCGTTCTCAGCGGTGTCGTTCTCAGCGGTGTCGCGCTCCTCGCGCTCAGCGCCGCGATCGCTTCGACGATC